>Ga0179593_1720478_pt1 | contig 12095 bp, 18 predicted proteins | sample CZODoug2_1_08_16_FD_185931 | JGI IMG/M metagenome (GOLD analysis project Ga0179593, IMG submission 185931) | Vadose zone soil fungal communities from Angelo Coast Range Reserve, California, USA - CZODoug2_1_08_16fungal (PacBio error correction) | ecosystem: Environmental > Terrestrial > Soil >... | reverse complement strand
AAACGGTCAAACAGGACCTATTTAGCGATGCCCCCCCATTCCTTTCCTGAGCAGGCAGCCACCCTTTTTTCATCCAAAGTATCTCCCCCCCCCCGTCTTTTTCTCTTCAGAGAGAGTCCCTTTCCAAAGTGCTTTGGTCACCCACCTCTTTTTCCGGCGAATGATAGACGTCGTGACTTATCAACACCATCGCGGAGAGCCCTTCAGGTAGTTTCAATGTACTTTGCCGCTTAGCGCGCACTCCCATCCCCTTCCTTCGATTAATTTCCCTCCTTTTTTTTTTTCCCTGCGTTTACGGGCGAATTTTTTGAGAAGAGAAGAAGCGCCTCGAACGGCCAGGTGACTTTCCTTTTAGACGCCTCCTTCTCCGTTATCCAACCCCTACTTGCTTGTTCTTTCAAGAAGAGAACTGTCGCGAAATGTACCCTAAAAGCGCTTCCCTGTAATTCGGAAACAGTTGTCCTCTTTTTTCCGACGCCTGCACACCCCCTCTTTTTCCCCAGCAGGTTCTTTCCCCCCCTTGTCGCTACGATTTTCCAAAAAGCATGACTGCGGATCATTCCCCCGTTGACTAGAGTAGATGTTTTTGTCATTTTTTCCTCGTTAAGTATATCCCCCCCACTCTCTCTCTAATTTTACTCCTTTCGAGAGGATAGATGGGGCAGTCTTTCTCACGTATGCCGTCTGATCCCTTTTTCCCTCAAGCAGCTTTTTGAGATCTGCACCGCAGCGTGCCACGAATAATCCTTTTTTAGAGCCCTTTTCCCCCCTCTAAAGAAAATTTTTGAGTTGCAGAGTCAGATATCCGGACTCTTCGATCCACTTGCCAGTACCCTCCTCCGTCGACAGGTAAAAGTTTAAGCTCTCTTATTTGCGACCTCCCTTCTACCTCTGTGAGACCTCAAAGAAATTTTTCCCCTGTTAGAAAGCAAATAGGAATTGGGAAGAGCCCCCTTAGCTTCGCCCCCCTGCTCCCTTTCGTCCTTCCGCGACCAGTAGAAGACTCTCCCGTCCCAACTTTCCCAGTTTTTCCATCCGGTTCCTATGAGATCTCTTACTGAGTTTCTGTCTTTTTCCCTCAGCTCTTTTCACTGACAGTTGCATTTTTTTTACTGCCGCCCCTTCCCTCCGATCTCCCTTTTTGATCAGTCCGGAAAAGGTCACTCGCACTCCCCGGACCAACGACTTTGATTCTTGTAGCTCGTGCCCATCGCGCTACCTGGTGATTTTTGTCCTCCTTTCCCCCTTACCGACGTTGGACGCTTTTTTTTTTCATACTTTACAGTGGCATATGACTCCTTTTTTTTTTCTTCCCCCCGCTAACTCCGTCCTCCCCTTGAGTAAGATGCCAATGTCTGAAGTACGATCCACGCTCGGGGCGACCCGTCTTTTCCCTCTCTGTCATATTCCCTCACCATCAGAACAGCGTCTTTTAGACATGCCGAATATATAGGGCCTCATTTATTTTTCCCGCAGAATAATTCTTAAAGTCCTGGTCAAGGTTCGACTCGGGAAGTGCCAACGATCCTTTCTCCTTGCAAGAAGCTTAAAATCGAACTTTGTCCCTGACATTCTAAATTCCTCCCCGTAAATAACTTCCCCCCTAGCACCCAGCTTTTCCGCGGAACCCCCTTCGGAAGCCCTTTCCCCATTTATTCCCCGCATTGAATGAATAACCCGCACTATCTCAATTTAGCCCTGCCCCCCCCCCCCATGTAGAGTTTTTGACTTGTGGTACCTGTTTCCCCCCCCGAGTATCCTTTCCCCGAACCAGACCCTCTGTGCACGCCCATCGTACATCGCTCAGAACCTTTGCTCTGACCACAATCGGTCGTTTTCTTGTCCGAAAATGCAGACAAGAGAGACCAATGATATTTTCTGGTCCTCCCACACCCCCCCCCTGTTTTTTCTCGCATCAAGGTTTTTGAGACTTCTCGTCCTTCACTTACGTTAGATTCTGCCGATTCTTCATAAAGTAACCCAGCTGTCCTGGCCGAAAGTTTTCTTCTAATGAATGGGCATTTCCAATTGTAGATGATACGGTCCTCCATCGAAGAAGCCCTTTTCCCCTAAAGACCCTTTTGCCTCCCCTCCTTTCTAAGATAATGAATGACGTTCGAGAGTTACACCGTCTCGGAGACCGTAGTCTTTTCTTATCCTGCGTGGAATTGTAGTTCTGACAGCCCTCGACTCCCCCCTATAACGGTAACGGCTTCACCCCTACAGTGTTCCCGGCCGCACTCCAACAGCTGCGAAAGATAGTCATGCTAGATCGTTCAGACTTGGTCTGTGATACCCATCTATAAGAAAGCACTCTGACTTTAAAAGAGCCCCTCCCGACGACAAACACTCCGATAGCAAGTCGGACAATCTGAATCTTTTGTCCGATCGAGGGGGTCGTCGCTTCTTCTTTTGAGAATCTGCCTCTTCCCACGGACCTCACACAGAGTCATCTTTTTTTTTTTCCCCTTCTAAAAGAAGACAGCCGACGGATAAACCCTGTTTCATCCATAACGCCCAGGCCTCCCTTACGTCCAGAAGCACTCTATCCTCTTCCCATCTTGGAATTCCCCTGATAAATAGACGAAATGCTTTGCACGCAAAAAGTAGCTCCTTTTCGAGCCATTCAACCTGATCCTTTTCTTTTTCCAAGAGTAGTCAAGAAACTTTTTCTTTCCTCCGAAGATCCTAGACCCAAGATCTTGTTCGACGACCCAGATACCCAAGGACGACCCGCTGCTCTTGCCGCATTCCCGATCTAACCCACAGACCAGCACTTTCCGCTCTCGATTATACTCTTTTTTTTCCTTTCTCGTATAATAACTGCACCATCAAACAACATCATTTCTATGTATTTTACCAGGAATGATCCCCCTTCCCCTTCTTTCAGAACTTTGGTTGCGTCTTTCTTTGATCCAAAACGAATACGTAACACCGGACCCCTTTACCCCGGATCTCTCATCCCTCTTTCCCATAGCGACACTCTCTTTCTAATACAGTACTGAAGAGCATACCTTTGATATGGTGACTTTTTTCTTACGCATTCCTCTCGATAGGTAATTTTCCCTCACGGAGTAGTTAGGTGCGCATTTCCTACAATGCGGAAGCCCTGCCGTTTTTCCCGTGGCGTAGCGCCCCCTCACGATGGCGAGAGCGCTTCCCTCTTCTCCTTTCAGGTGCCCATGTTTGTTTTTCCGGTATTGAAAGATTTTTTCCCCTGAAGGCACGTCTCCACCCTAAACAGCGCGACGGGGACCCCCTTTTTTTTCCAAGCTGCAACGAGTGAACAAGATCGCGCGCAATACCTGGGATCATGGATCCTAGATCCGCTCGAAGCTTGCTCTCTCGTCCCCCCCCCTTTTCCCTGAGCAACTGAGGTGGCGATCGATGATACGAGTACGTTCCTGACAACGATGCGCCTAGACGACGTCCTTCTCTTCTCCACCCCCGATACGAATTATATCAACACGTAGTCCAGGATTTTTTGCCGCCCCGTCATCACTGCCTCTTTCTTTCCCTTCATAATGTTTTCTCTTTTTCTTCCCGAGCTCTGCCCTATTAAGCACGACAGATTTTCCCCCTCAGTTGTGTGTGAGTTAGAGGACGCCATATGAGCCCAGCGAGTTCCTGTCGTCTCCTAGAGGAAGATACATCCCCTCTTTATCCCCCTCTCAGTGTGATAGACGGCGTGCCCCTTTCCCCCCTTCCCCGTTATAGGTGTTTCACCTTTTTTTTTTTTCGTTAAGACATAGAGTAGGACTTTCAGCCATCGGTGTTCTTATATCCCTCACCCACCCCCTCCCCCCCCCCCCCCCCCCCCCCTTTTTGTCCACGGGACTGAAAGCAAGAGCGGTTTTTTTTTTCCGAATAGAGCAGGTTATCGTAAGTTTTTGCCTCGTTTTTTTTCGGAGCCGCCGATCTTTTCCTTGTGCCATTTTTTTCCCTTCTTTTCTCCCGGTATCTGGTTTTCCCACCCAGTTTCAACAACAACCAACCACCAGACCCTGAAAGACACAAACAGGAAACGAAAAAACCCCCCACAAACCACCAACACCCCCCCCCCCACCCAAACCCACAAACACCCCCCCCCCACCAACCCCCCCCCCCCCCCACCCCCACCCCCCCCCTACCCCCCCCCCCCCAATCACCCCCCCCCCCCCCCCCCAACCCCCAACCACCCCACCCCCCCAATGTCTTTTTCCCCCCCCCTTGCCCAAACCCCTCTTTTCTTTCCCACTCTAGCTTAGGTCGAATAACCACGAGGTGAAGCCTGACATTACATATTGTAGTTCGTCCATGCTCCCCCCCCCCGTTTTATTCAGGTTTTCCGTCCTTCGACGCTGACATCCCTTCCCCCTCCTGAAATAAGAAAGTCCGCTTGAAGTATCTCGCATCCCGATGGACGGCGACGTGTTCTTTCTTTCCTTCTCTCAACAATTTTCCCCTGCCCTTTGCGTCGATAATGCTTTTTAATCATCGCCGCCCTCGCCACGTCTACTCTTGCTGCCATTGGTGTGTTTGATTTTTTTTGTGGTGTGGTTTTTTTTTGGGGGTGGGGGGGTTTTTTTTTCTTGGTGTGGTGGAGCAGCTGCTCTCCCGCCCATGGACTGAAGTTCCTCTTTCCTGTGTGGAGTGTGTTTTCCTCCTTTCTTTTTAGCGTGGGTTTCTTCTCTCTTCTTCTTTCCAGCCAGGAGAAACTGAGCTGACTTCACTGATGTATATAGGATAGAGACTCCCGTAAGAAGATAAGGGAAAGGTTTGTGCAAGGCGAATGATACAGTGAAGGGTGGGGGGGGTTTTGGCGGAAAGTTTTTTGTTTGTTTTTGTTTTTTTCTCTTTCTTTTTCTTTTTTTCTTTGGTTTTTGGGGGTTTTCTCCCCGCGGGGAACCTTTTTTCAATGATGAAATGAACATGATATTAGACCTCAATCCTTAGCTGAAATACCGCCTGAATTTTCTGGTTGAACGATCTTTTTTTTTTTTCCCTCTATCCGCGAGTAAATATTATTCCTTTCGGCCGACTACGGATGCTGCGTTTTTTGCGTCCGAGTCGTGGTTTTTAGATTGCCTGTTTTGATCAAGAGCGTCCCCCGCTCTTTTTTTTCTCTATCAAGATGCGTTACCCCCCTACCGAGGTCCCGGTAAGTAAATTCCTCCCCTCTCGGCGATAGACGACCCAAGAGCCTCGATTCGATACGAGACATGACCTATCTCTTCCTTTTTTTCTGAAGCATGGACGTCCTTCTCGGCAATTACGAAAACGTCCCTTTTTTTTAGCAGGGACCACATCTTAGACCCTTGAACTATTTTGCTCTAAATAGGCCATGACGCCGTATTTTTCCTTTGTCCCCTCCCTAGCTACCCCCCCCCCCCCTCCTTTTTTTTCTCTGATGGGATATTCCCTCCTTCTTGACAGCGTAGCAAGCGACATGAGCTTTCGATCTTGCTACCCATCCCTAGGCAGCGTCTCAGGGAGGAGAGGGCCCTCTCTCTTATAGAAGCATACGAGCGCTATCTACGCCGACCCGCCATTCCGTCGGCCTTCCTCGGACCAGAGGCGTCCCCCTTTCATGGGAAAGCACGATATTCAATCCCCGCCGTGACCTTTTTTCTCCTCTTTTCAGTCACCCTTTTTTTCTCCCAGTACGGGTGAAAGCCCCCCCCTCTCTTTTTGAGCATAACAGAAGCGAGACTTGGGACTTAACCCTTAGGCCCCGGTCGAGGCGATACCTTTTTGCACCCCCCCATCTTCGGTGATTCTTTCTTTCTGCAAAAGCCAGGTAGAACCCCCACCAGCAACTCTATCAATGTTCCTTCCCCGGCGCTTTCATCTGCTCCTCGATGAATTTTTTTCGAAGAGACGAAGCGAGCCAGACGTGTCTGATACTTCAGTCTCTGCGACTCTTTTTCTCGACTGATTTTCCCAGGGAACGTCTGAAGTACACGTGGGTCGGTTCTTCTTCATGCCTTTGGCCGCGCACCGAACTCCCCTTCTCGATACGAGAAATTCCGTCCAGTCTACCCCCCCCCCTGTGTGCTTAAGGAGAGACCTTTTTAGGAACTCTTTTCCCCTTTCGTTCATGAAAAGTCCCCCCCCCCGACGAAATAGGACCAGAAATTTTGCCTCTTCGAACGAGGACTTCCCCCCCCCCCCCCCGATAGCCCGTTTCCCCGCGCTTCTATGAACTTCCTCCCTACAGCAGAAGAGGCAAATGTTGACGGCCCCGTCAGAGGTCCAGCACTTTTTTCTCACTCTCTTTTTCATCCTGAAGACCGACACGAAGCCCGAAACGTACAGTGATCGGCCGATTCCTTTCCTAACTGTTTCGCCGACGCCCCGAACGCTAAGATTGCTTCCTTAGTCAGTTCAACTCCCCCCTTTCCCTCCTTTCTGCAGAGCCCTCCCCCCTTCGATAATCTTTTCTTCCACGAGTTCCGACGAGCAGGTCTTTCCTCCAGCGGCAGTCCCCTTCCCTCTTTCTTCAAATGACCCTTGCTCCCTTTCCCGCTCCCAACGAATATGTTCCGCTAAAGGAAGGACTTTCGCGAAGGTTCCGTCTTCTTCATGAAATGAGACCCATCTCCCCCTTTTCTCGCTTCGCCTCCTTCCGGTACCCAGCTTCTTTTTTTCTGTCGACTAGAAGATTATAATCACAAAAGGCGACGGTTCATGAATGTTCGGTTTCTCTTCCGAAGGCCCCGCTTTTCCCTCCCCCTCCCCCAAAGATCCTCCACCATAGTTTGAGTGGTTACTTTGTCGTAGCAATGACGAGACCCCCCTTTCCCCCGTACCGCTCTCCTCTTTTCACCCCGAAGCCATGACCCCTTTTTTTCCTGCCGCCGGGTGAGGGCAGGGAGATTGACTGTGTAAGTGCCAGAACCTCTCCCCCCCCCCCCCTTTCCGGCGGCCTCCTCCGGCTCCCCCTCCCCAGTCAGCCGTTTTACTCGCGCTAAAAGTTCACCAGCTCATCGTTGACACTCCCTTCCAGTCCCAAGAGTTCTTTATTTCCCCTAGCGCTCCCTTTTTCCTTCGAGCACGACATACCTTCGAATGACCTATTCCAGCAAATCCTCCTAAAGCTTTTTTTACTCTCCAGCATTCCAATTAGAAGATCAATATCAGTAATGGGATCCCTTCCAGCAGCCAAACGAACTTCCTTCCTGTTAACTTGAATGACCTCCCCCTTCCCGATAAGAAAGGTTGAGCTGATATGAGGTAATCCCTATAAGAGAATACCGCCTCCCCTTCTTTCACACTCTTAGAGTAAAGACTGTTCTTCCTGAATATGTATGAAAATAGAGACTAATGAGGATCTTAATACAGTCAAGAGAGAAGACTGATTCACCCCCTTCTTTCCTATAAGTGCGCTATTCCTTTGCTTCTAACCTTCAACGGAGCGCCAGTGAAGTAGAACAACTCCTACCCGCCTCTTCGAAGTGTCTTTCAGCTTCTTTTATTTCCATCGCAGGAATATTCCGAACTCGCCTTTTTCGCCTTCGTGGTTTCCCCCTCCGAAAGGATAGTTCCTTCTTCTCGTAGCCCTCCTGACAAGTGCAGCCCTTATTCTCCAGTCACGAACCCCCCCTTCCCCCAGCACTCTGCGACCTGCTGGCCGAAAATCTCCCACAGGAGCCCTCCGCCCTTCCCCCCCAGCCCCATCAAGGATCCCTTCTTCTTTTTCCCGCATCTGCGCGGACCGCGGAATCCACCTTAGCCAGCGAGATCCGTTTTTTCCGGACATTCTCTTCTTCCTTGTTTCCCTCCTCTTTGTCGAGAGTTTCTCCCCCCGAACGCCGTCCTTAAGCCCTCCCCGCGACTGTTTGGCCTTTCTTGTCCGAGCACTTTGACGTATCAAGTATTTCCCCTCCTCATGGGAAGCAGACCGACCAACTGACAATATCTTTTTTTTGAAAACTGAACGAATAGCGAAAGGATTTCTCACGGTGGTTTTCCTTTCTTGTAGCAGAAGTCTCCCATACCACAAACCCTTTCTCTTCTCTCACCCCCCGATTTTTCTTTTCCCGGGGCCGAGCAAGGCCTGTGACTCACCCACGCGCTCGTCCCCTCCAATCTTTCTTCCAGGAGACAAGGGAGGAAGGCCCTTGCATATCCCCCCCCCCGGATTGGTTTAAGCTTTTTGACTAATTGGGCGGAGGGCCGTAGTTCTCGCCCCACGTTTTCTCCCTATTTCCCCTAGGTTTCCTCTCCCCCTTTCTTTTCTAGACGCGTTTAAGCTTTGTTCTCTCTTGACCTCAGACTTCCCACACGGTTTTTCTATTTTTCCCCCCCCCCCCCCCCTGCAAGGGGTAAAATTTAGGTTTTCTTTTGCAAATTTGTCTTTTATATGCCCCCAGTACCTTTAGCGAATTGAAGAAAGAAAGCCTCCCCCTCTTAGAGGAAAGTTAATGTTTTTCCTTTCTCTCTACTTCTTTTTTTTTCCCCCCCTTCTCCCCCCCCCCCATTGCCCCCCCAGGGATTCACCTTGGGTTCCCCCATAAATGCTCTTCTTCTTGATTTTTTTTTCCCTGCAAAATGGGCCTTCCCTGCCTCAGGACGAGATTTTCTAAGCTCAAAAATTATAATCCCATAAAATTCAGTTTCTTTTATCCCCCCCCCCGCGCTTATATAATTTTTGTTCCCTTGTCTCGTCGGGTCTCTTTTTTTGTCCGCTGTGATATTAGAAGTGCCTTTTTGGTTTCGTTGGAGTGCTTTCGTACCTTTGTTACCCCCCCCTGTTTTCCCCCCTCTTCCCAGAGACCCCCTTTTTTATTCCCCAAATTGTGTTTGAAACTGTCTTCCTTTTTTTTTTTTCCTTTTTGACCCTTTTTTCCCCCCTCCCCCCCCCCCCTTCGTTTTTTTTTTTGAGGTTTAATGAAAAGGGCGGTTTCTGTTGAGAAAAGAGTTCTTCTCTCCTTGATTCATCCCCCCCACCCCCCCCCCCCCCTTTACTCCTCCCAGCATGTCCTTTTTCTTTTGCAGGAAAAGGGGAATGTCCGTTTTTCTTTAATTTTCTACTTTTCATGAAATCCCTCCCCCCCCATCACGTAATTCTCCCCCTCTTTCTTGTAATGAGCAGCAAAGACCCACCCTTTTGAGTGTGTCCCCTCCTGCCCATATTTTTTTTATTTTCCAGAGAATTGTTTTCTTCACTAGAAAGTGTTTTTTCTTGGAATTGTTCTTTTTTTTTTTTTTTTATCTTATAGGTTTTTTATTTTTCCCCTTTTGAGATTCGAATTCCATATTCGTTTAGAGGGTTGTCTGACCAATGTCTCTTTTTTTCCCATTGTTTTTTCTTTTGCACCGAACCCCCTTCTTCTCTTTTACATAAGACTCCTTTCCCTCCCATTCTCTTATAGTGAAAATGTTAGACATATGTTTTTCAAGAAAATACGCACTTTGTAGGTTCTTTACTTTTTTCTTTTCCTCTTTCTCTCCCCTTTCTATATGGCTCCTTTTTTTTCCCCTCCCCAATAGAAAACTTAAAGTATCACCACCCCCCCTCTTTATGACCCCCCTTGAACGTTAACGATATTTATTTACGCTACCCCCCCACCCTTTTCATATGTGGCATTTGTCTAAGATAATCTTTTTCTCGTGTTCCAGTTCCTCCCTCTGAATATGTTTATTGGTAGAATTTTTTTTTTTCATCGCGAAATTATGTTTTTTTTTTTTCTTTTTTTTTCCTTCTTTTTTTTTTTTTTTCTTTCTTTTTTTTTTTTTGTGAGTTTTTCTAGTTTACATTGTGTCTTTGTATCTTCTCTTTTAGTTTCACATATATGAGAAATTGTTTTTTCTGCTTGCCTTACCGAAGATTTTTTATACTTTTTTTTTTCCGGTCGCAGAATGATATCTTACTCCCCCCCCCCCCTAAATAGTTTTTTTTTTTTTTTTTTTCCCACACTCCCCCAACCATCTTATGTTAACACCCTCTTTTTTCCACCCTTTTTAAAATTAAAAGAGTTCCCTCTCTTTCTATACCGTACCTCCCTTTCAATCTTTTCCCACTAACCGGAATCGATCGTTGACCGTTCTCGTCGATACATATAACCCCCCCTCCATCTTTCCTTTTTTTTTGTTAACCGACCTCCGTCCCTTCCCCCTTACAAATGCCTCTCACCCCACCCCCTCTGCAGGGAAGGTAGGTTCCCTAGTTTTTTCCTGGTAGAAGATTAGCTTTCAATTACTATCCTAACCTTTTTGAAGTCTACCGTTCTTTTCTGTGATGCGTATGTTAACATTATGGAAATATTCGTTTTTTTTTTTGTTTTTCTTGGGCCGCACTCCTTTAAGGACTTAAACCATTTACTTAGCCAAAGCCCCCTTACTAGAAATCAAAGTGCCCCCGGTATCATTTCGTCCTTCCTAATGCCCCTAGGATAAGAGCATGCTTTTCTTTTGCGATAGAGGATACTTCGTTCTTTTTGGGCTCTTTTTCCTTTTTTGCTTTTTCCTATTTAAGTGCCCTTGCTTTTGCCCAAGTGGAGAAGTCCGAGAAGGGGGCTGCTTCTTTTTTTTGAAGACCTCTTTTTGTCTTTAGTTGGTAGCATCCAAGACCCCCATATTACAGAATTACCCCCCTCCGTTTGACTTTTCCCCTAATGAATTTCTTCCCTACCATACCTATTTTTCCCCTAAGTTGTTTCCTTTTTTAATGTGGTCCGTTGTCACTTCTTCCCGGACCCCTCTCTTCCTTTTTTACCCTCCGTGTGTCCATTTTCCCCCGTCCCAAAGGTATTTATCTCACCGAACCCCCTTTTCCCCCTTTTGTGTGTTGACATAGGACAAGTTTCATGCCGCTTCTGTGTGTAGCAGGGTAACCCTTCTTTCTCTTTCTCCCTTTTTTGGAGGGTGGGGTGACCTAGGGGTATTCCTCTAGGTGAAGGTGAGCCCTCCCTCGGGACGTCCCCCCCCGGAAATCTGTTCCCTTTGGCCTTCCCTCTTTGTGAGTTGTAGCGTTTCATTCCTAAGTTCCCTTCTTTCCTTGCTTCCTGGCCCGTTCAAGTTATCGAGTTCTTCGAAAGCTCACCTCCGAGAGGGTCTTCTCTTTTTGGGGAGTCCCTCTTCAAGCTATGCCCCTTTTCCATTGCACAGAGAATTCTTTTCAGTTGGCCTTTCCTGTGTTTTTTCTCGTTTGTCATTCCTTTTAATTAGGGATTGTTCTTCTTCCTTTGGTGTTGTTTTTTATAGACTGCTCTTCCACTTTTTGTAGTTGTTTTTTCTTCCTCTGATAATCTTTTTTGATGAGGTAAGTCTTCCCCCGATTTTTCCTCCTTGAGGTTGTCTGTTTTTTTTCCCTAGTGTAGAGGTCCCCCCCTCCCTCATTTTCGTCTTTTGTCCCGCCCGTGTCCTTGAGCTTCCCACCGCGGCAAGCTTATTTTTTTTTTTTTTGGGCGCCTCTCCTAGCTCGCGTGTTTTTTGAAGATTTTTACTTTTTTCTTCGGCTCTCTTGGGGTCGTCCCTTTTTTTGTGCTTGTCTTTCTTCTTCGTGTCGTCTTGCATCTTTCTCTTGAGTTGCCGCCCAGGAGAGATACCCCTCCAGAACTAGCTCTAGGGTGCCTTTTCTTAGGGTTCTTTGAGGTGCCCTAGCCTTTTAATGGGACCCAACTTTTTTCCTTTTTCTGTTTTTTCCTTTTTGTGTTATATATCTTTCCTCGCGTGGATGAAGGATGTCTCTCCCTTTCCGGTGTAAAGTCTTTTTCTCTGATAAGATCGTCTCTCTTCCTTGGTATCCCCTAGGTAGGGAGATTCAAAAATCCTAGCTTGTCCCCTGTTGTCATGGTCCTTTTTCTTTTTTTTCTTGAGTTTTTCTTGATGGGTTTTTTCCCCGATTTTTATTTCTTTAATGACTCCCTCCTCCCCCGTTAGTTTGATTGTGACCCTCCCTCGTGATTCGAATCCTCCCCACCCCACCTTTTTGTTACTGTTTTTCCTTTTTTCCCGGGATGACAACCACTCCTCTTTTCTTAACGTCAGGGTAAGTTGCTTTCCTTTCCCCTTCCATTCAATTGAATGCCTTTTTTTCTTTTCCTGAGAAGGTAGTCTTTTTTCCCCATGGATCGGATCGTGTTTTATCTTCTTTCCTTTCAGATGGCTGT
>Ga0179593_1663556_pt1 | contig 12095 bp, 10 predicted proteins | sample CZODoug2_1_08_16_FD_185931 | JGI IMG/M metagenome (GOLD analysis project Ga0179593, IMG submission 185931) | Vadose zone soil fungal communities from Angelo Coast Range Reserve, California, USA - CZODoug2_1_08_16fungal (PacBio error correction) | ecosystem: Environmental > Terrestrial > Soil >... | reverse complement strand
ACCTCCTCGATCCAGACCTTAAACTTCTCCAGCCCGAAGACGTCGGCCGACAAGCCCCGGTTCCTCTTCTTAAGCTTTCTTTAAGGTGTTCTCGCTCGCGGTAAGAGATTTACTCTTTTACGTCCGAAAACACCGACGGAGTGTAAAGACAGAGGGCCCAGATGCTGGTTTTTCTTTAGAAGTTCTTGGCGCCGTCTTCCTCCCTTGAGTGCTGGAATTGACCGGAGGAGAAGAAAATTTGGAACGGCGAATCTTTCGTTTTTTTCTCTTTTTGCGAAAAGGCTTACTCGCGATCCCAATTTTTTGTCTTTTCCCTCTCTGCGATGAGATGCATTTTTTTTCCACCTTTCCTCTGAGGGAATCCAGAAAGACATATAGTCTGAGATCTGGTCCCGGCCTTTTTGGGCCCTTTCGACCTTGTATCGCTAGTCCCAAAGGAGGTGCTCGCCGGTTTGGACCAACGATCCGCGTGTGAAGAGGAGTCGCAAGCTTCTGCTTCCACCCCCCCTCGCACCCCACAGGAGTCGGTCAGAGCCGTTATGATATAGACTTTTCTCTTTTCTTTGACGTCAGCTTTAACCCTCGCAGAAGCAGGCGAGCACTCTCAGTCCTTTCCCTTCCTTGTTTGTTAGACCTTGGTATAGTCCCGTAGATGGTAGCCTAGATCAGCCCCAGCGAAAATCCCCCTTTCACCTTTTTCCCCGAGCGAGGTGCGAGTAGATGCAGCATCGAAAGGTTTAGCTCCCTATCTTCACCCTGCTGGAATGTCGAACAGCACTAGGATCGGTTATGTTTGAGCGGCTCGACCCCTATCCTCTACCTCTTCCCCCCCCTTAATCTCGCGGTTCATGATCGTCTCTCCCGGCATAAGAGGGCAATGAACCTCCTTTTTTAAGGAGGTCGTTCCCTCTTCTTTCGGCCGGAGTGTTTTCCGCGGTACGACGAACATCCGGTCGAGCTTCCATCTTTCGAAACAATGCTCCAGTCGGCGCTGGTGCCGATTTCCCTCCCTCCCTCTTGATTCCCCCGGGGGAGCGGTACTTGATTTTTTTAACTTTCTCGGCTTACAAAGACTTTCCTCCTATGTAAATGCCCCTCTCGTGCCGGAGCAGATTCTATCTCGGGCATCTCTTCTCTTCTTGGTTTTTTATAGAAATAAGAAGATTACCACTGCTCCTTTTTTCTTCAAATTGCTTTCCCTCTCCTCTATGGTCTCCCGTTGGAAGCCGAGAAACGATTATCCCCAGTAGAACTCAAGGAAGAGATCCTCTCATCGTGCAACCCTGCAGTCTCCACATAGAAGAATTGTACTATAATTTTTACCCCCCCCCTCAATTCTTGGCCCCTTATATCACCCCCGCCGATCAGTACGCTCAGCTCAGACTGCCCAAGTATGGACCGATATTCCTGGAGGTCCCCTCTCAGGGATTGCCGACCTCTTGTCCACTTGCCATCCCGTGAGATCGGTTTTCGATACAGAAAACCTTCCCTTTCGAGCCTTTCTCCCCCCTCTTTCCCCCTCCTTCAAGTGTACCCGCTGGAGATAAAAGGTCCTTTCGACTCCCCGATGCGCTTGTCTTTCCTGATTGAAGGTTCTGAGCTGGGGATGAGACTTCCCTCCTGACGAGACCCGGTATAACATATCTCTGACGTGCTTGCCTTTCTTTCGATAACCTCCGGAATGCATCAATTTATTAAGCGAGAAGGTCCGTTTTTTCCCAAGAACTCTTTTTCTAGCCATCAATCAGTCCCGCCACGCCAGCTGCACACTTATCTTCATTCCTGGAAAGACAATCTATGAACGAACAATGGTACTCTCCTTATCTGTTCCGACCTCGCGAAGAGATGTCTTTAGAGGTCAGGGCTCCCTCCCCTCATCCGAAGTCCTATCTCTAGGCCCCAGGTGCAGAGCCCCTGTTTTCTCCTCCCCCCCCTCTCCCTCTACGTCACAAAATTGTATAGACTCCCGGGTAAACCAGAACAGGGAAGTTCTCTTTCCCTCCCTGCTGCCTGGACCAGCCAAAACCCGATCGCCATTCGTTCAAATGTTTTTCTTTAGCTCTCCCCGCTTCCAAACGGGGGTCGAGTCCGAAGCAGATCTATCATATGGCCTCTCTTGCTTCCTCTCCGGGCTGACGGCCACGCTTCAGAGGCGGGATTTCCCTTTTCTAATCGTCGACTTTCTTTTTTTCTTCCCGCCTGCCTTCAACTCCAATAGGCAGTTCTTATACGAACCCAACTTCTCCCCTTTTTTCGGCTCTAAATCAGACAGACAAGGCTTAGATTCCCCCTTCCCCACTCTTTTTTTTTTCTTTTTTTTTTTTGGGGTAGGGTTCTCTTTTTTTAAAAAAGAAGCATTCGACGTCATCAAAGCCGCTCGTATCCTCAATTTCGCCCTCCCCCCCTTTCCTTTTTCAGTCTTTCTTTTTAACTGTCTTAAGATGCAGTACTTCTGGTAATATCATTCCTTTTTATCCCTCATCGATCTTTGACTAGCGACATGTATCCCCTCAAGTCATGGACGTGTTATCCCTACCCACTTACCGGCGCCTCTATTCGCGATGCAGACTCCTCCCTCAATTTTTTCTAAGCACCCCGAGGTTGCATTATCATCTTTCCCCCCCCTTGTTTTTTTCTGGATCATAAAATTTTTTTTTCCCGCTAAATGCTTTCGCCCCCGCCTTTCCGTAAGAGACGGTCCGGCCTTTATCCTGCACAGGCTCACACTGATCTTTTTTCTATTTGCCCAACGAGCAGGAGAGTCACATTAAAGGCTCTCCAGACGGACCAGAGTAGGCGACCCTCGTCCTAGGGGAAAGAGCCAGCTTTCCAGAGGACTTTCTAGTAAAGCAGAACTTGATTAGATTTGCTTTTCGGGACGGTTTCCCCTACCCAGCTGTTTGGATAGACAACCCACATAATGCCCCCTATCTCACCTCTTCCAGCCTTCAATTATTTTTTCTTTTTATCTCCACACGAAGGCCCGACAGCTTTTTTCTTCTCGGCCCCTCTTTTTAATCTGGGAGAGGCGGAAGCGTTCTTCGAAGTGACAGACCGCACAGACTTGAGAAAGAACAACTCACAAGCCCGGCTCAGCTAGGCCAAGCCACTTCTTCCGCAGAGAAATAACCCCCCGCTCTTTAGAGTAGTAGGAGGAGCCATACGCGGTCTCCCCCTTTGGTACGTCGAAGGCGAAAAAAACCTCCCCCTTCTGCTTTGAAGATTTGCTTCCCAAGAAGATTCGTGTCGGCAGAACCATTTTTTCGTAGTGGCGCCTATGCCCACCCCCCTCATTTGAGGAATTTTCCCCCACGTCGGCGACAAGAAAATTGGATCCCAGCCTATTTGGGCCTCTATAACCCTTTTCCCTTCCCCAAGGTTCTTCCCTATGGCCATGTAGTGACGGCGATTACTACGTTTGGGTGGGAATCCCCCCTCCTCTCGGAAATCCCCAACGCCCAGTAGTAGCTATCGGTGTCCGGAATAAACCTTTGGAATAGCATCATTTTAGGAGATGCGCCAAGTCGTGATAGCCCTTTCTCTTTTGACCAACGCTAGATTCTGCTGATGATTTTCTTCCCCGTTAGGAAAGTATCGATTTTCCTTAATACAGTATCACGGAGGAGCCCGGAAAGTTGATGCATAGCTCAGCCTCTCGTCATCCCTCAACAGGAAGTATTTTCTACTTCAGGTTAAGACCACACCTTCCACGACGCCGCGCACAGAAGCCCGCCGCAATGGGGAGGGGAAACTGCTAGACGCCAAGTAAAAATTCGACGCTCTAAAGAGCTGCAAGGCGAAGCGTGTCCACAAGGGGTTGGTGGGGTGTTGTCTTTTCCCCCCGCCTTTGCGACAGAGGGGAGAAGTGAGCCTACGCATTACAAGGACACACGTTCTTTGAAATCGTTTCAAAGTTCCTGGGTTGTCTCATCTCCGGCTAGGCGTTACTATTGGTACTTCCTCCCCCTCTCACTTTCCCTTATACTGCAGCCTAGTAGACAATACTCCTCCTTTCCCCTCCGATCCATCAAAGGCTTCATAGCGGGAACTGACGCCTCGCCTGAGTCAGGAGAGGTGTCGTCTATTCCCGCGGAGAGGTGTTCTCTCGAACCGAAATAAATCAGTTCTGCCATTGTACCCTTTACCACGCTGGTAGAGCCCCAGTTTCCCCTTCTAAGAACTTCAGGGCATAGCACTTTTTCTGAGGCAGGAGGATATCTTCCTGCTTAACCACCCCTCCAAGCCTTCCTCAGTGAAGAAGTGCCTTCCCTTTCTTCTCTAAATGTCTTGAGATCTTATCGGTTTCCCTTGGTTCTGAGTTACTCCGCGCACTCCCTCTTTCCAGCGTTGGAAATTGTTTTCTCCCGCCTTCTTTCTGGTAAGTCGTCAGAAAGATATTCCCGCTCAGCTTCTGCCCAAGGCCTCGCGCCAGAAGATAGTGAACCCCCATTTTTTTCCCCTTTTCGCTCCTCAGACTTAAGAGACCTTTTCGACTAAACTATGGATTCGTTCAGCTCCTCCCCCGGCAGTCTCACAGACTTCCCTCCTCCCCCCCGATAAAAATAGCACGCTCTGACCAGGAGGTATTTCATTGCAGTCTCTTGACTTGGTAACCTGAATAAAGTCGGAAGAGTGAGATTAGATCCGACACATATAACTGAGCAAGAGGGTGATAGACAGGGAATTCTTGGAGATAAAACCCCCCTAGGACGGGAAGGGAAGATAAGAGCCACGGAAGTTCTGGCAACTTATTTTGCGTGGGTGCCGTTTTGACCAGCATTATAATGTTGAAACAATTTTCTAACCGGCGCTTTCTTCGGTTTTCTCCCTTGACAGTCCTCTGTTATCAAACACCAGAAGCCGGACCTAGCTCCCCTTATACTGTGAAGGACTCTTGGGGTCTGCCGAACCTTGCATTCGCTCCACCTATCCGCTCAAATCATGATAGTGTCCCCCGTGAGCCCCCCCATCCGCAACCGCGTCCTGACCTTCTTCCACGATTTCCGGCCCCCCTCTCTTTTTGGAAGCCGCCCCCCCCCTGCGAGCGATATTTTTTTGATGTCCCGTTTGGCGAGAAATTGCGTCCCCCCTCATGCGCACCGAAAGGCCATAGCCCGCTTTTCGCGCAACTGCTGAAGCTTATAACCCTCCCATCTCCTGCCACAAATTTCTCCTTGGCATAATCACGCTAGGGAGAAAAGACTTCGGCATTTGCTGGCACCAACCACTCCAAGAGATATTTGATCCACTTTCTTTCAAAGAAGAGTTTGTTTTTTTCGGCCCACGCCCTCTTCCCCCCCTTGAAAACTTGGAGCTGAAGCCGATATCCTTGGGAATTGTCAGAAGCACTCCTTTTCTTTGTCCTTACCCGTTCACCTGGAAGACTGTTACGGTCCCGAACTCTTCCTCAATGGGGTCTCCCCCCTCGCGCTGACACTTTCCCATATGATTTTCAGAAACCAATCCTTTTCGGTTTGCGTTTGGCCAGCAATAACTTCTGTATCTAAGATCCCTGACATGCGATGTTAGGACTCCAATCAGCTTTATTTGTGCGTTGGCATTGTTTTCCCACGCGGTTTTCAACGCCGCCCAGAACGACGAGACAATCAGACTTGCTTATGTTAAAAGGCAGACGTCGATTCGATGCTTCTAGGGCACGCTACGATTTCTAAAGACGACGCGGAATTTTCATAGATACGAGTCTTGCATAGCTTCTGAGGGAATTGAGCCTTTTTCAAAGACAAGAAGGAAAGTGCTCTCCTCTTACTTTCGTCTCTGATTTAAAGCCCCTTTCCCTGAAAGTCTCCTCCCAAGCGGTGCTTATCTAATAGTTGCAGTCGACCTCCTTGTGGCGTCAACAGCTGGTAGTATAGATTTCATCTCATTTTCATCACGATGACAGCCTCCTTCATTTTCTTTTCCCGTGCATGTCGGATTTCGGCTCCCCCTTCTTTACGGATGTTGCGCTCCCGCTCCTCCGTCGGCCTACAAAATGGACCTGCTATTCTTTCCCTTTCGTCTCTAACGCGGCAAGAAGTGGAACCGTCCTGTCCGCTACCCAGCTTTTTTCTTCAGATAAAGGCCCTACCTCGCGATTCCGTATTTAGTTTCAGGTCCCACATTTGAATAGAAAAGAACAACCCCCGGCCCCTCTAGCTGGCAATTGAGCTCGGACCTGCGCACTCATTCAAGACGGAAGCCTAGTTTTCTTCCCATTTCCTTTTTCCCTTTCGCGTGACTCCCTTGACCTCCCCGACGATTTCTCCGAACTAAAGAAGATGAATGTCTTCCCTCCCTCCCTTTTTTCTCATGAGCCTTTATGAGAGCTCAGGTTCCGTGCCCGAGCCATCCGCGTCAGCTATTTCTCGTCGGCTGACGACAAAAAACCTACGGCACTATATGGCTTCACAGCTCGCTTTGTGTCCTGGACGCATCCTCTTTCGCCTTAAGACTTTTTAAAGGTGATTTCTTGACCCAAAACCTCTCCAAAAATTTTTTTTTCTTCGTCAGCCAGATTTTTATAGTCCCCTTGCCGCCAAATCGGCTAGATTTCAGTTTCTTCTGAATGATTTGGGCCTCCCCCCCCGAGCGAGGAATAAATAAAGACCCGTTGATCGGCTTCTTCCTCACTTTCGGTCTACCACAAGTGCAGACTCAATTTCGTTTGCGCGCGTTCCGGAATCGCCGTTGACCACGATCGATTGTTCCTTTGTTTTTTGAATCTCGTCTCCCACTCGGCGTAGGCCGAAGACCACCTTATCTCTTACGTTTCATCCCTTCTTCTTCAGCGTTATAAAATCTGGCCGAAGACGGCGTACGCAGAAGGAATATTCTTATACAGGGGTATAGTCAAGTTCCCCTTCGAATGCGTTTCTCCTTGCCCCATACCCCCGTTCCCCCTCTCGCCGTTCCGCGAGGTGCGCATCTCCTTTCTTTCTTTGTTGAGAGAACTCTTAACCTTTTCAGGAGAATCAATGCTTCCCTCTCTGATTTTCTCGGGATCGAAAAACCCGGGCGCCGGGTTTACCTTCCCTCCGGTACCTAGTCTTCAATCGCGCGTTTCTTTTCCCGGCTCATAGTGGGAAATGTGATTCGACATCAGTCCTCCTGCGTTTTTTCCGAAGGAGAGGCTCTATCTGCCTCTGAAATACATCAGGTCTAATATGTTTCGACCTCTTTTCAGTATTTCGGTAGTGAGAGAACTCGTTTCCCAGCTAACCTGCTCGGCCTTTTGTTCCTCGAGACTCGGACCTCGTTTCTCGGATGTCAAACTATGACCAGCTCCTCGCTTTCCTCCCCCGCCGCGTGAAGGAGCTCCTGGTATCCCTTAGGATACTCTTTTCCTCCTCCAGTTTGGGTTGATTCTGAGATACTTCTTTCTCTGCCACGAGTTTCAAATGAGGACGAGATAGAGAGTGATTCCCTTCGTTGTCCGCCTCCTCCGCCGCTCAAGTGAGCAGCCATAACGATAGTCCATTTTACCCGCCTTTGCACCAGCAGCCGAATGGTCCTCCATGTTCGAACACCCACTTGACCCTCCCTGATTCTCCGCTTCAAAGAGAGATCAAAGCTCCGTCGGCCTAAGTTTTTCTTTGCCGCCCAGCTTTCGCCTCAATTCATGGACCAATCTATGAATCCTTAATTTTTTTCAGAACTGTACCGCAGGATACGCGGCCGCCCTTTAGATCTCGATCCTCCCCCTAATCTAGAAGCTTTTCGAATCTTTCCATAGGAAATTTGCTTTTCTTCACCCCCGGTCAGGCGGGAAGGCTAAGAGAAACTTCTGGATCGCGATGTGACAAGGCTTATGGAGATTGGGCTGAAGCTCTTGCATTCTCTCTAACTTGTCTTAACCTTCGCATTATTGGACTTTGAGCCGGTTTCGTGTCTTCTAAAAAAGATGACCTGCCTCCAGACCTAAACCTTATTTCGGAGATCCCCTTTTTTCGGTAGACAGAAGAGAGTTTTTTCATCGATTAAATGCAGACTCCGACCCCCTTAACCCCTCCCCTTGTCCCCCCGACGGAGACGGAGCGATTTTTCCCGATGGATCCCCCTCCCAATGGTCAAGACCCTTGTCCCGACGACACCCTCTTCAGAGAAGGAATGGCCTGTCTTTTTTATTATCTTTTTCGACCGGGGCCCCACTTTCCATTCATGAAATCCCCGACATGGCCTAAGAGTCTTCCTCGCGCAACGTTCTTACCCCGATTCTCTAGTCCCCCCTCCTAAGCGTTTGGAACCCCCTAAGTTTATCTCGTTAACGAAGCGGCTGATGATGGCCAGCCCCACCCCGCCGCTCTCTTCCTCCTTTAGCCGTAGGGTGTTAGGAAGGAAGACGCTATCCTCTCTGAACCACCCTCCGGATTGCGAGATTTTCATCCTTTAATCCCCGAGCCTCCTGTCAGCAGCAGAATTTGTTCGTACGACGTTTAATGCTCCGATTTTTTTTTTCGAACTTTGAAGGGATTTATCTACCGACTCCACTCCCTCCCCACGCCTTCGAGAGAAAAAATTATCTGGCTTTGTGCCCGTCTCCCGCCCCTTCTCCCCTTACTCCGCGATGTATCGACAACGAATGGCACTTTCTTTGTCGTAACCCACGCAGCTGTACTGGAACCGTCGACAAGACTCCTTTACCACCCCGAGAGGGCCGGTTTATCTATACCGGACGATTGTACCCTTTTCTCTGTTTAAATCCTCCTCCTTCTCGACTACATCTCTTTTCAAGTCTCCTGTGGGTATATCGAAGCTTCCCCATTCATCCTTATGTAAGTGTCCCTGAGCCGTGTTCGATCCCTCGTGTCGCAAGGCCCGCTGAGGCGGTACATAGTGATTCACCTTTCCCGCTCGTATTTACAGCGAGACCTGTACAATCGTTTTTCTTCGATCTCAGCCCCTACCTCCTCCGTTGGTGTTGTTGAGTCTCCCTGTCACCCGCTTGGTTTAGGTCTTTAATCGACTGGGCTTGTTCCCTATTCTCTTATCATTCAGCTGTCCCAGCCTCTGCACGTTGCTTTAGTCATGGAATCCTAGTTGCTTCATTCTCGTTTCCGAGTTTGCTAGACACTTTCACATCGCTCTGACCCTTTTCAGGCTACGGATTCTTTCAACACGTAGAAGCTCGCGGCAAAAGCGCGTTATCCGGGTATAGATCCAAGCTCCACCATCGCGGTTTGTGTTTTTTTTTCGTGTTACGACCGGAACGGTACGTAAAGCCCCCCCCCCGTTTTTTGACCTGAGACCCCTTCCACCCACCCATACAGGCCCCCCCCTCATTCGTTGTCAGCCCCATCTCCTTCACGCCCTTCTCCGGAGTCTCGGTTCAACGGACTTCCGGTCAGAGTTTTTTCTTCTCCGGCGTGTCACTCTCTTTTTTTGATTATGTTAGACAAGTCCATTCGGAGTTCTGCCCGTCTCATCCTTAAGAAGCGGCCTCCTCTTCGGCTTCCCCCCTGCGACATGAGTGCTCGATAGAGTCGCGCGCCCCCCAAGATTCCTTCTGCGGCCCCCTAGGAAAAAAAAACGAATGTAACGACTCTCCCTCTCTCCCCCCCTTTGCGTTTTGGCTTTTATTAATCAGCGTAGGGTACGAACGCGAACTGACTCTGTCCCTTCAGAATCCACTTTTTTGCAACCAAAAAAACCTTTTCACCCCCACTTTTTTTTTTCTCTATAGGGGTTACCGCTCCTCAGCTCACATCAGTGCTAGCTATCTCCTGTCGTGAATGCAGATAATGAATTGCCTTTTTAAGACCCCTATAACTCTTAATACCTCGAAATATTTCTTTTTCCCCCGACCTTTGTATTAAAGATTAGGGACCCCGCCAGTTATTTGATCAGCGTTCGCCACGTCTTGCTGGCGCCCCTGAACCATATAATCTTTATCGTAGTTTTGGATAGACTCGCCAAACTACGGAGTTCGGCCGACCGCACGGGATCCGCACTCTCTTTCTCTCTTCTATGTCTCTTTTTTGTCAGAGTTTTGCCAATCGGAACAAGCCTAGCAGCACCGCGACTTCCCCTTCGGTTTCTCTTTCTCATAAGGCCATGAGACTGAGAGTTCCGCCGAGCTTCACCCCGAGCCTCCCTGTAATCTCTCCTCCCCGCCGCCGATTGCCCTCGTCTCTTCGCCTTCCCGAAGGATGTTCTTATCTTGGCTTCCCCCTCCGAGGGAAGAGTGTCGACCACAGCAGCTTGCTCGGCGTTTATATTGTTTTTTTCGTTTCTTTCTCTTTTTTTCAGCATGCACTTCCTTTTTCCCGCATTTCTGAGATGATCGGCTACTTCCTTTTTATACTTTTCCATTCTTTAACCTTGAAGTTGGATTTTTCCTATCACTTCTGATTGTGTCTCAGCATTTCAGAGAAATACATTAATTTTTTTTTTTCTCTTTTCTCCCCCATGAGCGCCTGTGGACCGCCGCGGTTATTTCCACTCTCTTTTTCTTGTTTTCTCTTTGAAGAGAGGCTTTCTCTAGTTAGCTTACCACTTACCTCGACCCTCCTTTAATAAATTTTCCTTCCTTCTTCCATGCTCGGAGATCTTCTTCATATCTACGTTGTTGGTGAGTTAATCCGCGCATTCTCCTGCATTTTCCCCGATCCCCCCCCGTTGTTCAGCCGAGAACCTCTCCCCTCCCCCTCGATCTTTCTCAAGGCAGCGCGAAATTCCTCTTTCCCAATGCTGGTAACAGCTTTTTTTTTTCGCGCTCTTTCTTTTTCCCCTTCTTCTAGACCTGATGGATTGCGTACAGCTATCCCTCAGGCTTTCCCCGCCGTCTGCGATGTCGCCATTTCCCTCGTTTAGGAGCCCCCTTTCCCCCGCGCGATTGCCGACGGCTTTACCGCGGATAACGCCGCTCCTTTTCCGGTTTCCCATACTCCTTGCATGGGAGCACCTTTCTTTTCCAGCCCCCGGCCAGGATGGAGCTGAAACGGTCCCTCGGGAACTGTTTTTACGCCCTCCCCTTTTTTGCCCCTCGGCGATGGGGACAGATTTCTGGCGCTGGTTCCCCTCTCTAATTCTCATACTCCTAAACCTTTTCTTACCCTCCGCATTTTTCTGAGAGGGAGCGGCCGGCTTCGTGCCCTTTTGATCAACACGCTTCCCGCCCCCCCTGCCTCAGTCGAGCCGGCGCTCCCTTGGCGTTCGCGACGCCCGGTCGAGAGTTCCCCTTAAGACACTTCACGCCGTCTTCCCCTCTTTCTTTTTTAGTGACTCCTTCTCTTTAGCCTCTTTGAGAAAGGCGTTGACCCTGAACCTTTTCACGACCGACTTGCGGAAGCCGACATACTTCTCGTTTATGGGACGTCTTTTTTAGACCCGGTCTCCCCCCTTACAATTCTCAAGCAAGACCGTCTATATCCTCGGCTTTTACGGTCCCTTTCTTACCCCCTGTCCATTCTTATCCGGCCAAAAATTTTTTTTTTCCTACCCGGTTTCCCCCCCCCTCACCTTTGGGTAGTCCACGAACGTCTCTGATAACTCCCCCCCACACAAGCCCTCCATTTGAAGCCATTGTAGTTAAAAGCATTTTTGGTTTTCGTGCCGTCTCCCAGCATTTTTACCCCCTCGTATTTGCCCCCCCTATAAGAAGACCTTCATATAATGCTTCCCTCCAGCTTTCATCCTCAGTGCTGTTTTGGCCGGAATTCTTACAGCGGTTAAGACGTTTGGGACAGGTATAGACATATTTAGGGTGGGTCCCCTAGCATCTCCCTTTTCCCTCCCCGGAGAATCCCAAAATCGGCAGCCGCTAGTGTGCTTTTCTCATTTCATCGACATTTGACGGCGCATTCCCGTTCGACAGAAGATTAATTTTGTGGTGTTCGATTTCCCGAAGATGTACTGGGATTACTCCCCTTGACCTCAGTAACAGTCTTTGCTGGGTCACGGCGAACCTCTAAGAGGAGGCCTGACTTTCCACTTCTTAGCTTCCTGACGATCTGCTCATCTAAGGGCAGTTTTATCCTTCCCCCCCTTCTATTTGCTGCCTATCATTCGATTTCAGTTCCTAGTCAAGTGTTATGTCAGAAATTCCGTTGCCCCGAAGGTCGTGATGACCAGCCGCACGTTTCTGAGTTCCCCCTTGA
>Ga0179593_1519349_pt1 | contig 12095 bp, 20 predicted proteins | sample CZODoug2_1_08_16_FD_185931 | JGI IMG/M metagenome (GOLD analysis project Ga0179593, IMG submission 185931) | Vadose zone soil fungal communities from Angelo Coast Range Reserve, California, USA - CZODoug2_1_08_16fungal (PacBio error correction) | ecosystem: Environmental > Terrestrial > Soil >... | reverse complement strand
GTCGCCGGTGCGCTGTAAGGACCTTTGCGTCTCATCTTGCCTCTTTAGAACCTTTTTTTTTTGCAGACGGCTCCCTTTTCAACAAGGGCGCTTCCTTCTCCTCACCCGTGAGCGATACTCACTCCTTCGGAGCTCGATCCAGGGCACGTTTAATAGAAAAGACATCCCTCCCTTTCCTTCAGGCGCTTTGAAGGCCTCGTTTAGCCGCGAATGCATTTTTTCCGTCTACCTGCGACCTTTCCCCCCTGAGAAAACTCAACCCGACAGACTCCGCGAACCCACGAACCAGAAGCCCTCTAGCCCACAGAACCCCCCAGCAAGAATTCGTCCAGGAAAGCCCTTCAAGCCCCTTCCGGCCCAGACCCCCCGCAGTCCTACGAGCAGACTTACCGGAGAAGAGAGCATTTCCTTACCAGTCATAGCCCGCCCCGTTCGGAAGACTCTGCGATTTTCCCCCAGATTCCTGTGCTAGAACACCTGAGCGCTTCGGGCCAGGTGAAGCCCCTTAGCCCTGGCAGATGCCTCTTGGGGATAGCTCCTCCTGCCTACGTGCTTTCTTGTTCAATTCGCGCAAACGTCCCAGACGGAGCCCGAAATCTCTGGGAGCCAGGATGATCCCCTCCCTTTCTTTTAAGAACCACTCCGTTCGGGTGGCGACTGCCATCCCCTGAGTCCGAGGTAAGTTCCGACCTTCGCCCCGGTCAGAGCTTCTTCCTAAGTCCCCAGAATTTCTTTTAGAAAGCCCTTTTTTTCGGATGGACCCGGTGCGCGTCAAGTTTCTCTCGCGCGCCTAATGCGGCGGGCCGCTCGATGTACAAGCGAGCTTTCGGGCAGAAGGTCCCCGAGTCGTTGGCGAGACTTTTTTTACTGATGCGAGGGCTTTTCTAGTCGGCCTGCGGGGGCGGGGGCCGGATTTGTGCGTCCCCAGGAGTGGCTTCGGCGCCTGCTGCTGTCGGCTATGTTTTTTTTTTTCCTTCTGCTGCTGGTTTGATGGCTGGATGATTTGATCAGGGAGACTTCTTTTTTCCTCGAGACTCTGCTGGTCTTTCCGTGAGCGATCCTGTCTAAATGGATGGAGTGGTGTGGCCGGCCGCGAGTTCTGCGTGATTTGGTGAGGAGTCCCCTTCCCTTGGTTTTAGGGGCATGATAGTCTGCCCTGAGCACTTTGCCTCCGAACGAGAGTTTCTTCTAGGCCCTTCGCACGGTCTGTGTTTCCTCCTGGCGGCTGATCGTAGGCCCCTCCTTCCGAGAAGTTGCTTGACAGCCACCAGCGGCTTTCCGTGAATCCGTAGCCTTCCAGGTTTTCGCTGCGCTTTTTTTTTCCTGGTTTTTCGACACGATCTCGCTCGTGAGAATTTTTTTTCCTGACTTCGAATCTCCTGGTCGAGCCTTCTCGGCCTTGTTTGCGCCCCGACTAGAGCACAAGGACCTTTTTCTCTGATAGAAACTTTTGAATCACCCCTGGATTGCGATTCCTTCTTTGATTCCCGATTTATCTTGCGGTTCGGTTGAAGGAGTGCGACACGTTAGAACGAAATAGCCCACACTTACGAGCTGCTGATCCCTCCCTCTCTGATGACCTCGTAGATTTTTTCGTGTAAGGATGAATGGGTTTGAAGAGGCGTCTTTTTCCTCCTTGATTGTGGGCACGCGCATCATTTCTTCGACCGCTTACGCAATGTTAAAGCCGACCTGCTCGCCGTAGAGATCTCCTTCGGTTTTTTCCGGATCCCGGCTTTTTTCGGTGAAGGTTCCGTATTTGAAACCACCTTTTCCCCATGCCGTTTCTCCATCGTCTCGATGCCGAGGATTAAGCCCCCTCCCTCTCCAGACTTTTTCTTCCTGTGCGGTAGTTTTTTTTTTCAGTAGTAATTGGGTCGAGGTTATCCCCCGCCATTGCCGTTGCCTTCCGTTTCCTCACGAACTCTTTCCGGTCTCGGGACATCCTGACCCTAGGTACGGAGCGTCTCTCTCCCCGAACATTTGAGCTTCTTTTTCCGCTCAGACGGCTTCCTCCGGCGGCGGCGTGCCCTCCCGGTCTGCTTCTCCCCCCCTGTTCGGCCTCTCGCCTCGTGTCTTAAGGGAAAACCAGCCCCCCTCCGGTACTCGGGCATTTTCTCGATCTTCATAAGCTTTCCTCGGTGGATGCTGCCAGCCACAAAAGCTTTCGGGTTGCTTCTGACGAGCCCCAGGTAACCACTGACTGATACAAACGATTTTCAGCATGCCCCCCCTTCGCAGAGCCTCTCCCCGCTTGCGAACTCCCGCACCAGGCTCATGCCGTACGCCACTTGTCTAGCCCGAGTGGCCGTCGACTGGACAAGACCTCTTTGACCATCCCTCTCCGTGATCGATGATTCACGCCACGATTTTTTGCGCTTTGCTGGAAGTTTTCCCATGACCTTTCCCGTCCTTTCACGCAACGTTTCCCTTCCTTTCTGGTTGCCCGATCTGATGACGAGTAACCAGAGGCGATCGGCCGTCTTTGCCTCCGTCTTTCGTCCGCACAAAGTTTCAGATGCGCCCAGCGTTTTTTCCTCAAGAATAGACTTCTCCCCGCCCAAACACCACTTCACGTGATGTGCTCTTCGTTTGTGCTTGAGATCCTCTTCCTTGGACGATCAGCTTTGTCATTCAACATGACCAGCACCGGGTGAGAAATTCCTCTTTCTCGAGACGTCTCAGTTCACTTTTTTTTTTTGCCAGCAGCACCAATCGCTCAGCTACAACACTGACGACACGTACCCTGGCGGCAGTTAGATTTTTTTTCTCCGGCGCCTCTCGCCTCCTCTTGATTTTTCCCTTTCTTCACGGCGAGGGACTACATTTCTGTAATTAATTTTTTCCGGATCTGCAGGCCATGGGTGGCGTTTTCTTTTTGATACGGTCTGCGCCAGCGGTGATCCTTGCTGCGAACTTGGCCGCTAGTGCCGGCGCCCCCCCCCCTCAGCTGGGCTCGCACTACATGGAATTGCGTCTGGCAGTTCCCGCCGTCGTGGGTGGCTGGAGGCACCTTTTTTACAATTGGATGCTGAGACCCCCCCGCGACGTCCTTGTCCCGGTCACTGGATCGCGCCTAACACTCGGTCGTTTATTCCCTTTTTGCACACCTTCGGTGTTCGGCGGCAACACCCATTTCCCTTCCTTTTTCCAGTACATGCGCGAGAGGTGCTCCCCAGAAGACGAATCCCTTCAGTTACGTGAGACGCTTCCAGGCCCCTCCCCAGCTTCCGAGGACTTTGTCAATGTGTTCCGGAACTCGCATGTCCTCACCTCAAGTGATTTCAACCAGACGATGTAGAAGCTCCCTTCGCGCCCCCATCCTTTTTCAGGCCAGTCTCAAAGAAACGTTCGAGATGTCTTGACCGAGGTTTTCCTTTTCAAGGGTGGTTCCCTTCTACGACAAGTTTGCGCGGCGAAGGGATAAGGCCCCCCTCTGATCATGCTTTTCCCGTTCCAGGGATTTGACCTTGCACAGTCGGTGCATGTCGAGGGCTCCCCCCATCCAGATCAAGACCCCCACCGCCGCGGCAACCCCTTCCTTTTCTAGGTCCTCAGAAGCGCGAGATAATTCAGTCGGTAGTTTGCCTTTCCTTTAAGGCGTCTCGTCTTTTCTCACCTCCCCCCCTCTACCGACGTCTTCCCTAACGCCACCAGATTTCCTTCTCTCTTGCGATCGCCTCCCCTTTTTCTGATCTTCGCAAACACACCCTTCTGAGCCAGTGCTTATGGTCTCCCGAAGCCCCTTTTCTGCGAGATATTTCGCCGCAAGGTTCGACGAGGCTCTCCCCAACGAGCGGCCGTTCTCCCTGATCAACGGCCTGTCGCTGGTGGTGCGATCAACGGTGGTCTTTTTCGGCTCCTAGATTTTCTGCAGGACAATAGCCCTCTCCGCCAATTGGCAAAGGTATTCTGTTTTTTCCCGACTATAAGTTCCCCCCGGGTAACCACTTTCCGACCGCCTAAACCGCGCGTCTACTTCACGAAGTCGTCGCTCTTTTCCGGCCTCGGCAAGTCCCCCCCGTTTAGAGAAGTTTTCTTTCCTGGCAATCGACATCCGCTCATGACTTGCGAGGCCCTCGCGGAGCCCTGTCTCCCCCCAGAACAAGAATCCGCTGAGTTAGTCCCAGAAGACTGGAAGCCCCGAACCCCAGATTTTGCTCCCAGGACCCTCGCGACGCCCGCCAAGCCCTCCCAGCCTTTGAAGCGACGCGGCAGACGGCCCCCGGCGAATCCCCTCTACCCAGACTCGGCCGCGTTTTACCTGCTGCCTCTGTACCTGCGCTAGCTTTTCCAGCCCCCTCTGAGTTGGCGCGCGGTCCCCCTCTTGACGCACAGAAAGTGACGGACGGAATGCGTGGTTCTGAGGCAGAATGCCAGTAGGCCCTTTTCAGATCCCCCCTTTTTAGGAGTTTCACGCGCGGGGTCGCCTGATGATAGCTATCTTTTCCTCTCATAAGTTGTTGTTGTTTACTCTATAAGGGCGTCCGTTTTGTGAAGCTTCTTTTTGACGAGCGCCTTGAGAAGTCCCGCTAGAAGGTGATCTTAGCCCAAAGCGGCCGCGGACAAGGGCCTTTAGTCCAGTAATTCAGATCGCGCATACTTGGGGCCCTCAGCGATCCCTCCGTCATCCCGAGATCCTCTAGGAGAGCGCGATGACTTGTTTCATGTATAGAGTTTCCTTTTTAGCTTCTCTCATTTTTCTGGGTTGTGAGGTGGCGGATGTTCCCTGCTTCGCCTGATGCTGTTCGGATGCCCTTTCCAGGCTGCTGTGTTTCCTTTAGGAAGTTGATGTTTCGGGTTAGTGCGGCAGCGCATGCCTTTCCGCGCCGCATTAGATTTTTCCTGTTTAGGGCCCGCGATTTCGACTGGATTGATGAAGAGTCCGTCTTCGAGCGCGACGCCTGCTGACTTCCCATTCGCGAGATTGGTGAGGCTCACTCGAGAAATTTTTTTGCACGTGGAATATCTTCCTCACGAGCCTTTTTCCCTATCGGTAGGAGAGAGCAAGGAGATGGTCCCTTCCTCCGCCCGTCAGATATTAGCCGTCCCTACGCCGTTTCTGCCCCCCTGGCAGTTTCCTTTGATCCTCTTGCCCGGCCGCCGCGTTTTGAGATGAGAGGATTCCTTAGGCGGTCGCTTTGGGTGCGTAACATGATCTCGGCTTTTTCTAAGGACGTAGGATTTCCCCTCGCTCGCCTGGTCGAGCCTTCCGCAGGGTTTTCTAAGTTTCGTCGCATTTCGGATCGCAGAGTTTTCTTCTTCCTTGCTGGATGGTTTTGTCAGGAAGTTCCTTTTTCTGCCCTCCGGTTCTTTTCCCCATTCTGTGCTTGCGAAAGCTCCTCCCCTTCGCCTTCGACGCGCCCTGCCTACGTTGATGTCTCCGAGCGCCTTCAACTCGTTGCTCGTGCCGCGGCAGGTATGGTCAGCTTTCCCTTCTTTTTGATCGGGTCCCAGAATGATCTCTTACAGTTTACGGTGACCTTCTGCTTCGCTTTTTTTAATGATGTACGTTCGTTGGTCGTCATAAACTTTTCTCGGGCAGGCTTCTCGATGGGGGACACAAACTAAAAGGAAGTATACCCCCCTCCACATCGTTCGAGGCCTCCCACCTAGCACTTTTCTCTTATGCTTAGAGGCGTTGCGCGTTCATTTTAGCAGTTCCTCTGGAGGCCCTAATGTCTTTTGACCGCGTCATCGCGGTGGCGGTCTGTTACCTACTCCCTCTTTCGGATTGCGCTAGAGACTGTTAGCTGATTTCTGAGTGGTTGACCCTTTTTCTTATTCCGCGTCGGGAGTGCCCTCCCCCGTTTCTGCGAGCCGCAACTTAGCAAGCGCGAGAAAGGCCGGTCCAAAATGTTTTTTTTATTTCGGGAGCTTCTCTCCCGCTTTCACCTCGGTTTTTCTGCCGCAGACAACAAGGAAGGGTCTTTTTTTCCTGCACGTTCACGAAATTACAGGCTCCTTTAACCAGATGACTCTCTAGCCGACAATTCGATTCCCCTAGAAGCCATCCCCTCTGTGCGAAGCAAATCCCTGCTCGCCCGCCTCCACACTTGGCTGCTTTTGGTTATAAGAGACACCCAGTATGGTCCCAGGAGCTATCCTCGCCGATCGATGCTCACGACGAGTCCGTAGCTGCGGAAGGAGAAGGCGAACTCCTTTTGGCCCGGCGTTCATGGCGTTCGGGACTTTTTCCCAGGCCGATCCCGCGGCCCGTCTAGCAATGTTCCTCATTGCGCGACGATGCCCCCTTTCCTCCACGCCCCCCCGGCAGTGATTGCGCACCTCTTTGACGAAGCAGCTCTCTTTTTTTCCTCTCCTACTGTTGTTTGAGCCTTCCCCTTGCAAGCCCCCCCCCCACCCGCCCCCACCCACCCCTCTGCGGGTTCATCTTGCCGACGGTGCTGGACGGATTTCGAGGGCCTTAGGCCTCTTTCAGAGGAGGCTCAAGCCCCAATATGATAGCCTCCTTTCTCGCCCAGTATTCGGTCAAGGTAATTCGCCGGCGCCCTTCCGACTAGGTAGTCGGATAATCCCCACGGCGAGGATACATGGGTTTTTTTTTTTTTTTTTTTTTTTTTTTTGGGTTTTTTTTGTTGGGTGTTTTTTTTTTTTTTTTTTGTTTGTTTTTTTTTTTTTTCTCTTTTTTTTTGCATTACTGTTTTCTTTGCAGTCGTCTTACCGCAGCCCAATGGGTGGAGTCTCCTTCAGTTGTGAGGCTCGCTGGTCTGTAGCTGAGAAACTGGGCGCGCGCTGCTCAACAGCCCCTGGGCGAACCGGCATCCCTTGACTTGCGTCGTTGCTGGCCAGCCTCTCGGCTGTTTTTGTATGGCGTCATTGTAATTCTTCCTCCTCCGACTTAACCACCGCTTTTTTTTCTGCTCACGTCGCTCGCGCTTGAAGAAAATTCCTCCTCTCACGTGGGTCCCTGCTCGCCGGCTCGACGGCACCTTCACCTCGACCTACCCTCTTCTTGTTCGCGAGGGTCTAGCATAAGACTTGACTACTTCTCTTAGGGATCCAGGACTCATTGTCGAGGACGCGGTCCCCACGGAATGCTGTCATCCATACGAACCTTCTTTCCAATTTAACTTCCAACGACATTCAGACGCATTCCTCCCGCGAGTTAGGTTCGGAAGCAGGGTGACGATGTAGAACGGGCATTGTAGTTGGTTTCCCCATCGACGACTGCCCCGCGCGCCGCCGGGGATCCGGACCAACTCCCCCTTTTCTTTCATTAATGTACGTTCGCTCCTTTTTGCCCATTGAAGGAGAGTTCTTTTTTAGGCGGGGTTTCCGATAAACGCCAGCCCTTGAACCATCCTCTCCCTTCAACATTCGGCCTTTCGAGGTCCAGACGAGCTCGGATAATTTCCCCCCTTCCCCCCCCCCGTGAGACGTTCGAAGGATTCTTGCTTTAACCTCCCCTTGAGTACAGACGTCTTTCTGTTCCACGCAACCTCTCGCGAGTCCGATCTGGATCGGCTCAATCCTTTTTTTTCTCTATCCACAACCATTCTTTCCTAGAAGTGCGATAGATTTTCTAGTCCGCCTTAATAGTCTGATTTCGAGATCTTTGACCCCTCGCCGCCGCAAGGACATCCCCGACCCTCGTCCCCCCCCCAACGCGTTTCTACCATGAACGGCCTCCGATGGTGGTGTGATCCTTCTGCTACGGAATCCTCCCCGAGATTTTCCTTAGTCCCCCTGACTCGGCGTAGATCTCTTCGGCAAAAGCCCTTCGGAAAGGCTCCCGGGTGCAGACCTTCTCATGTCCACTGGGAAAAAATTTTTCGCGATTTACGCTCCCCCACTTTGCGATAATTCAGGGCAGTAAGGTCTTTCCTTCCCTACCCCTCTCCAGGTCGATGCCGGAGATCGGCCAATATAACCTCCCCGCGCATGCTTGAGGCGACATGAGAGGAGCCCCCCTTCGACCCAGAACCAGTCAGCAGCTTTAGACTACCCAGAAGCATTTTTTTCCCCTCCTCACAAGCATCAGGCCTCCTCAGGCAGAAGACTCACGCCCGCTTCCCGCACCCCGCCCTCCTTCGAGGACGGCCCGGGACGAGAAGCCTTCCTCCCCAGATTCCTCTCGCGCTCGTCTCTGGCGGCATCGCGTGCGCGCCGCTCCGAAAAATGAGCGCTACTCCTCGTCATTAGGCCCATGCCCGCTGCCGAAGAGGGGGCGCCTGATAAGCTTCTGTTCTTCCCAGGACGTCCTCTCTCACAGGCCAGCTGTCCTTAACGGCGGGGCCTTTTTATGATATTATCTTTTAATAATACTCGTTTTTTGTGTTTTTTTCCCCAGAAGCAGGAGCCTTTCCTTTACTCCGCATGCGCCCCGTGGACTACTCCCTCTTAGCCGCGAAATTTCCCCTCCGCCCCTCTTTCCGACGACTTCCCCGGGCGCTGTGCGTCAGAATTCCCGTGACTCTCTTAAGTGTCAGGAGAGAGTCTTGACAGCGCGTGCTTTTCTGAGATCCCCTCCGCGCGAGACGTGGTTTTGCTTTGCGTAGACGTTGTTGTGAAGTAGTGATATCCCCTTCTTGCGGATGGGTTGGAGCTTTTCCTTTCGGCGGTGACGTATTCTTTTTCCTGGTACTGTCCCCAGAAGGTCTCTTTTTCGGCTGTGGCGGCTCCTTCTGCTGCTGGTTCTCTGCGCGGGATGTCTGGTAGGGTGACACTGAGATTTTTTTTCTCCCGCGCAGTCATGCCGCGTGTTTCGATTCCTTTATGCGCCCTTTTTCTGACCTGGATGTGGGTCGATGCCGATCCCTGTCTTGTATCCCTTTTCTTGAGCGCCCGCGACGGCTTCCTTATAGACTTGGTGAGGAGGCTCTCCCTTTTTGACCTGGTGTATTCGTAATGAACCGAGCATTCTCTTTCCCTAGGCTTGGTGCTCTTATGAGTCCTCTGGTAATTGCCCACTTTTTTCGCCGGCTCGAATATCGTCCTTCCCCGAGGCCGATCCTGTTTTCCTGCACCACCCGCGGCCAGGCCCCCCCTTCATTTCCGGCCGCTTCTGAGCCCCTTTTTTAGTCCTTTTGTCCCTCGGGTATACACGATACGAGACCGCTGTTAGGATTTAGTACGTTCCTATAGCTTCCTTGCTTCCCGCAGGGGTTTCTATTCGAGTCAAATCCCCTTCTCCAATTCTCTCTTTTCTCGCGGGATGAGAGTCTTTTTTCGCAGGCCGACGTCGGTATGAATCTTGACCCTTCTTGTGATGAGCTTCTCCAGACCCTCATTTCGAAGCTTTTTCTTCGCACCACTGTTAGATGATACTCTCCGTATGTTCGTACTCGCATGTTCCCGACTTCCCCTCACCCTTTTTTCCTTATGTTGTTTTGCCCCCCACCCGCGCCTTCTCTCGACTCTGCAATGGTAATCCCCATGTACTGCTTTTTCGATTATGTCGTTTGGTCTTCTCCCCGTCAGCAGCTCCTTTTTCGTGGTCGTAGATGTTTTCCCCCCTTGACCAGGCGTTCTTCGCACCTCGATGCCGGAGCCGCCCCCCTCCCACTCTCCCGATGTTTTCTGCATGTCGCTTTTTTGCGCGTCCTTCTCCGAAGGTGCAGTGATGACCCGTGACCGCGTCCAGCTTGCTTTTCCTGCGTAGTCGGATTCCTCTTCTCCTGAGAACATCTCCGAACCTTTGATCGTTTAGTTTTCGAGGTGTTGCCGCGGCGTTTTTGTCGTGTGGTTTTTTCCCGGGCCGACCGTTCTTCAGCGACTTCGCAATTCCCAGTGGATCAGGGACACCCCTTTCGCGTTTACTCTTTTGCCTTTTTCATCCTTGTCCTGTTGGATGCCACCCCGCACGGTCCGATCGGCTGTTCACTCACGAGCAATTCCAGGTAGCTTTTCCCCATGTTGCCTCCACTAGCTTTTTCGTTCTCAGCATCCCCTTCTTCGCAACACTTTTTCCGCCGACGCACCCATTTGGAACAGGTGGCTTAGCTTTTTCCCCCCCCAACATGACAGACTTATCCCCCCTCGCCTTGATCGATGATTCATTTTGCTGCGTCAGGCCTTGGCGACCATGACCTGTCCTTCACGCGCCCCCACCTGACCTGTTTCTCCTCGTTGTTTGCTAAGGCGATTCTATTGGTGTTCCTCCTTCGCCTTTTTTCCGGCCGCGACGGGCGCGCACCGGAGGCAGGCTCTCCCCCGAGTGTTTTTTGATATCCCCTCCTTTCCTTTTGAGTAGAGATTGGGTCCCTACGCCTGTACGCGCGTGAGCATCATTCTCCGGTTTCGGCCGATTTTTCGTCGCGGCCCTTCCCCAGCAGTCCCGCCTACGGCCAGCAATTTCTCTTTTTTTTCATCATCGCAACCGCGTCCCAGACTTCTTTTTCCGTGACCCCTTTTCCGCAGGCCCGGTCATGTTTTTTCGCAGGCCTCCTCCCGAAGTCCCCTCCTACTTGATAAGAGATAATTTTTGATGATCCTTTATGTCACACTGGGTATTCCTTCTCGAATTTCCCACTCAGGCAATGGTTTCTGGCTGCGACGTTGAGCCAGCCTCTATATTCTCAACGGGGCGCGGTGGACGGTCTCCCCTTCAGTTTCCGGGCATCGTCGTTGTTTTCCGATCGACTGCTGGTTTATGGGCACAAACGAGCCAAGCGGAATGAAGATACTCCCCTGAGAATAACCACGTCCCCCGGCCGGACCCCCCGCTAGGCTGACCCCTGGTCGGCTAGTCTCCCCCTTTCTTTTTTGGCAAGACCCGCCGCCGCCTCCTTCAAACAACTTCTAGACCTCCGGCCTGCTCAGAATGTGCGTCCCCGTTGCTCGTTGCTTCGAGGATCCCCTTTTCCTCCACTTTCTCGAGGACTCTTACGGCAGGAGGTCCTCCCCTCTTACCGCCTCGAGCTACCCTTGAACCCCCGTCTGGCAACTAACGAGACCTCTCCGACCCGCCAGTCGGGCCTCGGCATCGACCCCTTGTCCTATGGAGAAATCACGGTTTTTCAACCATCGAATTCCCCGCCTGCCTGCTGCGCGCTTCTTTTTCTCCGGGAAACAAAGACGCTCAATTCCTTGAGAATTCATTGCTGTCCACATTCCTTAAGCCCCGAGTTCCTTGCTTTTGGTCTCCAAACATCCAGATAACTTCTTCCACATCAAGCAGAGTCACCAGGCGGCCGTTCGAGGTTCCGATGCCGATGATTAGTCCTCTTCCTGTGGAATTTCTTTTGCACCGATCCTTACGTGCGCATCACCACCCTATAAGAAAGACTCCCTTTTATTTCATACAGCGAATGCTCTCCCTCTCGGCCTCTCGCTTCATTTCCTGGTGTCGATATGAGCCCCCAAGGCCCCTTCTGATCGAAATTTCTCGCGTAGACTCTCCGGAGTCTAAGGCTAGATAGTAAAGAGGACGCAAGAATTCCTTAAGGACTCTCCCCCATCCCATCACACTAGAGGTCCTTTTCCCCAAAGGCCCTCAGATTTCTTTTGTATGTTCACCCCAGAGGATCTGGATCGTCCTTCGCTTTTTGACGTCTGCTCTTCAGGACCACTCCGTGCGCTCATCAAGAGGCCCCCTTAGGGGCAGGTCTCCGTACGATTATGTTTTTTTTTGTGCGCGCTCTCACCAAGGTCTCTATTTCCCACGCCGTCCTTGGTTCTCTCGCCCAGGCCTCGGCATCCCCCGACATCACAGGTCAGATGGCGCGCCCCAGGCCCATACCGAGCATTTTTTTTTCGGCCCTCGGGCGCCCTGAGCAACCCCGAAACAGTCATCCTTCAGACGCCCCAGCAGATCCCGTCCACAAGCCGAAAACCGGCCTAGGCTCCTCATCCGCCAGAAGACTTCGGATCCGGTAAGAATCCTTACTATGCCTACGGCCCCATGGACTAAGCAGCATCTCCCCCCAGCCCCACATACGCCGACCGAGCGATAGACCCCCTCTCGTTTCCTTGTACAGCGCTCGCTCAGCCCCCCTCCTTTTCTCGGACCTTTTGCCAGAGCAGTTTTCGCGGCCGGCCATCCTCGGCTAGAGGAGCGGATAAGGATTTAGTACTTCCCTTTTCCGTCGACAACCTTTCGTTAAGTTCCTTGGGCGCCCCTTGTGACTCAT
>Ga0179593_1510870_pt1 | contig 12095 bp, 12 predicted proteins | sample CZODoug2_1_08_16_FD_185931 | JGI IMG/M metagenome (GOLD analysis project Ga0179593, IMG submission 185931) | Vadose zone soil fungal communities from Angelo Coast Range Reserve, California, USA - CZODoug2_1_08_16fungal (PacBio error correction) | ecosystem: Environmental > Terrestrial > Soil >... | reverse complement strand
TTTCGATAAAGGTTCCTCCTTTTTCTCTTTAGTTGCTGGTACGTTGATATCGCCCTGTCTATCAGCTGCGCCGTCCATAATACTGTTCCTCAGCGGCGGTCTCCCTTGCCGTACCGGTTTGCCTGGGGGACGTGATCCTTTTTTCTCGCAGACCTTGTTCGGAGCGTTTGTGTCCTGACCAAGTCCTACAGACCCGCCCCTCCCTTCCCCCCGAAAAGCAGAATCTGACGTTGCCAGTTGTTGGTTTCTGCTCTTACCGTCCTTTGCCGTGAAGGTTCTTCGTAGCTTCTTTTCCTTCCAACCTTGAATCTTTTCTGTCTTTTTCGTCCACCGCATTTCTCCTTTTTTCGCTGGTCGGCCGACCCCGCACTTACCCCATTTATTTTTTTTTTTCTTTGCCTTTGTGTTGTTGGGTCCCCCCGAGTCCCCAACCCTTTTTCCCCCTGCCCTAGTAAGCATGGCCTCCTTGGATCGCTACTTGGTAGCTCCTTTCTTTCCCCTCCGGACGTGTCCTCCTAGTTTTTTCCTGCGTTACACCCATATTGATCTCAGTGTTGGTTTTTTTCCCCGTCGCGTCCCCGTCCCTTCTTTCCCCCTCCCCCCCCAGTTCCCATTTATCCAGTTTTTACCCGCTTCCTTACGCACCTCAATTCGGATGGCGGATGCACCCTTCCTACGCGAATGCTTGAGCGTTGGGCGAAACAGCGGACCCTAAAGCTTTGGATCCCGTGCCAGTGTGTTCCGGTTTTTCCCACTCCTCTTTGCTACCGTTTCTTCCGAGCCGTTTTACCCAGTGGTCCTTTCGTCAACATGGACATGCTCTCGCAACTTTTCCCTCGTACTTCGTGGTTGACAGGTACGACGTCTCGCGCAACCACCCCCTCTCTGATTTCCCCCCTGCATCGTGTCGCTCATTTTTTTCCGTTTTCCACTAGTGCAGTGTGTTTCACGAATTATTTCAGGCCGAGAGGCATCATCTCGTTTTCCTTGCACTTTTTCCTTTCGAACAGATCGTACGAACCAGCAAAGCCCCCCAGATCTCCCCCCAACGCATCTGCTTCTTATTCTGTCCTGGGACATTTTTTTATTGATACCAGGCCGTTGGCCTCCTCTTCTTTCCTCCTTTGTTTTGAGACATAGAGATTCTTCTTTTGGTCTCTTCCTCTGCCCGGCGATGATCACGATTTATTAGCCACTCCGTTCTTTTTTTGTTTGGATCTTTCCCACTTGTTCTGGAATTTCCCCAGTTCACATGCGTCAAGGAGTCAACGATGCGTTTTCTTTTTTTCTCTGACGGGTTTCGGAACCTGCTTCTCGTCCTTCCTACGGACTGTTTCCTCCTGTTCCAGTTGTCAAGATCTCTAGTTTTTTTGTCGCGAACTTCTAACTGCGCACCCAGACCTTCATTTTCCCCATTTTCGTCACTTTTTTCCCCTTTTCCCGCGTAACAGGTCATGTGAACGGTCGCGTTTCTTGCCAACAGCTTTTCAATGCAGACGTTTTAACACTGGAGTGATCCTCACGCTCGTGAATTTGTCAGCCCTCTTATTCCGCTAATGCCTTGTTCAGATCTCCGACCTCTGGTGGGGGCCCCCCTTAAGTTCGCAACTTGCACACCAACGTTCCCTTGGCCCTCGCTTGATGGCTTTTTCGCACCCCTCCCACGATATGCCTCCTCTTGGTGGGGTTGGATCTCTGCCCTCACGTTCTGACCCCGTCCGTAGTTTCTGACCGAGTTTTTCTACAAGTATGCACACAACAACACCTCCTGAATGTGAGCGCTGATTCGGCCAGGTTCTTTTTTTTCTTCTCCTCCTTTTCTTCAATCTTTAAAATAACATCGTTCCGTCCCTTATCGTGTGATTCTTTCTCGTTGGAACCGGGCCCCTTTCCCGTTTTACACCCTTCTCTTTTTTTGTGTCCTGGCGAAGACCCTACATCCTTTTCCCTTTTTCCCTGCGCCAAGTTTGTGCCGTCCGGCAGCTTTAGCCGCCTCCGGTATTTTCCAATCCAACTACCGCATTCTGTCTGTGCTGCCATTCTCTGCGGCGGAAAATCCGGGAGGACTTGGTGTAGTTTACTCCTTTCTGACACAAGGTCTGCTCGGACTTTTTCAGCCTGTTTTCCGGCCAGGTATCCGGACCCCGCTTGCATCTCCGGGTTTCCTTTTCCTGATTTCGAACAGCTTTCCCTTCTCCCGTTTTTTTCCCTCAAGCGAGCGGAGTACCCTGATTGCATGGACATTCTGGCACCTTTCCTCCCGTTGTTGTGTTGACCCCAGATCTGTCCGTTCCTATCAATTTCCCCGCCTCGTGCTGAGTTTAAAGGAGATCTCTAGTTGTTCGACCCTCCCCGGTGCGTCCATAACTACCCTTGAAGGCAGCCGTAGCGCCTTTTCTCTTTGCTTTTTAGAGTTTTTCCTTTCCTTGTTAGCGGAAGGTGGTATGACCCCACAAGTCCTCCGTTTTTTTTTCCCGCCCCCCGCAGTTTCAGGAGTTGCCATCTGACGTTTCCGTTTTCCCCAGAATACAGGCAGGTGCTCTGTCACGTTCTCCTCTACCAACTGTTTTTCGCAGTACAGGATGTACGACTTAAACCAGCTGTTTCGGGCTGGGCCGGTGCCAGATCTTTACCATCTTCTGCGAATGGCCAGCGTTTTTTTCTTTTAAACGTATTCTCCTGCCACCGCGCCCCAGCAGTTTTTTCCTGATCATCGCTCACCTTCTCATCCTTTTTTTCTGAGCGCGATTCTTTTGTCTACCCTTCTTTGTTAGCCTGCGTGCCGCTACGGCTCTCCCCCACCTATCAAGGAGTCCATGCATAAAGTGGGATGTTTCGCCGCTCGACATCCCCCCCCTGGCCTCGAGCAATGGTCTCCCTTTCTTGCGCCCACCAGAAGTTTTCCTGGGTTTTCTGCCTTCATTTAGCGAAACCGCGCGGCTGCTGAACCTTCCGAATTCGTGCTTTCTCCTTTGCATTGTTTCGCGGTTGACCCTGCATCTTTCGACTGGACAGCACTTATTTCTTTGTCTAGCCGATTCTTACCCCCCCCCCCGCTTTCCTGCCAAATACAGGCCTTCCTGCTGGTTTTCCGGTATTTTTGCTCTAACCACGAGATTTCCAAGGTTAGCGGGTGTTTCCCCCTTAGTCTCCCGAGAGTTCACAGAGTCTCCCCCCCTTCCGCCCATTCCCCCCCCCTTTCCGCGTGGACTTCGCATGGTGAACTTTCTTTCTTCCCGAACCCCCCTCCCTTTTTTTTTTTAAGATCGCCCTCCCAAACCGTCTATGGTGTTTATCGATCCTGCCTTATCCGGGGTCCCTCGTTTCTGGATGGCAGCACTCCTTCTCTCTCCTCTTTTACCTGTTTTCTTTGATTTTATATTTGCAGCGGTCGTGATTAATCCTGGCCAGCCGTTATGTCCTCTTCAGGTTCGTATACCCATTCCGCCCCGGTCGGCTAGGATCTGTACCCCTTGGTTGTGTTCTGTCCGATTGCGTGTCAAATGTCCGTGGCCACTCTCAGGCGCTTGTGATCCGTATCTGTGCAACCTTCTTTTATATGACTACGACTGTCTCCGTCATTGTGAAAGTCTTCTGTTTTTTTTTTGTCGCCTCCCTTCTCCGTTTCCGGTTTGGAACGTGAGCTTTGGTTTTATTCTCTCATGTTGACTCTTTTAGGACAACTGTTTATCATGGTCGACGATCTTTGAGGGGCAATTTCTCCATTTCCACTCAGAGAAAACACTCATCAATTTCGGACTTTTGCTGTTCCCGCTCTCCAGTTTTTTTCCTCGTTGTTAGAAACACAAAACTTCTTTTTTCTGTTTGGAGCCCCACGTTCCCACTTGCCCACTCCTTGGATTGTGATTTTTGATGAAGGTGGCGTTCCCTTTTCCCACCTCCCATAGGCTGCCCATCCTTTTGGGTTTCTACGGCTTTAGCGTGACAGTAGCACCTCGTCTCCAGTTCCGCTGTTACCTGGACAAGAGTTTCGCCCCCAGAAAAGTATTCAAATTTTGCCTTCTCGGAGGCGGCCACGCTGTCTCGGTTTGCTGCCGGCTCTGCCTAGTTCACGAACCCCCGTTTTTCTTCTTTACCGTTCTTTATGGGGGCACCGGCCCCCCATCCGAAAACCCCCCTTCTCGCCCCGGCTGTTTCCCCCCTTTTTAAGACCCCCATGCTTCTGCCATTTTGTAGGAGCCGAAGCCCGCGACTTAGCTTCGGAGAAACTGCCGGTTTCCCAAGCCAAACGTCATAGGTCTGTCAGCGTTTTCCCCTTCTTAATCATTTAGTATGGTTTTTCCCACCCGCCTGCAACAAAGTTGTCTCGCTTTTCCCCTTCCCTTCGGCCCCGCCGTCTTCCGGCAGCTTCCCCTTTTTTATGGACGGATCCTTTAATCGACACAGATCGGCGTTCGACCAGCCTAAGCGCAATCGGTGGGCCCCCTCTACGCTGGCGGACAGCTCCTGGTTACCCATATCTCTTTTTCATTCTCCTTCCCTTTTCTGTAGGTCAATGGAGGGTCAATGCGTCTTTTTTTTTATTCTCCCGCTTTGAGATGAGGCCCTTTTTTTTTTTTTTTTTTTTTTTTTTTTTTTTTTTTTTTTTTTTTTTTTTTTTTTTTTTTTTTTTTTTTTTTTTTTTTTTTTTTTTTTTTAGGGAGCTCGCGAGATGCTAGGACCGCATACACTTTTGTGGCAGCTCTGCCTTTTTGTTTAAGGGACGAGCATCGTCTCTTGACCTTGTTCGGAGAGGGTAAACGGACCCCTCCCAAGTTCCCGGATTTTTTCATCCCCGTGCCCCTTTTCCCCTGCACGCCATTGTGCATTTTTTTTTTTTCCTACCTAGGACTTTTACGGCTATTCGTGCGTCTCCCGTGCGCAGGAACAGGTGCTTTATTCGCCGGTAAAAGACTTTGAGGTGTTTTTCTTTCATGGGCCTGTGACCCTTATCCCGATACCTCCCAGTTTTTTAAATTTGCATGTTCGTGCTGGTGTTGTTTTTTAGTTCTTCTACTCAGCCCACTTAGACCCCCGATTGTTTCAGCTTCAACCTTTGTTTCCATTTTCTGTGTCTCAGTCCTTTTCCCCGTATAACAGGGGTTCGTCCGTGAGTGCGTCTCGACTTCCACCTCATGAGATTTTTTCCATGAGTTGTGCCCTGCCCCGTCGTCTACCGGAACAAGTTCCCCCGTTCGCGTTGTGTCGCCGCTTGATCCTTGTCCCGCCCTAGCAAATACATACGTTTTTGTATCTGAACAATGCTTTTTCTCTGTGAGCGTTTACCCAGCCCCGACCTTTTTCCTTTAGGGATCAGCAGTTGCGTTTCCCTTTTTTTCTTACGTTCGCCCAGAGTTCCCCCGCCCTCCCGCCTGACTTCACATTGACTTGACTTCTCCGCCAACTTAGCGTGCTTCGCTGGGGCACCGGTTAGCGACCACCCACCATCTCCCTCTCTATTTCACACTGATTGTGCTACTATAGGCAGGTGTTACGAATCTCTACCCCCTGCCCCTCAAAGCTTACCAAGTTTTTCTTGGTTTACTTCACGCGGTGATTTGCCCCTCAACTTTATCTTTCTTTGACCCGTGTTGCCCAGATTCCCCCCACACATTTTCTTTGATTTGCCCGTGATCCTGCTCGGCCATCGGCGTGAGGAAGTATTTCCTTTCCCGTCTGTTCATGCAGTGTTATCTCCGTCCACCTTCGTTGTTGTTGTTTAGATCTCGCTTTTTCTTCCATCCTGTCGAGGATCCCTCCCGCCGGAGATCCGTTTTGCTCGATTATCTCTTACGTTGCGCGGATCTGTTCACCACTGGCTTGTTCGGTCCGCTTTTGGTCGGCCAACCATGTTTAAGTAGTCCACTCGTTGATGTGAGGTGGTGTCTGGTGACCCTGAGTCTCTCTTCCCTTACGTGCGGGTACTTCTTGTTTTCGTATGGTTGGTTTCGCTCAGGTTTTGCCCGCGTTAACGCCTTGAAGTTGGGTTGTTTTTATCCTGTTGACTCTTACCCCCCTCTCATGTCCGTTTTTCGGGCTCCGGTATTTTGCAAAGCTTGTCCCGCAGGACACAATGGCATTTCCCTTTTTTTTCCAGTTTGTCGCTTTTTGCAGTCTGAGAATCGCATTGTCTCTCGCGGACCCATAGGTGCCCTGGAAGGATCGCGTCGCACCCAACCTTGGCATTTTTTTTATGACGGCGCCCTTAACACCCCCCCCCCCATGTTTTTTGGATCTTTTCTCCTGGTTTGAGAGCCGGTAGTCGGCACGTTTCTCGCCGGTATCCTTTTGACCCAGGATTTCCCCTTGTGAAAAGTATTCCCCAAGTGAATGTCGTTTTCCAGGCGCCCACACTTGTCTTTCTTTGTTCCTACGTTAGCACTCGTGCTCCCAAATCTCCATGACTTGAATCCATTCCTCCTCCCCTTCTCTTGTTATCGCCTGCACTGGGCACGTCCATCGCCCCTTTTGCTGGTGTATGTGCGGTTCCCTTCTGCTTTCTTCGCCCGCCCGCAGACCCTTAGCCTTCCTCCTTTCTTTGCAACATGCGGGTCCCCCTTTTCACGTAATGGTCTTCCATGCTTTCTTGAAATTAGGTTCATTTTCTTCCTTAGGGTTTTACCACCTTCCCTCTAAACAAGGTCTGCCTACGGCGCTGCGTCCCAGCTTCTCTTCCGGCCGGTTCTCCCTTCAGCTGCTGCTTCAGGTCTTGATTGTCCTGATTTTTCCCCACGCTTTTGGCGTTTCCCGGTTTTCCCCTTCCCTAGAGCGTTAGGCGGAGAATATGGACACATTCGCTGGTGCCCTTCTTTTTTTTTTCTCTCTCTGTAAGTCTTGTAAGAATGACGTCCTCCATCTTGAGCTTCGGCCTCGCAACGGGTTGATTCCCTCTTTTCTTCAGGGACGTCCCCTAACTACCTGAAGGTTCCTCCCTCGGGATTAGCCGGCGGAAGGGCAGCTCTGTTGCAGAACTGTTCTTGAGAGAGTTTTTTTAAAACCCTCCGCACCCCCATCTTATTATTCCTTGCTCTCATCTCTGCATCTTGTTGCAGTGGGTTGCTAATACTATCACCGTTCTGCTCTGCTGCCTCTTAGGCGTGCGCCCCTCCCCCCGCTTTCTATCTGTGGCCACACCCCCCTCCCCTCTTCGTGTTCCGTTCTCATCACCTCTCTTCCTCGCGGTTGTTTCAATCGTTTTTTTTTCCTATCTTTCAATCTCACACTTTTCTCCTCTTTCTGTTCCTAGACGTTCGCTTTTATTCCATCCGTATGCACCCCTTTTCCTTTTCGTCCTCCCCGTGTGTAACCACTCCTGTTTAGCTTGAGCTCCTACTTTTTTTTCGCTACCCTTCCCTCACAGTATTCCGTCCATTCTGCCCCCACTCCCACTCTTTTCCTCCGTTTCTCCCCTTATTCTATTCGTTGCTTCCCCTTCACTTCTTTCCTAGTTATTGTTGCCCCCCCGTCCCACAGCCGTCACGGTCCTCCTCTTCCCCTAATCCCCCTTCTCCTTTCTATACTTACACCCCTGCTCCCCCCCAACTTGCTCTTCGGCAACCAGCCTTCACCCTCTCCCTTCGGCTCCCCCTTTATCTTTTTTTTCTTCCCCCCTCATACCGCTTCGCCCTGATCCTCTCCTTTTTCGTCTATGTCGCCTCCTCGCCACACGGTTTTCCCTCCCATTTTCATTTCTCGTGCCACCGTTTTCCAGATTTTCTCGCAACGTTCCCCTTCGCCCTTCTTGTTTGCGACGCTTTTCCACCCCACCCCACCCTCGCTAGTTTGATTCCGTCAGCGTCCTCTCTCCGTTTTGGCTATCACCGCGCTCCTGTCCTCCCCCACACCCTCCTTACCCCGATCCCTCTATCTCACCTCTCCCTTCCACTCTCTTTACAACCCATATTTTCCCTTACCTCACCCTTCTTTCGTCTTATTTCGCCATTTCCCATTTATCCCTCGTCCGTCCCTCTTTCCCACCCTTATCCCACCGCTTCTTCTTCTCCCCCCTCCTGTTGTTCTTCGCAGCCGCCTCATTACTTCCTGCTTCTTCCATTTGTTCCCTTCATAGTATTATGCTTTGGCCTCTTCCCTCTCCTGCTCTTCTCTGCAACCCACCGGCTTTGTTTTTCTCACAAACCCCTTCTCTCCCCCCCTCCCTCGTTGCTCCCGCTTTTCAACGCCAGACTTCATCAGCCGCTCCATTGTCCATTTTCCCTTTTTCCCTATCTCTAGCTTCTCTTCCTTCTAGCTGCAATTGTCCGCCTTCCTCTTGTCATTTGTGTCTCACTACCGCTCCCTTTCCTTATCCTCTCTTATCCGTCACCACCATCCTTGTTTTTTCTTATTCCAGCCCTCGCGTCCATCTTACTTCTCATTCTCCTTCTCTGCTCTTAAGGTGGCTTCCTGTCTTCGGATTTGTCTTAGCTCTGGTTCTTTGTCCACATATCCCCCCCTTTGCGCTCTTTTCCATAATCATCCCTTCTTCCCCTCACCTCATCTCGCATCCTTCCCAGTTCCTTTCGTACCCCACCCTTTTTCTCTTTTGTACTACTTCCCTTCAATCCGCCCTTTATCACCCTTTCTTACCATACCCGCTTCCCTTCCCATCTCTGCTGTCGCCCACGCTCATTCCCTTGCTGCATTCCCTTATTGATCCTTCTTTCGGGGTTTTTGTTTCCCTCTCTCCCCTCACTCTTTAACCGCTTCGCCCCCTCTACCGCCTTTGGGGCTTTTTGTTTTCCAGCGTCTTTTCATTGCCTTCTCTTTCTGCCCATCTGTTTTTATCTTCTTTTCTCGCTTGCTTCCAATTACTTCCTTCCTTCCCCCTTTCCTGTTCGTTACCTCCTTTCATCTTCAGCTAGGAGGCTTCTGTGATACCCATTCATCTCATACGCAACAACCAGGTTCACTCCTGGTACGTCCTTCTCGGCTTTCCAACGGGTCAGGAAGGGCTAGTTTTCCTCATCGGGCTCCGGTGGACTCGGTTGTCTCTCCCTACACTCTACGGTCCTTCCCATGGACCCCGCTCGTTTTTCTTGCGGGCAGAGTTCCTCCCTATGCCGAACCATGACCCAGTTGCCCTCTGGATCAGCGCTAACCACAGCATTTTTTCTGCGATTCTGGTTTATACCCCTCGGTTTACGCTGTGCCCCGCCGTCTTTCAACCCCAACCCTAAGCAATATTCAAGTGTTTCTTTTCTCGCGTCCTTAAAGTGGGTTTGATTTTGTTTTTTAAGTTGAACCTTTATCCTGCCCACGCCACCATTTGTTTTTCGATTCTGTCCCCTGCGATTTCGCGTGCTCGACGAACCCGCTTTTCCCTTTCCCAAGGTGTATCCCGTTTCGCGGTGACCTACAACGTTGACCTGTGCCAACATCCCTTAGTTGTGTGTTACGCCGTTCACCCTTGTCCTCCAATTTCTAAACAACTTCTACTGGGACTTTTCCGTGTGCAAGCCCGGAGTCAATTCCCCCAAACCCACTGTATATCCTTCCAAGGTCGCGTTCGTGGCGGATTCCTGAAAATCAGTTGTTCTTTTGCACCCTTGACGCTCCCCAACTTTTCGCCCCCCATCCTACGACGTGTTGCCGGACCCCGCTCTTTTTTACCGACCAGTTTGTTTTGCCCCATCCCTTAGCACCAACTACATCCCATTGAGAGTGTGTTTACGAGACGCTTAACCGGGGTCATCAGGCTTTGAGGCAGTACTTCCTAGAACAATAGAGCCATTCCCCCCCTATTTTAATAATCGTTGTTGAGAGTGTTTCGGCCCTTGAGGCTTCATTTGAGTATCTAGAGCTTTGAGCAATAAAGAGAATTTAGATAGCCCGTAGCTGTTTTTGGTGTCGATCCAAATTCTTTTTACCCCTCCTCTGTTTCAAGTCAAATTCCTTAAGACCTCTGATTTCGTTTTTGTCCATTAGGGCAGGTGTTTTCTTTGAAAAATTTTTCTTGTATGTTCACATGACGAGCGAGTAATTAATGTGAAAGATCTTAGTGGTTGTGGGTGGAGTCCTTCTACCGTTCGGAAGCGCGTTTTTTGACAACTTTATCCTTTGTTCGCCACCCTCTTTTTTTTTTTTGCGTCGTATTTCATTTGTTTTTGGACTTTGTAGGACCCGCTCTACGGTCGCGGGAACGTGCTCAAAGCTTGCGTTTCATCACCGGAACGTTCCCCTACCCGGAGGTGGTGGTTTTCAGCCCTGCTGCTTATTCGTGTATTCTTTTTACTCCGATTATTGTTTTAATAGGTCTGGGTTATTTGGTTTTTGTACAAGGGAGCTAAATGCCCAAACTCCCAAATGGTGTCTTCGGAGTTCAGGTGGGCTGGGTCCCTCCCCCTTTTGTTATGGCCCCATTTCCTTAGGGCCGAGAGCATCCGGCCGCACGGCACTACCCTATTCTTTCCCTTCTTGGAGTTTTCGTCCTTCCCAGAGGCTTCCCCAACGCCCCTTATTTTCTCGCCCGGCTGCCGCTTGTATAGGTTTGGAAAGTGTTTTTTTTTATCTTACCCACACCATACCCTAAAACGGCACGTTGCAATTCGCCGGTACACCACGGATAGTTTTTATAGGGTCGGCCGGAAAAGTCCCGGAAAAACCGAGTGCCGGTCCCTCGGTACCACTATGCCCAGTTTTTTCTCTCAGTCAAGCCTGTAGCGAATTATGCAAGCACACCCGTTCCCCCCTCCCCTTCCAGCCGTTACTTCGAGATGTTCCCCTGCGCGTGGCAAAGTGCTCCTCCTAACGGCTTCTTTTGTCCTTTGTTTCGTTTTCACCTCCTTACCAAGAACACCGGGTCTTCTAGACGCGCTGTCCCCCCCCTTCACCGGCCGCCCCCTTTGGTTCTACCGGGTTTCCCCCCTCTCCGTTTTTTTGCCCCTGGAGATCTCAAGATCGGTCCTTCCTTTCCGTCCCATCCACGGAGGGAGGACTCTCGCCTTTTGACATTCTGTTTGGGCCCACTCTCTCTTCATCTCCTCTTTGTTTAGATCCAAATTTAATGTTCCCGGCTAGATCCCCGCCTTCCTGTTTTGCGTGAGCTGGGCAACGGGGAGGCTTTCACAGGGAGCTTATGAAGAGTGTCAGCCATTTTTATAGCGGCCCTGGGAGCAGGTTCGTCGGCCCCTGTTTAGGAAGTTCGGCAGGTTAACCCTTTTGAACCCGGATTTCCCGCCTTGCCTTTAGAATTTGAACGCACTTTTGTGTCTGTTGTATACATCATCTGTAAGTTTCGTCGCTTTTCTGTTTGCCTTACAATTGATGCATTGGTTCAGTCTTCCGCCAGGCATGCGTTTTTCACCGTCTGGAGCCGACTGGTTTTGGCCCCCCCCGTGCCACGATCCATACCCGCTGTTTTTTTCACCATGGCATCGTTTTCCTTCTTCTGGTTTGGGTGACACACTTCTGAGTAACCCGACTCTTTTGGCCGATTCTTTCCCCATTTTCATGCTTTTGAACTTTTCTGTGACCTCTGTCCCGGCTACTTTTTTTTCCTGTGAGTCAGCGTGCGTGTCGCTACGATCTTTACCCCCCTCAAGAGATCATTTCATCCCCTTTTTCTTGGTTTGGCGTCGCCCAGGCCGACAAGGCCATCGAGTTTTTTTCCCCCAGCCGATTTTCCCTTTGCGCCCGCCATCCCAGTTTTTTTTGATTGTCCCAATTTGCTTCTCGACTTCTTTGAGACCCCCCCCCCCCCCTTTCCCACTTTTTTTTAGGTTTCGTTCCCCATTTTTTCTTCGGTTCCTAACGTTTCGAACTTGCGATTTTTTTTTTCCATGCCTTAGTGTTCCTCCGATTACCCTTGACCGCCCGCCCACTTCTACAGCGTGCTTACGCGTTTTTTAAACCCTCTCAGTCACGACCACTATCCTCTTCCCCACGGGGCTTTTTAGCCTTCCCCTCCCAGCGAATCCTTTGTTTCCCCCTAGATACCCCCCTTTGAGTCCCAGCGCTTTCGATTTTTCCGCTTAGTTTACTGGAACCATGTTCCCCTCCCCACCCGCAGTTTGACATCTCGCCGTTTTTCCGCCTTGCATATCCCCTCTCCCCTTCTGCCCATAAGGTCTGAGTCCGACACGATGGCATCTTTGATG
>Ga0179593_1504622_pt1 | contig 12095 bp, 11 predicted proteins | sample CZODoug2_1_08_16_FD_185931 | JGI IMG/M metagenome (GOLD analysis project Ga0179593, IMG submission 185931) | Vadose zone soil fungal communities from Angelo Coast Range Reserve, California, USA - CZODoug2_1_08_16fungal (PacBio error correction) | ecosystem: Environmental > Terrestrial > Soil >... | reverse complement strand
TACAAGTGGTTGTTCTTCTCTTTGCTTTTTTATATATGGCGATGTCGAACTTCCTCCGATCACTGTAAGCCTCCTGTCGTTGTGCCGAGTTGCGTTGATCAAGAAATCCTCCCATCGGGTTTTCCAGACCCCTAATGCTGCCCTGCGACAAGTTTGGGTCCCTTGACGAGATTTACTTCCCTTGATCATGCTTTCTCTCCGTTATCGCTCGTCGCCCCCTAAGCTATAGTGTTGAGCGATCCTTGGTTCATCTTTTCTTCTTGTCTCAGGATAGCTCTGGATATTTCTTGGCCTGCCCCCTGGATAGTCACGCCTGAGACTTTTTCATGGTTTCCTTCCGCCTAATGATTCATGCGACCAAAGGTTCTCGCGTCTTCCGATTATCCATCCCCATGGTTTTCTAGCTCGAGTTTTTTTTACGATGCCCCCGCCGCACTTCTCCTCCCATCGATGTTGGTCGTTCTCTTCGTAAGACCCCAGATTTGACTAGGATAGTGCCGTTTCTCGAGGATCCTTTTTACCTTTCGGAACATTTCCCTTTTCTTCCTCCTGCTGTCCCTTGCCTACATCTAGATGGTCATTTTCGGTCCGCTTCCCTTTCTGGAAAGATCGCGATCTAGGACCGCCCTTCTTCTCCACCCTCTAGGAGCTTATTGCAGGGGCGGTTTGTGCTCGACTACTGTAGCCACAAATCCTTTTCCCCTCTCCTCTCAATTGGTGCGGTTTATCGCTGCCTCTATATTCGACCCCCGACTCCTTTAATGACAGAACAAAATCCCACGTTCCCTGACGAACATGTCGGCCATAGTCCATCAGCTCCAGACTTGAGAAGGTTTTGGACCTTAGTCAGCTTTTGTAGGGTTCCCCGACCCTTGAGGAAAATTTGATGTTCTGTCAGTTGCCGGTTTCCGTTTTGAAGATATTAGGTATTTTGCTCACTGGTCAGTTTGCCCTTAATTTCTTGCTCCTCCGACTTCGGAGAGTTTAGGTCGTTCCTCGTAATGGACAGTTTTATCGTTTCCTGCAGCACGCATTGGTTTCTTCGGCGTTCGGACGAGAAGGATGGCGATCTGGATAAGGAGAATTGTCGCCTTTTTTGTGCGATCTTAAGCCCGGTCAGAATGACCGTGATTCCCCTGGCAGGATGTTATCATCCTTCCTCCCGTCATTCAGCTTTCAGAATAGGGCGCCGTTCCTAGAATTGACCCCCGCCTTTTTTTATGATAAGATGACGTCTTTTGTTTGAGAAGTCTTATTTTCCCTTCCCTCTCCTCCACGAAGAAGGATTGGATTTTTAGAAGTTTCCCCCAGCGAGGTTCCGGCCATATTGTACTTTAGGCACCCCCGAAATCAAGCAATCTTCCTGCGCAGTCTGAGCCATCCCCTCTGCTCATGGCAGTGCCCCAGCCCCCCCTGCCTTTTCTTTTTTTTTGAAACTTGCGCGAGATGTGCGTGGACGCTTAGCCCCCCTTTTCCCTTATCCCCTCCTAGGGTTGGAAGCGGCCGGCCCCTCCACAAAAACGGTTGATGAACCCTCGAAGATTTCTCCTCCCTGCTCCGGAAGAGGAGCGGCCCTCCTTCTTTCTTCCTCTTCAGTGCTTGATACTTTCTCTCCTACGTTTTTTTTTGGTGAGTAGCTCAAGAAACTTTCCGTTTTTCGCAAGGATGCAGCGCCTCGTTCTTTCTCGGGCCCCCCTTCATCGGCGAGTGGTAATTCCTCCTTTCCAGACTCCATTTCGTTCCTTTTTGGAGTTTTTTTTATTCTCATCTCTTCCCCATTCATAGAGTCCTGAGCCCCCTCTTGGGGCAGTTTCTGAGCCGTCTCTGCGTTTCTTTTCGCTCTTTCGATAGACGCATGCGGCGGGTTCTCGTGTCCAATTTACATCGTCTTCGGGCCGGTCACCTTATTCAATCGACGGTCCCTTATTATTTCGCCCCTTCCCTTTCTCCTCCCATTCTCCCCTAGCACCCCTAGGCACCCGTCAGCTCGAGAATGCTTCGGTTTCTCGTGGCAGTTTTTTTTCCTACTCTTTTGCGTGCCGCGATCCCCTATTTCTGGACTCGGTCATTCACTCTTCTGTCCCTTCCCTTTTCCCTCCGATAGACAATCATCAGTGAGACGCCATCATTCTCTTTCAGATCTCTCACTCAGGACGTGAGCTTTTCCTCCTTTTCCTTCAACAAAAGGGCAAACCTACGGCGATATGCCCTATTTCCCGCAATATGTTGATGTCATCTGCGGAGTGACCATGGTGATTCCAAAGAATATTCCCCCCCTCTTTCCCCCATTCCCACACCTCGCTGGGCATACTCATCGGTATTCTTCCGACCTTGAAGGACAAAACAATCTTTAACGATGTCCTCAATTGAGACTCCCCCCTTACTCCTGGAAGTTCTTGTAGTAGGAGTATCTTATTGAGTGATTTGTTCCTTTCTTAAACCAGACAACATTTTTTCTGACCCGCCCCGCCCTATCAACAGAACCCCCCTTTTGCGGCTTTTACGTCGATTTTAGCCAGTCTCCCCCCCATTAGAGAACCTCAGCGACGGTCCTCTGCCCGGAGGATCTACGTCTGATGCGGCTCGGTTCCCCCCAAAAAGGTACGCGCTTTTCCAATTCTCTCGAAAAGCGCGGCAAGGTGCGTGGTTTTTCTTTCTGGTCCCCCTATGGGTCCGGCCAGCTTTCCTAAGAAGACTGAATCCCCCCACCCCTTCCTTTTTTTTCTGTACTACAGCTCGGTCCACATCCTTTTCGTCCGGCTCAGCTCCTCCGACCTTCCCAGAAACCCTCTGATCCAGCGCAGGTTCCTTCCTTGTCTCCAGCAAGTCACCTCTTCGCATCCCAAGTTTTTTCTCTCGCTGGGCGACCTGGGTTGCGCCCTTCGACCTCCAGTGGCATGGTCTACCCTCTATTTTTGTTTTGAATACCGGAGCTTCCCTTCCATATACCGTTCCGCTCTTTCTGGCTCATCCCAGTCGCCCCGAAATCGGCCTGCCCCTCAGTGCATGAAGCCCCCCGCTCCATTTTTCTATAAAGACGCAGATAGCCTCCGATTCTTCCCCTCAATGAAGTGCTGATGTCCTGCCGGAATGGTTAGGCCCGCTCCTCCGGTCGAGTCCCCGATAGGGTATTTTACATACCGTTTCGCGACAGAGTCCTTCTTTCTCCTCCTACCGGATCGACGGGTGGCGCCTTCCAGAGGATTTTATTTTCCGCCATGCGTCGTGTTTTTTTTTTTTTTTTCCCACCCTCTCTTCCGCCAGCCTGATTCCCTTCCCCTATTGGTTTGTGCGTCTGGACCGGGATCTGGGTGCGGGAAGAGTTTGTTTGTGCGGCTCTTTTTACTCGTTTGGCTAAGAATTCGGTCTTTTCCTTCCCCACACTGCGACGATCGCCATTAAGTCGTTTCCCCCTTGCTTAGAGGGCGACCCCAGGTTTCAATCGTCCTGAGTCGCGCACGCGACCCTCCCTCGGCACTTTCTGGGATCTTGCTTCAGTTAGGCTTACAGAATGATAATGCGGCTGCCTGCCTTGAGCGAGGCGGGATTTTGGCGCACTGTTTATTGTTTCCCCTCCCTTCGAGTCTTTCTCAGGGATGTTGGTGTATTTCTTTGAATGATACTGGCACAGAGCACTTTTTAGACTCTCTGAGGTTACCCCCTCCTCCCCTTTGGTCATTATCCCCCCACAGATAGAGCCAGCGTAGATTATCAGTTTTTCTTTTTGTGTAGTCTTCAAGAGGTCTTTGCCATCCCCTTTCCCCGCGCCGGTCGTCTCTAGTTCTTACTAGGACGGATCCGATGCCGTCCCCTCATCTGATTTGTACCCTTTCCTTTCTCCTGCAGGTTGAATTTGTATCATCGTCCTTCTTGAGTCTCCACTCCAGCGACGACGACCCCTCTATCCAATTGAAGTCCCTCTCGATGTCCTTGAGGTTGACCTCCTGCTACCATATGCCGAGCGCTTTGTTCATCGGCTTTTTCCGAGGCAGGCCTGCGAGATAGATACTTTTCGGCTTTTTTTTTGTCGCCCTTTTTCATTGTCGATCCTTTGTCCATAACCCCTCTCCTTTTCTTCCGCTCCGTCCCCAATTGGTGCGGTTTTCATTCCCTGCTCGGCTATTGGCTTGATTAAGCAGAGCACCAGTCTTCCCCCCTTACTCCATGTACTCCCCATTATCAGCTCTGCATTCGCCACCCCCCCGTGAGGGAGATTGTTTTTGGCTTTCGTCCTTTTGTAGTCCGGAGACCGTTCTGGCTCTTTTTTTTTGGAGTGACAGAGATTTCCCCCCTTCCTCCTTTGAGATTAGTTTACGAGCCCTTGAGGGATTTCACACTTTTGTTTTTCTTAAGTATCAGCCGCCCTGTCTGCGCACATTTGTTCGGACGAGGTTTGCCGGCCATATTACCTTGGGGATGCGTAAGATTTGACTCGGCGATTTTCCGATACGTCGCTAACCTATTGATGTCTCGTCCTTCCTTCTCGGTAAGGAGATGTCGATCTTTCCGTGCCCTTTTCCCCTTAATGAGATCCCCTTTCATGCAATGCCCTCCCTTTCGGTTGATACGAGGTTTGCCCGATGGCTTGTGTCGCCCTAGTTTCCCCCCTCCTATGAGGGAATGCCCTCGGATCGAGCTCTGCCCCTTTTTTTTGGCTATCGTTGCTAGTGATGAGCCTCCTTCATTCCGACGGGAGGATTGCTGGTGAGGCTCTTTCCCAGCGAGGTTTTCGACTTTATCTTAACACGCCCGAACATCGCGATCGCACCCGCTATCTTGCTCCTAGACCAGCGATCTCCTCTCAAAACAAGCCCAGGATGGTCGCAGCTTGTTTCGGACATTTGGGAGGATGAATTACCTCTCCCCTTGCCCCGGAGCACACTTCCCTATTTTAGAATCGTGGAGACAGATGAGAGTATACAACCTCGTGGCCCAAGAAGTTCCTCTGTCCCTGAGAGAGTAATGACCGCTCGGCGCTCAGGTGTGATCTCCTATTTTTCCCCCCCCCCCCCTCTTTTTGTTTTGAGAGTATATCAGCACTTTGATAGGCCTTGACTTACTTGACGTCCTTAGACTTCTTTGCTGATAGAGAGTGGTAGAGCTCTCCCTTGCCCTTCCCACCGCTCCTTTTTTCCCCCTCCTACTCATAGTCATCTTCATCTTCTCCTGTTTCCCTAGTGACCGCGTCTGGGTTGCGGCGGACGCATTTCTTGATCGTCCGGTCCGATGCGATCGCTTTGCCCCTCCTTTCTTCCCCCCCCCGGCATGACAATTTCCCTACCTCTCTTTGGGGTGAAAGGTTCTTTTTTCTCTCAGACTTGTCCCTCCCTTTTTTCGCCCATCCCGCTCGATAATTTTGCTTCTGTCCGGCGCTGTCTTGTTCTTTTTTCCCTTCCCTCGGTAGCCTATGCTCTCATCTGGTCCGTGCCCCTCGACAAATGTTTTTTCTGGCCTCGGATTTTCTTCTTCCTTCTGCTGAGGAAAGACGCCCGAAAGCTCCTTGCGCGTTCCCATTTCCCCCCTTTTCTCCGCCGCTACTCGCCTAGCTCCCTTTTGCGCATTTCCCGACCTTCAAAGCGATGAGGAAGAGCTTATCCCTCCTCTTCGCAGATCTTGATCCCCTGCGACTTTCTGTGAACATGTTTTAACTGTCATCCCTTCCCCCCCCCTTAATCGTCCCTACGACACCTCCTGGGATCCTCCTTTTTTTCGGTGTGACTGATGACTGATGCCAACACCTCTCTACACTTCGAAGGCTCCCGTCCTTCTACTGGACTCAATGTTTCTTCCCTTTCGATCTATTTTTATGACTTCATTCGAAATACATATATCCCTCCCTCCCTCCCTACTAACCTGCCCCAATCCCCCCTTCTCGGCTAGAGGAAGTGACTTGTTCCCTTCAGTTGAACAAGGGTTGAACAACCGCCTTTTCCCAGATCCTCTCGTGCCCCTTTCGAATTCCCCCCCCTATTATAGAGTTAGGGGTCCCTTTAACTTTTCTGAGTGCTGGACATTTCAAGGGATTTTCCTTCTTTTTCAGGATGAAAGTAGTCTCTGGTTCTTCTTCGTTGAAATCGTTGTCCAGGCACAAGTACTTCTCCCCACCAGGCAATCTCTTTTCGCATAGTACATTTATCTCCGACGAATTTCTCTCTCACCTCCCCCTCTTCAAGAAACTGGCGTCCCTCCTCGCGGTTTTGGTCCCTTTTTAATCATCACCTCCCTCCCTTTCTCCCCCCCCTTTCTTTTCTCCTGACGCTGCGCCGATCTTTGTGCTCCATCTTCCTCCGCTGGAGGGGTCAGTTGATTCTCCCCGCACATGACTCTCCCTCCTAGCGCGGCACCCCCTTCTCGGGCCAAGAAAAACCCGCGCAGCTTCTGTGACTTCCTCCTTTCCGTTCGAAATCTCTCCTGATTTAAGTCCTGTCTAATGAGTTCGACCTGAGCCAGACCCCCCTTCTCTTCCTTCCCCCGGAAGCTCGATGTCGACTCTGGCTAGCTTCGTAAGATGTTTGTCACCAACGATATTTTCAGCCTCCCCCGTAGAACTTTTTTTTTTCCTTAATGCGAGGAGTCTGTTGATGTTGACGCCGAGGAATATTAGCAACCCTCCTGCTCTCTGCCCTCCCTCAGCAGATCCTGTCTCTTTCTTTCTTTTCCTAGAACTCCTTGTTGTTGAGTCGACTTTTTCGGATAGTGGTTCTTAAGCCTATTGGTGTCGATTAGTTGTTTCAAGAATTCCCGGTCGGCCCCCTTTTAATCTCGCCGAGGATAAAGTAGACCTGATGGATTCTAACCCTTTGCGAAGACAATAAATCAAGTACCATCGTCCTCCCCCCCCCCCGTCGAGAGAAGGTATCAGTCAACCCCTTTAGCCCCCTTCTCAATACCGATCTCATCTTTCTTATCCACCGCATGCTTGTTGCAGAGTCTCCTTGCCCCCCGATGGAATGCTGCTGTTTGCGCCTTAGTGTCTTTTTTTTTTTTGATATTTCTTTTCCCGTCTGCGAAAGAGGGTCTCTGAATGGCTGTCTTTCCTTGCATTCTTGCCGCCCCCCCCGATCGTCAGAAAGTAAGATTCACCGGTTTTTTGAGCGGACTTTGTGTCCTCGGTTGAACTGCTGGACTGCAGCCCTCCCTCTTCTTTTAATCCCCGATGTCTCTGACGTCTAGGTTCTCCTCCTCATCGACCCCCTCTGTTCTGAATCTCTTCTCCTCCGAGGTTTGATTTTTTCCAGCGGTATCCTCGTCGACTGACCCCGGATCCCGAGGGACCTTTAAGACGTCCCTCCTCTCGAAGACATGCAGCCCCCTGCGTCCGTTGAAGATTTGTGTTACTTCCCCTCCCCCATTTTTCTCCGAGTACTTAGATCATAGGCTTTCCTTTGAATTCTCTAGGGTGATACTTTTCTCGGTGTTATAGTAATAGCATACTTACAAACTTCCTTTTCTGAAGCATTCCAAATTCTTCGTTTTTGCCTTTTTTCTCTAGTTCGCTTGTATTTCTCCCTTCATCGCCTCAAGCCAATAGACTACGTTCAGTACTAACAATGTAGGTCCCATCTCTCTGACAGTTAGCATCTTGATCGGTGTTTTCCGTCGTCAGCCTTCCCTCGAACGTTGACGGAGGCACCGAGAAATTGAATTTCCTCCGGTTTTTGACTTCCTTCTAGGGGCCATTGTCAATCCGGCCTTGACTACTTCCTCCGAGCGCGGGCGGTCGGCCTTTTCTGTAAGGTCCCTGGGGACTCGACTAAACTCTCTGATGATTTAGGCGTTCGGCGGCGATCTCTTCGCATTTCCCTCGGGATTTTGTCGCTCGTCTAGCGGCAGGAAGAGCGGATTTCCAGTCCTCCCCCAGGATTTTTTTCCCTTCGCGGCTAGATAGATCTGAGACTCTCGCCAAATCGATGCTCTTGCAGGCTGATGTTCTTCTGGATTTGCTTTTTAGACTCGAAGAAGGCCGCTGCTTGGCGTGAGCGGCCCCCACCTCCCCTCGGTCTCGAAAACCGGGTTCACCTTCACCCCCCCCCTCCCCCCCCAGCAAGATTACAGCCCTTCCGTAGGTAGTCCTTGCGATCACCAAAGCCGTCGGTTTCTTTTTTGAGGCGAGGAAATTTCGACTGCTTCGTGAGCGGTCGAAAATTTTTTTTCACTTCTCCCGGCCTTTTAACCCAACACAGTAGAAGGATGAAGCGATACCCCTTTCGTCCTTTGACGGCAAGGTCTCCCGGCAGTATTCTACTTTTTAGTCCTTTCCTCGAGGCGAGACAGGTGCGTCGCTCCTCTATCCTTCCTTTGTGAGTAGAGATCAGAACCATGGGAGCCATCGATCCTTTTATTTCCCCGCCCCTAGGACTAGGCACGTTCCGCTTCAATTCAGTCTAGTTTATGAACAATAATGGCCTGGCTCAAAATATCCCTCCAGTTCTCCGATACGATTTCCATTTAATTCCCCTGATGATGCGACCCTTGAAGGCGACTCTGATAGGAGGCTCTCTGCTTGAACTAGATTCTTTGTGTTTAACCTTGCCCTGCCCTCAGTCAAGCTAAACCTTGCCAGGGATGTCACATATCCTCTCCGTTCGGACCGATTCTCTCTTATACCTCTCGCATTTCCTCGGAACAGAATAGTTTTTTCGCCTTGCTTTTCATTCCGCTCGTAGCTTATCGTCGCATTATAAATCCGAATTTCATCGGTTAAGCTTGCCGCTCTTTTCGTTAAACGAGACAAGCGAATCAGAGAGATCTAACTTCTTCTTAGCAAGTAGGCCGTTTAGATCAAAGAGCGTTCTTTCGCAATGTCTCCTCCCAGGACCTTTCTTTTTTTTTGGTCGTCTCCCCGCGCTCCCCGGCCTTACCTTCCAAGATTGCAATTCCCGCGACAATGGTTATCCTCTTTTCTTACATCCCGGCTGGACCCCTCGCTTTTTCCTCATTTCTATTCACTTCTGAACTCAACAATTTTCTTCAAACCGATCTCTCGCGGCCTTACTAGACTACATGTTCTGGCGAGATATTTTTCTTTTCGTCTTTTATGAAATAATACCCCCTATACGAACGCCCACCGTCACCCGCGTCGCTGATAGACTAGGATTGTTTAAATGGCCTCCATTATTCAGAACCAACGCCTAGGCTACTCTGCTAATCCCTCAGCAGATCTAGTCGCTCTCTGGTAATAATTATTGTTACTCAAGTACATCTCGAGGTCGGACTTGAGGGTCGCTTCTGCGGTATAGAGGCTCCGACCCCCTCCGATGATCCCTTATGAATCACTGTCGGAGCCTTCGCTCCCCGGTGAATCATGTCGAGCCCATCGTAGATAAACCGCCGTAAGAAATGGATCTGCATCCCCGCGGTCTGTCACCCGATTACAAGCATCTCACCGTTTGAGAACTGTACTCCTGCGACAATCTGATGGAAATATGCCGTCAGGAGGATTTGTTTTTACCCGCAATTTGATCCATCTAGAACGCGCGTGATCCTTCCCTGTAGAAGGCCACACAATACAAACCCTGGCCAGATCCCAGCGGCCTCCTAAGATAAGGAGAAAGTTCTCCATGTTAAGATCTGCTGTCTCGAGAGACCACTCCCCTTAGACCCGACGATAAATGAGGATAATTTCCTATCGTTTTATGCCTGACGGCATTCCGATTGCTTTCACGAGATGGGATTAGACCGAAAAGAGAAACCCTTCCCTTTCCTTCGATCGCCTCTAGCGAGGTTTGAAGATACGAAGGAATCTCTCCACCCCCGTAATTAGGGTTGCCCCCCCAAAGATACCTTTATCTGCAAATATCCCCCTCAGTTTTTGTTGTTGAGCCTCCCAGGATATGTTTGCCGTTTTGAATATCCTCTTGTCTCCCTACCATGACCCTTAGACCCCGGCCTTGACCTCTAGATCACTCTCAATAATCTTAGTCTCATGGTTAGGGCAGAAGCATTTTTATCCTATGACCGTAGCGTTTCCACTCCTTCTGACATAGACGAAATTCCTTTCGTTCCAGGGATTCTTCTTCATCGTCCCTAGTAAACAGTGATCTTTTTGATCTAATGTTCATATAGATGACCTGTTTCTGAGGGACGAGATGCTTTCCATCCGTCTATGAGGCCCGTATTTTTCCCCCCCGTGAGCTGTCACGACTCCCTCGACATGGAGTGTTCCATGCAACTCCCTTTGAGCACAGATTTAGGCTTTTTGCCCCATATCTGATCTTTCCTCAACGTGTCTCTCGGGACGAGGTTGAAACGGCAAGTTCCCCCTGAAGACCTCTCTTGAGGCTCTCTTGGCGGCCTATTGAAGTCGGAGGTATTATCTTAACGTAGACTTATTTCTTACCCAAGCTTAGATAACGAGACGGTTCTCCTCCTGATCTTTCTCAGAGAATCCAGAGAAGAGACTCACCTTTTATTCAGAAACTCCTCGTTTTTACGGCAAAGTACCACCTTACGCTTCTCCCCCCCAGTTCAGTGACCTCCATGGGCATTTCGCTCGGAGACTTGTCCCGGTTTTTTTGTTTCCCGGTGTCTTCAGACCTTCCTGTCACCCTCAACCTCTGACCGCTAGCGCTCCGCAAATCGTTTAGATCGCGTTCGGACATTTATTTCGACTGACAGGCGGATTTGCACCATACGCTCCTTTTTTTTTCAACTTTCTTCTTACAGTATAAGCAAGCGCCCTCTCCCTCGGGCGCGAGTGGGATCGTCCACGCGTTTACTCTTCCTTTGAGGCAGTGCGAGGTTTTGTCCTTGAATCCTGATGCTCCGTCGCTGCGGGCTAACCTGGTCAAGTTTTAGCATGCAATTTTTATCTCAGAATTGCATCAGCCTAGGAAGTTGTAGTTCATGTCTGTGCCCCTTTTTTCCTTTTCTGAAGCACGACGGGATGATATAGTTTTTCCGTCGTAGTCGGCGAAGAGACTTGTTTTCCTTTCGCAGGATTGTCTTTCGTCGTCCTTTTTTTTTGCTGCTCGGCAGCAGACGGGCCACCTTCATCTTTTTTGGTGATCAGTTGCCGCCTCGGATTTCTCTCTCCTTTACAGAGAGTTTTCGGTCCATGAACCGGCATCTAGAGAGACGTCTAATGTCGAGCATTCCGTGATATTTTTAAGAGTGCCGAAGTTCTGATATGAGGGTTATGGCAGCCGTTCCAGGTATCCAGACATAGTCTCCGAGGAAACCTCCGCCCCGAACCCCTATGGCTTAGAAGCGCTTTTACTAGGCCCGATTTTATCCTTTTGCCCCACAGCCGTCTGCTCCTCTTTGCGAGGTTTTCCCATGGCGATGCCTATTCTCTTATCTCATTTTGCCAATTCCTATTAGGGGCCTGTCCCTTGTCTTTTCAGCGATCCCAAAGCCCAGCAGGCGCGCCCTATTCCCCGCCCTATTCCTTGCGCCCACGCGGATATAGTTTTTTATCTTTTTTTTTTCTCACTCTTTTTTGCTGTGAGATTTAGACACCCTCGCCACAGCAGGACTGCCCTGCGCTTTTCGTTTGCAGAGGCTATCGGCTGTATTTTTTCTCCCTTTCTTCAGCACTATCGACCCCGGCCCTACGCTATGTTTTCTCTCCTTCCTTTTTTCAAGACTGTTCTAGGTCCCTCACTGTGGTCGGCCTTTTCAGAGTCTGGCGGGTGAGCCCCTCCCTGCTGCCTCCTCGTTTTTTTCTTCTGCTTTTTTCACACGACCTCCCTACCGCACCGCCTCGCTGTGGAACGGGGTTTTTTCTCAACCAAATCCTATCATTTTCTTATGATATGCGAATTCCCCCCCCCCTCCTTCTCGTCCCTTCCGTTCGCAGTGAATGCACCACTGCTTTTCCACACCACATAGATGATCATAATTTTGCAGCTATCCCCATAACATCTTGCTCAGGCTGCCCCATGCATCATGTGCCCCCTATTCCACCGATGATCTCGCATGCTCGCGTGCCCACCAGTCCTGCTTTTCGCGCCCCTCCCCCTTCCCCACCGTTCATCTTTTAGCCCCACGCCCCAAGTTCCTATCGCGCCCACGTTTTTTCCACCTGCGGACCCCTACAAATTTTGATGCGGTTTCCACCCATCCCCGCGCCGTCCCCAACCCCTTTGATCCCT
>Ga0179593_1484611_pt1 | contig 12095 bp, 16 predicted proteins | sample CZODoug2_1_08_16_FD_185931 | JGI IMG/M metagenome (GOLD analysis project Ga0179593, IMG submission 185931) | Vadose zone soil fungal communities from Angelo Coast Range Reserve, California, USA - CZODoug2_1_08_16fungal (PacBio error correction) | ecosystem: Environmental > Terrestrial > Soil >... | reverse complement strand
TTCGGTACCCGGTTTTTTATTGGTCTCCCTGGCGTTGGTGTATTCGCTTCTTCGCTGACTTTCACCACCTTGGTAGTCCTTCCACGCGTTTCACAAATTGTCAGCTGTTTCCCCCCCGCAGCAGCCCCCCCCCGGGTCCCTTCCCTCCCTTTTCCCCCTGGCTTTATACAACTCCTTTGGCGTTTTTCAATTGTTTTTGCCCGGCTGTGTTACGCGCCCGGCGAACCCCTTCTCCGGACCCCACTCTTCTTGTTCCCGTTTCCCGTTTTTTGGCCCGTTGTGCCCCCGTTTCGATTTCCGGCAATTGCAAGGGCTTCCCACTTTTTTTCCGGCCGGGACCCCCCCTCACTTCTACAGCCTTCTGATGGGACACGGTTTGCCGTCGGTATTTCCTTTTCCACCTCGTTAGGGTCCCCTTTCACTCCCCTTCAAGGAGACCTGTTTTTTTTACTCACTGCATTGGGCCCGTTTCTCACTTCCCCCTGGGCTCCCCGGGTCCCGTTCGGAGTTTTTTTGAAACAGCTCCAGGTATGCTGTTCCCAAGACGGTTACCTTCCCCTCGTTACGTAGGATGCGTCCACAACCCCCCCGGTCCCAGGTTGGCTTCACAACCCCCACATTCGACCCCCCCTTGGCGGCATTCCGATTCACCCGATTGGCGGGCAAACTGTGGTTCTTTTTTTTCCCAGGCATTGTCTCTTCCGTTTTGTCCCCCCCCCCCAGTCTGAATCTTAACACGTCAGACACAAATGTCTTTGGTGACACTTTGGGTTGACCACTCGTTCATGCAGGACCCCCCCCTTTTCCGGGCAACCCACCCGCACCCCCAAGTCCATTTTTGCGTCTCTCTGTGAGTCCATCAAACCCCCACTTCTCCCCCGGTTTCCATAGACCCCCCCGCTTGGCGACTTCTTTGGCCCAGAATGACTTCTCGGTTATTTCCTTGGGGCAGAATTGGAGGTTAACTGGAAACGCACCTTTCTTCCCACACAGGTCGGGGAAGTTTTTTTTTTTCCCCCCCCCTTCAAGAAAGGGGGAATGCGCTTTCCGCCTGTGTGACCGCCTTTTAGAGACAGCGGGCAGGTGGAAAATTTGCCCCTTTCTCGCCGAACGCCTTTTGACGTTTCCCCCTTCGGTTCCCTGTCGCGCGCCTTTTCTGTTAAAAAGCTTAGGGCCGGTTTCCGGCTCCCTGATTACCTTCCCCCTGTGCCCTTGTTCGGCCCCACTTCGATCTGGACAATCTTGCCTGCGCGCGGTTAGTGCTCTCCCTTCTCCAAGCCATGGTTTTGCCCCTTTTTTTGTCGTTCCCGACCCATTTGATTCACCCCGTCCAGCTCCCCATGGGTAAGATCCTACCCCCCCCACCCCCCCGCCCACCCCTCTCAACCGTGCAGTCGTAGAATTCCCCAGCAAGCCCCCCCCCACTTCACGTGGATGATGGTTCCTCCTTGACTTTAGACTTCACAATTGGCCGGACCCATGGCCCGCGTTTTTCCCCAATCACAAGTGTATTTTTTTCCAATTTTGAGGTTGGGGGTTAGTATTAGGCGAATCCCCTTGTCTTTCCTTTGGTCTTTTTGTTCCGGGAAACAGGATGATAGCTCCAGTTCATTTCTCCCCTCGCTGGGAAGTGCAGTGCTCCTTTCGGCTCAACTCTTCTCCCCGTATAGCTGTGGGTCCCCCGGGTCTCTGTTGAGCTGCGTGTTTTATCTTTCCCCCCGTTTCCGGACCGCCCGGACTTTGTAGGTTGATCCCCCAAGGTCGGCCTTCCAACGGTCGAACTGGTGCCCCTCCCCCTGGACCAAAACCTTCTCAACGGGTTCCCGGTCGATCTCCAGATGTTCTCCGATTGTCTTTCTTGAGGCGGGTGCTTGTGCAGATGGGCGCGTACCCCCCCTTTACCCCAACCCCAAACAGGCTACTTTGACCCCGCGCCCCCAGCAGGCGCCATCCAAACAGGTTGTCTTCGATGATTATAACTCATCGGTTTCCCCCGAGTTGTATTGGTTTTGCTCTTCCCGTTGTCACGTCCTAAGGGAAACATGGGTTTTCCCCCTTTTCCGCTGCCGGAACTTTTTTCTTTCCCGCTTTTCCTGCCGTTGAAAGACCTTTTCCGAACCCCTGCCTGCTCTTATCAGCCCCTTTCTTGCGTAGTTATGAATTATGCTCTACAAAGTTTCCACATCATTGCGTCCCGCCGGTAGACCCCACGCTTTGTAAAACAGAGTTCCTCCCCCCCTCCAGGGGACCCCGGGATGCAAGGTACGCAATCCTTCACCCCAGGAGCACTCCTTAATTCCTTTTTAACCCCCCCCCCCAACCCGTCACCATTCTTTTCCACTCCTATTTGTTTTGTGACCCTGCCCTTGTCTTTGTAAACCTGGTTTTGAAATGTTTTTCTTTTGCCAGGATTCGGGTTCGAAGATGTCGTGGGGGCCTTTTTCTCCCCCGCAAGGCTGCGTCCGATGTTGTTTTCGACTCCGACCCCTCCTTACTTTGACACGGTGCATACACCCACTCCTCCCGTCAAGAATTGCTCTACCCTTTCCCTTTTAAACATTGCTTATTTTATTCCTTCGTCAGATCTGTTGACTCTTTTTTTAACGTGGTCCCCACATTTTTTTTCTCCCACAAGGCCCACTGGACACCGTTTTCTCTGCCACACTTACACACTCGGCCCTTTTATGATCCCTTCAGTACACCACCTTTGGATCTTTTCTTTTCTCCCTTGGCTTTTCTAGTGTATTTTTTTATGTTTTGAGCTTTTTACGAGAGGAATCTTCCCCCAGAAACTGGCCCGGAGAATCTTCCATTACTTCCTGGGATTCCCCAGAAACAACCACCAAGCCGAATTCGGGTTCCCCAGGTTCCCCCCAAGGTTCTAAAGCCCCCTTTTTCAATTACCCCCGTTGCCTTAACGCCCTTTTTTGTCCGGTTATTTTTCTGTCCCCCCCCCCCCCCCAATCGTTTCCGTTTTTCCCTTCTATGGGAGAGTTGTGGAGTTTTCTTGTGGCTGTAGTTCTCCATTTTCTTTCCCATTTTTTTCAAGGTGCTGGCACCCACGATCCCCATGTTCGCACTCCTTGTCATCCCCCCGGCGAATGTTTTGTTTACTTTTTTTTTTTGATCTTCTTTTTTTTTTTTTGGCAGTCGAATTGAGTTTACCCCAGTGAACTCCCTGTGGGAAAGTTGATTTGTCTGCTTTTCGCTTGCATTCCTCTTTTCTTTTTTTTTCCCCGTTTTGGGGTTCCACCCCCCCCCATGCCACATGTTTAGTCAAATTACCCCGTTTTTGGCAAACTTCCCTGGTGGATGGATCCGTCCACGAAGGTGGTTCTGGCCTTAACACTTTTGCGTCTCTGGTGGCATTTGGCCCGAACGTTTTTGCAAATTCGATGGAGTGCCCCCCCACACCAGTCCAGAGTCTTTTCCCCCCTTCAGAGCGTGGAGGGAGTTTACGCCCCCCGCGCTACCCTCCCCCTTCCCTGGCTTCCCAGGCTCTCTTCGTTCCCTCCGCAGGCCCCCCCCTTTTTTTTCTTCATTTATCCCACCCGGTTTTTCGGGGCGCCGTTCCCCGTTTCTGTAAACTCGGTGACCCCCCTGATGACTTCTTCACGCCCATCCCCCTCATTTGCCTACCGTCACGATGTTTTAATGGACCCTTTTTGAGATCCCTTTTATGATTTTACCACGGGCCTTCTTTTTGTGTACCTTTTTTTCGTGGGCCCACTGGTTGGATGTTTCCCCCTGTGTGTCTGCCCTTGTTGGCCGGAGTCTTTCCTCGGCTTGGACAACCTGCCATTCCAGGGCCATCCCCTTCTCCCAACCCCCCTTTGGCCCCCTTTGCTTTCCCCCCCCCAGGTCCCTTTTTGGGAGTGTTTTTTTCCCTTTAAAAGCCTTTTCTGAAAAACTCTTGTGTCTGGTACCCCCTTTGTCAACGGCTCGGCCACAGCGATTGGGACCTTAGAGGGCCCCCGGAATTTCTCCCCCCCATTTCCTCGGGTTTGCATTTCCTTCTTGATTTTAAGTAGCCTCTTGCCCAATCGCTTCCCATAGTGCATTTTCTTGCATTTCACACCCCCACCTCCCCGGTAAAACCAGGCCGCTTTTCTGATGGTTTCCAGTTAACCTGCTTCCAGCTGCGCGAAGAACGGGCACCCCCCACTCCGACACTTGTTTTTTAGAACCCTTCTTCTGGGGGCACTTTTGACTCGCAACGCTGTCGTCCCCTTTTTTTTTCTGTTCCCCCCTAGCCAGTGCCACGCAATTCCCCCTTAGTGGATTTTGTTCTCTGATTCGCTGCTTCCGGGTCTGAGGACCCCCCGGTCCTTTTGTTCATGTCCTGTATCTTTGATGTTCCACTTTTTGTGCCGAATTATTCCCTGTGAACCGGTGTCGAGTCTCCCCGTCAACGCGCGCGAATTCTCCCAGCCCTTTGCCAGACCCGTCTGATTCCTTTTTCTCCTTTTTTCTTGCCGTGGTTTTTTGTTTTAGCCAAGGAATCGTACTCAAGGGCCTGGTAACCCTACGCAAGCTTAAGCAGTGATGCACGCGTATACAACGCCGAAACTTTCTTTTTTCTTCTTGTTTCCTCCCGCAAATTCCCTGTTTTTTCTTCAACCGTCGTCCTACCCCAAATTGTTTCGATTGCGGAACGGCCCAGGACCGCCGTGTCCACAGTTCCCCACGGAACTCGGCTTTTCAGAGCTCCCCCCCCCCCAGCGTTTTTGTTTTGTTACATTATTTAACCCCCCCCCGTCTGCACTTGACCCCTTTTTTTGGAAGGCCCCTGTCCATTCACACGGTCCAACATTCCGTAGCAGACTTTTCCCCAGCCGCCATATTCCTTCCTCCCTTTTGACCCAAAAGGTCTTGCCTTCCCCTCTCCCCCCCTTTCCACCCTTTTTTCTTTCCCTCCCCCTTCTCTCCCCCCCCCCCCTGACCCTTCCGAACTGCATGCCCCTGCGGTTTTTCTCCCCCTCTTCCGTTTTGAAGCGCCCCTTTTCCCCCTTTTCCCCTATCCCTTTTAACAACATCCTCCATCTGCACCACCCCGCACAGCCGAGTTTCTTTCGTTTGAACTAGGATCTTCTCCCTTGTCTTTACTTGTCGCGCCCCTTTTGTGGGACCCCGCGACCGTTTCATGACCCGGGGAGACACGTGTACTTTCGCGCTGGAATCCCCTTCCGGACCGTAACCGGCAACACTCCGCCGATTGCGTCTCAATTCCTCGTTTTCCGACGTGCTTCCCCGCGTCCCGTTCAACCCGTATTGTTTCCCCTCCCTTTGCACTTTTTTTAAATCGTTTCCAGTCGCGACTGATAGGACACCCCCCCCCCCCCGGCCCGTTTCCCTTCTGGGGTCAAATCGTGTGCCCACGCCGTTTCCCGTTTGCTCCCATCTGCGTGCCCATTTGCTTTCCCCCTTTACTTTGTCCCACACCACCAACCTCAAGTTTCCCGTCGCACCCCCCGTGGGGGTTGAAGACCCCCAGACACCCCGTTTCCATCCATTGGTCTAAAAGACCTACCCCCCCCCCACCCCCCAGTACCCAGCCCACTCCTTTCCGTATGGTCGTTACCGAGTTTCGCCATCTCCCCCTAATCCGGTCCATAGACACCACGGCACCCCGATCCACGCGCCCTATAGGTAGGCACAGCCTCCTGAGGTTCCTTGTTCGTCGGTCCCCTACCCCCTTTGTGGCTTTCCCCTTTTTTTGAGAACGTACGGAACTCCCCCTTTTCGAAAGTTTGCCGCAGCCACGCGCTAATTCAACCCTCCCCCCCCTTTCAAACTTGTGACCCGTATGGACACTGGCTCTCCACTGCCAGGCTTCTGCCGGGGAACCCCTGCCCCCCTGTTAGCGATTTTTTAGATCTCCCCCCAGAGTCAACGCCGCCCTTTTTGTGAGAAGTACTTTTTGCCCCTCTTTTCTGGAAACCAAAGTCCGTTTTTACGGCTCGGCATCATGTAAAGTTTCCCCGTATCTTTCCCCGTTCTTTGCTGCTTATGTGGCCAGTCATTTCTTTTGAAAACGTTTTCAGCGCCCACCCCAATGTTCACGCTGGAGGTGAGGTTGCTCCCCCAGCCAATTTTTGCCCCCACCCCCACCCCTTGATTTCTATACCCGCACCTCCTGGATGGGCCAACCCGCATTTGGAGCGCGATAAAGCCCCAGCCTCAACTTCCCATTTAGGTGTCCCCGGAAAAATGTTCATATTTGGACGGTCTACCTTCATCAACCCAAACCTGTAACCCAGTTTTGTTTTTCCCCTGCTGCGTCTTTAATCAAACCTATGGGTATTTTCGTTTTGTTTGGTTCCCTCTTCTTTTACTTTTTTTTATTTTACCACCTGTTTTGGGGATCCTTTTTTCCGCCCTGCAAAATGTGCAGGCATCCCCGCCCCATAATAGCGAGAACATCCGATCATCGTATCCCCCTCCTTTCTCGTAATTCCTGATGTGTTCCGCTGTCGCACTTCCCCGTGAATACATTCCGGTTGACAAGCACGTTTTTTTTTTGTTGCGTCTGCTCCCAACAACCCCCCGGTCTTTACCGTGTCCTTCCTTTCCAGGCGTGTTGCAAAGCCTGCAGACCCTCTTTCGTTTTTCTTCCCTCCCGGTGAGTCTTTCCCTTACCCCCTCACCACCCCCCTGGCTCCAGATCTCCAGCCCCATCTCTCCTGTCCCGCCCCCAGGCTCTATACATAGGACGTTTGTTTTCCTGTTCTTCTTGCCCCATAATGGTTTAGACCCCCCTAGGCACCCCTAGCGACCGTATCCACCACCCTTTCAGTTCGCCAGGCTCCCCCCAACTTTTTTTTTTCCATATTTTTCCCTCCTTTTCGCCCCCCCGTGCTTTGTTTTGTTGTTGTTTTTCACGATTCTTCCCCTGTGCACTGCCGTACTTCTGAAGCCAAACCTTTGGGTTCCCCTTTTCACCCTTGCTTCCCGCCTGGACGGCTTCGCTTCCCAAAAAGACCCCCCGTTTTCCATCGCGCCACTGCCCTCTTTTTTTCGTTAGGCCCCCTTTTTTCCCCGGTTCGTTTTCTGTTGGGATTTTTTTTATGCTTTTCCCACAAGCACCCTTTCTCACGTCCTGGAAATCCCTTCCCCCAGCCCCCCCCCTCCCGCCTTGCGACGCCACGGCCCCGCTTTTGCATTTTTTTTGCTACACCGCGGCTTCTTCAACTTTTTCTCCCCTCCCCTGCCCTTGTTTACCCCACCCAGACCCCCCGTGCCCCTCCCTCTTTTTGTTTCTTTTTTCGAGAGATTGGTTTTTTTTGCTAAACATGGCTTTTTTCGTGTTGCTTATGTTTGGACTTTTGTTCGCGTGCCCTTGTTTCCTGTGGGCCTTTTGCTTCGCCAGCTGTCCTTGTTGGATTTTTTCCCCGTATGAAGGGGGGCTGGTTTGGTTTCCCTTCCTGCATAACGACTACGACCCGTTTTATCGTTTTTTTTTCCCATTTTGATGAAGACATGTTTTCCGCTGTGATGGGTATTTCCCTTCCTCGTTGGACGTGTTTTTTTTTTCCCCCCCCCCGTTTTCCTTTCCACTTTTTCAAACCGACAAATGGTCAACCCCGTGTGCACGGACCACCCAAATTTCGGTGACGATCTTCTCTAACCCCCCGTTTGATGAATCCCACCTTCTCTCGAGAGATTCCGTCTCATTCAGGAGAATTGCCCATCCAGCACCATTTTTTTGCTACACTCCCAGCCGCTCCTTTGATCCCCACCTTCGAAATCTTTTTTTACATTGTCTGGTCCCCCAAACGCGTTGGACCCCCCGGGACCCTCTTGTTTGAATCCCTGGCTTCTTTTTGTGGTCAAATTTTTGTCAACAACACCACCCGCCAACCCCTCCCCTCGACTTCGTACTTCCTGTGATGTTTTCGGCAACTCGTTCTTCGCCCTCCTTCCCCCTTTTTGCCCCAGTTGCGGAACAACATTTCACACTTTTAACCCCCCAATCTTTGCCCACAGCCGGGGCATTTTTTCCTTGGGTTAACATTTTATAGTAGTTGGTACCCTTTCTTCACCCTTTTTTTTCCCAATAATTTCAGTTCTTTTGGCCCCTCCCTCTGCCTTTTCCCCTTGGTCCGGGGGTATTCTACCTATCCATGCCCACATTGCTGGAGCCCATTCCTCCTGCCCCATTCCGTTCCCCCCTTGCGCTGGCGTCCGCTCCTTCGCGGCCAGATTGTCTCCTAGAGTGGGGCTCACCTTACCCGTTTCCTTCACGATTTTTTTGCGGCCCCCTAACCCTTTGGCTCTTTCCGATCCGCGCGCGCTCCGGCGCGGCCTCTTCCCCTTTCCTGGCCTCGGAATTTCCCGTGGTTCCAGCCCGGCTTGAGACTTTGTTTCCCACTCCGCCCATGCAGTTTTATGGCCTTTTAACCCCACCCTCTTTCCACCGTTCCTTCGTTTTTTAGTTTTCCCGGTTGCTAAACTCTTCCCCCGGTGCCCCAACAATGGAACCTAACCCTCCCTGCCCTTTCGTTTTCCCCTACCCTGCCCTCAAATTTACTCGTCTGTTAGATGGACCCCGCTTTTCCGTAGTTGGCACGACTGAGCTCTTTTTTCAAGCCCGCTTCCCCCGCTCTTTTTCCGTCGGTTGTGGGGCGTTTTATGTGGCTCACGGTTTTTAGTTGGAGCCCTTCCCTGTCTGAGGCGGGTCCCCTTTGACGACTTTTTGTTGTGACCCACCATGAGACGTTTGGAAGTATTGCCCTCCCCAACAACCCTGGCACTTCCACTTTCCACCCCCTTCGCTGACTTTTTGGTTTGTTGGAATCATTTAATTCCCCACGTCTGGAACCCCTCCTTTTATCAGTGGCCCCAGGCTTTATGTTGAACAAATTTTTTTTTTTTTTCCCCCCGCCTTGAGCGGATTTCAGCATTTTTTCGACCCCCGTCTCCATGAACCTGGGAGAACGCCACCCTTTTCGTATTTTTTTGTTTTTCCTCCCTTCTTGCCACAGCGCTGGCGAAACTTTTTTCCTCCGGGTTGACTTCAAACCCCCCCTGACCGTGGGTTCAAACTTCCTTTGTGCAGAAGGCCCCTGGACTTGTTCCCCCAGTGAGTTCCTTTCTTTCTTCTAAGCGTACCCCTTTTTTTTCCACAACATGAACCGGCCACCTCTGGCACATAGAGATGGGTTCTTTCATTCCACGTGTTCTTTTTTCAAAACCTTTTTCGGGCCCTTGACCGATGCTAGTTTTGCCATTTGGCACTTCAGCTGTTGATTTGCTTTCTGTTTCTGGCCACCTCGGTCGCACCGTTCCCCCGTTGTCGCTTTTGGTTCCATCCTTACCCAAATTTGTTTACAACTCTTTTAATATACTCTGTGGTGCACAAATTTGTGAGCCGCCCACCCTCTTTCCCGGGCAGACAGACTTACTTCACGTGTGCAGTTACCCCTCCCCACCCTTCGATCTCTACTTTCTCCCTCAACCCATTACCGTTCCGCGGTTGCTTTTCCCGCCCTCCTTGCCCCTGGCCCCCGCCTCTTTGGGACACTTTTCTTTTTCAGTCTCCTCTCTCTGGTCGACCTTTTTCTTTCGTCCTTTCCACCGTTCACACCCACTTTTTTTTTGTGAGTATATACCCCCCCCGTTCTGCGACATCCCCTTGTTTAATTTTGCTGTTTACAACACTCCCCGAACAGGGTTTGACGATTAGTACTCCCCCCCCCACCCCATTTTGAGTCCTTCTCCGCCATAACCCCCTCTTTCCGTTCCCATGGATTCACCCGAGTTCCCTTGCTATTTTTGCACAGATTTCCCCCCCGTTTCCTTCTTCACCATCAAGATTTTTAGAAGCGCCGTACGTGTTCCACCACTTTGTTTTTTTCAGTTGGGTCGCTTAGCCCTCCTCTCCGCCCCCATCGTCTTTAAGAAGACGGTAACACCCCCCTCAAACCCCCCATTAAATGCACCTCTTGCCACCTCCCCTCCAGCCGTTTTCAGATTTTTCCTTTTTTCTTTACTTCACCGCCCAGCAGGAAATTTTTTTTATCCGTCAGACCCCTCCCTTTTCGGCCACACCTAGTCACCTTACACTACTGCAGATTGTGATACCCTTTCTGTGCAATTCATTTGTCTCCGGACCTTACGGTCTGACCTTCCTCTTTTTTCCAAAGGATTGTTGACCCTTGGTCCCAGACCCGCGCAGTCGCTTTTATAGGGCCCCCCCACCCCCCCCAACTCCCCCTCCCTTTCCCCTCCGTTTTTTTCAAGGCTCCCTTTCCCAAACCGCCACCCCCCATTGGCCCCTCCGCCGCTCTTGGGTCCCGGTCTTTGCCATTTTCCCCCAAAGCTTTCAAACCCGTGTAACCACAAAGAGGGTTCTTGCACACCCACTAACTTTTTTTCCCCAGCACATTTCTCCCCGCGCCCCCCCCCCCCCGTGCCAACCCACACTGGCCCCCCAGGCCGCGCGTTTTTCGTAGAGGCCTCAACTCTCCAACTTCAATAGTCACCGTGCTCTTTTGGTACTCACCCGCCCGCCTTCAGTTTTCTTCTTCCCTTCCCCCCTTTTTGGGTTGCTTGAATTGGGCCGGACCGTTCCCGCATCCCCCTGTTGGGCCCCCGTAATGTCGACACATTTGGCTATGGCTTTTTTGAACAAGTCTTTTTTTTGCCGCATTTTTTTGTGCTTTGACATCTTATTTGTTCTTTCCCTCCCCCCGTTTCGTGTTTTTCCGCCCCCCCGAGTTTTCCCATGTCCAGCCCAAACCCCCTCCCTGCGCTCGCTTCTCGGCCAACAACGTTTTTCGCCTGTGTTTTTTAACTAGATTACTTGGAGTCGTGACACCCTCAATCTTTTACTACCTTTCCCAATTAGTTCTTTTTGGCCCTGTTTCCCCATCCTGAACCCGCATGCCGGCCCCTCCCGCTTTCTTCTGGCTGAAAGCTAACCCTGGTTCTTTTTTGGCCCGCCCTTTTTGCGCGAATCTCCATTGGCAATTGGTGGACCAGTTGCTTTGAGAGTTACCCCCTACCCACAACCCCCCCCGTGTTGACCCTGTAGACCCTCCCGCCCCACTTTGCAGCCCCTTTTGAGTTTGTCCCCCCCACGACTTCTATATCGGGACCCCCCCCCCCTCTACATACCCCCACCATTACCACACGACAATTCTTCTGTCGTCTGCTGACTCCCCCGATTGTGTTTTAATATAAAACTGCCCCCTTGTCCTTTTTCCTGCACACCCCACACCCGTTTCACATGTGTGTTCCCCCACCCTCATATTGAACGACCATGCTCCTTTTCACCCGGCTCCCTCCCTATGTGTTGTTTTTTTCCTTTGGCTTGTTTCGCTCCCCTTTTGAACTAATCCTTTAAACTCTGGCGCTTTCCCACAAACAGGATCCCCGGGTTTTTTTTCCCACCCTGTGAACTTGTTGCTGTCCCCGTTTGACACCTCCCTTTGTGTCGGCCCAAACTCCTTTCGTCCCCCCCCACTCTCCCTCCCCCCCCCTGCCCCCCCTCCCCCACATTTTGTGTCTCCAGGATCGGACCGTCTTCCCGATGCCGGTTTTACTCTGTGCCTTCCTTGACGCCCTTAGGGAGCCCTGTTTTTTTTGACCGACGTTCCCAAACTTACCACCCACACACCCCACACCAAGCGCCCTTCGGCACGTTCCTCCGGCCAAACTTTTCCAGCTGACCAACAAGGTTACCTTTCTTGACTCCCCATTGCCCAGAGTGGTAGTCCTGGGCCCGGCTTGTCTGTTTCTATCCCCTTTACGTGAGTTGCCAATCCCATTCGTTCGAAACTCTTCGCGCTCCGTTCAGTCCCCCTCAGCCCAAACGACCCCTTCACTCCAAGGTTTTTAAATGCACTTGGGGTCTCTTCCGAGAACTCCCTCACGGTGCCCCTTGCGGCCGTTTCGTAGTGGTATCTTCTTACTTTACAAACACTTCACCTCAGCCTTTCACGGTGAACTCCCACTTTTCACTTTCCAACCTCCCTTTTTTTGGCCGGGGGAAAACTTTCCCACTTGCCGACCCTTTTTTCCCTTTTAACATCCCCTTTTTCCCCCCCAATGGTCCCCCCCATAATGCCTGGTTGTTTAACCCAGACCAACCC
>Ga0179593_1346038_pt1 | contig 12095 bp, 15 predicted proteins | sample CZODoug2_1_08_16_FD_185931 | JGI IMG/M metagenome (GOLD analysis project Ga0179593, IMG submission 185931) | Vadose zone soil fungal communities from Angelo Coast Range Reserve, California, USA - CZODoug2_1_08_16fungal (PacBio error correction) | ecosystem: Environmental > Terrestrial > Soil >... | reverse complement strand
GGGCCTGTTTTTCTCACTTCTCGAGTGTCCTACCTCCCCCCCATGCTTCCCGTTTTACTCCTGCGATTATCGGTTCTTCTGCCTGATAAGTTTAATGCGCTTACAGAACATGATGTCTTGTTTTATCCCTTCCCAGTTTTTTCCGCCGACCCATTTCCTTCGTTCGTTTGCCTGTGTGCCGAGACACCGCTATTCGCTCCGGCATAGATCAACTGGCCACCTCTCGGCGGAGCGGCTCCCCTCGGTGGCTGTCTTTTTGAGAACAGTTTGTCGTGATTAGCCCTTTTCAGATCATTCAAATCTTTCACCTGCGATCTCTAATATTCTTCACCCATTTCCGGTCTTCGGTGGAACCAGTGTCTGCTGCAGTCCCTCCGATGTCCATCAGCTTAGACACGGAACCTCGTTTCCAGTTCCTTGGACGGCGGTGATGGCACCCGCTTCGACTTCCTTGGCCGCGTTTTGCGTACCCGAATTCTCATGTAATCTCTGTCTGCGTGGAACCACCTCTTACACCGGACGACAGCGCTGTGAATTAGCGACCTTCAAAAGATGGTCTTGTTGAATTTTTCTTTTCAGCCGTGCTTCCGTGAAGGTATTCGAACGGGTATCTTGTGAGGTTCCTCTTCCCTTGTCCCTCGTTCTACGGCGAGCCGGATTTTTTGCACTTTTGTATCAGCCCTCCTCCTTTATGTGTGCAGTTGATTCCGTTTCTTGGCCGTTTTGCAGGTTGATTGCTCGTGTAGTGCGTCCTGAATTAGATTCGGCTCTCTTTGACGCTTTTGTGCTCCCTTTGTGGCTTAAAGAATTTTTTCGCGTGTTGCTCCAGCACTCCAGTGCGGCTGTGTAGTAGCAACCTCTCCGTAGTTTCTGGCAGACGAGTATACCCCTTCTGTGTAGGTATTGCGGGGTGTTTCTCTTTCCCTCTCTTGATCGTCCGCAGTCCCTTTCTCCCGCACGAGTGGTTTCTTCTGCTCGACCTTTTCGTATGACCCTCATCTCTTTTCCAATTGGAACGCGAGGCGAACGCCGTATCACTTTCGTCTGATGCTCGCCCTTAGTCTCGGGATCTATTTCCCCTGCTTTGGTAGTCAGTGGGACCAGTTCATCATTCCCAAACTTGGCGGCGCTTTTTAACCCTAGTTAAGGCGTCCGCTTGAGGTACCCCTCGTGCGCAATTTTCCACGTAGCGCCGGTTTGATGTTGGACTTTTTGATTTTTCTTTATTTTTCTCTTGTTCTACAGAAACCCATTCTTCCCCCTGTGTTCGGCGAGCCCCCACGTGTGTTGCGGATGTCTCAGTAAGCAGCCTTTTCTCTATGGCCCTTTCCCAAGCGGATTCTCTCCCTGTTTTCCTCAAACGGAGTCACGCAGCTATCGTGCTCCTGTACCTGCCCTTTCCCTCATGGCCCCCTCAAGTAGTCTATTAAACGGACTGATCGACATGTCCCGTTCTCCGAGCATTATTGGGGTCGGTCTCGTTGACCTTAGAAGAAGTACAGGAAATGAGCCGCCTTAGTAGGGGGCATGTTCCGAACCTATCGTTCCCTCTTTTCAACGAATTTTAAGCTCCTTTGATTGATGGCAAGGTTGCTGTTCTGAGGAGTTTCGGTAACAGGTCTTTTACTTTCCCTCTACCCCTCCCCCCCCAACCCCCTCCCAAAAACCTCCTCCCTACGTCAATCGGGTTCCTCCGACCTGAGCCTTGCTCCAGTTCCCGACCATGACGGCATCTCTATTATTTTCCTCCCCCGTTTGGTTCTCTTCTCCTAATCGGCTGATGCGGGGCTTTTTTTCGTCATTTAGCAAGATGTTTGGTTTCGTAACTTCCAATCTTTTTTGTTGTGAGGTTGTGGAGGTTGAGGTCTTTCCTTTTGAGTTTGCTCCGACAGTTCACCCTTCCCCTCCCAACCCCACAACTTAGAATTTTCACACTTACGAATTTCATCTCCCCCTCACCTTGAGCCTTTTTTGTCATTTTTCGTGCTGAAGGTTCTTCGCCGACCGGGCTACCCCTTCCACCACGATTCGCGACCTGGAGGGCGACCGACCTTCTCTCGCTTACTAATGCAAGGGTGAACGGCTTTTTCCGTATTCCTCTTGCTCCTACTTTTCTCACGCTTTCGCCGCCTCAGTAGTTCTACGCTCAGCAGGGGCGAGCAGGCTCCGCCTTAACTCCACCCCGATGACCCTTCTCTGCCGCCCACATGGGCCGTTAAATGTCCAGTGGTTTGACCCCTTTTCCCTGATACCCCTCCCTGGGAGAGTTTTTCGTTCAACGACGACAAACCCTTCTCTACTTTACCTTCTCTATTTGGTTGATCAAGGAATCCCCTTCCCTACGCGGCTTGACCCCCCCCCCCATCTGACGCACGTATTTTTCGGTTTCATGCTACATGGTCTAAAAAACTTTTCCCCCTCCCGGTGCGAGATCCCATCCTTCTCCTCCTTTCTTCTCTACTCTCTCTAGCATTCGTCGTAGGGTTTTCACTTTTCACGTTTTGCTGTTGACTTTTTTCCTCTCCTGAACCTTTTCTCTTCCGCCGAAGCTTCCCTATCCCTCTTTCTAAAGCGCGTCTCTCTTCCCCACTCTTCTTTTGACCACACGGCCCTAACCCCACAAACACCTGCTGTAAAGCTCGACGTCGGCGTCATCCTCACCGCGCGGTTATTCATACAAATGCGCAGTGATATGCGCGGACAATGTTCTCCACGTTCTTTTTCGGCCGTGGTCCCCAACAAATTCTGCTCCCTTTCTGACCAGCACACTCCTTCGGTCCTCAACGAGTCAACCTAACGGCTTCGACCCCCTGCCAAGGCCCGATGACCCCTCACTGGCCCACCGTGTGCGGACTCGAGATATCTGTTTTAGAAACCTTTCGACCCTGACCGAGGTTTCCCACCCCGGCCCCGAGGTTTCCCTGTGCTTTGCCGGCCTTTTTCACGCATCGGAGGGCACGAATCCTCAAGACGATGACTTTTTTCTTCCTATCTTCTTTCCCAACCGAGTCGGACCTTCTTGAACGAGGTGTTCTGCCTTCGTCAGTCGATTTGTTACGCCCTCATTTCCCCCTCTCTCACCACCTTTGTCCCTTCCATGTTGGCCTCATCAAGATTTTGCCAACTGGGGCCGTTCGTCGTAGGGTCTCCCTCTCGCGGGTCTCCTGCTTCGCTCTTACCCGTCCTCACTACTCGAAGTACCGGGATCCTGCGTCTTCTAAAGCGATGCGTCTAAAATGTTCGGTTTCGTTTTCTCCGACCGACGTTTGATCTGAAGAATTCATCCCCCGCCAAGCGCTACGGTCTCACCACCCGCCAATATTTTTTTCAGTTAGAGTCTTTTCTCTTGGAGGCGACCTGATTCGTCTCATGGCTGCTCGCCTGGTCACTTTAGACTGACCTCCCCGACAGTTCTCGATGCGCCTTCCTCTGCAACCTGCGGCCCCCTTCACTTGTTGTACGAATGGCCCGCGTTTTTGTCATAGACGATTCTTTTGCCTACCTTTACCACTAACCCTTTCCCTCTTGGCCTGAGCGACCTTCTCCCCTTCGCCATTGCCGTCTAACCCCGACTCCTCTCAGGTGTTGCTTTAGATAGAATCGTTTTAATTTTCTGGCCATTTTTCTGACGGATCGACTCCGAACCCTTTTTCCTTTTCTTCTAGACTTTGCTCTCCTTTGAGGAGCGCTTGCCTCCCTCATCTCGGTCATTGCGAACCCAAATCTGCCCTATTTTTCCCCCCCGTTTTTACATCTCCCCCTGTGAGTCGTTTTCAGGGGCGAGTGCAGCGTGCCCCCTCACGCATCTCTTCTCTGTATCCAGCACTCTGGCCCCAACTCTGCCGATTATACTCTTTGTTTCGTTCCTATTGGTGATGTCCGAGCTTTCTTTTTTCTTCGAAATTCGTTGCTGATCTTCGTATTCACCGTTGACCTCCACTCTCTTTCCTGCCTTTCCCCCCTCAAGAACTCTCCTTTCGTCTCTGAACTTCTCCTTTTCACTCCTTACGTCGCGAGGTTAAGTCTCTCCTACCTTTCCCCGCGGCGCCGATTTCCGGACCCTCATCATGGAGCCCCCCCCCTCTTTCTACCGCTGTGATGGACCGTCGTTAACTTTCATGCTAGTCCGATCCCCCTTTCAGGTCTTCACTACAAGTAGGTCCTTAGCTCCTGTTTGTCTAGGAGCATCTTTTTTTTCACCCCAACCCCCGATGGCGAGCTTTGGCCTATTTCGTGCATCCTCGCTCTGAATTTGGCAGCACTCCCAGGTCCCTTTTTTATTGGACGATCTGCCCTGCTGTTTGGCCTTCCGTCTTGACGCTCCCGACCCGTCCTCGCTAGTCACGCTCCACAGGTTGAAAGTGATCTCCCAGTTGATTTTTTTCTGCGTTGCGGTGCCCTGTTCGGGTTACGTATTTTTCCGGCAGTCATATGACTTTTTTTAACTGAGCTTGAAGATTTTTCACTTTCGTACTTGCCGTCCCACCCCCTTTTTCTCCGTTTCTTGCAAGCCCGCCTCATTCGCCCTTTTGTACTTTCGACCTCTCCTTTTATTTCTCGAATTGCTTTTTTCGCCCATCGTGTGGTATCTTTCCGGTACTCGAGGAATCGCGACTACACATCGACCATACTTTCTTGCACGTTGTCTTCTTCGACCTTGTGTTTCCGTAACCCTTTCGCACACTGTCATCCCCACCGTCCACCTTTTTGCCCCACGCCCTGAAGCTACGCCCCTTTGCGCATCTTCTTTACAGAGGCAGTAGGGATTCTTCTACGGCCCCGCTTGTGGTCTTCCCAGTGTAGATCCATTTGCAAGAACCCCCATTTACGGGTGTACTGCAGCTGCGGTTCCCGCGCTTTTCGCCGCGCCCGCGTCATTTTCTCCCCTCGTCGCAGGCCACTTAGAGTCCGTTTTGATTAGTTTGCACATTACGCCTGTGATAGAATGTCTTCTCGCTTGTGTCGCAAAGAACTCTTCCCAGTTGGCTTCTTCCCCTTCGGGTCAAGTTTTTGGAGGATGTCTTCTTCCATTGCCCCCAATCTCCTACGTTCGTGGGCCGCCTCTAGTCAGTCGAGCTCCGCAGGTAGTGCGCACCCTGATTTCGCAGCTCTCATTGTTCTCTTACACTCAGTTGCCCGACGTAGTTCCCTGATCGACATGTCTGCTCCCGTGCCATCTTTTTTGTTAGTGTTAGCCTGGGCTCGTCACCAACCCCATGCCGGTCCCTTCCTGGTTCTCGACTATTGTAGGGTTTATCCGATTCTTTCGAACCCGGGGGAAGAGGACTTTTGATGCAAGGTTGGGTTTCTTTGCTCATTGTTTATCTGTTTTTTTTGGTACACTTTTTATGCAAACCTTTCCCCACTTAACCCTCCCTCCACCCCTCTAAAACAAACTTTATTTAAGTTTATTCACCCTTTTAACGTTGCTAGACCTGCCGAGCCGTCTCGGTTCCTTCTGATATCTAACTTTACATGTTTTTTGGTGTCTCGATGCCTGCATCTTCTGAACTTCGTAGTACGGTCTGGAGCATGCTCCTCTGTAAGCTTTGCTGAAGCCCAAGTTTTGTTGTGGATTTTCTCTTTTCCTTTGGGATGTGATATTCCCAAACCCGCATACCCTCCCCCCCCCCTTGCCATCAAGGCTCTTTCCCTTTCCGTTGTGACAGTTATTACCACGATCTTTTTATAGGCCTAAGTCCCTCTCCCTTCCCTCATTTACTGGAGGCCAGGTATTCGCAGAAAATGGATAATCCACACCCCTTTTTTAACTTTTTACCCGCTTTCCCGACATGTCTCTCGCCGGCAGTACCTACCTGTTACGTGCGGGGTCAAGTATCCTTCTGTTCCTTTTCTCGCCTGATACTAAGGTTGCTCCGGTTCCCTGCGCTCCCGCTTGTGATTCAGGCGCCCTGAGCCTGCTAGGGTTTTCTGCACGGCTATCCAAACCATTCCCCTCCACTTTCCCCCCTCTGAAATTCTTTTCTCCCCCGCGAACCCTTCAAGGTTCTCGCAGCGACCTATCAAAGTCGTTCCTTGTACATTGCCGAGGGGTTGGTTGCTCAAAGGACGCGGTCGAGGACGTTCGCCCCCCGACATAGCCGAAACCTTTTCCGTTTGATTTAGTTTTTGATCACCCTTTTTTCGACCCTCTTTCTATCTCCCGATCCCTCTCGAATGTATTTTCGTCTCATCTAAGTTCCTCGCTGGGTTCCGATTTCTACCCTTTTCCCGGAGGACTTTCGGTAATGGCTACGTCATGTTGAACCCTTGTCGAGCTACCAAGATTTTATCTCTCTCACTATTGTGATTGTGGTTTCTGAACATATGTGTCAGTTTTTGTCTCCGATCCCTGATGTTTTAGTTGTTGTACATGTTTCTCTTCCCCCCCCCCACATACCCCACGACATGCTTTCGCAGTACTGAACGAGTGAGACCCCCCCCCCCCCTTCGTTCTCGACCCATACACAGCTGCACCTTGATCGTGCTGCAGGTGACCAATTTCGCCCCTAGCTTTGAAAAAATTCCGTCCATGCTCCCCATCGTCACCTTTCTCTTCCAATTACTTCTTTCCCTGACAAAGAGAAAATACGGATCGTCCACACTGCCCAATCTCCCCTTCCCGCGCTCCCCAGGCACACTTTGTGTCGGCGTGACTCTACTGGTCTGTTCACCGGCACTCTTTGCTTTAAGGAGCGCCCTCTAGGTGACCCTGTCTGCTTCCCGGCACGGGGCTTCAGCTTTTGCTGGCACGCCCGTCTTCCTTAAGTCTAGCTTTTTAATAATCTTTTTCCCACCTCCCTCCGATCTCTTCCTTGTTTCCTTGTTCCCGACTGACGACCTTTTCTTTCTGCTCTCCCAAGCAGTTCCCTCCTTCCCAATGCTTCGCAAGCCCTTTTGGGCCTCATTCCATGTCTGCGACGACTTGCCTTTCCTATTCGGGTTACTTCCGATAGTGGCTTCCCTTCCTATGTTCCCCAGTCGAAGTCCGCAAGTCCGGGCCTAGTTAACGCCCTTCAGCGCGTGGCCTTTTTATTTCCACTTGGGACGGTGCCCCCGACCTTAAACATTGCGACTCCCTCCCCACCTTTCTCTTCCCCACTCCAGATGAGAACTAGATCTATTTGTTTCAGACTTTGTTCCTGAGTCCGAGATCGACTAGTGCTTGTTCGTAGTACCGCCTTCGACCGGAGTGGAGAGTATTCTGTTCCGGCTCGTAGCCTTCGGCCATCTTGTGTATCTCTGCCATGGTCGAGCTGCGGCGGATCGTCAACCGATCCGCTTGACCACTACACAACGTCCTACTGTTTTCGAGTTTCCCCCCTCTGACGCGACATGGCGGGTCGTTGGTGACCAACACCTTCCTGACTCCCTACCTCAGTTGGTTTTTTCTATCGTCCTTATTTTTCGACGTCCCCTGGCTCTCGATTTACCCGACCCACGGTCCTTCTGTCTGTTCTCGGCCTAATCTTGCGGGAGTTTTGAGCTTTTAAAGCAGATAGGCAATGCTCCCCCCACCATTTTTCATCCTTGCTTTTGAAGCTAGAGCCCCTAATATTTCTTGCGCAGTCGCTTTTTCCCTCACCGCGTGCGTCGATCTCGGTCCCTCCCTCTATCTTCACACCTCTTTTCGGATATTGGATTTATTGGATTCCGTAGCTTGTAGGTGATTGAAATTGTTTCCCACGTCACCCCTGGTTTTTTCACACCTCCCCTGACTTCCTTCCACTAGTTGCTTTCGACGAAGAAATAACATTCCTCTCTTCTTTTCCTCGTGACCTGAGTTTCCCCTATTCCCTTCTCTAGGGTACAGTCCCCTACCTCTGAACGGCACCTCGGTCGCCCTCATTCTGACAATTTGTTTTCGCTTGATGCTCCCCCCCCTTGCTTTCTCCCCTTTTTGTCGGCAGTCGTCTTTGGTGAGTACTCCGCATCGCTCCTCCTCAAGTCCGTCCCGTCTTGGTGGCACCCCTTCAGTCCCGCTGCATTCGCTCCTAAGTCTACCGTTCCCTCTCCATCCCCCTTTTCATTCTTTTGCACTTTTAGCTTTATTGCGAAGATGCTTCCCCCTCCCCTTATGCTTTGTTGGGGTCACTACGCAGGTTCACCTTTGATTCCGCTTTCCTTCAAAGAGTTTCTTGCCGAGTCTGTAACCTCCACTCTTTTCCCTACGCAGTTTTTTTCCTGGCCTGTTGCGGACTATAGTTCTTTTTTGTTTGTTCGAGCGTTTTCCTCTGTTTTGTCGTCCCTTCTCAAGAAATACTGAATGCGTTTTTGGATTGGCTATTTGATTGAGACTGCCTGATTGTTGGTGCGGCGCCTTTTTTGTCCCCCCGTTTCCCCGCAGCCTCTTCCGTCGCTTTTGTTTTTCTAACCTTCCGGGCTTTCGCCTCTCGATTTTGCCTTTTAATTTTAGGTATTGTTTTGTCCGTCGCTCTCTGATTGTTTTTTCGTCTTTCGACCATATTATGTCCTCGTGCTCTTTGTCTCCCTGTTCAGTCCAATATGAGAAATGACTCCCCTTCACTCTTTCCTTTTAAACGATCCCCAAGTAGAGACCCTCGCTCGCTGAGCCTTGCGCTCCCCCTTTTCGCTTCGCCCGTCGGGCTTTCCCCCTTTTTTTAGCTCCAGTCCCCATTCATGCTTAACACCCATGTTTCCCGGACCCCGCCGAGGTCTACCGCGTTCTTTAATTCCTTTTCCATCGAGTTTTCCCCTGCGATGATCTCGCATCGTTCCTCAACGTGTGAGGGATTTAGCTTCGTTCCTACCATGCCTTTTTCATTGTTATCATGCCTTCTGAAGGTCTACAGGTGGAGGCTTCTGGACTCCCTCTCGCCGCGTCTTTTGTAAGAGCGCAGCAAGCTCTAGATCCGAACAGGATGAGCCCCCAGGATAAGCAGCGTGTCCTCCCGCATTTCCTCCTTCACCCTTTCTTTTCTCACAGGCCTTACCTGGGAGGTTACTCTCGCACTTTTTGTTGTCGTTTTTCTTTGTCGCTGCCACCCTTCTGTTTTCACATGGTAGATAAATCTTCCTCTTTGTGCATAGTCTCACGATCGTTCCTCTTTCCAAGTACCTTTTGAAGCGAACGTCTTTATTTCCTTTTGTGTGTTGCCGAATCAGTTGATTTACCCTTACTCCACACCCGTCCCTACCCCTTACCCAAACACCCAGTTTTAGCCCCCACTGTCCATTTGTCTTAGTTCATTGACATTTCTCGCCGAGGCCGTCGCCGTCCCCGTTTCCTCCCCCCCGATCGCCTCTCTCTTTTCATCTAAGTTTTTAGTTCTTTTGTTGTATCGAATCATACTTCACTTTCTTCGAAGCGGTCTACTGCGCTTTCTCTGCTCACCCCGCAGGTCCTTTTTGTGTAATTCCTTCCATCTTCCTTTTTTGGTGTGCGTGGTCTTTGGTGCGTTGTCCGTCCATTCCATTCCTACTAACCTTCCCCCCCCAATCCTTTTTCATAAAGGCCTTCCACACGCTCCCTGCTCAACGAGTTCTACCCCCTCCGCCCCTCCTATGAGCTTCTCCTACATTTCCTGTCCTTGCGTTCGGTCCTCTCTCCAATGGCCAGTGTCGAGACATGGCAGAGGCGACCCCGCCCTTTTTTCCTTTGTGCTCCAATTTCGTCCCGTAGGATGCTTTGCTCTCTGTTCTCCTCCTTTTCTCCCCCTTTGCGGTGTACTCTCTCGTTGCGGCTGTGTCCTCCTTCCACACTTAGCCGGGCGTAGTGACCGCAGGTTCCATCCGCCACATTGACCTTCTCTTTTGCCGAATGAAGTGCTGTTCGGCCCCTCATCGTTAAATCCCTCACCTTCTGCGCCTCTTACTGTCAAACCCCCCCCCTGCCCCACTCGGAAGGTCGAGTGTGTTGTTCACGACGCGTCGCTTTGAACGATCTTGCCACCGTAATGTGTTCCCGGCTTTATGAACTTGCCCCCCTTGTCACCCCTGGTCGAGGATGATCACTTTACCTTTCTTAGTTTCCCATCGCGCCCTGAAAGTTAATTTGCGTGGTTCAGAATAAGGCGCTCAACCGGAGTTCCTGCATGGCCCTCGTGACCCCCAAGGCCGATGCAGAAGACGAGTTTCCCTTCTGTGGACCCCCGGCTCCCTCTCCCTCTAGTCTCGCCGCCCAGGCCCCACAAAAAAAAGAATGTATGTTTTTCTTTCGGACCCCCCCTCTCTCGATCCTCACTCTATTTTCTGACTTCCCATGTGTTCTTGCGGCTCCCATTTATTTAGGCACCGGGTTCCCCCCACATCAAGTATGCTCACGAGTAATCGAGTCAAGCTATCTTTTTCACCGTCACCTGAACCCTCACCCACTCCCCTCCCCCATCAAGCTCAATGTAGCTTCCTTTAACGGGTCACCCCCCCTGTTTGCTTTTGACCCTATTTTCCTTTTTTTGGAGACATACCGTTCCCCCCCCCTGACAGTTGTTCAATATCGTGCCTCTGAACCTTTTGGCGTGCTGCCCGGAACGGGGTTCACGCCCTTCTTCCCCTCATCGTTTGCAGGCCACCTGTGGTTTGTGAAAATCGCCCCCCCTCGAGACTGGTGTCAGGGTCTCATTCTCCATAAAAGAGACGGACGCTCCGGACTTTGACGAGGTTTCTCCGACTGAATTTTTTGATGGCGAATGCTGTTTCACCCCTCCTTTCACTCCTGATCACACGCGCCGCGGGTTATAATCCCCCGGTTTCTTCCCCCCCCTGGTGCCTTTTCCGGTTCCTCAGTCTTCTGTAAGGAGCTGCATCTCTCTGTCAGTCCGACTTGTCCCTGGAAGTGGTTTTTTTTTACTTCCGAGTCTCTCTTTTAGTGACAAGGGCTGTTCTTACTGTTGATTTTCCCCCCAGTTACGCCCCGCGAATAATGTCCTCCCCCGCACTTTGAGTCCCGCTAGCCTTCTTTTGGCGAGCGGGCGCTTGACGCGTCGTCCTCTTCTTTTTTCGTTCCCGCGCCTCCTCGCAAGTTGTGCCTCGAGTCTCCCTTCTTTCGCCCCCCCGCGGCCAGCTTAGCATTTTCCTTTTCCTTTTTCTGATCTCCCGAGATTCTCCAGATTCGAGGACCATAACAACGTTTTCAAGCCGTGTTCGATTTTGAAACTCCGACGTAGCCTGCCGGTCTGAACCTTCCTACTCTATTCATTTTTCTCCTCATTTTTATACTTAAGTTTTCTACTGCCCTGGCGCTTTTCTCCCAGAATCCGTCACAATTGCACACTGTTCTTTTATAGACCGGCGATTATAGGGATCTCTCTTCAGCCGCTCGGCCAGCGAACTAACCATGTGCCTTCGTTTGTTTGGAGATAGTGCCTCTCATCTAACTTAGTCTTCTTTTCATTTTGTCGTTGAAGATGACGAACCTCCCCTTCGTCGATATGCCTGCCTTTACTTCCTCGGCCACGGCCCTTATCGGCTTCGGTTGCGGGTTCTTTTTCCAGTATGCTTGTTTTTTATGCAGTCCATTCTTTGAGATCAACCCTTCGGTCTTCACCGCCTGACCCACGACGAGCTTATTTCGAACACCTTACTCCGTCCCCCCCTACCTCCTTCTTTTCGGACTGTCAACATCTTTTTCCAGATCGACTCTTTTTATCCAGTTTAACCTCAAGATTCGGCCGATTTTAGTTTCCCTTGATGTCCCCTACCTTTGATGTAGGCTTCCCTTTTCTTCACAGATTTTCGCGATCTCCTTTCCCGGTTTGTCACACCTCGTTACATAGGCCTAGATCCTTCGCTTTCCAATTATCCTGTGTATTCCCCCCTCATATCCGTCTCTCTCTTGCAGACTGTTTTGAGCGTGGTTGCACCATTCCTTGCCAGCACGCCCAGTGTTCCCATGGTTCGACGCTCTTTCCCGTCCCCTCTCCTTGTAGTTTCCCGCATTCTCCGTATCTTAGATTTCCCCCGACCGCAACGGTTGTTACCGTTGAGCGCGGATGACATTGGAGACTTTTTCTGGTTTTCTATCCCGGGTTGGTTCGTTGGCGGTCCGAATATCCCCTCCGGGGTTGGTTGACCCCCTTTCCTTTTGATTTAGGGACTTCCCTAACATACAATTTCTCCCTTGGCCTAGCACGATA
>Ga0179593_1426377_pt1 | contig 12096 bp, 15 predicted proteins | sample CZODoug2_1_08_16_FD_185931 | JGI IMG/M metagenome (GOLD analysis project Ga0179593, IMG submission 185931) | Vadose zone soil fungal communities from Angelo Coast Range Reserve, California, USA - CZODoug2_1_08_16fungal (PacBio error correction) | ecosystem: Environmental > Terrestrial > Soil >... | reverse complement strand
CCGCTCAGGATTTTTGACCCCATTTGACCCTTTCTTTTTCCTACCTCTTCCCCACACGCTCCTTTCACGTCGGTTTGCCCTCCGACCGTTTTCTTGCCTGAGGTTCTCGACGTTTTTTAGTGTCCGCTGACACGGTTCTGACAATCCCCGCCCCCTTTTTGCCGCATAGATCCCCTTGCACTCCTTCCGGCCCCCTCAACTTGATTCTTAAAGCCCCCCCTTCGTTCGTTCTCCTCTGAGGAATTGTAGCTTCGTCGGCCCCCCTGCTTCATGCAGATATCATTTTCTGGACATACTTCCCTTCTGCCGATAACAGTCTTTGATCAGGATAATTCTTCCCTCCTTCTCTTCTGCTGGCGGATCTTTCTCTTCCTCCACGGTTCGCCCCCCACCTCCATAGAAGAATGGCCAGTCAGATGCTTTTTGCTAACCATTATCGTGAAATCTGTTTTTTCCTGTTTCGATTTCATGCGTTTCTGCCCCACGTTCTTGCCCTCTCTGAGTAGAATTTTTCTCAAATGAATTTTGACCCCCTCCTGTTTTCGCGCCTGTATGCCCTGCAATTGTTCCCTTGAGCCCTGTTCCTCCCCCACAGGACCACTCTTCCTACCCCCAAGGCACACAATCCCAGGGCGGTCCTGCTTTTTTCCCCTTCTGTCGACCCAAGCTAACCCTTACCTTTCAGCTTTTCGCTAGTCTCCCCCCGTTGTGCTTCTACCGAAACATGAGAGCGTGGCATTAAAGTTATCTTCAGCGTGGCACCACCCCCCCAGGGAGATGTGCCCTCCCCCTCAGACCACTCAGCTCCCTCAACAGGAGGTCCCTTTTTTTTCTATCTGTTTTATTTTACATTTCAGGTTTTCACCCAGCAACCTCCTCCACTTTGCATGCTGGCCCGAAAACAAGCGTGGGACCCCTTTTTCTTCGCCATCGCTTTTTTCCTGACCCCTGCCGAGGCCGGCGGTACGAAGCTGCTTTTCGATACACCGGCGTCCTTTTTTGCTCTTTTCCCCATCTTTTTTCTCCATCCCTTTTCCCTTGGCCCCAGCTAGGGGGAACGCTGACTTCACGATGGGCAAGACTCTTAGACCTTCCACCCCCCCCATTACCCCAACCTTTTCATCTTAGAGTCGTTCCTTCCTCCCAAGCCGATTTTAAGGGGACCTGCTCGCCCCCAACACCCCGAAAGTCGCTTCATACCCCTTAATTATTAGTTCGCTTTTTTTCCAGCACGAGGCCCAACTTCTCCACTTTTTTCCTGCCCCGCGCTCGTTGCCTCTTCTTTTTGTTTTTACCTGTCCAGAAATCGCTTGTCCAACACGCGCGACCCCCTCCCCCCATCCTGTTCTCTCGACTTTTGCCCGGTTCCCCCCCCCCCAAATTAGTTGACTAAGTGGGTGGTCCATTGATTACGCCCACCGACTTCCCCCCTTAATTCTTTGATTAACCCCAACATCTCAGATCCGGCGGTAAAATAATACTCCACGAAAACTTGTTGTTCCTATGTCCATTGGTCGTGTTTTTTCACCCCCGCCGTTCTGCCTCTTCCACTCCGCACGCTTCTTTCAAGATTCCATCTCCCTTTGGGTTTTCACATAGCCTTTCCTAGTCGCGCCCACCAACGGCTCAAGAACCTTTATTCCCCAGCTTTCTTTCCCCCAGTTCCACGGAACCAAGTTCTCCTTTACTCCTGTGCCTGATAACCATGTGTCCATTCTGAAGAGAGACACTCGACGCTTCTTGTCGTCTTCGTAAAGTTCGCCATCTCTTGTCTTCTCCGGTCGGCCCGCCTTCGAGTTGAACGCCTCCGCTGATCCTCCAATCGCTTTTGAAGTTTTTACGCTGTGGTACCTTCCCCCTTCTTTTTTCCCCTGAACCCTCTGCCTTTTCTGCTCGAATTCGTCCTTTCTTCTTTTTTTTTCATGCGCTCGCGTGGGTCCCCCCTTGTCATCCCTGGTCCTCCCCCGCCCTTTAAGTCTTTCCGTCGACCAGCATGCGATTTGTCCCCATCAAACTTCCTTCTCGAAACATCTCCGTTTTTGCAGAAGCGTGTTAACTCTCACTCCTCCATTGCGTTATTCGACTCTCCTTATAAAACGCGAGAACCCAGCCGTGAATCCGCGCCCTCCCCAAAGCCCACTGGTTTAACACCCCGCTCACTGTGCTTCCTTCCCCAAGCCCCTCATCGTTCCCCACTCCACCGCGTCGAGTGCAAAATTCCCCTCACCTTTGACCACAGGTATACGTTCTGTGCCAAGCACGAGACGTTCTTTTTATTCAATGCCCTGGTCGGGGTGTCCCACACTTTTTTGATTTCCTTACCGCAACCAATCCTTCATTCGCCACGATTTCTCTCCTTCAAGCCCCCCCTCCAGTTAACAGTCGAATTTTTGCGGAGGGTCTTCCCTTTCTTTTTTTTTTTCCCTCAGTTTAAACACTTTTTTTCCGTCCAACTTTCTTTCGTACCGTTCTTCCGTCCTCGCGTAAGAATTCAAGTGGACTTCCTTTTAACGTCACATTGCTGATTAGATTGACATCTTGATGGAGGGATTGGTTAACTCTCCCCTCCCTTCCCCTTGAAATCGACAATCTTCCACCTATCAACGTTATGTAGTTTTTATTGAGTCTGGTTCCGCTTACCCCCCCAAAGTCGTTTTGTCTCCCGTCTCCCTGTCCTGCCAAGCCTCCGCAACCGGCGAGCCCCCCCCCTGCCACAGTTCACGTGCATTTTCCTGAAGTTTCCCTCCCGCCACTCATTCTAAACCGCTAAACTTCGTTGCCCTTGCCACCCTCATCTCCGAGCGCGGCCCGCTTCTTTGATCAACCATTGCAGCTCCCCCCAGTAGCGCCGCACCCCTCCAGTCTATGCCCCCCCCATCGCCCCGTCCTCGACCGCTGTTTTCATGACTCACAATCCCGCCCGATCCCCCTCATTCCCAGAAGCCTCCTTTTTTGCCGTGCTCCCATCGAAACTAAGAAATACTCCTTTTCGTCCCAGTCAACCTTTTTTTTGACCATGGATAGTACAAGATGTCCCTCCCTCCGCAAAGCATCCTCTATGGTATGCAGCAGTTCGATCCATCTGTCCCCAACTTTCGTAATAACCCCACTTCGACGGACCCTGTGATCGATGTCTAAGATCTCCCTTCGAGGGTATTTGAGGAGCACACCGAAGGGCCAAGAAAACACCTTACGTACCCCCCCCCTCTTTTGTTGGCCCCCTCTCTCCCCGAGAAGGGAGCTTAGAGTTTAACCGCATTTCTCGGCCACTAACGCGCTTGCCGAGAGGCTAAATACTTCCCCTCTACGCGGGTTTTTTGGGAATTCCTGCCCCCCGTTCCCAGCAGCAAGGCTACAAATCGCTCCTTTCCCCCCGGAGGATCCCCGAGCGTTCTAGATCTTCCTATCATGAAGCCCCCCCCTCTGAGACCAACACGCAAGGCTCGAGACCTCCTACAGACGCCCTCTCTTTTCTTTGCTCTCTGAGGAGAGTCGCGCTTCTCTACGATTTGCCCCTCCCCCCAGCCCCCCCCTGACGGCCTTTTCCAGGTAAAAAGTTCTTTTCACCCGGGAGTAAATATTCACCCTCCTCTTCAACAATTCCATTGGGGACTCCCCCTCCCCCATAACTTTCTGTTCTCTTCACTGGCTGAGGTTCTGTGTCCCTTTAGATCTTCAATTATTTTTTTCTTTTTCTTCGTGAGAAAGGCTCGATCGAGAACGAGGCAAATTTTGCTATCACGAGTGCCCCCCCATGCTCCCATGGTCTGATGGTGAATACTCCCCTGCGTAAACCGCCCCCCCTACCACCCAAATATCGCCCTCATCCCCCCTTCCCCCTAATCTCTGGTTTAACGTCCGGCTCCTATGCAGCCTCAAAAATTGTTCGGACGTCCTTGTCCACCTCCCCAGTTCTAAGGTCAGCTCTTCACATCCCATACGACGTCGCCCTTGGAAGATGGGACTCGCCTTTCAATACGTCCTATTTATGGCTACCCCATTTTCTCCCAAACCTGCGCCTCGTTTCACTGAATTGTTCTGAAGGATAATCATTTACCAGATAATAACCATCTTAGCCGTCCTCTACCTTGTAACTCTGAAGGCCTTCAATTCCAACACCGGCCGAGACACTCTTTCCAGCTCTGAAAGGAAGTGCGTCCATCCGATGGTGTTCTTCCTTCGGTGAAAGGACTCCTTTCAAGGCGAGAGTTCCACCTGGCCGTTTTGACTCTTGGGTTTGCTATTCATCCGTAACCACCGCCGTTTTGTCGAGTGCGCTCCTTCTTACCCCACGGTCTTCAAGCCACCCCGACGCCCCGTATTCCGCAAGACTCCGATCTGGAGGCCGCTCGGACAGACTTAATGCAATCTGTTGTTCGGCGCCGCCCTCGGCTAGGTTCAGATCGTTGTATATGAAGTTTTCGCCCCCTGCCGCTTCTCTGCTCCTTTGAGTCTGTCTTCTGTTGACCCCAGTCCTCTTTTCAGAGATAGAGTCACCTTCCTTCCGCCGAACCTCTGTTTCTTGGGCTTTTCCTTCCACGTGCACCCAGCGCCTGCATAGGCTTCTCTTAAATGTTTCTTTACTGTTTTCTACTATGTCTTTTTGATCGTCCGTGCGCTCGTGACCCCGTGTCCCCCTATACTTGCTCGCCCGATAGCGTCTCAAGGTCCTACCGACTTGACGTTGGGGCGATCCTATCTTTCCCGATCCAGAAGATTTTTCCGGTAGCTTGCTGTCCTTCCCTGACCCCCCCCATTCAGGCGCCTTGGCTCGGCCTAAGATTCGGTCGTTTGTATGATCACCCCCCCCTTTCCATTAACAAGCGTGTACCTCCTTCAGCGGCATTTGAGGTCCTCTACCTGTTCCCCCGACACTACTGTCCCCCATTCTGAGCCCTGACTGCTACTTCTCATCTATCCTACTCTCTCCATGTAATGTACTGAGGAATTACAGTAGAGTCTACGCCGCGAATGACCCACTCTACGCCCCGTTGCTCCGTCCCGACTCTATCGCTGATAATGAGACGTTTAGCCCTGGCTGCCCGTTCAAAGGATGCTACGAGGAAGTAGCTGGACCGACGTCCATTCCCCATGAATGTATCTTCGAATCACCATCTCCCTGAAAGCTAAACTCAGCGACTTCTCAGATTTTTAGTAAGTAACACAATTCCACGCGATTCGCTTCCCTTGAGACTTTCCCAGAACGTCACCTGGTATGACTACTTTTCGATCATTACCCCTGTATCCCCCTCCCTTCGATTCAAAGTCTCTTTCTAGAGGATACGTTTCATAGATGGAACGGGGTAGCTCCGCTTTGCAGGATCTCTCGTCTCCCCCTCTTTCTTGCGAGTCAGCTATTCTCCGCGAGGATCGGTGGACCGGCTCCGTTTCTAGATAGAACCTGAGCTCCCGGTCTCTGATTTTTTCTTCGTCGCGAGCCTGCCGCCCGGTGTTCTTTCCTTCTCCCACCTCCTCCTCTGCGTCAGATCCGGGACGAGCTTCGTTCCCCTCTTTCGCCGAGGGGCGTCTTCTGCAAAACTTTATCGTCGCAGGTCACCCGGCCCTTGTCTCTTTAAGGCGATGTTGCTCCACCCCCGTTCCATACCTCCGTTCGCTCCCCCTCCCCGGACTATGTCCGCTTCTAGACCTCTCCGTTCTCCCTACGTGCGAAGGTGGTTTATATCCGATAGGTACGACCTTGGTTGTCTCTACACTCCTCACCCCCTAGTGAGCGCTCAACCTATCGATTTTTGTCCGGACTTTTCGTCCCCTTAAGTCTCTTGTAGAAGACCAATCCACTCTCCGGCTATAACTTCTCACTCAGAGCTCTAGTGATCTCTTCTGCGTATATTCGACTGTCCGGCAAGGACTCCTGATCCTCACCCCACCTCAGGCCAGGAAACCTTCGCTTAGAGAAAGGGCCACTCTGTATCGGAGCAAGATCTCAACTCCCGCGCCCCGTTTTCTGGTTACGGGCTTGCGGCCCATCAGCCTTCTCTATTCTCTGCTTTTCTCGTCCCAGAGAAATTTCCGCCGCCGCGTTTGGTAGAGTTACTCTTTGATTTCCGATCCTCCTCCTTCCCCGCTCTCCTCGCCACCGCGGCTCGCCTCTCTTTAGTTCCTCTGGAATCTCCTTTTTCTCCTTCCCTGTTGTTTCTCGGATCCATTTCTCTCCTATCTGCTTGGCGTTCTGGAGGGACGGCTCCCGAATCTACCATCCTTAAATCTGCTCCTACTCTCTGTTTCAGAATTCTTGGCTCTCCAGGCTCGACTATCACTCTGCTGGCAGCGCTCCTCGGTCCGCTGTGGCAGGGCGTTTTCGTCTGCCTCTCTTTCCCCTCTTTTACCTTTTTGTGCTAAGCCTGGTAATCGCTTTTCAGATCTTGTAGTTCATCTTCCGGGCGATCACGATCCGTACCTGCTCTCTTCTCTGCTCGGGCTACTTGGGGGATTTGGTTATAGCCTACCGGCTGGTCCGGTACATCTCTTCTTTCTTTTTCCCGTCTGACTCTATAAAACTTATGTCTTTTTGAGCGCTCGCTTTTGATCACGGATCCTTGTCGAAGGCCACGGCCCGAGAGTCTCTTCATTTTTCGAGACTCTCGTAGTTCCCAGACCTCCTTCTGAATTGCAGATATTTTTTTTTTTTTCCTTTTGCTCCACCTTGCCATTTGATGGCTGGCTTGAAAACAAGTCGCCCTCCATCTCACTTTGCTGTCTCCGACTATAATTCCCTTTCCGTCCGAGGGCGAGCGACCTGGTCTGCCCCGACTCGTTTTTTTCTCCCCGCCCTTCTTCCCCTCCACATCTTTCCATCGAGTTAAGCTAAGGCTCACTCTTTCTTTCTCCTTCTATAGCGCGTCTCCCGGCCCCGGTTCTTGAATCGCCTAAGCGCTGGTCGTTCCACGAACGGCGCGCTCTTTCCGGCTATGTGGCGCGTCATGACCCCATTCTCTTTGCATGCTTTTATCCTTCCCTCGAGAGAACTGACTCTTGATCCTTGTGTGCTCGGTGTCTGAATGCTCTCAACGATTCCCGCCTTTCCGTGTCTAGGTCTTCCCGCTTTGTTTTCATCCTCTCTCGCTTAAGTTGCGCAGCATTCTTAATTCTCTCCCTCCTTCCTTTGAGGAGAGGTTCGCCGTTTTCCTTGAAACACCCCCCCCCAAAACAACCAGCCCCCCCCCCCCCACCCCCACAACCCCCCCCCCCCCCCCAACCCCCCCACACCCAAACCCCCCAAAAAAACCCCCCCCCCCCCCCCCCCCCCCCCCCCCACACCACCCCCCCCCCCCCCCTTGTCTCCACGGTATTGTACTCCCTTCGGCCTTTTTCCAATTCTCCTTTCTCTTTCTCTGATAATAGAACTCTTATTCTGTCTTACTGAGCTTTAACGTTAGTCTTCTCTTTATTTCTTCTTCGGTTCTTGCGTGCGCCTGTCATTCCCTTCCTTCTAGTCGTTCGTTGCTAGATGAGCCTGGTCCTACACCGCGTCCCCCTAATGGCCTCATTATCCCTCTTTTAGAGGAACGTCATGCCACTTCTCTTCTTTAGGAGTACCTCTTTTTGAGATGGTTTAGTTTTATTCATCTCACCCCAAGATCCCCGCCAGCAGCTTACTTGTCTCCGTAGGGTTCCTGGCGTTTCCATCGCATTGTCTTTGAAATCTCGCTCTGTGCCCCTTCAGCGAACGGTCCCTTTCTTGCTTTCTCCGGGATCTGCCCTCTAGGTCCAGCGTCTTTGAAGGACCGAGAAGATGTCTATGTAACACAGTTCATGTACTCCCCCCTTTCCGTTCCATTTCCTTCTCGTGTTTATTTTTTTTTTTATCGTCGCCTAGGCGACACTCTCTGGCCGGCACGTCCGGTATTTATAGCGACGTCTTTTCATACTCACCCCCCCCCCCCCAGGGCTCTTGCGTCTCAGAAGAGGTTCTGTCTTATAGTTCCTCATACCTTTGCGTCTCTTCGCTGAACAACCTGAAGTCCCGTCACGCTGTCCCCAGAGATGGTTAGTGATGCTGGAAGTGTTTAGTTTTGGCTTGCCCCATCTGGTTTTTTCTATCCTTTTTTTAGTTACCCACACGGCTTCCTCTTCAGATGTCCGATCTTCCCACGGTCCAATGGCTCCATTAGTCCCCCCTTGCCGCCCTCCTCCCACCGCCCAGTCTTCGCACTTGAGTTCTTGGCTATCTTGTAACTCTTTCTGAAGGTGGTAAGTGGCGTCGGTCCCTCCTTAGACTCTCCTTTCAGTCTTTTGTGATGAGGCGCAGGGAGTTGACGACTGACCACTTCATTTTCCAGATTCCTCTTCTTGTGTCGCAGTCATCTTCACCGCCTACTCTTTTTCTTCGTGAATTTCGTCCTTCCAAGGAACCTCGACCCTTAGTGCTTTTTCAGCTTCTGCACCCCGATTTTGTGTCGTTTTACTTTATTCCTTACATTTGAAGCTCCTCTCCCCGTTCACCTATAGCGTAGCGGTTTCGTTACGATCTTTTTTCTCCCTCTTGACGACGTTTGAGTTTTCTCATTGATCCGCGTGGAAGATTGCGCGGTATTGAGCATTCCTCTTTTCTCCGTCCTTTCCCGAGCGTTTCCATTCCTGAATCGTTTCTTTCATGTACGATCTCTGTTTTCCCCTCCTCCGCTCAGTGCTAGTCTGGTCGCGACCTTGGCCTCGTTCTTTTTTTCAACCGAGGAAGGTGATATGGGACTGTTTCCCTCTTTTCTTGAAAGTGCCTACGCCTTCGTTTCTTGTTAAGGATCACAGTTTTTCAGATTTCGCCTGTCGCTCTGAGGTAGTCCCCAAATGCCGTTCGTACTGCTCCTTTTTTCTTCGAAGTATATAGACCCTTTTCTTTTTTGCGTGCTTCTTATCTTTTGATGCAGGATTAAAACTTCGAGCAACTAGCCCCTTTCTTCTTGACGGCGCCCTCTTATTAATTTTTTTCCCCGAACCGACCGTAGATGCTTGTTATAATCGCAGTGAGCAGAGTCGAGGCCTGTAAGGATGTTCCTCCAACACGTTCCCGCCCGCTTAGGAAGACATCAGTCTCCCCGCTTTCGGGTTTCCCCGGTTTCCTTTTATCTCCGTCAGGCGTGAAGTCTGCTAGACGATAGCGCACCTCGCGATCCGTGCTTGTGATGGCGCTGCCGTTGATTATCGAACTTCTGTTTTCTCTCTATATCGGGGTTCAGGCGAGGAGTTTGAGCTTTCCTTTTTTGACCATTGCGCAAGCTGGGTGGTCAGGTCTTCTCGGCTGTCAGTAGTATGGGTTAGGTAGGGTTTTCGGTCGTTGATGGCTTTTTATGTCTCCTGTCTACTTTGGCGGGGATTTGCTCAGGTCGACTGTCCCAGCGCCTGCGTTTGGCGCTTTTTTCTTCTCCGAGGCTTGAGTTTCAAACCCATTTCGGCGCTATTTTTCTCCTCTCTGGTGCCGTAGCTTTTCTTCGGCCCTTTTTGCTCTTCTTTGTTGCAACTTGCTTTCTTTTTTCTATACCTCGGGATCAAACTCCGGCCCCTTCCGGGCCTTTTCCCTTAATGAGTTTTGGCCGATTCGTTTGTCTGTTTTATTGAACCCCTCGGATGGATTTCTCCCTAACTCCCCACGTCTTTTTTTATACATCGCTGCATCCAGACATTTCCGCCCCCCCCTGAAATCGTTATTTTCGCGAGCTCCGTAGTTAATTTTCGATTTTCTTTTTTTGTGCTTTAAAACCGCCTTCCCAAGCACTACCCTCAATTTCTCGTTGACCCCCGCCCCTCCCTCCGCATATGCTTTCTTAACGGCTCTTGGCGATGCCCCCTCAAAGTCTTTTAAGCGCCAGACCGCCCCGCCCTGGCACGTATTCCGAGCCACCTTAGTTCCCCTCCTTTCCTCTTACGGACCGGGTGCTTGCGTCCTTTGCGCCTTGGCGCGCTTTCTTTAAGAGCTTTTTTCCCCCCCTTTCGTCACACGCCCAATTTCTTTGTAACTATCTTCCTTTCTTTCCTCGTTCGCGCGAAGTCATCCTATTCCTTTCTAGGTCCTTTTTCACTTTAGTTCTTTGAGTGACGATTCTCCTCTTGAAGTTTTAAGTCTTTCTATTTTCGTTCTGGTTTTCCGACAAGTTTTTTTCTTCTTAGTCAGCGGTTTGTTATTCTCGAGTAATCCTCCCTGGACGTGAGTTCGCTTTAACTTTGCTGCACCTGGCAGATTGAGTCTGTTAGATCTCTTTTCTGGGCTTCCTCTCTTTTTTCGATTCAAAGTATCCATTCTTTTGCCTGGTAGTTAACACCCGTTCGAGCGCATTCTTGACTCCCGGATCTACCTAGCCTTACCAGGTCAACCGTCTTTACTCCCGGCTTTCAAGTGTGAACCATCTCGTGATGGTGGAGTTCTCCCCTCTCTTTTTTCTCCACCGAAATCGGTGGTTCCGTCGACTGAGGCACATCCGCGGTTCCCTTCTCCACGGCCCCTTCTTTCCCTCAAGCTCCGGCGATGAACTCCATGGTGCGATCGGGCGCCGGATTCCTCCTTTTCTCTTTTTGATTCCGTTGATTGCAACTCGTTGGATAGATTCGTTCTATCCGTTGCTTTCCCCCCCTGTCTTAGCTATGAAAAGCCAACTCCCCTTTGCTTTCATTTTCCGAGCGTGAGGAGTTCCTGATTCGATGCCGTCCCCCCCCTTCCAGAGGTCTACACAAGGTTTAGTTTCCCTCTATTACATACGGAGAGTCTTTCCCCTTCTCCCTGAGTCTCTTCCGTTTTTTCCTTTTGTCGGTGGGATCCTCATCCAGAGGCGCGTGAACCTGGAACAAGTCCTACGTTTGTTTTTCCTTCTCTTCGTGGAGCATCCTTCCGGGACAACTCCCCTCAGTTTGGCACCGCCGACCAGAAGGAGCATGTAGGTCTGTTCTTTCCCCCTTTCTCGGGGGGCCACCAGGTTCCCCTTGCCAATAATAAGTTGTTATGAATCGACCTCCTCGCCTCTCCCCTTCTTTTTCGGACTTCTTTCTTTGTTTCGCATCCTCAGCTAGGCTGACAATCGTTTGTTTATGGATATCCGATGCGTTCTTAAAGTGCTGCTGTTCCCCCCCGTTCCCTTTAACTGGCCAGCGGTCCCTCCTTATTTTCCCAGCGATGGCTCTCTTTTTTTCTCCGAGCTGACGGAACGCTTGTGCATGAGAAAGTCCTCTTTCCGCTCTTTCCCTTTTCCCCCTTGCGCTGGAGTAGAACCGGGGTCCCCGTTTTGCCATGCATGAAAAATGAGATTTTTTTTTTTCTTTCGACTTTCCGTCTTTTAAATGTAACTCCGCCCGATCCGCTCCGCACTTTTTCGAGGGATGCTTTGAATTGATGGGGACCTAGAGGGTTCGACCAGCTGCTTTAGATTCTCTGTTCCGCTTACTCAGGCTCCTCTCCTCTCTTCCTTCTGACGAAAGCTGACCTAATGGCTTCCGGATTCTTGTCCGGGCGACATTCTTATCCTTCCCTTTTTTCAGGCGTGTGCGGGTTGCGTCTAGTGTCGTGCGCCTTTCCCTGGCGCAAATTGCCGTCAGTTTTTTTTTTTAAACAATATCTTTTCTCTCCGTCAGTTTCTCCTCATTTTTGCTTTCGCGGGACATTCGAGCAGTCTTGCCGCATCGAAACAGTCTTACAAAATCTGTTCCGACTATGTGGCTTCCCCAAAGCTCCCCTTCCATGCGTTTTCTTAGTGTGCTCCTGTTCGCAGCATATCAGCTTTCTTCAGGAAGTTCCTCTAGATTATAGAAAGCGCGCAGCGTGCCATCTTTTTTTTCTGGCTTCTATTCGGAAATTTTCTGTTTCTTGGACTGATCCTTTGTTTTCTTTCTACACGTAGGCATCTCCAAGAGCCCTTAGCGGACCTTATGGTAGTTTTTCCCTAAGGACTCCCCGCCTTTGTAGTCTTTCCAGTGGATCTATATTCTGCTTCGTTGCTTGTCTTCATCGTGCAGTTTACATTTCCTGTTTTTCTCAGTGCCCTACACCTTTGAGGAAACCCCTGAAGCCTGTAGCTCGCCTACAGTACGTGCCCGGAGTTTGTTGTTGGGCGCGAGAGCCTTCCTCCTCCCTATCAGGTCCCCCTTTCTTCTTTT
>Ga0179593_1385281_pt1 | contig 12096 bp, 20 predicted proteins | sample CZODoug2_1_08_16_FD_185931 | JGI IMG/M metagenome (GOLD analysis project Ga0179593, IMG submission 185931) | Vadose zone soil fungal communities from Angelo Coast Range Reserve, California, USA - CZODoug2_1_08_16fungal (PacBio error correction) | ecosystem: Environmental > Terrestrial > Soil >... | reverse complement strand
TAGAGTTCCTCAACTAGGTGAGGAATGTTTCTCTACTTTGTTCCCGAGAGACACGTTCCCCCGTATTTTGCTGGTTGTTGATGGCCTACGGCTCACGAATTCGGCCCCAATCTCCCCCCTCTTTCCTTTGATCTTTCCTTGTTTTTATCTTCCTCCTCAGCCTTTCGTCGCGATTGATCCCTCCCCCTAACGCCGAGCGTGGACATGCCCTAGGTGTTGTTGAGTTGGCAGGAAGCTCCCTCTGTTTTTCCGGTTGTGAGCTCGCCATCTCGTTCGTTCCTCTAGCGTGATACTTTTATTGATTATTTTTTCCTTTTTTATTCTTGCTTTTGCGATGTCTCCCCCGTGCCCCTCTGATTCGTTTTTGTTGCCTGTTGTCTCACCTTACGCTACCTTTGAGGCCCATGGGATTTAGTTATGAGTGATTTTCGTCTTGAGCCAGATCCATCGGTAATGTTCCTCCTTGCGCCTCCGACTTGGTTTTTTTTTTTCCTTTCATCCCGGAGAAAGCGTCTCCGACACGCGCCAATCGTTCGTTTTTTCCTCCCCCCCCCAGTTCGACAACCTTGTCTTGTCAAATGGATACCCTTTGAACTTTTCCAGACCCTGTTCTCTTTTCAACTCATCGTTGTCTGTTACCATGGAAATTTGTTTAGTTTGTTATCGGCACACTCTTGTGTCACCCGTGCTTGTGCGGGGATCGACTGTGAGCGAGCGTTTCCCATTTTTCTTTTTGGAGGACGGTTCTTGTTCTCCGTCCTTTTTCTCGAAAGGAGTTTACCTGCTTCGAACCCCAGGAGCAAGAGGCCACAACACCTCTTCTTTGGTCAAGCTCCCAGACCGGAATTACTGGAGGGTTTTCTTCCCCGTTCGTAGTCATCCTTTTGATGTCTATGAGATTTTCAGGTTTTCACCATGATTCATTCATGATTCACTCCTCGGACCGTAAGTAGATAGTTTTTCGTTTCAACTACGTTTCGAACTCGTGCTTTTTATTTTTCAGGGTCTGCCGGGCCCCCGGTTTGTTGACAGTTGAAGGGATGAAAAGGTCGGTCTGCGCGTTCATGGTATACATTTTTGTACCCTCTTTTTCTCCGGCACTTTTCACAATTTGTTTTTTCATTGGAATTCTTCCTTTTTTTTTTTTGCCGACGGAAACTTTACCAGGCCAGTCTAACACGGGCTCATTCCGGACAGGAACCTTCTTTTCCCTGGAAGGTTAATCTCTCAGCTGTTCCTTGTCCTCCTCCTGATGCACTTGGACATCGCGAGGTTGAGACGTTCTCCATGGCCAATTTGAGTGTAGCTTGGACGCCCTCTTTCTCCCCCCCCATTGATATTTTTCTTTTACGGACTGAAATCTCAACGGGTCCTTGAGCCGGCGCTTTTTCATGTCGTTCTTCTTGGGTGTGGGGGGTGTTTGGTTGGGTTGGTGGGTTTTTTTTTTTTAGATTTTTCTCTTACATGGGGGTTTGTGGTTGGGTTTTTGTTCCCTCTCGCTGGTTGGCGGGCTGATTTTTTTTAGCTTCCTCTTGTCCCGCGTCTCATTTTCTGTGAGGAAGAGCGCCCTTCCGGATAACGGTATTTTTTTGGCCCTAGCCCCTTTTTTTTTTCCTTGCTTACGGGGGTTATAGCCCCCCTCCCCGCCCGCATGGTTCTTCCGATTCCAGTTTACGGTGGGGCTCACCCCCTGAGGCATCGCGTTTGAGGAGCTTTTTTTTTGTTGCGGCTTCCATTCTCTTCCCCCCCTTTTTGGGATTTTATTTTTTCTCGTCTTTTTTTCCCCACCAATCGCTGTCTTTTTCCCCTTGCCAGCTCCGAGACGTGGGTTTAGAGCCACGTCCCTCTCCGGGTAGGCGTGCCGTTCCTCGGTCCTCTTTTCTCAGCGCCATGTCTTCTTCCAATCCTCCTTGCCCCCCAAAGTCTGATTCTCCTTTCCAGCCGTCCCTGCTATTGCTAACGGCCCCACCTTGCTGTCTCTTTCAATACTCCGCGGCTCTATTGTATCCTCTGTACCATGGACCCTGATTCAGACCTCAGAGTAAAATTGTTCACAGGGTTCCCTCCTTTGTTGACCGTGAAGGGTTTCACTCTGCGGGTTTACTTCCCACGTGCACCGCCGTAGTGCCTGCTGCCGCTGCTTTCGACACCAGTTCGCATATGTTCGTTTCTCTCTGCGGGCGCTGACCCAATTCTGGATCCGCATCATCTCCTCGTTGTTTATGTGAGGAAGTAGTTTCATTCATTTAATGCGCCTGGCTTCCCGGCAAGACGTACGCTACCGGTTGATCTCGTGTGCTGAATGATTGTGCGTTACGTTAGCTATCTATCCGTTCTCTCCTCTTCTCAAATTCATACTCTTTTCACGGCACTCTTTTGTTCCTTCCCCTTTTGATCTTGTTCTTTCTTCCCCTTGACTTGCTATGAGAAGACCTGTTTTACGACGCTCCTTCCTGAAATCCTTTCGCCGATTTTCTGCGTTCAGGACCTGGAAGGTTTTCTCCCTTTTAGATCTTTCCCTTTTTTTCCCCTCAATTTTTTTGCTCTCTCCCGAGAAAGGTTGTTTTTGAAGCCCCGTTCCGTCGGCGCCCACCTCGGCGACGATTGCTCCGTGGATCTCTTTCTTTGTTTCGTCTTTCCCGGATTTGCCACTTTCCCGCAGTAAAACCACCTCATCTTCGTGTCAAACAACCTTCCTGGTATCAGGGTATCGCAATATCATTCGTTTGTTTTCTTTCGTTCAGCAACGCCCACATCATCTTCATTCCTATTCTGACCCCCAGGTATTCCGTTCTTATTGAAGCGTTTTTTCCCAGAGAAATCCCACTTTCCCGATTCCTCCTCCCAATTTTTCTATTTCTGGATAAGCCCTTCTTCCCCCTCTGCCAGCTGCCACTAAGGATTTCCGGAGTAGACTGCGTGCTCCAAGCTGACTGCGGCTGCACTCTGAGCTTCGTGCCCTTGACTTGTCGCCATTTTCCCACCATGATCCTTTAGTTAGTCCATCACATCATGTCTTTTTTCCCCCCGAATCTTGGGATTGAATTAGTTTTCTGCCCGACCATGGAGTAATAATGTAGAATCGTGGTGTTGAACTCTCAGGGACACGTTGCAGGCCCGAGGTAGTTTTCGTTGGGCTTTTGTATGTACATTTTCAGAACCTCCCTCCTGTCTTTCCCATGGCTTCCCTGAAAAAGTCACCTCCCCTGCCGAGAGTTCTATCCTTTTTCCTAATGGCCTGCAGCCCATTTCTTTACACTGTTCGAAATCAATACCCGCCCACTCCGTCCCCCCCTGAAGTTCCTCGCGCGCCCTCAACGCGACTTTACCTCTTGTTTTAGTCTTTAGTCCCTCAGTTAATTCGAGACCGTCTAATTCTGTGGTGTCATTGATTCCGGTGTCTTCACATTGCCGTTTCTCCCGTTAGTCCAAACCCGTTAAGGTCTCAATTCCTTTCGCGATTCCTCTCTTCCTTACGGTTATTAGGGTCATCTTTTTTTTTTGATGTCAGCCGCCACCTCCTGAACTTTGCATTTCAATCTCTTCTCCGAAAACATTCGGAGAACGCCTCCCCTCCTTTATTTTTATGGCCCTCCCTAAGTCCCAACCACCCACCATGGAGTAAGTTTCACGGATACTCCTTTTCTCTTCAAATTGTGCCATGGCTTCTCTACAACTTACTTTCTACCCCCCCCCTTATAAGAATTTCACGTTAAGCCGATTTTAGCTTTACGGTTGTAGCACCCTCTCTGTTTCTTTGGTCACCTTCCTTTTCCCCCCTTGTTGTTTCGCTTTCCCCTTTTCCCCGTTTAATTCGTCCCCCCCCACAAAGAGCAGCCCTTTTGCCCCTTCCCATTACGAGGCCATCTGACGTCTATACTTCCTCCTTCTTCATAACCTTCGGTTTTCCCCTCCTCCCCTTCTGGACCTGTATAATGACCCCTCTCGTGAGCCTCTTGGATCCGTGAAAATCAACACGTTGATGCGGTTTTCTCAAACCTTTCTTTCCCTTTTTTACTCCCAATTCAGGTTTCTTTGCAGAACAGCTCTTACGCCCCTTGGAACTTTTCGTCGCACTTTTCTCTTTGCCCTTGCTTGCCGCAGTTTGCTGCGTTTCCTGCTTTTCATGGGTCCCATCTCGTCCCCGATTTATCCTCAGTCTCCCTTCCCTCCAACCCCTCTCCCCCCCCCTCTACACACGGACTCTGCTGTTCGTCTTCTCCAGTCCTTCCCTTCTCTTCCCAAGCACGGAGTTCAACAGTTCCCCAGTCCCACGGATTATTTCCAACCAGACAAGACCCCTTGCCACCCGCCCTCCTATGTGAGACCTCTCTTCCCAGTGATGTCCGGAAAAACTTAGTGTCGCCTTCACCAGTGCCCCAGGTTCGCATGGCGCTCGAGCTCGATTCCTCCCTCCCTCACCATCGGGTAGCGATGCCCTCCCCCCCCAACCCCCTTCTTCCTTCATTTACAGCACTCATCGGCACCTTTCTCTACTCCTCAGAAAGAATCCCAGTCTTTGTCCTCGATCCCCACGTCAATTTTTTTTGTTCTCGATGATGTCTCCCAGTAAATATCCCCCCTCCCTACAAATGGCCCGACCCCCCAATCCCCTCATAATCTCATCCTCCCCCCTCCCCCTTCTTTCCCCCTTGTGCCTATCTGTCCCAATTCCGAGAGCATTAACCCCACCACAGGATTATTCTACTTATCCTCCAACTTCCCGCGGTGCATCCACGCTCTCGTCGTAATCTCCGCTTATTCCCCCCCCCCCCCTTTCCACGTTCCATACTAGCGTCCCCCCCAGAACTTCGACCCCCAAACGGTCCCCTAGCTCTTTGTGTCAGTCTTTTTTCGCGATTCTTCCGTACCCCCCCAAAGAACCCCCCCCCCCCTCCCCGGTATACTGGGAAATTTGTACCGCGCGTGCGACGTCATTGAACAGGCAGCTTACTTTTTTTTTCCTCTCTACTCTTTCTCTTCTGTTTTTGTGGTTTCCATGAGATGAGCCCAAAACGGCTTCCCCCTTCCCTTTCGTGTATCTTTTTATTTTTTTTTTTTTTGGGTTTGTTTTTTTTTCCCTCCCTTTTTTTCACTTCATGCCCGCGTATCTTTCCCCCGTGATACTTTTTCTTTTTTTTTCTTTAAGCGCCGCCTCCCCTATTCCCCTCTCTCCGATTGAACCCTTTCTTTTTTTCGTCTTCAGCTTTTCGCTTATCAAGTTAATGCACCCCCTCCGTGTAGTGACGATCCCTATTTATCTTTTCTTGCACGCGGGGTTGAATGGAAGGTGCCTTGCTTTTTTTTTGTCCCCTATCAGGAGAAGTTGCTTTTCCCTCCCTGTCCCCCTTGTGTCCTCCCTTTTCGTCTTAGTAGTCTGATTAGGAAGGTCCTTATTTTCCAGTGCCGGATTACTTTTTCTTTTGGAGCGATCATTGGACACACTTTTCCCTAGGGAAATGAGTTTCTTTAGTTTTTTTACTCTTCTCCTCATCTCCCCCAGTTGGTTGTGTAGCCGGCGAACCCGCCTTGATTGTTCTCCTTTTGCTCCCATGGATTAGTATGGTTTGATACGAGGTTGTTATACTGCCCCCGTTAGTCCGTGTCTTGCCTTGAAAAGTTTTCGTCGTTTACTTCCGATGTAACCTCCAGGAGTCAGTTTTTTCTCGGGCGGTCCCAAGTTTCCAGCCTTGTTTGAGCATCTCTGTTTTTTCCCCACTCCGGACCCATTTTGTGAATTGTGAAGGCGTTAGCAGCTTTGATGTTCTTTTCCAACATTGCCTTTTTGATCTGTATTGTCAGTTCCATTTCGTTCCCGACCAGCAAGTCACGCCACAAACGCGGCAGCACCGGGCCGTATAGCATCCTTCTGTTGACCTAAAGTGTTCTTTCAATTCCGTGGGACCCCTCTTCCTTCTCCAGAGCTTGGAGTTCACCCCCACCTAGTTTGGTTTTACTCCCTATTTTTTGCCGTTTATGTCACGGATTCGCAACGCGCTGCGAAGGTGACTGTTGATTCTCCTAGTGTGATTCTTGACTTTCCTCTTCCCATGAGTGAGCGACCCCTTTGGCTCTTGGACCCCCTAAGAGGGTCGCCCTCTTATTGGAGAGTTCTTTCTTCACAGGTTCTTTCATCTTTGGGTTTTCCCTTGAACCAGGCCCGTCTAACAGGTCTCCCTCCCCCCTTGCCCCCAGCCTAAGACATAGGCTGCTTCATCATTTTACTTCATAGCCCCTCGGTTACAGGGTTTAGTTGACCGCTCAAGGGGAAGTGTTCAGTTTTCGCGGCGGTGTCCCTCCATTCATTTTGCTCCGCGGAGCTGTCCCCCCTCTTTTCAGTCAGTCCACGTTTTCTTTTTTTGTTTTAAGAGATACTAACCTGTTCCTACAAAAATGGGGCTTTCTCCTTTGCTTCCGGTCTGTCGATTATTTTCTTGTTGCACCGGTGATGGTCCTGATCATTCTTTTCCCCGGCCTTAAATTCTTTCCCTTCCCTTCTCACTGCCCTGAGCATCGACCCCTTTTCGTGTCTCCCGGACCCCTTTGGGAGCGTGACGCCAACCTCGCGTTATTTTTCTTTCTGTGGGTTCTCTGGCTCGCCTTGTTGGTTCGTCCGCAGACCGCTTTTTTGCTTTGGCTTTTTTTCAAACCCAATTCTTTCTAGTTGCGTGGTGGACGAGGCTGCGGCGCGCGGTGCGGTGCGGCTGATTCCGGAGTGCGGATTTATTTCGTCAACGCAAAATATTCGTGATTTCACTCCCATTTCCCGCTACGAGGTCCTGCGTCTGTGCCCCAACCCGCTTTCCTTTTTACGCTAGGACGTGTGAAAACGGTTTAAGCCGCTTCGCCATGTTACTCACTAACACGTGCCAAACATATTCTTTTCGCAAACTTCCTCCTTTCCTTTCCCTCATGCGCTATTTCCCATCTTTTAACCCCCCCCTAGAGTAAGACTTCCCTTTTTCAATGGATGCCTCCCAGAGGCAAAACGATTGTTAACTCATTCTGTGCTTCGCCGGGATCTTAAATGGACCGTTTTCCTCCCTCGTCGGAGTGCATTCTTCACTTCCCCCCCTTCCCTGCTTTCTCCCTCTCGAATCCTGCGCTTTATTTTATTTACTGATCCCCGCCCTTGCTGGCCTCTACATTCGTCGGTTTCTTCGTGACTTATCTGGCCTTTTCAACTTTACTTCTTGGTTTAGGCCCTCCGGTGATCGCCCCTCTTTTGATTTAAGCCCCTCGTTTTGTCTGTTCATTTTCCAGTTTATTCCCCCCTTGTTTCCGATCGTGTCCCCAGACTCCCATGTTTCGCGGCCTTAGTCCCACTTTTCTTTTCTCGTGCGGCTTCGACGCCAGAAGGACGATGCAACTGCGCTCACTTCCTTTTCTCGCTTTTTGTTTCGTCCTGCCACAGAAGTCCGTCTTTTTTTCCAGCGCTGATCTCTTTCTCTCCCTCCGTGTTATTTTTTTGTTGTTTTCTCCTGTATGACCATTTTTGGTGCGACCAGCCTTTATTAGATATAGTTCTTGTCTCCCCCCCAACTGTCTGACTAGCTTTTCCTCCATTGCTGTGGCTAGGTTCTTTTACAGCTTAGTAGTATTTATAACTTCCTCCCGCTCCACCCTTTCCCCCTAATCCCCCGTGATGATGGGCCCTAGGATAGCTAACTTTTTTTTCTCTCCCGCTCCGGCAAACTTCCTGACCTACGTCCAACCACCAATCGGGGTCGGATATTCTTCCTCCTTATACAAACATGTAGCCTTTTCCTTTCTTTGCGCCCCTTTCCTCCCCCAGAGCCTTATCCCCCCGTCCGCCCTTCCTCCGCACCCCATTCTTGAAGCTTGCAGCGTTGACCGTCCCCTCCCTTCCAGAAATCTTCCCTGACTTTGGAGACTTCGCACCGTACTGGGTGAAAATTGTTCACCACCCCTTTTGCTTTTTCTCCAAGAAATGTCCAAACCCCCGAGAATGATTTTGAGCATCTCCTTTTACAAAGGAGTTCCAACCCTTAATTGGATTCCTTCCTCTGCCCAGCCATTGTAAATCCGTGCCTTGTGTACGCTATGGTGACTGCGCAGGTCCCCCTTTCTTTTGATTTGCGTCTCCTTCTTCTTTAATAGGATTTGGCAAGTTATTTTTTTCTTTTTTCGTTTCCTTTAGCCCAGTGAAAGAAAGCTTAAATATCCATTCACCGCTCACGCGTCGTTTTCTTTCCGCTTCGTAGTGGCAATGGGAAAACCTCCTCTTTTCATTCCCCCACCCCCCCCCCCACCCTCCACCCCCCTTTTCCGACCCCCCCTAAGGTAAATCAATTTCCCTGCGCATACGACCTATTGCCCCTACTCACGTCTCTGCCTCCTGCGGTTGTCTTCTTCTTCCTTACGTCGCCCGAACAGGCTTTCTGTGATGCTCCCTTTTTCCTCTTCCCCCATGCCCCGATGGATCCCCCTCCCACCAAAATTCTTGCCGTTCGGTCGAGTCTCCTATGCTCCTGCCCGCGCGAGGCACTTTGCCTCTTTATCCCCCCGCCCCCAGGGGACACAACCGCCTCAATCCCATCTCCCCCCTGATATCCCCATCTGAGACCAGTTTCTCCCCTGCTTGTTATCTTTTCCTTTTCCCCCTAGCACACTGGACGTACGGCCTTTGGTTTTCCCCCACCACCCCCCCCCCTCCCTTGGCCATGGCTTCTAGCCCAGCTTATAAAATCAGAATACAACTTCCACTTTCTTTTCCCTGTAACCTCTATTCGCTCTTTCCCGGTCCAAATGCAGCCTCTTTCGTTCATCCAGTTGTCCACCTAGACCTCTCTCCCCCTCCGTTTTTGCGCCCTTCCCCCCCCCCCAAGTTAGCAGACGTGTGACCCCGCCCCAAATTACGATATACTTCACTGACCTTCTTTCCAGGACACTCAATCCTGAGCGGTCGGCCAGCCCCCGACGCGCTTCTTTTCTCCTTCCCTTTCCCCCCCCCACCCAAGGTCAAGAAGGTGTCCTTCGAGGGTCACAACCCTTCCGATGACTCTTTTTTCCCTCCTGCCTTCCTCCCTTCTCACCCTTCCCCGTTAGGCTTTCCGGGAAAACCGGCGAGCCTGCTCCACTGTACCCTTTTGCCGCTTTTCTAGTTTTTTTGGATTAGGGTTACCGTCAACAAAGCCTTCTGCAGCGTAGTCCGGTTTCACAGTCCCACAGCGCCCAATCGTCCCTGCAAGATGTAGGTACCCTTCTCCCCGTCCCGAATTTTCCCCCCCCATTTTTTTCCCCCTTTTCCCCCTCTTGACTTTTTAGTCCCAATAACCGACAAGTTTCCCCAATTCCTCCTATTCCTCCCCCTTCGCTTGAACAGTGATCCGACGTAAAACTGACCTACCCTTACTGTAGTCTTACACCCCTCTCGCCCAAGATGCGAACTACCTTCATTCCCAGATTTTGCTTTATCCTCAACCCCCAAGTCGGGCGTTCTACCGGCATACCTCTCCCGGAGTTGAGCTCGCTTCTCCAGCAACCTCCACTACTTCGCTCCCCTTCCCACTACTTTCTCTTGTACAAGTAGTCATCCTTCCTTCCACCAACCGTGCACTGGCACAGCCCTCTCCCCCCCCCGGCCTTAACGCCCTTCCCCACGAACCAGACTTTCCCCTGGCGGACTCTTTCACCCGCATCCATCCTCGCTGAACCCTGAGTAGTACCAGATATATTATTGACATAAAACATAGGTTTTCAATCACTTTTTTCCTCACTTTTTTTCCCTTTTTGCCCGAGTAAATACTTCTCAACCTGCGGCCACTTCAACAGTCCCCTTTTATTGTCTTGAGTCCTTTCCATTCCCCCCCCCCCCCCCATCCCCCCCCCCTTAACCCAAGGAATAATTTCCTTTTTCCCAGAGCTGGTCACTTCCCCATCTGTGATTCTTTTCTTTGCACCTTTTTACCCTTACCATATCTCTCCCTCCTTCAATGTTTGCGATCTTCTCTGAGTTTTAGAAACCCATTTTCCTCCTTCCCCAGAATTTTGACTTCTCTCCTTGTACCCATAGATTTCCCCCGTCTCCTTTATGGGATTGATGGGTGATGGATCCCTTGCTCTCCCCTCTATGGTTATTTTCCTTTTCTTCTACTGTTGACGAGGAGGCCCCCAACGTTATTTTTGATGTGCTACCTCCCTCGATTGCCCCGCTTTTTTTTTCCTGCACTTTTTTCTTGCTCTTCCTAGAAAGTTATTCTCTGCCGATTTTCTCGTCCCTTTAATTGCCTTCTTTCCCCTGCCAATTGTGAATGTTCTTGAATGTAGTTGGAGGTCCCTTTTTCTTGTTCTCTATCCCCTGCAGAGCTTTAACCTTTTGTTGAATGATTGTCTGTTTTCCAACAGATGCCCCACCACGTGGTTACCCTTTCTCCTTTAGGCAAATGAGTTTTCTGTCCTTTCAGTCTCAATCGCTGCGTCCCCAGGAGCCCCCCGCCTTTTTTTGATTCTTGAATTTTGAGACCCTTTTTCTTCGATGATGGGATACCCAGAGTGTGCCTTTGCCCCTTTCTTTAATTTTCCTCCGTTTTCCTTTTCGTGAATCCCCGTTCCTAAGAGGCCTTTCCCTTCCTTGTTTTTTTTTGGTAGGGTTGATCCTCTCTTGTTGACAGAAAGTTGACTACCGTCATAGTGATTGCAGCTTTTAAGAGGGTTCTTTCTTCTTCGTCTTTCTTTTCTTTAACCTGAATTTTTCGCCAGGCTCTGCGCGCCGAGGAGTCTTTCTTCCCCCTTGTTCCCACAGCCACGTTAATTAGAGCCCCAAAGATTTCCACCCGCCTGGTGCTTCCCCAGCGTTGAGTGTTTTTCGCCTGCCCTTAGTCTCCGTATTTTTCTTGTCCCCCTTCGGGTTTCCCCCCCCATGAATCACTTTTCTTCTTTATAATCACTCCACTAATATACCGGCCTGTTTGAGTTTTTTCTACCCCGAGCTCGCATCCTTCGTGAGAACCTTTTTTTTTTCAGGGGCGAGGTGTGCGTCCCTTAAATGAATCCGGGCTCCGAGGGATGGTACCACTTTCTTTATCCCATCTTCCTTGGCCTCCTGGCTTGTTTACCCCAATTTCTTAATTTTGTTCTAGGAAATGTCACCGGTCCCGTCTACCCCCTTTTCGTAGTCCCCGCCACCTCTCTCTTACACAGCGTCTTTCCCATTTGGACGGTTTTAAGTTGGGATAGTTCCCTTGCTATCCATTGGGACGATTTCTTGACCTCTTTTTTTATATCGTCTATCCAACCCCTGTGAAACGTTTGCCACATCTCTATCCGTTCCTCTTCCATCCACGTGTGCGACTCAGTTCTGCACAGTATCATCTCTAGAAACCCATTGTCCTTTCCTTCACTTCAGATTTTTGCGGAGTGCGAGTCTTTCTTCTCCAGTTTTGTTTACACCGGGCTATTTTGGGATGACGTAGCTACCCCGTGGCCCTCCCTTTTCCTCCCCTTTCTTTCTTTTTTTTCCATGCTCTCTACGGACCACCGAGAGGGTCCCTTATTTTTGGCTCGGCTTCCCCTCCGTTGTTGATACTCCCTCTACTTTTTCGCTTCTCTACTGCACAGTCTTGTCGCGGTAGTCGTTGAGTTGCTTCTTCCCTCTGTGGTCTGTCTTTTTCCGAGCCATTCCTTCCCTCTTTCACGTGGTTTGAGAGCGCGAGCATTCCAGTTCCGCCCGTTGCTTGTCCCCTTCTGTCTTCTGTCTTCGACTTTCCCCCCTGCTTCCTTAAATGAACTATTTGCACTTTCTAGAGGAAGAGCATTTCACCCTCTTTTCTTATGTTATTTTATCTCCACGCTTCTCCGATCTTCTCCACTGCCCAGGTTCTGCTTCAATCTCCCGAACCTCTTTCTTTTCCCTCTTCTGTCTCAAACCTGCTACTCGCTAAGTTTCCCCCCTCTCCTTCCCCACAAGTCTCACCCTAGCTTCCTGAATATTTGATTCCATGGCTGTGTCTTTCATTTCAGATTGTCCCTTCCCCTAGTCTCGGTGGTTTCCCCAACTCAGTTAGTTCTTGCTTTCGTCACGCAGGAGCTGTTTTAATGTCCCGGACGACTAGTGGAGTTTATTCTCTTTGGACA
>Ga0179593_1348690_pt1 | contig 12096 bp, 16 predicted proteins | sample CZODoug2_1_08_16_FD_185931 | JGI IMG/M metagenome (GOLD analysis project Ga0179593, IMG submission 185931) | Vadose zone soil fungal communities from Angelo Coast Range Reserve, California, USA - CZODoug2_1_08_16fungal (PacBio error correction) | ecosystem: Environmental > Terrestrial > Soil >... | reverse complement strand
TAACACACCCTGGCTCCGTCCTCACCCTAGCCACTCTTTCCCGATTTCGCTCTTTTTTTTTTTTTTTTCCTTGACGCGTACAAGGTTGAGTTCCCTTTTCTTGGGGATATTTTTTTCGTAGAATGCTTTGTTAGCTTTTCTGGCTCGTCAGTTGTTAAGGCTTTTCTACCACGAGTAGGCTTTTGTGAGAAGCCCCAGCTTGTTATTCCCCGCGCGTGTAGTGGGGGCCCTTCTGCATACCTTCATTTGCCGAGGAGTTTTCCCTGTCCTTCTGTTTTCATTATTTTTTCGTATTCACTGGGCGTTTTTCACCTGTGCGGCTTGATTTCCGCTGCCGTTCGTGACCACGCTATCATATCCCCCCCTTGGTACATCGTTGCCTTGACCCCCCCTTTCTTCATTTCACCCCGCAGGAGGGTTTGCCATTCGGGTAAGACCGTTGGTGCCTGGCCAGTGTTTTTTTCCCCCCTCCGGCCTCTTCGACTTCGAGCGGATTCTGATTCCAGGTAAGGTGATGTCTGGGCGGCTTCGTCTATTCCTTTCTCGACTGTTTACGGGAATAAGCTTCTTTAGGCAGACGAGTTTTCGTTATGATGATCATGCTGTCACGTTTGCTCGTTTAGGTACGGTTGGGTCGAAGGTGGTGGACGCTTTGATGCGGGTTCCGGTCTCTTTCCTTGATGGGAGTTGGAGAGATGCGTGTCTCCCTGTCGTGCATTCTGAGGGTGTCTCCGGCCCCTCTTCCGAGGTTTTTTTGATCTGTCCAGGGTTACTATTTCATAGGACAGACGCTTGAAACCTGACACCAGAAGCCCAAAGAGCCGTTCTGCCAGATAGTATTGTGTCCCGGCGACCCGGTTGGTTTACCCAAAGAGTTTGATTGAGAGGACGTCGACTCTTCGAATCGACCACTCCCTCCTTGCGAGCAATTTTATGATTCCAAATGGAGAGCCTCTCCCCTCTTGTTTGTTTTGTTGTTTTCAGTCGTGTAGCTCTATTGGTGATATTTGTCGCTCCTTTGGGGGCCCGAAAGGATGCCTTTTTGTTTTTTTCTATCGTGTTCCTCCGAGGGCCATGGTGGTTTTGTTTGTTTGTTACCGTGGTCCCACCCCGGGGATTGTCCAGGAATTTGGTCCTTTTTTTTCGTTTCCGTTTCAGTTCGACCCCCTTGTTCCCCTATCCCCCCCCTTTGTGCGTATCTCCCCGTCCCGATTTGGTTTCTCGATTTTCCTTTTTTCGGCTCCACCCTCCTGAGGGTTCCCCCCGATTTTTTTTTTTATGCTCGTTGACCATTTTTTTTGAACCTAGGTCCCCCCCCCCCGCGGAATTTCGGTGCCGGACGCGACCCCAACCTTTTGCGACACTTCACTTTCAATTTTTTTGATTGGGCAAACATCCTCGTACTTTTTTATGAACCACCTGTCTCTTACCACTTCTGTTTTATTTTTTTTTGGGAATGTTTTCCCCTGCTGTATTTAGAAATTTCGTTTTTCTTGTTTTTTTTTTTGAACCCTTCTCCCCCTCCCCTTTGACTGAGGTTTTGATGGCTCTCGGGTCCCCTCTTTTTATGCCTCCGGCCTCTGGAGCTTTTGCGTGTTTTTATGGCTTTGCGTCGTCCTTCCACCAGTCCCGCGATTTCCCTCACGAAGATGGGGTCATGCTTCCGGTTTCTACTTTTGCATTTGTTTTATTGTCGAGGCTCGTTTTAGTGCTTACACCCGCATGGCTCGCTTCGGCTTTTTTCGCGGGGGATGCTTTCCCCCCCGTGCTCCGAGTGCCCGTCTTTTTTGGGACTCGTCCGGTCCTTCTCTATGAGGCGGTCCGCCTGCCTTCAGACCCCCAGGAGGTGCTGATCTAACCCCCTCTGCTCTTTTTTTTTTCCCCCTTCCTTCAGTTCTTTAGCTGGTCCTTGGGTTGGGGGGGGTCGGCGGGTAGTTTGCAGAGCCTCGCTTTTTGCCCTCCCGCGTCGACTTCCCCCCGATGTATAAGAAGACCGCCCTCGGCCTCCTGTGCGCAAGGCTTCTGTTGGCGACGATTTCTTTTTCTTCCTTTGTCGGAGTTTTTTTTCCTCATTCGCGGACCTCCCTTCGCCCACCCTTTCCCCGTACGTCCTTCCTTTGTCCCGGCGTTACTCCTATCCCCACCTTCCCCCTGGTCCGTTACTTCCCTGGAGCTGCGAGCCGGTTATTTCCGGATCTTTGGTTTGTTTTTCGGACCGTTAGGGGCCCGTCGGGTTCTTCTTTCTGACGGTGCGTTCGTGGCGCGAAATCCGGCTCTGCTTACGCCCCCTGGTGCGCCGGCCGCCTTTCGTTGATCGTTTTGTTTTTCCACCCCCCGCCCAACCCCCCCTTTTTTGCTTTCTGAAGGGACATGAAGTTCTCTCCCGTCAGTGATTTGGCGGCTGGTTTTTCGCCTTTCCCCTCTACAGCCCCCCATGGACGTGATTCTGATTCCCCCAAGCGAGGAAAAACACCTTCTTGCTGCCCGAGCGAGGGCGCCCGTTGGTGGCCGACCCTTCCCCGCATTAAAAAACAGTTTTTGGATGATGATTTTGTCGCGTTGGTCCCAGCTGGAACCGTCCAACTCCTCTTTACGGTAATCAGTATTAAGCGATGGTTCGGGGGGGTCTCGCTGGGGTCTTTCTACGTGACCCTTTTTCTTCCGGTGTAAGCATTCGTCAGGTGATATGCTGTCCCCCCTGTTTCCCTGTGGACCCGGATTGGTCTTTTACGCTGATCTGCAGTTCCTACGTGAGCCCCCCCCCTTCCAAGCCCAAATTAGACCGAGCAGAGGGTTGTTGTCGTCCCTTTTTTTTCCATTAACCCCCCTTTCCCTCGTTTTTGTTCGCCCGCATTGCCCCCTTGCCTTTTCCTGTTGTTTTGTTTTCTTTACTATTCGTGAAGTTGTTGTTTTCTAGAGAGTCCCCCTTTTTTTTCCCTTGTTCTTCACTACTTTGGACGCACAAGCAGATGGTTTTTAGGTTTGGCCGAACCCCCTAACCTTTTTTCTTCAGTTTTTAGGTCAGCAGGATCGACACCTTTTGATGTGGTTTGTCCCCAGAGAGCCCCCTTCTTTCTACCATTTTCTCTTTTTGCCCTGAAATTGAAATCCCCACTGCCGACTACCCTGCGGACTGACGGAACTTTCCTGTCTCAACCCTGGATCCAATTTTTTTTTTTTTCGCCCCCGGGGGCTTTTTAGGTAATTTTTTTTCTTTTTCGATACTTTACACCTGTGGACCTCAGTCCGGCCTGGGCGTGTCCTTTGGTTGTGTTGGTTGGGGTTGACGAAAACCCCCGCTTCCGTCATGTTGGATTCATTTTTAGCCGAGAGGGCGCCCGGTCTTGAACTATACGTCATTTTTTTTTTTTTGATTTTTTTGCAGGGTCAAGCTCCCGCGCCGCGGGTCTTTTTTTTTTAGGGCTCCTGTTATTGTGCCTCCGAAACTTTCAGCTTGAGTGCTGATCGGTTTGTCTCTTTTCGGACACAATCACTTGCTTTTTGGTGGCGCGCTTCATGCCATGACTACCTTCTGCGACGTATTTTGCCATCATTCAAGGCCGGGCCCGGATGATCCTTCCATCTCTTGAAGGGGACCCCATTTTACTGCAGAAGACGCCACCAGGTGCCCTTGACCCGCGCGGCGGCCCTGCCGGGCCAATTAGTCCCGTTTTTTTGAAAGCTAACACTCGCCTTTCGGTACGCACGGTCCCTGTTCAGGTGCGGCCGTCAGATTCTTTTTTCCTACCAACTCCACTCAAACCCCTGCTTTTTCCTGCGTGTCATATCCTTAGGGTTTCTGACGCTCGCCCCGTTTTTTTTTGGACTTCCCGAGGATCTCTTTTGGCGGCGGGGGAACGCTGTGTTCGGGTGGCTACCCCTTGTCTGCAGGCTGTTCCAGGTTTTGGGTTTGAGCGTGCGTTCGACCTTGGCCCGTTGTTCCCCCCGGATACCCGCGAACGTAGGGTTTCCCTCGATTTTCGTTTTTTTTCCCTGTTGTTTGAGTGGATACCCCCTTGCCTGCAGCTCCTCCGGTGGTTTCTTTGTTCCTCGTGAGACAAACCTTGCACTCGGGACCCCATCCCGACCTTTTTGTTCTTCCCCTCGCGGGGAGGGTCGGTTGCCTCTTTTCTTTCGTTGGCCTTTTTTGCTACGCATTTTGTGCTTGCCCCCTGGGCCCCCGTTGCAAAATCCGAGGAGACACGTTTTGGGAGCTCACGCCGGGGCCTTTGTTCCCAAGGGATTTTTTTTTTGACTTTCTTGGGTTACCGTATGGTTACTTCGGCGGTTCCACCCGGCAGCTTCTTTTGCGGGATTTTTCAGCCCCCGGACGAGGGTTCCCTTTCGCCTGCCCTTTTGCGAGTCGTTTCCCAGGTTTTTTTGATGGAATGGCGGCGGTTGGGGGATCAGGAGGCGCCTCTGGTTTATTCCTGGCGGCCCCCATTGTGGGGTTTTTTTTTTTTTCTGCTGGATCCTCCTCGGCCCCTTTTTTGGAGTTCCTTTTTGTCGTTGTGTGAGCGGGCCCCTCTTTTTTATTGAATCTTTTTGTTTTTTTTTTTTGAACAGGTATTCGGTCCCCGGCCTTTTTCCGCGCTTGTCCCCCGCCCTGCTTTTAACCCGAGACCCTTTATGAAATTTAACCCGAGTCCTTTTACCTGTTGTGACATTTTTTTGTTTTTTGAGATCCCCACAAGGAGGCCTAGGGCCAAACCGATCTCGGAATTCTTCCCCGGATTTTCCTTGTTCCTGCATTTTTCTCTTTCAAACCCTCCTTTTCCTCCTCCTTCCCCCCCTTTTTTTGTTTTTTTTTTAGGAGATCATGGGACTTTCCTGTCTTTGCTAAACAAGTGTTTGGTTACGGTTTTTCGTTTTGAGGTTTGAGAGTTTTTGGGCAATGGATTTTTGTGGGTATCCGTTTCGCCCGGTCGTTTTTGACCCCGGGATGAGAAATTCCATTTTGGGAGCCCCCCGGGACCCCCTCGGGCTCAAAGGTAAAGGATCCCACCTGGCCGTCTCCCCCTTCCGAGTGGCGGGAACTTGATTCTGCCTTTTCAACATTTCGCGGTTACTTTTCGACCAATCTCCCAGTCCCTCAGAGGACCCAGGATTTTGACCCCCCCGATCCGTTTCCACCCACCCTTGGCCGACCCTGGGAATTTTTGTAGCCGATTTTTATTCTTTTTTTTTCCTGCCCTTTCGTATGCGATACCCCTGACTGGGAGGGAGTTTGCTGTTTTTGGGCCCTCCCGCCTTTTCTTTTTTCCTTGCAGACGCGTGTGTGTTTGGTTTTTCCCTCCACCCTTTTCACCTGGGTAGTGCTTCCCTCGTGTGCCTCGATTTTGGCGGAAGTTTTCATCTTCTCCCCCATACCGGAATTTAAATGGGCCCGAAGACTTTGTCCTGAACCCCCTCTTTCTCTGTGGAATTCTGTTGCTTGTTTTTTTTTTTCCCCGTGCTCATTTTGACGACTATTCTCCTTTCTTTACCTTTTGGTTCCTTTTTTTTCTCCGATGCCACGGTAACCCCTCCGCTGAACGTCCCCCTTCCCGATTAAAAGTTTTTGTACGCGGTGTCGTCGTCGGTCCCGGAGTGGCGCGGGAACGTGCCAGGGGCAGGGACGGGGCTATTTTTTCGGCCACCCCCGCTTTTTTTTCCGCCGGGACCTTGCTCTCGGTGGGTAGGACACGGTTACCTTTTTCGAACGACAGGGACATGACATTTTTTTTTTCCCCCCCGTCCTTTCTGGAGGGAAACCAGGTTAACCTTTGTCTGCAAATTTTTTCCCTTTTTCCCCTGGTAGCGCCTATTTTGGGTAACTTTGAGTTCCCGATGTTTGTGTCCCTTGACTCTTAGTCCGACCGGGGAGGTATTGCTTCCCGCGTCGTTTTTCCCGGATGTGCGTCAGACGTCCGTGACTCCTGTTTGGCGCGGGATTCTCCCCCCAGTATCAGCGGTCCCCCTTTTGTTCTCTGTTGTCCCCTTGTGGAACAGGATTCCAGGATCTCGCCGGGTCTTTGCCACCGGCGAGTTCGGACACGTTTGTTTTCTTTTTTTTCCGACTAGGACGAACTTTTTGTTCTTGTCTGGTCCCCCAGTCCAAGAGCGAGGGGCTCCCCCCATCTTTGGCACATTTTTCCCTTTTTTTCTTTTCTCGGGGCCCTGCGGTGTCTTTCCATTTTGCTGCCCTGGGAAAGACATGTCCCCGTTGCGTTGTGCTGGTTTTCTAAGGGACACCCGCCGTTGCTTCTTTTGCTTCCTATGTTCATAACGGGAAAGACCTACAAGCCCTTTTTTTTTCCTTCCACGGTTTTTTTTGAGCGTTTTCGGTTTGTCCCACTTACACTCCCAGTCTTTCTTTGACCTCCACATGCTGGTGCCCCGTTTTCCCGAGGGGTTAGGCTGGGGTGTATTTTGTTTCGCTACTTTATCGGCATGTCGGCGCTTTGTCGCAATGGTAAAGATGTTGATCTTTTATCCGGACCCCCCCCCAAGCCCCTCATTACACGATTTACGTTTGACGTAGCGTTGGCGTTTTCCTTTCTCCCCATCCCATTTCTTTTTGAGTGTTTGTGTTACCTTGGGTTCCCGTGTTTTCACTTGTCGACTTTAATTTTTTTTTTTTTTGCGCGGGAAATTACCTCTACTCGTCCCTCCGTTTTGTTTGTGTTGAGCTTGTTTCTCCTTTCGCTTCCCCGGTTTTCCTTGCAGACTGGTTTCCCAATTGTAGTTCACAGAAACGCCGCGTGGTTAAGGTACCTGGTTTTTTGAGAACGCCCCGAAACCTACTGTTTTTTTTTTCCAGTTGATTGGAGGTTTTTTATTTTTTTTCCGGTGGTTGCGTGGCTGGTGAGGGTCGTTTTGGCCGTTCGTAACTCGTTCTATCCTGTTAAAATTTAAGATCACTTTCCCATACACCAGGCGGGTTTCCCCCGACTTCCCCCCATCCCCGCGTCTTTCCTCCCCGTGTCTCCTTTAATGGGACTCTTTTTTTCTCTTGGCCGGTTTAATGGCTCCTCGGATTTTATTTTCTGGTTTCGGTTTCCCCCGTGTCCCTTTTAACCCCGGGCTAGATGGATAGGTTCCTTAATTATTGAAGTTGTTCTATCCACCGGCCGCTTTTGGCGTGTGCCTCGCACACACGATCGTTGTACTTTTTCTTATAAGAGTGCTGTCGATGTTTGTTTACCATGGACCTCTTTAGTCGTTTCGATCGGGCCAGCAGACCCGCTCTTAGGGGTTCGTGGATTTGGCAACTTAGGTTTTTTTTTTGCGTTCTTCCCTTAAGCTCCTTCCGATGTTAGTGCTCGGCGGGTTGGCCCTTTTTCCTGGGCGAGGATCATGTCCATGATTTCACTCGTGTATTTTTTTTTCCACGGACTATTTTTCCTGAAGGCTGATCGGTTTTTTCCCCTCGTCCTGGGTGCACCAGCGTCGTATGCCCGTGTCCGGGTACCCAACGCGCTTTTTAACTTGACGTTTTTTTTTTTTTTTAATTAATATTTCCCTCCAAGGCAAACCATTTTATCTTTTCCTTTACCCTTCCCCCCCCCCTTTGAACCCAATCCCTCCAGATTTCGTCTCTTTGCACAGGCCGCTGTTTTTGATCTCGCGAGAGATGATGGGCCTTCTCTCTTGCTTTTTTTCCAGAGGCTTTCCTCTACCTGAGTCCAGTGTTTTTTTCCCCCTTCGCACAAGGGTGGCGGATCGGCGTTCGGGGGTCCGGGTGCCCCGCGCATCCTCTCGCCGACGACTGCCGTCCTTGCGTCCCTCTTTTGACTTTTTTTTTTTCGGTTAGTTTCTGATCCCCCTACCCCCTTGCTAAGGAGCGCTTGGGGGGTCGTTTTTGACCGCACGACAACCTTTCTTTTTCCTCCGGTCCCTCGTCCGACCGGACAATCTTTTCCGGGGCTCTCGTTCGGCTTTCTGGTCCCCCATCCCTCCGTCATGATCCTTCCCTTTCTGTTTTGAAACTGTCGCAACCGAGGAATTCCACTGCGTTCGGTTTTGGAAACGTGGGATTCGTTTTTTTTTTTTTTTAGTATCGCTCTATTTTTCCGGTGGTCACGGGCAGGTGTTTTGACACCCTGGTACTGGTCTGAGCACGGATGATTTTTTTTCTCAGATAGTCTTGATTGACTTTTTTTGGTTCGTGTTTTTTTGGACAATTGGTGTGGACGGGATCCTTTTCCCTTTCTGTCTTGGACGGTGCTTGGTCTTTTTGAGTGATTTCGCGCGTTTGTTTTTTTTGCGTTAGGGGGGGCGGGTGGACATGATTTCCGGTTTGACTATTCCTTCCCCCCCCCCCCTCTTATGAGGGTCTTTCTGACGTCCACCGACTCCTACCAGCTTCCCCGTTCTTCTACGAGTTTTCCCCACCCTGTTTCCGGACCTCCAATGGGCGTTGACTGCTCTTGCTTTTTACGCTCTTCGATCGGTTTTTTCCCCTGTGTTGCCGGGCCTCTGACTCACAACGATTTTTACCCCCCCTCCCCTTTCCTGTTGTTGTTGTGAGTATTGTAGAGTCACTTGGTCGGCTTTGAAAGTTTCGTTTTTTGTTTTCAGAGTTATTTTTTTTTGGCAGTCATCCGGCTACGAGTTTTTTTTGTGTCGCTTTGTAGACTCGGGAAATTTTGTTAGTCATTTTTATCTTTTTTAGGTCCCCCCCTCTTTTCTTCCGTTACGAGCTCCCCGGTTTCCCCTTTTTCTCTGCCGGTCCCCGTACCCTCCTCGTGACTTTTTTGATTTTTTTTCCTTCCAGGCGGCTTTTCACCCTCTTGACTTTGGTCTTGTTCAGTGAAAATGGCTTCCCCCCTCCAACCTCGCCAGAAGGAAAAGAGGCTTATCCCTCCTTTCCACCCACTTTGGGCCCGCCTTCCCAGTGACCTCCGAGGCATTTGGATAGATTCCATATTTTTCCGTTTTTTTTTTTTCCCTCTCATGTACGATTGAGCTGCTGTGCCTCTGCCCCCACGTCACCTTCTCCCCTCGCGAGTTTTGCCCTTCCTAGAACCCCCCTGTCCCTTGTCTCTTCTCGTTCTGCTCTCCAAGCGAAGGAGGCAGCTGTGCGGTTTTTGGCCAGCTGGCTCAATGTGTTTGTTCAGGAAGGACTTCGTGGCTTCTCCTTTTCTGTTCGATTTTATTTCCGTTGGAGTTCGTAGTGGGACCACGGGCCGCGGGCTTTATTTTTTTTTGGTCGTGTATCACTTGTTTATCTCCTCCTGTTCTAGTCACGGGGAACGTGTCGTGGCTCGTCGGGCGAGGATTTTTTTTTGCTGAGTTGGACCTGCAGAGTCTCAGGGTTTTGATTTTTATCCCCCCCCCTCTGCTTCCCTTTGACATTCTTGGTTCTGCCCCCCCTCCCTTTTTTGTGCTCCCCGCTGTTGACCTTTTCGTCGGCATTCTCTGGCGAGAGACGGAATAAAGTTGGTCTCCCTTTTTTTCCCCCCCCCCTTTGGAGACAGTGGGAATTTAAAGTGAGGGTATCCGCTGCCCTTGTTGTTTTTTTTCTGCCTCCTGAAGATGTAGTTATCTTTCCGTTTTTTTTGCACCTGGTGTTACCTTCCTCCTGTCCTTCCTTTTTCCTTCTGCCCCCTTGGTAGCCGTTAGTAGCGCCCGATAGTCCCTGAGGCGTCGTCCCGGTACAAGGACTTTTAGTAATTTTTCCTGGGGGACGAACTTCTCCCTCTCTTCGTCCTTTGACCCCTCCTCCCAACGGATTTTTTCCCTCTTCTTTGTTCCCTTTCATTTTTTTTTTTTTTACAACCCTCCCGTGTGGTTTTTCCACCTTTCCCCTTGCCATTCGGGCAATTAGAAGTCCCTCCGGATCGTGCGGGGCGCGGGCTTCCCGCTTTTTTCCTCCCCAGCCTTGACAAGTCCTTTTCCTCTTTGTAGGTTCCTCTAGACCCCTGCGCGTCAGGGATTTCGGTTTGTCTCCATCTCCCCCCCTTGTGTCCCTACCCACCCGTTCCCCTCCCAGACCGGAACCTTTCTCTTTTGGTCCCGAGTTACCCCTCCACCTTCTCTTTTTTCTCCATTTTTTTGTCGTTTCCCGAGTGGGTAGACGTTGTCCAATCGATTTTTTCCCTTAGCGCTTTTCTTCTGGAAGGTGAATAGCGATGGGCGTGTTTCCCACAAAGGATTTTTTTCAGCCCCTGCCTATTTTTCGTCCCGCCTACAGAGCGAAAGCCACAAACTAAACCTCCCCTGGCGAGCCGATTTGTTTTTTGTCTGCCTTTCCGACGTGGGTGTGATTTTTCCCGTCTTCAGCCCGTCGACGTTCTTGTTTTTTTACATTTCGCCTTTCTGGTTTTTGGGAGGCGGTGTGTTGTTTTCGGCTTGTCTTTGCTCTATCGGGTGGACACAGTTTTCAACTTGATCCCCCCCCTTTTTCACTGTCCCATGTCACGAGATTTTTTCGATGCATTCGAAACACGCCCATCTTGCTTCCTTCAGGTTCGGTTTTTTTTTCTGATGGTTTTGATGAGTTTTTTTTTTTTTTTTCCTTTTACACAGATACCTAGACTCCCATTCGCCTTTTTTTTTCATTTTTCACTGTATTTTACTCCTGGACCTTTCCCTTTTTACCTCGGATACCCCTTCGATACACTATGTCATTCACTTTTCCCCTTCTCTTCCCCTTTTGAGGGCAAACGTGACCGCGTTCCTCCGTGGCCCTCTGGTCCTTTAGGTGACCGTTTCAGGGAACCCTCTGTCCATATTCTCTTGCCGCGGCGAGCCTTTTGTTCGCTCTGTTCCCCGGATAGCATGTTTTTTTTGACCTTCCGGGTTTTTTTTGATTTTTATGGGTCAGTATCAACGAGTCCCTCTTCCTCGGTGATTTTATCTATGAAGACCTTATATTTTGGTCGTGGATTTTTTTTGTGAACCATCACTTTTTCGTTTGTCGGTCTTCTTGCCTTTTTCATTACGGTAGAAGTGCCCTTTCTCTTCTGCCTCTTTCCCCTTGGGCCCTCCCAGGGGTAGGAAGTACTATGGACGCTGGTCCGGTTATGCTTTCCGGCGCGTCGTACTGTCCCCCGGCCAGGAGGGTCGGCCCCTTTTTTTTTTTAATAAGGGAGGCTGGCCTCGCTTTTTTCATTTTTCCCGTTTCGAGGATTACTGCAACCCCTGCTCGATTCCTCCCGTGCGCCAGAAAAAGTCCCCCTCTTCGCCCCTCCCCTTTTTTAAGAGGCTTCAGCTTTTGGCGGGCTTCTCTCTCGCTTTGGACTAGAGTAGGGTGACTTAGCGGCCTTTTGTGACTTTTTGCGAGATTAACCCGAGTCCCTCTTGTCCGTCGGCACCTCAGTCGCACTTTTTAGCCTGCTGGCCTGTGTGGCGGCCCTGCGCATCCTCCGTCCCCCTTCATTCCGAAGGGTGATCGTTTGGAACGTATTTCCTTGTTAGTTTCTTTTGATGGATACACGGACCCCTGGCGTGACCGGCCGTTTCTTGGGGGTGTTCTCGTGACGGCAGTGCCACCCCTTCTCCTTCTCACCCTTAACCTTTGGGAGGGAGCCTAGGTCTTTCCGCCGGACTTTTTTCTTTGCTGGCCCCCTTTTGCAGCATTTTTGACGGCTCATTCACACGTTTGCTACATCCTCTCTCACCGACTCGCTGAAGGTTCAAACCCCGGTGATTCCCTGTTTTTGCCCTTTTCGAGGTAATCTTGACCTGTTGAGTCTTTCCAAGGCTCCCCACATTTCCATGGTTTGGAGCACCGTTTGGTCCTTTTTCCTTTTTTTTCTCCCCCCGAAGAATTCCTTCCTAGCATTTCCTTTCTTGTTTCCCTGGTTTGTAAGGACATTTTGTGTGGACGCGGAGGATCTGGCATCGGTCTCTTTTGTTTTTCTTTTTTCCTTTTTTCGGTTGGCTTTCTGGTGAGGCATCGGAGTTTTGATTTCGTTTGTTGGGTCCGTCGGCGGGTTTTTGATCCGCGGCCAGTTTGTTTTGCTCCGGGACCCCCCCCCTGGAGTTTTCCAGTTTTGAGCTAAAATTCTTCCCTTTCCCCCCCCCTGTTTCGAGGGAAAACCAGTCGGCGGGCCTGCTGGTACTCTCCTTTATCTGGACCTGCATCTCTCTTTCCCGGACGGAAACCAC
>Ga0179593_1543469_pt1 | contig 12097 bp, 17 predicted proteins | sample CZODoug2_1_08_16_FD_185931 | JGI IMG/M metagenome (GOLD analysis project Ga0179593, IMG submission 185931) | Vadose zone soil fungal communities from Angelo Coast Range Reserve, California, USA - CZODoug2_1_08_16fungal (PacBio error correction) | ecosystem: Environmental > Terrestrial > Soil >... | reverse complement strand
TCGCCCTAGCTCTTTTCCCCCCTCCCTGTATCCTTTCAAAGGTTTCCAAGAAGGTCGCCTTTCGGTTTCGGCTGACGTTTGTTCTCGAAGCGTTTTTTTTTCCTAACCCCGGGAGCCTGCAGCTGGTGTTCGTGCGTTATGTTTTGTTTTTTTTTTGGGGGCTTCCTCACCCCTTTCCAGCTCGCGGAAATCTCTCTTTTCCCTCCTTGAGGCTTCCTCATTTACGCTTTTTCAGGTTACTTTTTCCCCCCCCCGCGGATTCCCCTCACTCACCCCTCCGGACCCCACAGAGAGAATAGCCCACGCGCTCCCCCTTTTTCCCCCACGTTGCCACCCTTTTCGGCTTCGCCGCTCGAGTGCTGCGATCTCCCTGTCGACGCTTGGCGCGCCCCGGTGACGGCCCTGTCTCCTCCCACGCAGGTTCCGTCAGAGGTAGATCAGCCCCGACCAGATTATTTCTTTTTTTGCCACCTCTCTTCGACATTTTTTTGCCCTTTACGTTTCGGAACGCTCTTTCAAACATTCAGCCCGGCCTCAGTGACGATTTTCCGGTCGTCCTCCAAAATCTCCCGATCTTTTTTTCATTCGACTAGTCTTTCCCCCCCTCTCTTGATAAAAGTAAATTCACGCCCTTCGGCGCGCCTTTTTTCCTTTTCCCCACCCCTTGACTTTAGCACCCGGCCTTAAAGTTATTTGGGTTTGTGTCCTGTCGCTCCCCTCTTTCCGGACCCAATTCGCGGTCCCTCCAAGGCACGTCAAATTTTTTCCTACGCCCTCCCCTTAGTGCCTGTGCGCTATGTTCAGGTTTCTTGCCCTCGGCTCTTTCCCCTTTTAGGTCTCTTTGGGAATAGGATGTGTCCCCTGGTTTTCCACCTTACGGCTTTCTTTCGGGCAATGACTGCCGTGATTCCCGGCTCCCGTCGCTGGTATTCCTAGTTCCGCTTTTTTCTTCCTCGCCTAGGGAAGATCTTTCGTTTTCTTGTCCTTTCCTGTCTTTTTTCCTTCACTTGAATGATGTCGGCGAGGAATGCGACCTTGCCGCTTTCCTTCTCACCCCTTTTCCTTCGTTGGCTCACCTCTTCCGACTTTGAACGCCCCCCTTCGCAGTAGACGGCTTTTCTAACTTTAACCCCCACCAGCAGCACTTTTTTTTTGCTCGAAGCTTCCTCTCTTTATCGGCGAGGTAAGGATCCTCTGGGTGGAGCCTTTTTTTTCCCCCCAGCAGGCTTTTTTTCCGCCATCACAACCCTCCTTCTTTTTCCCCCGTTGCAAGCTTTTTTCCCTTTCTAGGATTTCGGCAGAAGTTAGGGCCCTGAAAAGTCCTTTTTTTCCCTGAGAATCCCCGAGCGGTCGGGTCAGTAGTTTCGCCTAACAACGGCACCCCTTTCCCCTTTTTTTCCGATGTTGAAGATAGTCAGTTGGGGAGTTCTCCCTCATTCCCCCTCTCCTTTTTTTTGAGTACGTCCCTGGCTTTCCCCGGTGATCGGTGCCGCTCTTCGTGTCCCCCGCGCGCCTCAATCATGTCATTTTTTTATAGACCTCCCCCCGTTGGCCTCCCAGGTCAACCCCCCCCCCTCTCGTAGGGAGAAAAATGGTTCATTCTTTTTTTTTCCTACTTGATCCTTTTTTTTTAATTCCGGAATGATTGAGTGATGTCCCTACCCCCCCTTTCCCCGTGTTCTTCTCCCCTGTGGCCTGTATCCGGGACGTATATTTGGCACTCTCCTCTCTTTTCGGACGAGTCGATTTTTTTTTTCCGTCGGTGGAGAATGCGCTGAGCAAAACGTCCCCCTGGACGTGATGCGAGTTTCCTCACAGCCTTTCCCACGACGGCTTCGAGATGAAAAGCAATTTTCACCCCCCCCGGATCCCCTTGCGTGAGTCAGTCCCCTTGAGTTTTGCAGGAGCACGAGCACTTATTGCGCCTTTTCCCATTCCTTTCTCTTCCCGGATGTCGAGAGGCTGGTTTCGTTTTCAATTCGCCCCTCTGTCTTTTTTCTTTCCGCTTTGAAATCCCGACATGATGCTTTGGTCTTGTTCTTTTTCGACCCCCCCCCTCGCCGCTTCCTCAATGGTAGCTTTTCTCCAAAAGGCGAAATTGAACGATCCGATCCGGCGATATTTTTGCTTCTTACTGTGTGGGATTGTGACTCCTATTCTTGTAGGGTTCTTTCTGATGATCTCTCTTTTCCGACCTTTTTTTTGATCTAGATTTTCCCCCCTTTTCAGAAAGCTGATACCGGCATCTTCTGGGTCACCCTAAACTTTCCTCGCCTTTCTTACCAAGTGTCAACTCGTTTTCCCCTGTAGCTGCTTTATGGGCTCCGTCTTCGATGAAACACTACCTTCTCCCACAGGTTTTTCAGATGACAAAGAATCGAAGCGAGCTCGAACCTGTACCTTCTTCCAGATGTTTTCCCTTCCGCGTAACACGAATTAGATTTTTCGCTCCGAAACTGCGTGCCTTTCCCCCCCCCCACTAATGCTCCTTCCCCCCTCCGAAGGCGTGCTTTGCTATTTCTCCTTGTTTTTTTCCTTCTCTGTCCTCTTGAAGATTTTTCTGTTTCTCTGCTTGATTCCGAAGGGCCCGCTGTTCACCTCTTTCTTTTGTGCGATTTTCTTCGCCCACCGACGGTCAATATCCCCCTTGTCTCCTTTGCATGCCTCTTGCCAAAACTTGGTGTTTCTAAACCTTTACCCAGCCGACCTTCCCTGACCTTTCCCCTTTTATCTGCGGAATAAATTCACCCGCCCCTGTCAGTAGATTTAACCCGAAATTTCCCTAACTCCGATTTTTCCCAAGCGATAAGAATCTATATGTGTGTGAACAACTCTCTCCCAATAGCCTTTTTTTTTTCTTCCTTATGGCCGAGGCAGTGGAGAACCTGATCCCCTTTGTGTTTCCCCCCCCTTCCATCCCAATGTTTCCCGTAATTGAGTTCGCCTTTTTCCCCGCCTCCAACGACCTTTCTAGCCCCCTTTGAGGAGTGGCCTTTTTCTGGTTCGCTCCATGTCTTGCTCGCTAAAGAAAACTTTTGCTCGCCCGCTGCCTTTTCCAGTGGACTGCACGAACGTCTTCATCTCCCTCCTCTCCCACTTCCGCTTCCTTCCTTTCTGATTGGATTTTCCTCACAAGTATCTCTTTCCTTGACCGTTCCTCCTTCATCCCGAGAAAGATCCGACCTTTCGCGATTCCTGTGCCGAGCCTTCCCTTTCGCTCTCGTGGCTTTTCGTATGAAGTCGCACGATACATCTTTTGCTGTCGCTTTTTTTTTTTTGCAGTCGCCATGATTCAGCGGCCTGGACGTGATGCACTTTTCGTCCTTTCTCGTCCCTTAGTTTTCATCCTTAAGAAAGAACTAAGACGTCCCCTTTCACTTTTTTCTTTTCTGTTCGAAGATGGAACGCCGTCAGGAACCGCCTTTTTTTCCCCCCCCTCTCCCAGAGTTAAGGGAATCGGATTCTGATCCGTGACAGTCCGACCTTGAGCGTTCTGAACCATCCAGATTCCCCATATCTAAGTTTGCCTCCTCCCCCCGGATCGTAAGAGCCGGAGATGCCCCCCCTTCGCCTTACTTCCCTCTTGGCCTTTTTTTTCTTTTTGGGCTTCCCCATGATGGCGCCAGGGTTTTTGTTCCCTTTACTTTGGGACTTTTTACCCGTTCTCGCGCCGACACGAGCCCCCAGCTCTATTTTTCCGGTGTTCTTTTTTTTTTCTTGAAGTTTCCGTTCGATGAAGGGTTGCCTTCGAGTTCTTCCTTTCGTTTAAGTGTCATGGACCACGTTACGCATTAACAGTGTGGGGGGAATACCTCGAGGATCCCCCAAGGAGCGGCTTTGCCCCCTGGGAGTTTTTTTCTAACTGGGAAGGTCCCCGCCCCCCCACCTCATCAGAAAACTACCCCTCCCCCCCCCCTTCCCGACGATGGCCCGGTCCCTCATCCCCCTCTCTTGATAGCTTAGCTGATAGCCCTCGCTTGTGTTGTTTTTTTCAGGCGTCTTTTTTTATGTTCGAAGGTCCAGCTGTCTTGGCACTTTTTTTCATGTCGCCTCCTTTCTTCATCCCTTCGTTAGTGCGAATTCTTTGATGCAACACCGTCTCTGCGCTTGTTTAGGGCCGTTTTGGTTTTTTTTCTTTTACGGGTTTTTTTGCAATAAGAGACCCTTTGAGGTTGACCCCCATAAGCAAGAAGTTTTTTCGCTCTCCTATTCCCCGAATCTTTCCTATCTTCCCCCCGCAACGTCCCATCCCTTTTTTTTTCCCGAACAGCCCTTTGCACGTCTACCTTGTTGCTCCCCCGGCACTTTCCTGCCCCAAATTTTTTTTTCCCCCTCATAGTTTTCAAGCCGTTTTTTCTTGAACCTGTGCAACCCTGACCTTGGCTCCGACCCCATCTGGAGTCCGCCCTCCTCATTCCCCAAGAGGAGCGAGAGGTTTAAGATGAGTTACTTCCCAGCGGGACACTCTGGGATCCGCGTTTCATCGGCTTCTTAAGAGATTTGCACTTTGGATTGATTCCTTTTTTCATCCCCACGTCTGTAATTTCCCGAACCAAGTTGATGAAGAAGGCGCTGTCATTCCCCCCCCTCATCGATCCCGTTCCATTTACCGTCCACCAAGCGGCTACGTACTCACCTCCCCTCCTTTTTGCCTTTTCCAGGAACCCACCCATTTAATCGGCCTGAATTTCCAGCACTCCTTCTCTTTCTTTTCTTTTTTGCTGCTCAGGTGCGTTCCCTTGTACAGTAGGTCCCTCTCCAATTTTTTCCCCCTTGAGCCATATTTCCCATCCCCCCTGATGCATTTTCCCCCCCTCACTGCCGATCAAGTTACGCCAGTTTTTCTTTCGCGATCCTTCTTTTGAGATCTTGACCCCCCTTGGTGGTTCTCAATTTTAGGTAGCGCGGTTTTTTTCTCGGATTGTCAGAAGGACCCAACCGTGTCTTGTCTTTTCTCCCGCTTACGCCGTTGCTTCCGACAGTCCCCTGTGTATTAAAGAGTTGGGGTTACATCCTTTTAACCTTTTTCGAGAACCCTCGGCGAACTTCGGGACCTCTGGTTGGCGTACTTTTTGATGTCTTTTTCCTTTTCATGATCATTTCGGTGAACGGCCTTTTTTTCACCCTGCCGATGAAAACTACTTTGGCCTCCCTGATCACGCCTTCTTCCTGTGCTTGAAAATTGATTTTCCAATTCCTACGCATCTCGCGGCTTTTACGGCGAGACGGCGAAGGTCGGCGCTAGCGGCGAATTCGTCTTAGACGTTTATCGTTTCCCCCCTGAAGGATGATGATCGGGGTAGTTCCCCCCTCCATACTTTTTCTTAGGCGTTTTTACATGTCGCTAATGGGCAGACGTTTCGGTCTTCCTGGGAAAATTCTGTTGGCTTCCTCCTTCCCCCCCCCGGAGCGGTTCGAGTACCCCCCCTATCGGTCTTAATTCTTTTTTTTCGACCCGCACCACGGGGCCAGGTGTTGACCGAATTTTTTTTTTTTTTACGCCGGAGAAATTTTCCGACTCCCCCCGTGCTTTTCCTTCCTGCCTTTTTCAGCAGGGGTCCCCCTACCTGCCCAACTTCGATTTTGGATCGCCCCCTCCCCTCCCCATAGGTTGCCAAGGTTCCAACCAGTTCCTTTGCGTCCCACCTGTTTTTACTGCTTCTTTTTTTTTCCGCCATTGATGCCTTTAATCCGAGCTCTGTCTTCGGTCAATCTTCCTTGGCAGACCCCTATAGCTTTCGGATTGTTATGCGGTAACTCGGATTCCCCCCTTTCTTTTTTTCATCGAATCTCTTTTTTTTTTATTGTAGTTGCGAATTGCGAGCTATGATCGCCGGTGGACCCCTGCCTTTCCCCTGTCTCGCCCCCCCTCCTTTTTTACTTTTCCGGCTTCGTTATAGAGAGAAAGCATTTTTCTCCCTGAGCCCCTTTTGCTCCCTACGCGGTTAGTAATGGGCATGTAGTTTTGATTCCGGAGAACGAGCACTCTCCTCTTTATCATCTTTTCCATTACTTTTTCATTCCCACGGATCTGTCCGTCTGTACCTTTTCCTTTTTTTTCCTATTTCCTCTGCTCGATTCGTTGTATGTTCTTGTCCACCCCATCCCCTTCTTGGATCCCCCTTTTTGGTTGGCCCTTCTTCTCACCAGAAGCCAGCTCGCCAACGTATTTTGGATCTCCCCCCTCGTTTTTTCCGTTATTTGATATTTGGAAGAAGGCTGCCGGGTATCCCCTCGTCAACTGCGTTTTGATTTTTTCCACTGGTCGATTTTTTTTTCCCCTCCAGTTCCCCGGCATCTTTGTTTTTTCTAGTCCCCCTGAGTCAAGCCCCCTTTTCCCTTCGATTTCTCCCCTTTGTGCGAGCTTCTCGATTTCTGGTCCCTTTTTCGAGGGCGGTCCCCCCCAGCCCCCCTCCCTTTTTCAAGTGATTATACAACTAATCAGAGCCCATGTTATGTTTTTTCTCAGACCCTTCCCCTCTTTTAATCGCCGTAATTCCCCATTCGATGATACCTTCCCGCGGCTCCCCTTTTTGCCTTCTGCTCAACCCACTCATGCCTTCCTCACGCCGTAGTTCCCATGGGCGCGGTTTAATTTTTTTTCTTTTCCCTTGTCTCCCTGCCCAAGCAGGCGTCAAAGTGATGGTGAGAGAGCGTTTCGAGGCAAGGCATCGTTGTTCCCCGGCATGCGCCTTTTTCCCCAAACAAATTGTCGTCTCTCTTTTTCTGTCTCTTTGGTCCCCCTTTTTCCACTTCCTTTTCCCCCATGCCACGTATATGTTTATGGAACAATGACTGTGCACATGTATTTTCTAGCTCCCCCCGCCAGTTTTCTCAAAAGGAATTTCACGAATTCCGTGCCGTTGCTATCTTTTCCTGTTTTTTCTGTCCAACCTAGGATTAGTCGCATACAAATACCTTTCATGACCGTCCATGTTCTCAGTTTTTGGTCTTTCTTCTGGCGCCCCTTCCCCCCTTTCAACTGGCGACGTCGAAAAATGGATCTGGTGATTTTAAGCCTCTTCTAGCCCCCCCCGCGGCCGCATGGGGTGCAGGGTAGATTCGCCTTTTGGTCTTTACTTATTCTCACCCCGAACGGAGGCTTCTCCCCCCCGAGTGCATTACTTCTGCCCAGACTAATCGCCATTTTTCCCCCCCCCTTGCTATTCCTTCGATTCCTTTTCCGACCGAGCAGCGAATGGATTTTTCGGTCCCTATTCCTTAATAGAGCCCCTCCTTTTTCTAAATCCCGTGCCAGGATTCTCCGATCTCTTCCTTCCATAAGCGATTTTTATGGTCCTTTATGAAGATTCCCCTTTATCGGACTTTCGGAAGGGGCTACTTTTTTCTTGGGCATGTGGTGATGTTTTCCTCGCCGGCACGTCGCATTTCCCTCTCCCCCTTATCCCTAGGTTATTTTCCCCACCCAAGAGCCTTTCTGCCTCCGAGGGCTTTTTAGGATTTCTCATGTGACACCCACGATGTCCCCCTTTTCGCCCCTCCCCGGCCTCCTTGCGGAGCGCATCGTCGTTTCCTTTTTTTTTCCCCCCCTTTCTGCCCCAGCACCCTATTTGGAGCCCCCCTCTCCCCCCCTCGGCGTTCAAGATCCGTGGAGTAACGTCGCACATGCTCACTTGATTTTTTTTTGACCGGCACTCCGGCTGTCCTATGAGCATTCGCTTGGCTCCCTGAACTGTGTCCCCTTTGCCCGACCTTCCCCCCCCCCCCGCAGCCACAGCCGTTTTTTTTTTTTGGTGTCTTTTTCTTCGTTGATTGAATGTGGGGCGTGCTTAGAGGGATTACTTTTAATTTTCTAAAAGATTTTGATCTTATGGAGTCCGATCCCAGTGATTGGAGATTTTTTGAAATGACATCCTAGAGAAGTCTTTCCAATTTCTTCCTTGCTGCATGGGACTTTTTAAAGAAATGAAGACCCCCCCCGTTCAATCCGATTTCCAAGTCCGACGCCTCTCTGGAACTCCTGTCCCTTTTGAAAGCCTCTCCCCCCAATCTCCAATAGTTATGGAGTCTGGACCTTCTTTTCCGAGCCCCTCGACAAGATTGGGTTCAGTGTCCCCCTTCGAAATTACTTTTGCTTGATGATAGCCGAACGGACTTGTTTTCTTTCCGAACTTTCTCCTCACCTTTTTTTTTGCCTGCAGCTTATGGCTGTGGTTGGGGTTGGTTTTTTTTTTGAGCTTTGTAAAGCAGACTGTTACTCGCGGCCCTTCTATCTTCATAATCTCTTTTTTGGGAGCTCCTTAAGTTGGCAAGGATATTGCCCCCGGGCCCCCCCCCCTTACCCGCACAGCCGAAAACGCCCATTCTTCGGGGGTGGTTCTGCACAAGCGAAATTTGCACACGAAGAGCATTTCCTCCCCTTTCCCCTGATTACTTCTTGAATTTGACAAGCTTCGAACTAAGTTTTTTTTCTACTATGCGGAGACTCTTTACGAATACTCCAACCCGCCTGAGCATCTTCTTTTTGGGCGATTAAATGGATTCCGTCGGCTTGGCCCCTTCAGGCTTAATCTTTGACCTTTCCCTTATTGCAAGGACGACCCCCCTGGGTATTCCCTCCGCCCAACCCGAACGGAATAGGACTTTTTAAGTTCCCTCCCCAATCCTCTCCTAAAGCACTTATCGACTCCTAACTCTATTCATGTCTTAGGAGAGCCACCCTCAGTCCCTCCCCTCACCGAGACTTTACTTCCCCCTGGTCCCATCCCCCCCCCAGAAAGAAATCGTACCGGGATGCGGTTTTCCGGTTGTTTGTCGATTCCACGGTACACGTCCCAATTCTCCCCCCAAGACCTTCGCCCTTCCAGCCGATGACGTTCGACCCTCAAGTTCGCCGCGTTTTGTCCTCTCTTTGGTCCCTTTCCCCCTTTTATCTTGACTGATGGGCTTGCCCCCCCGAGACTTGGGGTCCTCTTAGGTGTTACCGGACACACGTGTTTTAAGGGCTCCGGCCCCATTCTTTCCTTCACCGCCCTCTGGTAGGAGCGTTGTCACTCACTCCCTCCTGGCCCCTCGGCGACCTTTGACGAGTGTCGGTTTTCGATGAGTCGTTTCGTGAATGATCAGTTTCGACCCTTTCCCTCTTTTCTCACTCTTGCCCTAGTTTGCGGAACCCTTTTTCGGAAGCCAAGGAGCAGTCTGATCGTTTTTTGGTCCGAGGACAAGATGATCGGTCTCCCCTCAACGCCTGCTGACGGCGAGGATCGTCTCTCTTTCGTGCACCGAGAGGAGCCGCTCCCTTTTCTCTTGTCTTTTCGGACCAGGCTGATGATAGTTCCAGGCCAATTCCCTCTGGAGGTTTGCCAGCCTGGGGGGCCCTTGGTCGATGATCCTGACCCCTTCAAAAGTTGGGCGAGCATACGCAGGACTTATAGTAGCGTCCCTCCCCGCAAGCCCTTCAGAAAAAAAAAAAACGGAAACGCTTTTAAGATCCGTTCCTTTTTTAGTATTGTCAGCCCTGATTCCCCTGTTCCGCCGGTGCTCAGGTCTGTCCCTCATTCGTCCCCTTGGCTCGCGCCATAAAGCCGTCATCTCTATCTCTGCCATCTTTTTTCCAAGAAGGTTACCAAGTGATATCGTTTTTTGATTCCTCCCCTTTTTCCAGGCGCGGTTGGTCGTAGGGCTTAAGGTCATGACCCTTTTAATCCTGGCGATGAATGCCCTCTCAGCTTAATTAAATGAATTCTTTCCCCATATAGCCTTTTTCCTTTTCCGGAAGGGACCCGGTGGCTTTCTCTTCGTTACTGGGATTTTTTCCTTCCTAATCTCTCGATCTTGACGTTGAGTCCTTTTCGAGCAAGAAGTCCCCCTTTTCGACAGGCCCCTCTTCCCCTCTCGAACCAAGCAAAGTTATTCAAGCATTATTGGATGGCACCTTTCTTTACATGTTCCCACGCTCCCCCCCCCTTTCTCCCAGAAATTCTGAGTTTCACTTTCCTGCACGCCCCAAGGCGCAGAGGGCGTGCCGGCAGGTGAGTACTTTTTTTTCAACTTTCGGCGGTTGCATTATCGGTCTTCCAGTTCCGATTTCCATCTTTCGTTTACCAGACTTCCTCTTCTGGAGTCCCTCTGGGTTCTACGCACCCTCCGAACTTAGCCCCCATCTCTCCCTCTTCTAGCCCCCAACGGCTACCTAGATCCGATCGTTTGTCTTTTTCCCGCTTCCCCCCCAGAAGGTCAGGGTATCAGCTTTAGAACCACGGAGCTCTCTCTTTTTCTTCCCCGTCTCCCGGCCATTCCCCCGTCTTCTAAGCATCCTTATGGGTAACATCTTCCCCTTCTTTCTGAGCAACCTTCTCCTTTCAATTTCAGACGGGGCGATCTCGTTTCTGCCCTTCCTTCCCCCTCGGGCGGCGAACACCCATATGTCCCTCGCATTTCCTTTTCCAGTACTTCCCCCACGCATCGAGCGGGACTCGTCCGAAGAATCCCTGCGGATTGGGAATGACTTTCTTCATTCGCCGCTCGAGACCGTCCTCCGCGTGCTCTTAAAACTAATGCCTTCCTCCGTTTTTGACCTGTGCGCGGCTTTTTTTTCCTTTTCCTCTCATTTCTACCCTTGCTGCTTTGAGAGTGTAAACGCAGTTCGGCTCGGGTCCCCCTTCTCTGCAGCGCCCTTCCCCACCCCGACTACAATATCCAATGTCTCTCTTTCCGTCCCTAATTTACGCCTTCTAGCCGCACGGTCTTGTTTGATGGCCAAGGACTGACATGGATTATCGGCTGATCCCACCTCAGTCGTCGGATTAAAAGGCATTTCCCTTGCGACCAATACCGTGCCAAAGTTTGACTACTATCCTGGGTGGGCCCCTGTAGGGACCACCGCTGCTTCATTCCTCATCCCGCCTGATTTTTTTCGAGAGCGGACAGGGCGAGACACGCGCCGCACCCCCCAGGATACCCTTTCTAGGTAGATTGCTTCACCCCATTTTTTTACTGTCGCACCCCCCAAAAAACCCCCCCTTACGCGAAAGCTCTGGCCCGCTGGTTTTTTCGCTCGCTTGGGCGCCTCCCTCTCCCCCCCCCGCGGATGCTCGTACCCATGATCAGCGCCGAACTTTCTTCCCATGCCCCTCCCCACAGGTTCCCCTTCCGTCCAGGACTTTCGGATTGTGATTCCGCTCAGCCTGGCTCTTATCCTTCATCGAGAAGATTCCTTTTCCCTCGTGTTTCGGTTTTCCGCGCAATCCTTTCTTTGCGTTGTCTTTATGAAATTTTTAAGTATTTCCTCATTCGTTCAACGGTTGTACATTGAGCCCTAATCTTCCGTTGCATGGTAGTGTGCACTCGCGTCCCTTTGTCACCTTTTTTCCTGACATTTCTCAAGCCTCCCCGACTTCCCTCCCCTCAGCTCGCGCTTAGCACGCGCAGTTGGCCCCTTTGACGTCTTTTCCTACTCTCCCTCAAAAACCCTTCCGGGACCCTCACGTCCTTGTTTATCCCCATCCTAAGCCGTTGGCTGTTTTCCGTTGCCATCTCCCGCTAAAAGTTGGATCCTGCAAGTTTCCCCATCTGGGACCCTGCCAAACGGCCATCGCCTCCCCTTTTTCCCCCCATGCTATGTTGCTGCCTTTTATGTCCTTTTTTCTGGCGCTTGGTTGCTTGGTTCTCCTTATTTCCCTTAATAATTCTTTTTTCCCAGTTCTCCTTTGACCGACCCCCGAGCACGCCCCATCATCTCCCCTCGGGCGTTTCCCCCCAAAGTATTTTCCTCCTTGGTGGTGAAATTAGAAGCCATTTAGAGCCTCCTTCCTTTTTATCACTGGCGGCCCGAATTCTCTTTGGCTTCCTCCATACGTCGATGCCTATCCTTGTGGGTGACTTACTGTTATATCCTTTCTTAAATTTCACTTTCCTCCAATAATTATGCCAGCGACCCCGGCCCGCGCTTATAATGGTGCCCTTGATAGCCTCCGATGAGCCCCCCCTCTTGTTGAGTTTTCTTCGGTTGTTCGAGCGTCTCTATGTGTTTCACACGTCGCTTTCTGTATTTGTTCTGATAGCCGATTTAAGTCCCTGGGCAAACCACGGTCTTCTGGTTGTCGTGTTTTTTTTAAGGTTTTAGTTGCCGGGGGCC
>Ga0179593_1347959_pt1 | contig 12097 bp, 13 predicted proteins | sample CZODoug2_1_08_16_FD_185931 | JGI IMG/M metagenome (GOLD analysis project Ga0179593, IMG submission 185931) | Vadose zone soil fungal communities from Angelo Coast Range Reserve, California, USA - CZODoug2_1_08_16fungal (PacBio error correction) | ecosystem: Environmental > Terrestrial > Soil >... | reverse complement strand
AGCTGAGTTCTTACTCCCTTTTTCTTTTTTTTGAGATTTCAAATGCACTCGGACGAGCCCTTGTTCGTTTGGACGCAGTCGATGGTGGAACTTCCCCTTGCACGCGAAAAGTCTCCCCTTCCCTTTACAGGCTCGAGTCCCCCCCCCCCCTCCTCATCTACTCTGCCTTTTTTCGTAGGACACACCCACATCTATCACATGTTCTTCCTTTAGAATGGCGGAAATTCTCCGTTTCCTTCGCTCGCTACCTCTTTTTTCCTTCTTCGGTAAGCTCTTGTTCCTCTTCCCCCGCCCCCACTCTGGACCCCTTTTTTCTCTGAGACATGGAAAGGACATCAAGTTTCTCCTGTCCGGGACGTTGGCTTTGCACCTGTTTAGGAACTGATCATCGCTCACCCCACTCCCCCCCACGCCTCCGTAGTAGACTAACATCTCCTTTAGCACTTCGTTTTGATCACTGTATACAATCCGAAGGGTAAAACCTTTTCTTCTATCTTTCTCCTCCATTCCCTCCCTGCGCCACCTCCCCTCCCCTCGTCTGGACCTCCTTTTCAGGGCGTACAGGGCTCCGCGTTTTTGGAGAGCTTGAGAAAAATGGCGTTTTGGCAAAATTTTTTCATACGTCGCCCCAATCTCCCGATTCGGACCTTTTTTTGCAGACCGTTAGTTTTTTTTATAAAAACCCACAGAGCAGTCCCGGCCTAGACCTTCGACCAGGCGTGAATCCTTCGTTTCGAATTAGCTTCTGCCCTTCTGCGCCTTTCCCCTCTCTTTCTCACTTTCTTTGCGTATTAAGACCGGCTGTCGCTGCTCAGTTTGCATGTTCTGTCCTCTTTGCGTTTTTTCCTCTAATTTTTGACTCCCCCCCAGATGTGTGTCAATCAGTCCTTGACTCCGACTTTGTCGAACCGACCAACCGCCCCGCGTGTCATCCCGTACCCTTTTCTTTGGCTGACGATCACCCTAATATCACAAAAAATTGTTGGGAGAAATGAGGAGCGACAGCGAATCGGGGACATAAAAGTCCCCATCCTTTATGATGACCGCTTTCTTCTCCTCCCTGCCCCCGATTCTTTCAGTTCTTTTTTTTTTTTTTATGAATTATTTTTGATTTCCCCTCATTGCGAGCGCAGAACGAGAGACCCTATGTCTTGTCGACCGAGCTCCCCTTTTCTCCTTCCAAGTTTTGATTTCCCATCTTCCTGAGTCAGTCCCTTTCTCCCTCCCCAATGCTTCGAGGAGGACTCGGTTGGTATTGCAGCAAAACGCTGGCTCGTCCCCCAGTCCTCCTTCTTTAGGATAATTCTTCCCCCGTTCTTTTGTCTTTTTCCCTTTTCCTTTTTCGCGTCGGCCCCCCAAAACCAATTTCGTTTGAGGCCGGAAGCCCAGGGGTAACCTAACACTTCTAGGTATCTATATATTTGCCCCCCCCCTTTGTGTTTTTTTTTTCTCTGCTCCCGCCCCAGATCTTTTCCTCCCCCCCTTTCCTCAAAGCTATTAAATAAACCAAGGGTCTGTCCTTTCCCAGTCCATCCGTTTTTTGTGGGCCGCGCCACGAATCAAAAAAACCTGGTCTTGGGAAAGTTTCCCTTCTCCTATTTGTCCATGCTCCGAACACTCTCCCTCATTCGCTCAAGCCCCCCTTCCCATTTACCCCCATCTCCAAGTCCTTTGGCGTTATTTTCCGATGCGATGATTACAGTTCCAAGCCAAAGAGTAGGTAATTTCCCTGGATCTAATAGGGTCGTTCCGGCTGGCGTCCCTCCCCTCCGGCTGTCAATCCCCTCAGTTCACCCCCCCCTTCAACTTGACCTCCCTGAAATCTGGTCTCTCGCCTCTTATTTAACTACCGATTATCGATTTCCCCCCAAGTTCCTGATGGCTTTTTCTCGGCCCTTCAGACATTCATCTTTCCCCCCCCCTCGTTCTGGTTTCCTGGTTCGACCCATTCAGGGAAGAACCCGGTTCGCCCCTGCTTCCCCTACGCCGCAGAAGCCCTGCCTTTAAATCATTCACATTGGCCTTCCTTTCTCTTACGTCCCTTCCCCCTACCTGGCTATTTCTATGCGCATCATGAGCGTCCTTCTGCGCATCGTCACCCGTATTAGGCTGTGAGGCCCCTCTCATTTTCTTTCAACAACCACGCCGTTCCTTACTTTTCCTTCTTTCCTGATCTTTTTCCCTTTTTTCCTTCTATGACAAAAGCGTTGACACCAAGGCCCCCTTTTTAAGCGTATAAGGACCCCAAGTCACGCCGCCTTCCGGTCGGAGGTGACGTTTGTGCCTGGTCTCCCCCTCCCGTACTCCTCCTCTGCAGACCCCTTGTTGCCAATGAGTGAAGCAGATCCACGTCTCCCCCCCCCCCTTTAAATGCCTACTTCCCTTTCTTCCTTTCCGGGAGGTGCTGATGGCTTGAGTTCGCGGATCAGGCTAGGCATAGTAGGTTTTTCACGATCCTTCCCCCTGTTTCCTCTACATTTCCCCCCCTTCCTGGCAATTATAAGAGCCCACCGTTTTTATCTTGTTCCTCTAGCACGAAGGCCACAAGGCTTGGTAGTTTGGATTGGAACCCCCCCAAATACTCCTCTTCTTTTCCGGCCTTCCCGCGTCATTTAAAGCCTCTCAGTTCCTAAGGTCCCCCTGGGATTTATAGTAAAAGTAGCAGATATCCCCCTTCCATGATTTTCCTTTCTCTGCCGGTCTTTTCCCCTCTATTGGAGGACCGCCTGTGAGGTGTGGTCCACCACGGGTTCTGCTGTTCCCCCCTTCCCGCGTACGCCCCCCCTTCGCTGGGTCATGGCCCTTTTTTCGCCACCATCAATGTTGAGGCTGTCGCTAAGCGTTAGTCTTTCGGTCCTCACATAGTGGGTTTTTTTTCGCGTTTGAGTAGAACCCCCCCCCCTCTGGCGGGCTTCCACCCGACACTTAGTTTGGCGATAGGAGGCCAAGACGGATCTCCAGCGTCCGTTTTTTTATCTAAATTGTAGATAGCAGGATGATGGCTGCACTCGTAATGAAAGCGATTTCCCCAGTAAAGGGCCTCGAGTCCCCAAAATCCCCTTCGAAGAGAATTTCTTCCTTGTTCTTTCTGGAACCCCCATCTTCAACACCGTTCGTGGAGTTAATGACCGTTAGCTTTATAATCTTTTTTTCCTCTTTTTTTCTTTTCAGTCCTTTTTAACTCGCGAGAAAAGACCCCGGTGAGGATTCGGTCAGAGCCAATTAAACACCCTTGTTCCAACCTGCGTTGATCCTGGCCAGGACTTCCCCCTTTCTGTGACCCTTTCCCGGGGAGTCATTTTACCGCACGGGAAATGATTTTTCGCGCCCAACCAAGCACAACAAAGTTTACCCCCTTCTCGATAGAATTTAAATTTTTTTTATCACGTTCTCAAGCAGTCCTTCCTCTTGGCAACCCCTTTTTTTTTTTTTTTTAGAGCTCTTCTTTCCTTTTTTTAGCACCCTAGCCGCCGTTTGAGAGGTAAAGGAATTAAGAGTCCTTTTTTGATGCCCCTCTCTTCAAAATTTTAAAGGATGGTGTCCAACTCAAGCAGGCAAACAAGCCCCGAACGTAGATCTCTTGGAGATGTTTTAGCCCCCTTCACAAATTCTATTTCCCTCCTTCCTCAGGCCGCGTCTCCCTTTCGAACCCGGGCCTGTGCTGGTCTCCAAATGACCTTGCTGCTCTAGATTTTGATTCTCCTCCGGTTATTTTTCTTTCTTAATAAGTGACCTTACTTCGGTCACCCTGTATGTTTTTCCTTCCGTTTGAATGCATGTTGCAGGGAGCCCTCAGCTGTTGTCTCCCATCCCGTTTCCGCACGATTTTTCCCTCCCCGCAACACCTGCATATTTCGATTTTATGGCGCGCCCAATCGAACAACACTTTTTTGCTTCCTGCCTCTTCTAGCGCCCCTCTCCTTTTATTGGCCCCTTTCACTAAAAGTCAATCTCTTTCTCTCTCTCAGGGCCAGATTCGGAGGGCGTTTTGAATTTTTCCAGATGGTGGCCCCATTTTCTGCCCTCCGTTCCGACGAAGTATCTTTCCTTTTTTTCTTGACAGACTCCTGGGCTTCCTTTCGTTTAAGTTTATTGAGATCGTTTGATACGCATCGCATTTTTGGAATATTTTCGAATGCGTTCCCTTCCTCCCCCGTCGTCTTCCCAACACGTACTTTTTTTTCTCAGAAAATGTTCATTTTTCCCCTTTTGCTACTGGATTCCCAGGGCTGATTTTCGGTGCTTCGCGACAAACATTAGGTGAGGACGGAAATAGTCTGGATACTCATTTTTTGACTTCTGTCTATTCTCCCCTTTTCCTCCCTCCTTCTTTTTGTTGTTCTCCTCTCGCCAGATCTGCCCTCGTTACCAAAATCTTCCCCTTCCCCCAAGGGACTAGGAGCTCCCCTGTTGGTGGAAGCAAACGTTGACATCAAGCCTTTCTATTCCCAGTTCCCCGGAACCAGTTCTCTCCTCTGTCCTCCCTGTTGGTCCTCTCCCTGCCAAACGAGCCAACGAATCTGAGACGTTTGTCCCCTCGGTCCACTCTTTTCTGTGTTGCCTTAGCTAACCTCTGATCGAAAATTTAATAACCCTCCCTTTTTTACTCCCCACGTCTTTCTTCTTCCTCACCGGGCCTCTCATCTTTTTTTTCTCTGACCGCACCCCTTCTTTGAAACCCAGAAAGCAAAGAGCTTCAAGCCCTCTACAGGATGGCTTCGAGCAGCAGGGCCTTCCGGCTTTTTTATTGGCCTCTTCAACTTCCCCACCTTTCCTGGTCTCGAACTCTGTCTTTTCTACCCCCACTTTTTTTCCCATGATTGCATAGGCCAACCCCATTAATATGCCCCAGCTTTGGTTGTGTCCTCAGTTCTTTCCATTTCCTGGGGGATTATACCGATCCCCACCTTCTTCCACCTTCTTTTACGCATCTTTAACGTACATGCCGGGTTCCAACGGATTCCAGCGAATCCTTCATCATCCCTCCCCTCAGCTGTCATGCTTTCCTGATGCGACGTAGACCTTCCTCCCCCTCAATCTCCTCGTCACTGAATGTCTCCATTTCTTCTTCGGCCGCCATGTTATGCGGCACTCCCTGGACTTGTCTCTAAAAACCGCCCTTTCAGTAATGAGTCTTCTTTTTTACTTCCGTTTTCTTCCCATCTTTTCCCAATCGCCCCCTTTTAGATCCGGCACACCCCCCTACCAACGCTACCCTTCCTCCCTACTGAGTCCTCTCTGCGGCTTTTCGCGGTAGTGAATTTCCCCCCATACCACGCTAAGTTCCCTCTCTAAGAAAGTGTTTTTAATGATTTTCCACTGTTCTACAAGTGCCCAAAAGTTCCTGACCTTCGCTGATTGCTCTTGCGTGGTGCGATGGCTTTGTAAGCTGCGATTGCCTTTAAAGCCGTGACTTGACGTTTCCTTACTAAATTTTACCCAGAATTCCTTTTTCATCATTTCCTTCTTCCTCGATCCCTTTTCAAGATTGGTGAGATTACGCCACGCAGCCTTCGAATACCGTGGACTCTTGGTGAAATTATCCCAAAAGATCCTCTTTCTTCCTTTCCCGCGACATCTTCCGCATCATCCTTCAGACGTCATTTTCGATCTTTGTATTTTCTCGCCACAGGTTTTTTTCTACTTTCCATGCTTTTTTCCCTGACAGTACTTTCCACTGCTATGTTCTCCCGTACGTTTTTTACGTAAAACAATATCTGCTCTTTTCGCCGCTTTAAACCTTTTATTCGAGTCCTAGAGATGAGCATCGACACACCCACGTTTGTGGGCCATAGAAACCTCGCTTTTTTTTTTATCCTCTTCTGTTCCTTCCTCTTCTCTTTTTGAAGGGACCCAAGCTGCGTGACGACCCCTCCTCAAACTTCCTTTGGATCATCTCCCTTGATTTAAGATAAGGTTTTTTTTCTAGGACTATTTAAGACCCTTTCTTGGTGTTCCCCTTCCTGGCCCGAAAAGAGACGATGTTCCCTTACGGTCCACTGAGACCCCACTGTGAGACTTTCTTACTGGGTCTTACCTCCACATCTTCGAAAATGCATTCGTGCCGTGATTTCGTTCCCTTAGCTGAGTATACTAGTGCTTTTTTTAGTTATAACAGAGCTATCCTGGGTGATGGCTTCTTCAGCTGCTTGGCCCCCTCTGTCCAACGGTCTGAGCGTGACTGGGCAATTTTTGTATTCTTTTTTGCGGACATGCGTGCCGGGTGTCATGTGGGACCGCCCCGTTATCTGCTTTGATTCGGATCTCGTTTTTTTGAACTCAAATTTTCAACCAAAAAGCTCTCCTCAGCGAAGAGCACTTAACGTTTTGAGCCCGTTTCCAGCATCTTTTTCCTTTCCCCCGTTCCTTTTTTGAACTTTATTGCGCTCTTAATAGTGTAAATTAACCTCCCTAGCCCGAAGATTTCTCCGTAAGGCGGCTGGAAGTACTCGTTATTTTTGGCACGCGCGAAAAATTTGTCCCGGTGGTGTCAACCGTACTTGGCCCCCTCCCACCCAGTTTCCGTGTTCACCCTTGGATTTTTTTTTTTCCCGGAGCGGTTTTTTTTATCCCCATACACCAACTTCGATTCCTCCGTCTCCTCCGCCCTAACTGAATCCCTTGGTTTGGGCTTTTGTTTGATTGCTGATCCTTCCGACTTCGATAATTCTCCCTCTGAGACTCTGCTTTTCGCCGCTTTCTTGTAATAGTCCGTTTCGTAGCCACTTTGCCAACGTTTTGCGTGTCGGTCTAATGCGTGCTCTTTGATTTGGAAGAGCTTGTGAGCGATCCTAGATTCCATGAAGCTCCACCTGATTACCCTTGTCCAGATTAGTTCATTGTTGCGATCACCCCCTCTTTCGAACCATATTTGGTGTAGATTTTATCCATTCATCTTCGAGCTGTTGATGGACCGTCAAAGATTTCTTGAGGATCTTGAGCCTTTTTTCCCCCTGATTCGTGTACGTTTTCTCTGTGTTACTCTTGTGGTGTTGCCCCTCCCTTGATTTTTTCTGTCTCTGCCCCATTACTAAAGCCTTCTTCTTTGTTTTCTTTGAAAGACCCGAGCTTTTTATTAAGCAGTAGTGCCTTCCCGATTGAAGACTTTGACTAGCTGGCCTACTCCCTCCCCACTGTTCGAGTAGCTTCCTCTCTTTCCTTTTCTTCGATGCGGCCTCTGACAACGTTTTTCCCGAAAGAAATGTTCCTTTCCCTTCTAAGGGTTTTTCGCGGTTGTCGTGCGCGGCGCCCCCAAACCATTCTTTCTTTCCGGGAGGCCAGCCCTCGGCCTTTGGGTAATGTCATCCCTCATTTTTTACCTTCTTTTTGCGCCTTAAAGTTTGTTGAGCTGATGAGAAAGCCGTCAGATGTAATGATTTATTACCTCCCCTTCTGGCTCCCTCCTCCCCGAAATGGTTGGTTGCACTCCCCCGTGAACGAAGAAACCGTCCCTCAATCCTGCGTTTCCGCCCTTAAAGGTCCCTTATGATTCCGCCCGAGTTTCCCTTTAGAAGTAAACGAGGAAAGCATTAGCGATCTTTGCTCTCGTTCACTACTCCGTTTTGATTTCTAGTCTTATCTCCTTCCCTCTGTCTCGTTTTCTTCACACTCCCGGAAGTAGTAGGCCCAGTCAATTTTTATAATGATTGATGAATCCCCCCTTGCAAGACCAAGAAGCCAATCTGTGGTCAACCAATTCCCTAAATCTGGGCGCATGATCCTCCCGCCTCACTTTCCATCTTCTCTTCTTAAGGTCCCCCCTTCGAGGTGGGATCCTCTTTCTTTCTTTCATAAACACAACAATATTTTTAGTCGATGTGATCAGGAACTCAGCCAACCAAATTTACTGATAAAGTGATGTTCCTTTGATGAACCCCCCTTCGTGCAGGTCATCACGTCTTTCTTCTCTCCCCCCTCTTCTCCCCCCCCCAATCTTTCTTTACCTCACTAGCAAACGGTCGAGCAATTGGAACTCCTTTTCAACTTTAAATATTACCTAACCTGAGAGAGTTCGTCTCTCTCGAAGTCTCCTGCATCCGCAATTCCCTCCTGGACCCCTGCCTTTTTTCCTCCTTTTTTTCCTCTCTCGAATGCGTTCTCTGGCTTTTTGTATTTCTCCCAACCCCCCAGTTGAAATTCTAATGGAGTTCCTATATTGTGACGTTTTCCCAACTCTTTGCACACCATCCTTCCAAATTTTTTTTTCTCTTCTCTTACCCCCCGACCCCTTTCCCCACTTTACAGCGGTACTTCGAAGGAGGAGGAGTCGGAAGGGATTTTAAAACGGTCTAGAGCCTCAAAATGTTTTCCCCCTTCTTCATCCTCCTTTTTCCCTACAGTTTTCACCCATTAATGTACATTTCTCTGCGAGTAACCGGTGATGCCTGTTAAGAGCAGATGTCATGGTAATCAGGTTCCCTGAAGATTCGTTGACACTGCATCACATTCCTCCTTTCACCCCATGGTCAATTTTCTCCTTGACTTTTCCCTGGCCCATGATTTTTTTCCTCCACCTCCTCAAGTTACTTTGAGATTCAACAGAATTTATTACAGAAAGCCCCTAACCCGGCTTGGATAGATCTTTGTAACTCCTTCCTCCCACACCGACCACCCCTGATGACTGGACTTCGACATTTCTATTTGCCCGCATCATCCTGGGCGAATTCCTTTCTCCCTGTTTCTTTTTTTTTCCCCTCCCAAACTTTCCTCCTCTTATATCTTTTTCTCTGTCCCCTTAGTAACTGATCTTTCGGCCCGTAAGTTTCCTGTTCAGTCCCCCCTCGGGTCTGGACCCTTTTACAAACCGCGCGGTCCGTTTTTCGTCCTCCGTCGTTCGAATCTTTCTCCCCACCATTCACGTTTCTTCTTTTTCTTTCACGTCTGGTGTTCTCTCTTTCTCCCATAATAATCGTTGGTTTTTTGATGGCAAAACCAACTGAGTGATAACTCCTCACTGTTTTTTTCTCGACCCTGAAGATGACGCTGTCCCGCTTTCCGGTTTTTGTAGACGCAATTCTCTCAGCCCGGATGGTTTACTCCCCCCCCCCCCCACGAACTGGCTCCGACATCTCCCCCCGGGACCGTACCGTTTGAAGCTAGACAAACCCTTCTCCTGAGAATCTGGACTGGGTTCGTAGCAAAATCATCTTTCGAAAATGTTCTATCCTCTGATTTCTCTTTTTCCATAACATTTGTCGCCCGGATCAGTTTCTACGCTTTTTTAGTCCTGCCTCTTCGATGAGCGCTCCAATATGCTTTTCTTGATCTTCCCCCTTCGCTGCGTGCCGATTTCTAAATCTGGACACACGTTTTGAGGAACCGCTTTCTTTATAAGTGGGGGGGGGGGGGGGGCACCCTTTTGAAGTTGCTAGTGGGACCTGAGTCCCCGATCTTCTTTGACCCGATTGAAATCTAATAGTGCGCCAAAAGCAAACGCACAACCTCAAGATCGGACTCCCTTCATCGACGCTGAATGATCCCCCTTTCTAAGGTCTGACAAGGCAATTACTGCCAGCCTTTTTTTTTCCACCCCCCCTCCGCGCTCTTCCTCTTTGTGAGTAACTCCGACGCGTCACGCTAGCGACTCAGTTCAGGGGCCCTTTTGAATTAATCTTATTTTGCCCTCTGCGCCTCCCCAATTTTGGCAGGATGGTTGGCAACCCGTTTTTGTTAATAAGCAGTTGACACACGTAAGCAAGAGCCAGGAACCTTTCCCCTCATTTCTCCTTCGACTTCTTCTGGTTTTTAGCCCACCCAGATGTAATTCCCTAGGCACGCACTTTACTAACTCTGACCTGGCCCTTTCCCCTATGAGATTTTGATCATTACAAGTCGCTAATAGATTGATTTTTTTCGACCTAGTCTCCCTTCTTGAGTCTTTAATAAGTGCTTCCTTTGGCCCCCATTTCTCCCTTTTCCCCCGTTTGCCTTTCATTTTCGGTAATCACTGAGTTGAGCGGCTCCCCCCAGCCGAGGGTGACTAATAATTCCGAAAGATGGTTCACTCCCCCCCAGCACCTCTTGGCAGCATTAAATTTTTATGTTCCCCGATTGCCCCGATCACATCACCCCGCCCAATATTTGGGGGAAGTAAGAGAGAAGCCCTCTGTACGTCTTTTTGTTTGTTTTGACATTAATCCCAGTCCAGAATAATGATGCCCCTGCGCGGCGATCTTTTTCTCCCCAAGATTTCGGGCTTTCCGGAGATGGGTTTATTCTTTTTTATTTAAGAATCTGAGATTTTTTTTTCTCGCCATCTCCCCCCCCCCCCAGAATTTGCTCTTAAATTTTTTTCTGAACACGACTCGTATTGGGGGGATTGTTTACCTTTCCTGTTCAGCTTCCTTCATATAAATGACCAAGGGATTTCGAGAGTTCAGGATTCCCCTCGCATGGTTACCTTTTCTTTCTCGTCCCCCCCCGGACCTCTTCCCTCAAATGTTACTTTTAATTAGGATAAGTTCCTGATTGAAGGTTGCCTTTTCTTTTGGTGTGTTTGGCTCCTCTTCTTCCCCCCCCCCCCATTCGGTGAGGACTTTATCCATCCCTTTAGCCTTGGTGTGTAAGGGATCCACATTGACCGTCGGACGGATGGTTCCGAATCATAGTTTATATACTAAAGCTTGAGAGAGCGAAGTGCTCCGTCCTCTACTCGACCCCTCCCTATTTACCCCCCAGCCCCTTTTTCTTTCTTTCCTCCCCTTCCTCCGAACCTTTTTTGGCCTCCTCCGCACTCCTCAACCGCATCCACCCTGGTCGCTATCGCACGGACCTTAATGAAGTCCCCCTAGAAAGGCGTTGGTTTCTCTTCCCCCTATTTCCCCCTCCTTAGCTAAGACCCGTTCCCTCTCGTCTCCTATCTCCTAGTTGTTGCGTTACTCGCTATTTGCATCTTACGCACCTCCAAAGTCAATGCACCCTGACCCTTGTACATACAGGGAATATACCTGTCAGGCATGGCGTCATCCCTCCACTCCTTTCTTTCACAACCCCTCCTCTCCCCACCTCTCCATGAAAGCCCTTCCGACCATATGAGGAGCTTTGCTCCGTTTGCCCTTCCCCCTTGGTCTTTCATTCCCCCCAAGTGGTATCTCCCCAAAATACGCTGATGTGATCTTCCAGCGAAGCCCCACAATTTCCTTTACTCCCCTCTGGGTGGTCATCTTGCGGACCATCGTGCCTGCAATCCCGTCTTATTCGACTCACGCTGTTTCCCCCCCCTCTCAATCGTACCTAACTGCGACAACAGTCTTTTCCAGCGTCATGTACTTCCAGTATTACTATCACTCTACCTGGCCGCTCTCCTTTCCCATGAGCGACGTCGAAGGCATCCGGCAATCCACCCTTTTTTTTGTAGGTAGGAGTTTTTCTGCTAGTTACCATTTTTGTCATTCTTTCCCCCCCCCCCCCCTGCATGGACTCCCTGGGTTCCGACTCTTGCTTCCTTTGGACTGCTTTGAACCCCAAGCTTTGAAACCATCCTTCCTTTTTGCCCTAAAAATAACGCTGACTACCGACTTCCGGAGTCGCTCCCTGCTTGTGCGCTTCTTAAGGGATAACAACGCGCGAGTTTATCCAAAGTGTTTCCACGGCGTGCTAAGAGTCTGGATCACTTCTCAACACCCTTTCCAATGCTAATATAGATGAGTTATTTGTGGTTTGATTGTGTTTAGTCCCTGCACGCGATCGTGCGTTCACATGACGCCCCGTTCCCCTGGTCAGCAAACGTCCTCCCTTCCATTGTCTCCCTACCTTTATCTCTACTCCCTTAAGAAGCTTCTAAGCCATCACGGCCTTTTCCTTTCGCTCGCGGGACCTTCCCTTCCCCCTACAACGGAAGACGCTTGATGAAGGAAGCTAGAGTATGTCTTCGCGGCGAATCATTTAAGCCGTTGATTTTTCCTACTAAATCCTCCCTTTCTCTGTTCCCTCTGGGGAGAGATGCACGGACGGTAAATTTTCGATTAAGTTTACGAGTATCACATCATCGCTGATAGACTTTCTACCAAACGGACAAGAGGACTTTTTTTCGTCCCCTCTTTGAAGGAATTCTTCTAGAACCATCCCGTTGATTTGTTATTTTAGACGGATTTTTTTT
>Ga0179593_1309940_pt1 | contig 12097 bp, 7 predicted proteins | sample CZODoug2_1_08_16_FD_185931 | JGI IMG/M metagenome (GOLD analysis project Ga0179593, IMG submission 185931) | Vadose zone soil fungal communities from Angelo Coast Range Reserve, California, USA - CZODoug2_1_08_16fungal (PacBio error correction) | ecosystem: Environmental > Terrestrial > Soil >... | reverse complement strand
GTTTTGTAGGGAGGATGGCCGTATCACAGCCATGCGGGTCCTTGGGCCGGGGTCTCGATGACCGTGTCCGGACTCTTTTTTTTTTTTTCAGAGTACTTTTTTGCTGCCACTGCGTTTGCCGAACATGGCCCTCCGTGGAGTTTACGTTAGCTGCTCTTTCCTTTTCCCCCCCCTCCCCTCCCACGCTTCTCATTTAGACGACATCAATCGAGCCTCTGGGAGATGGAGGCCTTGATTCGCAGCCGGTGGGGTTTTTTAGGATGTCCCAACTTTCCCCTTCAATTCCGCTTTTTGAGCTCAACTCACCGCTTTCGACGTCAAGAGGGTCTCCATAGAATTTCAACTTTACGCGGCGGAAGCGTGCGGAGTTCTAGGTGCTTTTTCGCACGTTTTCGTGGTTTCGCGCCGGTCAACGGTCTCAAGTAACCCTCCTGCGTTTGACTTCCCATGAGTATACCCGTAGCCACCTCAAGTCGAGCAGAACGTGTCACTGGGGGTTCGCTTGTGTCTTTTTTTTTCCTTTTTATATGGCATACTTTTGAGTTTCTTCATTTTATTTGATCTCCATTCGGCCTCTAAAATGGCAGTCCAGATGGTGTCTGCGGATGGCCGGGCGCGGGCGAACGTGCGCTCGTGTAGCTCTTCGTTTTTTTGGACAATGTAGACCGCCCGCTTTGTGCCCCCGGTCAACGGTCTCATCCCCACCATTTCCTTGGTTTTAGAGGAGGGGTTTCGTCTTTTCAACCCCTTTCCTTCTGCACCTTTTCGATGCGCCGAGAGCGGAATCGCAGCCGTTTACCGCTGGGCGAGGCGATCTCTAACTCTGTTTGTGGATGGCTCTTCTTTCTTGTGCGTACCTTGTGCTTTTTGTCGCTGAAACGTCCTTCACCCCCTCTCTCTTGGCCCCTCACTGGCCGATTTCAATTTGTCGGTTTTCACCAGTAGTCGCCCACTTTATTCGCGCAGGACCGTGTCGGACAGGCCCGGGGTATTGTTGTCGGCTTTTCCTTTTTTTTGCATTAGTTTCTCCTTAGGACCCCCGGGCGGAACGACATTTTTCCCCACCTCTTCCACTTCTGACCCCCGATACCAGCTCGACGCTCACCGCCGAGCGGCAACATTTTTGCTTTTCAACCGCTGATTTACTGCCTTTTCCCCCCTCTAGTACCAACAAAGAGGCCCCTGCTCGCACGCGCCAGCGCAGTCTACCCATTTTTTCCCTCTTTTCTCTTTAAGTTTGGACGACGGTCAGGGTGCCGTGCAGTTCGCCCTCCTGGCCGTCGCGTACTCCCCAAACACACGCGTCCCGCATCAGGATGCCTTCCCTCAATCCTCTCCCCCGATTCTTGTTCCCCCACTCATTTCGGCCCCGGCCGTGCTCGAAGCGGGCGTAGTATTCATAATCTCCCTTTTTGGTCCCCCCCCTCCGCTTCACTGCGCCGTGCGGATCGATTCCTCCCCCTTCACATCTTGAAAGAGCTCCATCAGCTCCACGCGCGCGCGTGAGGAAGGGTGATCATCCTTTCCCCCATAGCCGTTTTCTTACTTCATCTCTCCCTCCCTAATTCCGGCAAAGGTCGGAGCACAGTGTCTAGTCCACCAGTCTTTTGTGATTCCCTAGGATCCTTCCTGTTTCCCTAGCTACTATGTCATTCTCCATGATCTTCCAGAGTGTCATCGAGCCCGTCTCTTGGGTGATCGACCCCGGATAGACTCACGTGTCGCCTAAGGTCTTAGTTTTTAAAAGTGCTTTTCTCCCCATTATTTACGAGTCGTCCCCCGATCTTCTTTACCGTGCCTCCCCCCCCCTTATGTCAGCGGTCGGTTGCGCTTTTACTGTAGATAATGAGACTACGGGTTTCTTGCACGATTTCTTCTTTGGTCTTCCCCTTCCCCTCCCACCCCGTTCCGCCGAGGACTTCGGAGCCTTCTTTTTTTAACAGGGACGCTTGAGTAGCCACCACGGTGGACCGCGTCCTAGGTTACTAAGAGAGCACTTTTTTCCTGGCTCCAGGTTTTTCCAAGATTTTCGGTCTCATCTTTGGGGTCTACTTCTTTTTTTTAAAGCCTCTTGTTTAGTGATCCCTCGCGTTTCAGAAGTGTCTCCTAGTTTACCCCCCCCCCTCCCCTAGGGTTAGGACTTTTCTGCGAAATCAAAGCAGCGGCCGCTTGATGTCGGGCCAGCAGACTCTCAAACCCTTGTAGTCCCCTTGGTCCTTTCCACCGTTCTCCTGTTATGTCGCAGGGACTTCTGTTGCTGCTCCTCGGCTTTTAGAGGTACTCCATTTGTCGGTCATGCCAGGGATGTTAACCGTTTTTTATCGTTCTTTTTCCCTTCCGCCCTCCCATGACCGGATCACTTCAGGAGTTTTTTTTCTCTCTCGTGGAATCCCCAGCCCTAAGTTGGTGTGAGAGAGAGGAACCGCCGAAGGTGTTTTTGCGCAGGGGAGCCTTTCCTTTCTTCTAACCCAAGGAATGAACCCTTCTCAGCACTGGTTCCCGAATCAGGATTTTTCAGGACCTTCATCAGCACGCCGCTGAGCCTCCCTTAGCCTACCCTTTCCTTCTCATTTTTTGAGCCAGTTTTTTATTTCAGTTAGGAGGTTTTCATTGTTTTTTGCCTTTTTTTCCCTATGATTCTTACCGCACCACACAAAATAAGATTTGCATGTCTTTTCTTTTTTCCAAGATTAGGCGACGCTTATGTGGATGGAGTTTTCCGCAAGGATTCGGCTTTTTTCTACGACCCCCTCTTGTTTTATCACTTAAAGGCTCCTTGTTGAAGAACCCACAAGGAGCCCCCGAGACTTAGTTTTGCCGCTCCCCTTATCAGTGGGACTCTTCGTCCCCCCGGCCGTGCTTTCATTTTTTGGGACTACCCCTGACCGGTTCCGCCGACTGACTCCTACCGATGGCCCTGACTACCCTGCGGTGCGTACGTTTTCTTCATAACGATCGATAGTTTCACCCGGTCATTATGAGCTCGGCTACAAGAGAACAAATCAATGTTCTCTCTTTTGTGCTCCTCATTTCTTTCTGCCTTGTCGATTCCCTTTTTTTCGCGAGTCCCGCTTCTGCCTGCGTCGGCGAAACGGTGGAGTCGACTGTTAGATCCCCCTTGTAGCAGAGAGGTTCTTGCCACTTTGACTTCCTTACCTCCCCCCCTTTCCTCCTTGCTCCTTCCAGTATCTCATTTTTTCAGTTTTCTGATCGAGATGTTTGACCTTTATGGGCGCGACATGGTCCTCTGGATGAGGAAACTCGAGGTTTTCTTGACCTTTTTTTCTTCCCCAGTGGGAGGAACCCCCCGAATATCTCTCACTTGGACTATGATGGAGGACGCTGCCGAATCTTCGTGGGGGGTTATCTCCTCCGTTTGGTCCTCTTATTTGGCACCCACAAACGCTCTTCTTTTATTTGGGTGACCTATTTCCCCGCGCGAGCACTGGCCGGGCGGTGCAGCACGATTTTGGAGAAAAAGGATTCTTTTTTCTTGCTTCTCCCCTTCCCGCGTAGTTCTGCGGGATTTTGGGCGGACGATGGTCTTGTTTATTTGCGTCCCTTTAAATTCCCTGACCGATTCTCCATCTAACTCTAGAAGGATGTTGCCCCTTTCTGTTTCTTTGGAGTGAATCTTTTTTTTTTTTTATGTTCGGTACCCCCCCCTTTCTTTTTTTCTCTATTTTGAAATGGCGAGAGAGGTGCGTTTTTCGGCGTCTATCTTATCGGTGCAGACCCGCCGCGGTTACGCTACTTTCCGTTAGTCCCTTTTTGTCTTACATCTCTTGATCAGTGGATAGCAACCCTTACCCAAGCTACTTTTTTGGAGGGCAAGACCCGATCGGAATTGACTCTAGGGTGCCTTCGCGTCACTCCCTTTTTTCTCCTTTGTTCCTTCCCTCTGGTCCCCTGCCCAGTTTAGTTCTTTTCTAGGGGGTTTTTTCTGAATGTTTTGTAGGTGCCCACCGGTTGCTGCGCGAGGGGCTCCCGAGCGCCTACACGAGAACTCGTTGTTTCTGGATATTCCTCCCTTACTCCCCCATCGGTAAGAGGGCTGCTGCTGCCGCCCTTCTCTCATCATGCCTGTTAAGTTCAGCGTTATCTAGGTTCCCCCCTCCTCTGGACCAGCTCCTTGCGGAACATATTTTGACACCCTCCCCCTTCTCTTGTAGTTTTTAAGAGGGGATTGATTTAGCTCATAAAGCTCTACGCCCAGTGTCGCCCGCCGCCCGGCAATTCCGGAGACAAACGATTTCGTACCCCTTCTCTTTGAAGCCGTAATTCCTATTTCTCCGATACTGCCTAGCCAATTGCACATGAGCGCGATCCCAGGGACCGGATTCTGTGCCCCTTTGGTGTGATAAGTGTCCTTAAAGCGGTGGACTCTCTCCGACCCTTGGTTTCCCGGCTTTTTCTCCCGTGTTTTCCTGTCCTCGACCTATTTGCGTGCCACCTGGAGACATTCCGCAAGCGTCTTTGTGCTTCAATTTTTACGTAGAGTATGGTGTTCCCAACGTCCCTCTCGCAGGTCTGGGTTCCGGTCTTCAATCGCTTTTTTCTTTGCTCGGTCCAAAGGTGGAACCTCATAATGGCAACACGGATGCTCTCCAAGGTCCCCTTCCCCTGAGGAGCTTGATGAATATGTTCCCGCTGTCTCTCTTTTCTTTTTTTTTCCCTGATTTTGAAAGCAGCCCCTACACGTTTGTCAATGTGGCGACGCCGGTTCCTCGCAATAGTCTCGCTAGCCGTAGTCCTGTTATTCGGTATCTGAGACCACGCCCCCAAGGAACAGATGGATTGGAGTCTTCCCTCCCACATTTTCTATCTTTTCTAATCTTTTTTTGTCTAGGGTGTGTTTTTTTTATTCCTTATTTCCCCATTGAAATTGCTTTCGGTTCTGACGCAAAGGTCCAGGTGCTCGGCGAGAGCTGGCAGCGTGCTCCCGTTTTTTTTTCTCTCCATGGCACTAACTTTTTCTTTTGTATTGAGTATTCCCCCTCCCTCTCCTTGGGCCCAGTCCCGTTTGCTCCTTTTCGTTTCCATTCCTTACGCGTTCTGAGTGACTGCCTCAGCGGTGGGTGGCCTGATGATGCTGTCCACCTTGCCATCGCCAGCAGATTCGTGATCCGCAACCCTGATTGTTCCCTTCTCTTTGAGTACCCATATTTTTTTTTACCTGGTCAGGCGACTATTGATCCGGTAGCTTTCCAGAATGGTCGTGGGTGGCGAGCCGGCCCATTTTAAGAATTCCCAGAAATGGACTTTAGGACTCCTTCCCCCCCCCCCCATTTTACACAGCCCCGTCTCCCAAAGCCTTCCTTGTCCATTTTCTTCTGTTGTATGTGGCGAGGCCTCGATGATGATAGGGGATCTCCTCGTGAGATGCCTTCTTCCTCTCAATGGTTCAAGTCTATAGGTTGTAAGGAGGTTAGGTTTCTTTCTATTTGGTATTTTTTTCTTTACGCTCGCCGGCCATGGAGCATCCACGTCTTTTCCCCCGCGGCTGGGTTCCAATTCATTGCCGACGAGGCTGGGTCGATTTGGGGGCTAAGCCTTCCTCTCAAAGTGGCCCTTCTGCCACTTGCCGATTCTCTTCATCTGAAGAAGCCATTTTATTTTCACTATGGCGTAGGCTATAGCTTTTTAAAATCGGTCCATGTGGCGGCTTTTTCTCCAGAGCTATTAATCTCCCTTTGGTTCTCTCCGCAACCTGCCCCGAGCGAGGGCACGAACTTTCTGAAGATGAAATTTTTTTTTTGAAACCAAGTAGACAACCAATGTCTTTCCCTCTCCCTTCAGTCAAGGCTCTATTTCTTTTACTCCCGTCGTGAAGCTGTTTATGGTGTCTTCTTTTTGTACCTCTGTAGACCACTCCGTCGGGAATGCATGCCTTTCCACCTAGGCCAGTTCTGGATATCCTTCCCAGTCCCCTTGAGATGTCCCTCTCTGCCCCTTCCAAAAGCTAGATTCGCCGCCGTTTTTAGGTCTGAGAAACACAATTCTCGCCCCCCCCCGAAAAATCCTGCCGGTCCGTGTTTTTCTTGGACGTGTAAGATCTCTCGGTAAGGGTGCCGTGGCCTAGACCTCCTGTGAATTTTTTCCGCCCCCAGAGGTAACTCCAGACGGACTTCTGCCCTTTCAAATTGGACCTTTTGGTGCTTTCCAACGCCTGTGCGGCGAACGTCGGCCCCGTTTCTCGACTTTGGTCGGAGTAGTCAAACCCTCCTGAGCTAGGAGTTGTTTCCACCCCCTATTGCAGTGGAACTTGTTTGACCCGTCAGTTCGTTAGGTTTTTTAGGCGCCTCATTCTCCAGGGGCGCCGGCTTCGAGTTTGTAGTATTCCCCTCGGTTCCCCACCTCGACCCTGTTTTCTCAATCCCCATACTCTCCTCCTCCTACTTTGCCCCATGTTTGCCATTTTACGAGTTAGCAGGCTAGAGCGCACTGGACCGCTCTGACAGAGGACCTGGCTTTGGCTCGTAAATGGTCCAGACCTCGTCGTGTATGTTATCGAACCCGCTGGTACGACTCCCCGTGTCCGCCTCACTTTCGGGCGCGTCTCCCAGTCTGGAATGACGATCATCTTACGCAGCTGGATTCCGAAGTAAAACCATATTGTCCCGTTTCCCCTTTGCGCATCTTCTTCTATGGGTTGTTTTTCTCCCCCCTTCTCGGTCCCTACGGGATGGACGGCAGCCCTTCCTGCTGTTCCGTCCTTTTCTCTTTTGAGTCTGACCCCTTCCTGCGGACAAAGTTTTCTTTTCTTTTCCAACCTTTGCTTGGGGACGCAAGTCGAGGACTACCTCTTTTTGTCCGGGCCTGCAGGTATAGGTCTATGTTCTGGCGTCCACGCCGTCTCTGTCATTAGCAGCCTCCTTTTAGGGTCACTTTCCTCAGCTTCGTTGGACCATCCACTCATTGGGGCGGCATAGCGGGCACCAATCCCCCCTCATCTTTTTCGGCGTGCCAGCTTTGACCCCCACTTCCAGCCACCTCATTTCAGTTAAGGAGCACACAATTCTCCGATGCATTGGTCGTTTTGTGGGCGCACTTGCGCGTCCGCGTGTCGGATTTTAACAAACGCCGAGTCTGTGCATTTGGAGTATAAAGTTTTTGCCCTGGTGGGTAAATTCCCTCCTCCCATGTCCTGTCCCTCCACTCTGTTTTTCTCCTTTCCTCTCCTTTTATTTGGAGTTCTCTATTTGAAACGACCGAATGCGAAGGTTTTTGATATCTTTCTGCTTCATGTACAACTTTACCTCAAATTCTCCCTTAGACTCTGGCATCCCCGACTCGGTTGTACCTTCTCACTCCCTATGTAAGACAAGGCGACACCCCCATTTATCCCTGGGATAGGAGAACGCTTTTGGCTGCTTGCCCCGTGCCGGCGGCGGACGTTTTGTGATCTGCTGCTGGCCCCCGCGACTCACTCGTGTGCTGGTGTTTCTGGTGCCCCTGATTCAGAAGAACTGATTTGTATGGAGGCCGCCTTTGCTTTGCTTTTTGGGGCCCCGAAAACAGCCTTTCTACTTCCATTCCTTAGTTGACGACCTAATACCTGAGACCCCTATCACCTTTTGTAAGTTTCTCTCAAGGAGCGAACGTGGCCTCGAATGGCGTCCACTCCGGCCGGGCTCTTTTGACGTTTTTCCGCCGACTGCTGAGGAATTTTAGATCCGACCGTTTTTTTATGCCTTTACCAGGCGTTATCATCCCGTCTTCAGACTCGTCACCCTTCTCATGCGCTACGGATACAAGCCGCACAGACCTGGTACGAGTTTCCTTAAGTCAGCGGCGGCATCTTCTTCGTAGTCCTCGTGTTTTTCCGAGAAAGTTCTCCAAATAGTCCATGTTTTCCGACACTTTTGGAGTAGCTCCGCTGTTCGCTCAGTCGCAGCGCTGGTACCCGCTGTTGAACCCGCACTATTTTCATATTCCTTTTCTTAAAGGATTCCTGGACGCGAAACTGATTCCAGTTTGGTGTTGATTTTTACCTGTGGAGACGATTTTCAGCGGAGGCGGATTTCGAGGTATGCTCAGGGTTCTCTTTTCAAGTGATTTCAGAAATATAAACCAAGATCCTCCTCTCCTAGAACAGTTTTTTCTCTTGAGGCTTGCCGACGTATCGACGTGGCAGTCGACCGCTTGCGGAAGCGGGAGTTGTCCCCCCCGACTCCGAGCCTTTCGGTTTGGGTACCCTCCCTAGTAGAGCCCTGCATTTTCGGGCCGTCTTCTTTGAGCCCCCCTTTTCAGCGTCTTGTGCGGAGGTGCTTTTTTTTTTGGTATGAATTTTGTCCGTTCGGACACTGTGTCTTTTTCGTGAAGGCTTTGTTTAGGGGCGTCCCAGTCACCCTGACCTAGTACAAGGACCCCTCTAACCTCTTTAACGAAGGAGGTTTTCTCTGGGAGGTTCTTTTTGGCGAGCTTGCATCGTGGGTTCTCGCTCCCCACAGGTGTCCCTTCCGGAGCGTTGGAAGGGACTCCGTCTGGCTTTTTACATAGGGCTGGTTATTTCTTCTCTTGTTCGGTGCGAACGTCCGTTTACGCTGCCTTCGCCGGCTCCCATTTGGTATACATGTCGGCAGACACGATTTGAACCCCGTTCCCCCTCCTCCCGAGAATTGTTTTTCAGACCCCCTTTTTTTTATGAACTCCTCTCTTTCCCGGTAGTTCGACCTCAATTCGCCACTACTTTTTTTGTGTCTCCTAACTTTCTATTTCTTTACCTTGGTCCCTTTCTGGGGAGGGGAATTTCCTGTGTTTTTTCTTTTACCACCTGTTTCTTCTTCTCCCTCATCTCTGGAGCCATCTCCGAGCCTTGATGCCCGAGGGGTTTTGATCGCTACGTCCTTTTTACTCTGGTTGAGGCTGCCCCCCTCCCTTTATCCCTTCCTCGTCCCACTGTTGCAGAACATTCGCGTCGGGAGTTTCGGCCCCCCGCCCTCGTACCGTCGGTATTCTCTTTTTTAACCTCCCCCAGTCCTCTTGTGAAGAACTGGGTGATTTCGACATGCTCCGGAGTCTTCCGCTCTACGCCTAGCACGTGCTCCCGCCGCCCGGCCATGCCCCTGACCCTTCTTCTGCAACATTTCTTTTTTTCGCCTTAATATCCTCTTTCTCTCTGGATCGGACAAGACAAAAGTTGGGATCTTACAGCGTGCAAACCTGGGACCGGGCTTGTGCCGGCGAGTGGCGGTAAGCCCGATCTGGCCCTCGCGCCGTAAGAGGTGTGTCTTTTATCCATTTTTTTAATGCCCCACCACGGACCATATGACTGCCGCCCTGGATCCCTTGCCGCTGCGCTGTTCCGGTGCTTTTTTCGTTTCTTTTTCTCCTTCGGTTTTCGCTAAAGAATTTATTTGGTTGCTTGGAAAGGTGGGCCCATTCCTTATCCCCACCCCGGTCGCTATACCCCTCCATCCCTCTCCCTCGGATGCTGATAGTCCTCTCTTTTTTTTGTGTGCACTTCTCTGTGCATTCAGAAGAAAAGTTACAAGGTTTCCCTTGTTAGGAGAAGTCAGTTTTTTACGTTCACTGCCAAGCTATTCCTCCTTCTTCGGTTACTGGGTCGCTTTAATTCCCCCTTTTTTTATTCGGGACGGTCTCCCCCTTTCTATTTTAACTCTCCTTTTTTTTTTACTAGGATGTGGTTGTAGGGGTTGATTTTTCGTTCCTACCACTCTATGCGTCCTTGGAGGGGTCGCGATGGGGGGAGTGACAGGTACTTATCAGTTCGAGCGTGCTCCAGATGTGACCCGTTTCCTTCCACTGGAAAGCCCCTTTGTTCCTTTGAGATTTCAAGTCCTCCTTCCATTTGACGACCCGACACCATGTCTCCTCTCTTTCCCTCCAGATCAAGCCGATCCTCCTTTCGTTCTTACTTGGAGCGCGCCTTGGGTGTCAGCTTTTTTATGCCCCCCTTTTGCCACCTCTCATCCGATTTGATTTTATCCGGCCACTCCTGACGGCCTAGCCTTTTTCCGCGGCCACTTCCCTTCTCTCTTCCCGGGAAAGAACTTCGCCGCGGCTTGTTTACTTTACCAGGGTCCTTTCCCGCAAGATGGTTTTGGGGCGAGGAGCCCCTTGGTTCGGTTCATATCCCCCCCCGATTAAGTCCCCGTGTTCTTTCCCCACTTCTTTTACCTTCTCCCCAATTTAAGACAAAGGCGAGGCCAGTTTGCGTTTCCTGGGATCCTCGGCATGGTGGATGGGCCTCGATTGCAGTTCTAGCTTATTAAGGTCTTTCTTCAACCATTTTTTTTTTTTTTTTTTTTCTTTTCCTTTTCCCTTTTAACGGTCGCAGTCAGTTCGGTCAGTGTCGGGCTTTCTTTCTATTTAGAACTGTCTCTTCTTCTTATATCTTTTGGAGCTTTTTGCCCTTGTCTCTCCACCAACTCACGCTCCTTTTTTTGTGATTTCCTGTTTATTGTCTTTTCTTCTGCGTTGGTCCTCCTCCCCTCCCCCCTGCTGAGCTCATCAGTTCTATTCTATCAGGTAGCATCAGCGCTTAACTCTTTCGCGGAGATATACCTACTATGTCCCTTTACGTAGATCGGGATCCCCTCATCTTTCCCGCAAAGGCTGGTAAGTTCTCCAGTCAATAAAGAAACCGAGCGCAGTTGACTTTGAAGATAAATGTCTTCCTTTCCCCCACCTGTATTCCTCCCCATTTTGAGGATTTTTTTCCCATCCCTATATTAATTCCTAAGGGGTACTGTCGTCCTTATCTTCCTGGCCGGGGGCTTGATTGTCCTTTTTTTTCTACCACTATTCGGCAAGCCTTCCCCCCGGCCCCCGTGCCCCCTCCCCCTCACAGACCTGACCTCCCCCCTGAGAGGTCCAATCTTATCTTTCCCCCCCCCCCATCTTTCCCTGATTCGAAGGGGGCCGCGAGACCCCTTTTGGCAACTACGTCGCCCCCTCGCCCGCTCCGAAACCTCCTTTCCTTGGTAATATTTCGATGGCCGTGGACTCTATCCTTTTCCTGGTGCATTTCCGTCATCCCAATTCCCTTTAGGGCCCTACCCTGGTCCCGACAGCGGCGGCGTTCGTCTCCACCTCCCGACCCCTGTCTAATGTTGATCCATGCGTTTTCAGAGACCTGAAGTAGGCACCCCCCCCCTCCCGCTGCCTTTTCTTCGTAGTTTCCAGGTTCACGTTTTTGCCACCTCAGTGCCAGGGACGGGTTTGTTGGGATTCCCACATTCCTTTTTGGCCAAGTTATCCATTCCTAGACAAGGTGCCTTATTCCTGAGAGGGTGCTGTTATACTTTTTTTTTGAAAATCAGCCCTTGGTTTGCCCGCAGCCCCCATCGATTTGACGCTCCCTCTTCCTTTTTTCCACCCGGTGTCTAAGTACACAGTCGGACGTTGCAGTTGCGTTTCTTGCCGGGAAAGAGATAGACGTTTTCTTCCCCGGCTGCGTCCTTCTTTCAATTTTCCGAGCTTATCCTGGCGGATGACAACTTTTTTATCGATCACAAGTGGCAAAAGGGCTCATGCGAGCACTTTTTTCTCAACTCCCTTACTTGCCCGTCCGTAGAAGATGTCCGCCTTGGTGCGCATAACAACTCGTTCTGACCAGTTCTTTTGCATGGGTATCCCTAGTACACTCGTGCTTGTTTTGAGATAGATTTTGATGACGGGTTGATCCGATTTGATCGTGTATTTTCTTTTCTTCTATTGCTTTCCGTACCCCCCTTTTATTGCGGTTTCTAACCATGCGAGTCTTTATTTGAAGAAGTTCTCTCCCCACTGCCTTTTTCGCCTTTTCTGTAACGTGGTCGTTTCCTGGTCGTCCGTCAATACGACTGCCCATCCTTCATTACGACACCTCTGATTTTTTGTTTTCCCCTCGGAAAGAGGCTTGGGGCCCCCCTCTGGCGGACCTTATCAATAGACTTTTCCCACATCGCGGTTTTACGTCTTTGCAAGCATGTCTCCCCAACACTTCGCCCGTAAGGTGACTTTACCTCCCGTCATTTTACCTTTTGGACTTGTATTGCCGCATTTCTACTCTTCGTTTCTCTTCATAAAACGAAGAGCCCTTCAGGCGGGAGTCTTTTCCTTGGCACCACTTCCCCCCGTCATGCATTTG
>Ga0179593_1296506_pt1 | contig 12097 bp, 14 predicted proteins | sample CZODoug2_1_08_16_FD_185931 | JGI IMG/M metagenome (GOLD analysis project Ga0179593, IMG submission 185931) | Vadose zone soil fungal communities from Angelo Coast Range Reserve, California, USA - CZODoug2_1_08_16fungal (PacBio error correction) | ecosystem: Environmental > Terrestrial > Soil >... | reverse complement strand
ACGGCATTCTCCTTTTTCGATGCACAATCTCGTATGATTTGCGTCTTGATGACATTCTCCCTTTGTCTCCACCCCTGCTGACTCACTCATGAATCCTTCTTGCAATCATTCGCCCGAAACCTTCTCCCGTGTTGACCCCCCCGTTCTCGCTTCGATCCTTCGCGATCCGTAAGAGTCCTTCTTTTCACCCGCTTTATTAGTTGCTTTCTCCGCGAACGTTCGCCTTTTTTTAAGATTCTGCCCATCATCGACGGCTGGCCCTTTCCCCTTTACTCCCCCCCAAAATCCACTCCCTGCTACTCCTGCTTTACTACGTCCCTTTCGTGTTCCCCCCCCCAAGCCCCGATTCGGCTTCATTTTCTTTTGACTTTCGCCTTTAGTCGGTCGGCCGGGATTTTTCGTATCGGAGACACTGTCCCTTTCTCCGGCCCGCGAGCTTTTGGATGGATACTCTTCCCCGAAATCTCTGCCTCCGGCGCGGGTCTTTAGCTCATTGATAGCGCGTTGCACGCCCCCCCCATCGCTTCCTATCTGAGACCGCCTCCTTGATTTGTCTTAAGGAGAAGTCCCCGTCTAGACTGACCCCTGTTTCATCACGTTTTTTTCTCTGTTTTTGGCCCTCTTCCGATAGAGGCGATTAGTCTGCACGATCTTTTTCGGGAGTCCTCATTTTTCCTTCCTCGCGCGTAATAGGATTTTGACGATCCAAACCTGCACCTCAGAGTCCGGTTCGAATGGGCGTGTTTTGCGTTCGGGTCCTTATCCGGCCGGGTTACTTCCATCGGCATTCACGACTCTATAACCCCCCCTTTAGATTGGGCGCGGACTGAGATTTTTTCATATCTCCCCGCCCCTCATCCTCATTTCCCCTCGTTTGCCCGCATTTACATTTGAATACGTCGATTTCTGATTCTTCCCCTGCATGTTTGGATTGACGTTTGGTTCGACCATCTGGCAACTCCCCCGTATCGCCCTCATGCTTCCGTTACGTTGCCCCCCACCTCCCTTGATTCTGTTACGCGATCGTACGAGTCTGTCCCAAAAACGGAATTTTTTATTCGTCCACTTTCGTCCGCCTAAGACGATTAGGGTTTGGAGCTCCCTTTCGTGAGCTTCTTGGGAAAGCCGCCGCTGAGAGTCTCTCGGTTCTTCCATCTCGAAGAATATCTATTCAATTATGGTTGTTTTTCAGTTTAGAGCTATTCTGAGAGACTACCGCAGATCGCTCTCGTTTTTTTCTCAGTCCGGGTGCCAGTGCACGCCTCCTTCCTTCCCATGTCCCCCCTGAGTTTTCATTGTACAGCCTGGACGATCCCTCTTCCTCGCTCCGGAAGATCGCGCTCCTCGACGGTCAGTGGTTCAACTACCGGTTTGTGAACTGTCATATCGTTTCGGTGGGCTTTTCTGTGACCCCATTCTGGTTTCCCGAACATAGCTGACTCCTGGGTGCAGTTCACCCTTCTCATTAGTTCTTTCAACCCCTCGATTGGTTCCTGTTTCTGCCCCTTTTTCGGCCCAATCCCTATATCTCTTCCTCTACGCTCGTCTTTTTCCGCATTGTCATTTAGTTTCTTTCGAGTTTTCTTTGTTTGAATTCTCCCCCTTCCGCAGGTACCTCGCCTCTTTCAAATGACGAACCATCCACTTTTTCGACGTGGCGTTCCAATTATACTGCCTCTGGCGATTTGCAAAGCCCATTCGCCCGCGCCGCAGATCTGTTTCTCTGGCAGCGTTTTCCCCGGTCGCATCTTTCCTCCCCCGACGCGTTGATGAAAAGTATTCGGAAGAGGACCCTTTCCCCTCCGGCATCGTAGCTCATTCCCTTCCGAGCGTTTCCGGAGATGGTTTTGTCCCCCTGAGCGCCTCTTTATCGTTGAATTGACCGTTTTGAGTCCTGTTCATCGATCCCCACTAGAGATTTAGGAGACTTCCTTCTTTCTCCCTGATTCCCCGAAATAACCCTAGCGCACCCAACCTTCCTGCGGTCTTCCCCTGCATTTTTTCGAGGTTTCTTGTTTTCACTTCTTTTTTGACCCAGTAATCCGCATTTTTAGACTCCTCCCTTCGTCGATTCTTTTCTGGAGTTTTTCGTTCTCTTCAAGCTCTCCGACCTCCTCTTGCCCTTCTGATCGTCCGCAGTGTCGGTTCGGCATTGTCCGCACTTATACCCCTTTTTTTTCTCTTCACCCTTCCTTCACTCTTTTTCTTCTCTATCGAATTCGAGCGCCCGTACGTCTTTACGACACTGACTGCTTTCGTCTTAGAGTGATTCTTTTCCCGCTTTCACGGGTGCGTTTGCGCTGATATGTCTCCGGTCTGCCCCCACCACCCGGCCGACTTTTCGCTCTCCTTGAACAAGAGTGACGACTTTCTTTCCTTTCCCCTCATAGTGTGGTGGGTGATTGAGATTTACTTCTCCTCATCTGTCCTCATCCTCGAATCTTTTTGTTTACCGGCGACTTTTCCGGGCCCTGTGTCCCTCCCCTGTGAATAATTCATTCGACCTACGTGTCCCCATTCTCGCTTTCGGTTCGAGGAGCCCCCCTTACCGTTCGCGCTCGAGCGAGCCAGCTGATCATGTCGCTTGAACCCGTTGTTGAGATGTCTCACTGGCATACGAAGGCGACCGGCTTTCCCCAGCTCGCACTCGCGAGTCCGGCAGTTTGTGTCTTTGCCCGAAATTCAAAAAGGCCCATACTCTTGAGGACTCCTGCTTCTTAGATCTCTCCCCGATTTAAGTTACCTTCAAAATCTCAGTTCGTTCTCCCCCGTGACATTGACTCAGTCTCGGCGTCCTCGGGTTTTTTTGATCGGGGACTCACCTTTAACGTCCTCCGCCTTACCCGCGATCCTGATGGAGTTGTGAACACTGGATTCTAAAGCAGAGGCTTAAGAGCCTCAGTATCTTCCGATACGCTTCGCAGTCACCCCCAACTCCCCTCCGAAGGGTACAATACTCTGGATTTTCTTCCATAGATTTTTTCTGCAGGGTCCCTTTTTCCCTGGTGACGAGACTCTCCCGGTTATTTCCAAAAGACTGATTTCCTCTTTCTAATCTTCGACTGTTCTTGCGCGGTCTCCTCTCCCGCTATAGTTCTCCTAAGTTTAGGATCTCTGGCTTCCGATGAGCGTATTTTGGACTGATGAACCCTCCTCGCAAGATTTATCGAAATTTTTGGTTGTTCCCTTGTGGAGATCCTTGCTTCTCTGGTGCTATCTCCCCCTTTTCTCAATAATGCGGGAGTTGCCGATGGTTGCCATCCGCGCGTCGCAATCAGTTCCATACGGCATGTGCTAACCGGTATTTGAACGGTCGATTTTTCTCATTCGGGTTGACAGATGGGTCAATTTTTACTTTTTGTTTACTTAAGATTCCCCCATTAGCAAGTAAAACAGGACCTTTCCCCTTTCCGCAAGTTCAGTGAAAACTGCCCTGAGTGTTCTCCACGATGATCTTGAAGCGTGACAGGACGGTCGTTCTCGGCCGGCATCTAAGCTTTTTTTAGTTGTTTCTCCGGTGGGGCTTTTCTTTCCCTCGCTTGGACTCCGGATCTTCTCGCCGCGGTCTCCCCCTTAGAGTATCTCTTTCCTAGATAAGTTTTTTTTTTAGAGGAGATTCGTCCCGCTATCATACCGACATTGCTACGATCTGCAAGCAGGCGGTGAACTCAATCGTTCCTGTTCCCCAGTCTGCTCCCGAGCCCACCACTTCTCTTCCCGCTTGTTCCCGCCCCTCATGTTACTTCCGCTACGTTTCCCTTATTACGCTTCGCCGATCACATCTCGAATTTTTTATTCCCATTTTTCCCCCCATAACGTCTCGTATGTCATCGTTAGACCTTTTTGATTTTGCCTGGTGACCTTCTGTTTTCTTTACAAACCTACTCAAGGATGCATATCTTATCATGAACCGAGCCCGGTCGACGGTTTTCTGCCACCCGCCTCTTTTGCCTCCGCTGTGATGGCGCCGCCTTTTCACGCCCCTCTTATAGATTTGGGGCTTCATTCCGAGAATTCCTTCAGGATCAGCCTTTTCCATGTCCTGCCAAAGTGTCCGATTGGGCGATTTCGTCAAGTTTTTCTTTCCCCTCCGATGCGTTCCTCCCCTGACCACGCGCCTGAGAACTTAAGCCTCCCCGGTGCGCCTTCTTTTGACTTCGCCCCAGTTTCTCTCTTCTTCTTGCCGGTTTGATGAAGAAGCCCCCCTTTCCCCTCGGCCCACCCCTTCGCTTTCATTTTAATCTTTCCAGTGTGTTTTTTTGGCGTTGGCCTTTTGATTCGCTCTTTCTAGATGATTCCGAGGAGCGTCTTCTAATTCTCCAATTTCCATTTTCAAGCGTTTCCCCGTCTTCCCTTCCCTTCTCCCTCACATACCCCGCGCTCCTCAGCGGGCCCAGAGAAGGCTGACTTTTGATTTTGCCCTGTGACCCCGTACTCCTCGTCGTTGCTAGAGAGCGTTCTTCTTCGTTGCTTTCTTGGTAACCGATTTTCCCGCGGCAAGCAGTTTTCTAGTGAGATCCCCCCCTTGAAATTTCCTTTAGTCACTGACCAGTTCGCACTCCGGATACCAGGGTTCTTTCCTGCGAATATCACTTACGGGATTGACGCTTCCTCTCACTGGATGTTAGGTGTTCTTGACGCCTATTTCGCTCATGATCGCACGAGCGCGCGCATATCTTGCTTCCGCATCCTCCCCATGTATCGAGTTCCTCGTGTCGAACACAACCATCGTTTGATATTTCCCCCGAGATTTGTTCCCCTATATATATTTTCCTCTCCCTCCGTTTTTTGTCGATACGTCCTCTCATGTTTTTTTTTTTTCTGACCTCTGTTTTTTCATTTTTTTCTACTGTACCGCTGACGACCCCTTTTTCCTATTCGATAATGGATTTACGGTCAGTTGCTCTTCCTTTTCTCGTGACGACGAGGGGCCACATCCATCTCTATCGTCCCTTCGAGCGTCCAGAATGTTGATAAAGATTCAACTCGGTGCTTTGTAGGCACTTCTCTGATTCCCCGCTTTGCCCACCCTCCGCGACCCTTATGAAGCGTTAGAGGCGCGAATTACCCCACTCCCTTCTTTTCTTAACAATCTTTGCCTTCCCTCCGCCACCCTATTACGTTTTTCACAACTACCCCGCTTCCCCCCTTTCCTGAGCACTTTTTCTCTGAGCAGTGACGTGGGCCCGCCGATTCCCTTCCTTCGAGGTTTCTTGTCGATCCATTCAAGCTGATCCATTGATACGTCTTTTCGGATGGAGTTTACCCAATTGATTTTCTAACTACGAGTCCACAGTTCTAAGAGAAGTTTTGCCTCTCGGCCCCGGGTGTCCCAACCAGCCATAGACTGACTACGAGATTCGATCCGAGATCCTTGGCGCAGTTCCTTTCTTAGACGACCCAATTCGCAGCTCGCGTTAACGCGTGCCACGCGTCGCCCAGAGGTTCCTTCCCTCTGCCCGCTCGATCCAAGCTTTTTTCCGTTTCGTTCGCAGGTGGTCTTTTTTCCGTCATTCTCGCGTTGCTCGTAATCTCTGACCAAATCGTTGCCCCGTTTTCGCGAATTTGTTTTCGTAGTGTATCGACTTCCTTCGCGGGAATTTTTTTTTCCCGTGCAGCCATACTATATTCCCCTCCTGGGCAGATTCCCCCCCTCGATGCGCCCCTCCCGGCGTTGCAAGATTACCCGTGCGGGTTCCGCATCTACCCTATCTTTCCCCCCGATAATGTTTTCCCTTTCTTTTTTCATGCCCATGGCTTTGTTTTGAGATACCCCTTCCGCCCTTGTCCCGATCGACCGTCTATTCACCTTTTGGACTCCCGGGGGAACTGACCTTAAACAAGCCGGATTGAGCTTGATGCCCGCTCGTTTCAAACCCTATTCTTGACCGTCCAGTTCCCGGGTGACCGACCGCTTTTGACTAAGCGTTGGCTCTGGCTGCGCAGTTTTCAGATTTGTTTTTTTTCCCCGTGACATCCGTGATGGATAGATGAGAGGATCTGCGCTGGTTCTAATTTTTCCCCCTTCTTTTTGTTTTTTCTAGAGATCGCTGCCCCCCCCCGTTTCACCTTTTTCCCCGGCCCGTTTATTCTCCCTTTCTCGGCTTGCTCATGCACCCCCCCTTCTACATTCCCCCAGTTCCCACGCGAGATTCGGCCTTCCCCCCCTCTAACTTTGACCTTCACGTGTTTCCCTTTTCTACTACGAGAGACCCTGCCTCCTGTTTCAGTGGTTCACAAAGTCTTTTTTTCCTTCTAGGTTTTTCCCCGAGACCTGTTTACCCTTTGTATTTTTTCAATGTACCCCCCGACCTTTTTGACCTCCCGCTGGCCTGCCTAAAATGCCCTTTTCCCTATTGCTTTAGTTAACCCGCGTTCTACTTGTTCCTCCCCCCTTCGTCTGGGCTAGTCTCGTAATTTCCTAGCGTTAGGGCGTTCCTCCTCTTTTTTGAATTCTCCCGCGCCCTCATGAGAAAGGTTTGACTGTACGCCAATTCGCGATGTCTATCTTTTTTCTTCCTGATTCAGACAGCTCGAGACCTTCTCGATTTCCTCTTCGCGCAGCATCTTGCTAGGATTCACATTGTTCTTTTTCTCGTTGCCTTCTATTTTTCGCTTTGAGGGTACACTTCCTCAGAGATTAAATTTATGCGTTCCCGACACTTATTTTTATCGCCTGCAGGAAGTGTTCCTTCTCCTCGCGCTGACCCGTATTTGGCATCGGAGTCTTCCTTGATGAGTCTTATTTGTGTTCCCCTAAAGTCCTCAATCTTGGTCCCCCCCCTTTTTCCATTTTTTCGGCACCCCTTTCTAAACCTTCCCCTTCAGAATTTCCCTCTTTCCCAGCTCGTTTACCCTGACTCCGCACCCTTTCAGGTGACTTCGGGGATATTTGAAACGTAATAGTCGAAGCACGAGGCTTCCTCTTTTTGTTTTTTTGAATTTTTTCTTTTCAATCTTTTGACAAGCCCCCCTGCCTCGATGCTTCATCTTGACTTTTCCTCTAGGCCCTTTGACCACGATACGGGTTCCTTTCTCACTTCCTTCCTCCTCTTACGCAGTAATTGATGCGATGCCTCCCGCCCTACTCTCTTTTCCCCATTATTTTTTTCACTCGGAGTTCAGCTGCTATCTGAATTCCTTTCTTTTTCCCTCTGCGCTTCAATCCATCGAGAGGGGAGTTCCCTGGACTGCTATGTTTTTTTGAGAGTTCTTGGATTGTCGTCTTTCGTCGACATCTGATTATTCTTCTCTCTCTCCCCTCCCTCTGTGCGAGGATTTTCTGTTCCTCTCGTACTTTCGATGGGTGTGCTTCTACCTCCCTTTTTTTCGCATCCCTGCTGACGACAAGTATCTCCTTCTCGTCCTCCTTGCTGCCTATTTCATAGAGTCATTTCTTCCCTCATTTAGCGAACCCATTGTTCGCATTTTGATAGTCCTCCCGCGGTCCTCTCGTCTTCCACGGAGCTTCCGATCGCCCCATCTCGTCCCGGACTTGTTGCAGGTTTCTTGCTTACTTCCATCCCACGACACACCCTTTCTGCGAGGACGTCTCGTATCCCACTTCCCTTTTCCTTCTCCTTTTATTTTTTTTTGGCCGTGGTGACGCGGAACCTCCCCCTATGCCTTCGGTACTGGTTCTTGCTATAGGTTCTAACCTGCCGACATTTGCCCTCTTCGCTCTCTTTCTTGTTTCTCCTCCCGTTCTTGCAAGCATTCGTCGGCAGGCGACTTCTTTCCTTGACGAAGCGTTCGGCTCACGGCCCCGCCTACGCACTCCTCGCGCTGCGCTATCATTTTTTTCCGTCCTCCTTTTTATCCTCTTTTTCCTCCGACGACCCTGCCCTCACGCCCTCTATTCCAATAGTGGCGCCTTTGGTCCGATTTTGCGGCCTCTTATGCCTATCTCGAGCAGAGGCTAAGGTTATGGTCTTTTTCCCGAATCTGTTCTGCGGAGTGAGAATTCCTCCCCCGGTTACCCGCCCCTCGTCGGTCCCCGCTTGCTTCTTTCGTCCCCGTTACATGAGATGCTCTTTCGCGGACCCGAGTAATTTACCCTTCTTTCACTTACGAGGTCGATTACGTGCGGCGCAGATGATTTCTTGCCGATTTTCATACTCGTCGGTGGGACTTAGACATTGCATCTTCTTCGACCCTGATTGCGGGTGCCATGGCGTTTCTTCCTTTTTTTTCCGCATGGTAAACTCCCCTTCCCTTTCCGTCCCTGGTCCATTTCCACCCGCCTTTATTTTGACCACTGACCTTCGTGGATTCGCCCTCTCGGGATGCGTGCGACTTTTTCTCAGTGCTTTCTTCTTTTTCCACTTTGCGCCGAAGACGCCTGAATATGTGTTTGGATCCTCTCTTCGTGCGCTTGTTTCAAGATTGCCTGATCTCGTTCTCGCGGAGGCTCGTTGTAGATGATCCTTCTTTTTTTCCCCCCTCCGTTTTCTATTTATTACTCTCTACCCTGCCTCTTCTAGACTCCTTAGGAGATGAAGAATCAGGAAGCGCGCTCCCCCTCGCGTAGTAAGATTCTTCTGCCGCCGTCATGGCTCCACGAATTATTTCCTCTCAGAAGCTTAGACCCCCCTGCTCAATACTTAGTTTCATTTTTTTTTCAAATTGCTTCATGTTTATTCTGTCTTTGTTTTTGATTACTGACTTTGACCCCCGCCCCCTGTGTCTCCCCTTTAAACCCTCTCCCCTTGCCCCCCTGCAGCTCCTTAGTCGAACTTCTCCTTAACTGTCCTTGCGTTATTCCCCCCTAAGAGTTATGACTATTTTTCCTTGCCGTTTTCGTCTGTCTCCGACTTCCTAGCCAATGCAGTTGAGAGGCGGTTTGAAGGCCTCTACTTCCCCCTCTCCGAACGCCCTCCCTGAACCTTCGCCAAGACCCATCCTGCCTTTTCGATTTCTTTTTCATATCAATTTAAGTTCCCTCTCTATGGAAGTTGCAATTCCTCTCGTCCCTTTTTATGGCCCTCTTGCCGCCGACGATTTTTTCTTTTCGACGGCACAGATTTCGATCTGCGTGGATGACGTTTTTAGTCCCAGTCCCTAGGTCGTCAGTCCCTATGTATAGCAGCCTCGGCGTCTCTATTTTCTAGATTGGAACTTGAGACTCCCTCCCTCTGTCTTCTGAACTTATTTCCGCCTGAGTCCGTTTCCTCTTCTGTAACACCCCCGCTTCGCTCCCGACTTTCCGAGTAATTTCTTTGTGACCCCTTTTTTCCCATACCCCGCCTACTCCTTCCTTTTTTCCCATCTCGTGAATCACGAGGTCCTTTCTGGTGACCACGCAGATTTGATCTCAGCCTCCCTGGCCTTAATCGTTGCCCCTTTTTTGCCACTTCGTCAAAGAAGCACTTCCCTCCTCCCCCCCCTTTCCGACCGAAGGAAATTCCGTTGCTTCGGGACTTGAAACCCGAACTTTTTCCTAGATGATACCCCCCCTCTTCAGATTTATTCGATCTCGTAATTGTATGTTCGGTCCCATTTTGCGAGACTTCTGTCCGCGATGCTTCTCATTTTATTGAGACGGCCCCCTGCATCGAGCTCCCCCTCTCACCCATACTTTTATCGATCTTTACTATGTTTTGCTTTTCGACTTTCTTCAATAATAGGTTGTCTCTTTAGATTTTACTAGTTTCTCTTCCTCTTTCTCCTTTTTTTTAATTACCTTTTGACTTCCAGTTCTCCGGCTAGACGTTTTTCAAGGTATATCATCCTGTTACGTCCTTTCTTTTTGTTCCACGCGAATCAGTGCGTTTCTCCTTTCTTCTCTCCCCCTTCCTTTCGTTCTTCCCTCCTGTTTTTTTCTTTTCATATCTCTCAAAAAGAGGGTGTGAGTTCTTCCTTTCTCGAATGCCTGACCGTTATTTATCGCAACAGCTGCGGCCCCTTTTGAAGAGCGTGGAAGCCCTCCCACAGACCCCTCAGTCTTCGCCTGGTCGGCCTTCCGCCGTCACTCTTTTCCGTTTTCCCCCCCCCCCATGGTTTCCCCCCTTTTTCCCAATGCTTCCTGTTCCGAGAGTTGTGTTTCCCTATTTTTCACTCCTCTGTGCCTTCGGTTCTGGATAGGGCTAACTTCAAGGACCATTTTCGGAGGATTGCTTCCTTTTCTTTGGATACCTTGCTTCCCTAAACGTCCTGACGAGAGTGAAGCCTTCTTCTCGACGAAGCTTTTTTTTACTCTATGCACTCTATAGACCCATCCTAAGGATGTGTTCTTCATTTAGTTGTTTTACTATTTAGACTTTCAAAACTCTTTTTTCTGAGGAAATCGTTGGCTGACCGTCTCGTTCTCTTTGAGATGACAGACTTCTTAATTCGTTCTCGGGAGACTCTGCGTCTTCGACTGGGCTTTAAGACTTATTTTGAGGATGCTTCTTCCCAATTATACTTTCAAAACTTAAATATCCCTCGTCTTCTGCGTACTGGTTTGCGTCCCCAGTATCCCCCCTTCTTCCATCGTTTCGGTTTCTTTAGGTATTCCCTCCACCTAACATCAACTTTCGAGGTCGATTACTATTGTCTCCCCGACGAGAGAAAGATTTCCCTCCCTCGGCGGTTTTTCCCTACCCCTCATCGGGCCTGGCATTCCCCCCTTTTTTGTTCTGACTTATTATTTTGCATTTCCCTCTTAAAGAGTTTGAAATCCCTGGTCACCCTACATCCCGCCCCGTATATCCCCTTTCCTATAACTGTGGAGCTTATTTTGACATTCCATTCTTCTTTTCTTTCTCTCTAGTCCGAGCGTAACCCCTTCCGGCTTTTGATATTCCCTTTGTTACGAGATTCCTCTCCTTTGTTCGTTTTATTCCTTTGCGTGCCGTTTCCTGGGCACGCCCGCGGACCATCCGCTTAGGAGTTAGCGATCATATCCTCACATCAATACGAATTGGTTCTCTGAGTCTCTCTTCCCTCCTCTTCTCGAACTCCTCCCTTCCTTTTTTCACCAGAATTTTTTCGCGAGAAAGGTCCCCCCCCCTTCTATTTCGATCTTTCTTCCGCTTGAACGATATCCGCCTTTTTCCCTTTTTACGCTCGTTCCCCATTCCTCGAGGTCTTTACCCACCCCCTTGTATTCCTATCCCTAGCCCCCGTTTCTTGACCTGTTCGTTCTTTTCTTCAATGAGTTCATCCCACACCATCTTCTGAATCTTTTGCTTAGTAGTAGTCGAGAAATACGATCTTCTCTGCGGCCCCAAAAGAAGATTTTTGAACGTCTCTTCGGATTCCTCATCATAGAAATGCGTCATGAATCATATATTTTTAAAATCGCTCCTGCCCGGTATGGTATATCACGCATTGTCCACTTGGCCAGAACCAAATTTCCTCCTCTTGTTGTTTAAGCGTTTGACTTTCTTTCCTCCTTTACGGCGACTGCAACTTTCTACTTCGTCTTTTGCACGCAGATTTTTCTCGCGGTCCCTCGCCTCCCTTTTTCACAGGTACCGACTCCCTCTTTGCGTGTTTTCAACTATTTCAGTCCTTCCATTGGCTTTCTCCACCTCATGAGATTTCGCCCTCCCGCTCGGGATTGGTCACCCGTTGCTTTGTGATTAGCTTTTCTGCTTCAGGCTCTTTCCCGGGTCTTTACTCCCGTAGTTTATTCCCCCCCCGAGGAAGCGTTTTGCAATTCTTCCCTTGAGGTTCGCCTAGCTTGACTTTTCCCCTTAAGTCCTTTCGGTTAAAGACTTCCCGCCTCTCCCCCCCCTTCCTCTCCGTTGACTCCTTTTTTACGATCGTCGGCCCTCAAGATTTTATCCCGTGATTCTTTTTTTTTTTTCCCTCCCCTTAGTCCCTTTCTCCTGACTACCCTCCCCTTTTTCAGGTCCGATCGGAACAGCCCCCGTTCGCCGACAATTTTCCCCCCTCGATTTTTACCCGCTTTTTTACTATCCCTCCCCCGGCGTGGCGACGTCGCGTCCCTTATGTTCTGATGCCCTCCGACTTTTAAGACTCTACAAAGAGGTCTCGCTTTCTCATTAAGGGATATTACTGTTTTCATCTCTCTTCTTCCCTCCCGTAAGGATGCACAACTCTTCTCGAGGATTTCTAGTTTTCCTCAAGACCCCCCTTCTGATGTCCG
>Ga0179593_1707782_pt1 | contig 12098 bp, 8 predicted proteins | sample CZODoug2_1_08_16_FD_185931 | JGI IMG/M metagenome (GOLD analysis project Ga0179593, IMG submission 185931) | Vadose zone soil fungal communities from Angelo Coast Range Reserve, California, USA - CZODoug2_1_08_16fungal (PacBio error correction) | ecosystem: Environmental > Terrestrial > Soil >... | reverse complement strand
CTCTCGTGCCGCCCCGAACTATTTCGCTTGCAATCCTGGCTGTTGGATAGTAAGCAAAGGTACTGGACGTGAGTTCCCAAGTTACTTGAGTTCTAAGTTGTTTTTCTTACGAATTTGGTTTCGAGGAGTTGTACACGCCTTTGAACTGAAAAAACACGTTGTCCAATTATGTTTTTGATTTGAGTCTTCGTCTTTTGAATACCATGCTGGTCGTTCGAACGCCCACCAGTCCCCAACCTTCCATCGTTTTTTTTTTCTCGATTAATGGGGGTAACCTCCGATATTTCCTTTTTCCCCCTCCTCTCACGTAATGAAGTTCCGTGATGTTTTTTTAACCTTCTTCCCCTTCCCCTCCATGTCTTTAAGTCCCGAAAGCGCGCACTCCAAACCCGTTTTGGCCAATTGAAAATCCTCCAACTCCTGTGATCGCTTTTTCTTTTTCAGGTGCTTCCCCCCCGCTCCCGTCCGGCTTCGGGCCCCTTCCCTAATTCTTTTAGCCCGGTATCTCTCCCTTTACGAGGAGGAGAGCCGCCCCCCCCTTCAGCTGAGATTGCTTCCCCCTAAGTTTTCCCAGAGCTTTCTCCTCTTAGCCGCTTTTCCCACGGACCTAAGACCCCCCTCCTCTATGCATTTTCCTGTAGACGAGACGATCGTCCAGAACGGCGAATCCCGTTAGGGTTCTCACTCTTTAGCAAACCTCCCTCCCCCCAGATCCTTCGTTTAGCTCCCACCCCGTGTACACGAACCCTTTCCTGCCCGATTGGCTTGATTTTTCCCGCGTCCTGGTGCAGCTGTATGCTCCTTTTTCTTTAAGCCATTAGATGTTCCCTAGTCGGCTTGGATTGAATCGTTTGTCCCAATTCCACCCCCATTAACGTTTTTCGGATGGGATCCCCTCTCGTCTCCTTTTATACGGCTATCCCCACCCGTTAACGCCCCGCCTATACTCCACGTAAGCCCGAGTTGAACCTCTCTGGGTCCGGCGTCGGTCTCTGCTTGGTCAAGCGCGGGCCCCCCAGATGCCCCATCTTCGACAGACCTACCCCCACCACGTCACACTACTGAATTTCTCGTACGAGGCGCCCCGTAAGCTGTTACCGCCCTTCCGCCGGGGCAGGTGATTTTTGCTGTGGTGGCCCGCGATTTTTCTCGGTCGGCTCGTCCGCAAACATACCATTTTTTTTCTTGGCCTTTTCCTCACACCCCGCCGCTTATCATTTGCGGTTCGCCGCAAGTCTCTCGCCCTCCTGTTCTCCCGCCTGACCTTGCCACTATGGTTAACTTGTTTTATGACACTAGGGAAGTTATGGGGGGGTGAGGCCATATGCAATCATCACCTCCCGCACCTTCTAGTTTTCCCACCTTCTGTTTCTGATCTTCTTCTTCCACCCTTTTTTTCCGAGGATATGCCTGGAGCATCCCTCTGAAGGCTCCTTGAAGCCCCCTTCGAGGGCTCCTCAATCTCGGCTCCTGTTGTGCAGCCCCCAACTCCATCGCCTAAACCTTTTTTTTGGCCCTGATGCCGTATCCTTATCCTACCACCTCGCACGGTGTCTACGTTCCCCGTGAGGCCGTTGTTCCGACTGAACCCCTGTCTGTTGTCATTCTTTTTTTGGGGCGCCCTGGCCTGCCCTGCTGGTTTCCGCGCGTCTCCTTGCGTTTTTTACTATGATGCCTTTTTACGGTCTGCGGAGGACCCCCCCGTGGTCAGGCAGGAGCTGCAAGGTGGAAGACCTGAGATGCTTTTCATCATTTTGCCCATTCCCCCCCGCGCTGGAGTTGCGCAGGACAGCTGGCGGATCCAGTAGTGCTCGTCCAGATCTTGATGTGCCCCTGGTGCGGATGGGTTTTTTTTAGACTTGGGCCTGATTCTTGTTGCAGGGCCGAAAGTTGATCGCATGAGGCAGCCACGCGGTTACGCCTTGTTTTTTTTCCGCTGCCTCTGTTTTTGTGCTTTAGTTGAGTCATTCCTCCCTTTCTATGGCGGCCTTCCGAGGCTTCTAGCCTGCGGAATATGGTCTTTTTTCGATTTTTCGTCTCGATCCTAGAAAGTGTGCGGGCTTGTTCCCAAGGATCATTTATTGCGCCCTGCCACCCGGCTATTATGACCTCTATTTTTTACCGTTATGCTTCCCAATGGGCTTCGACTGTGGGGTTAATGGCTTCGGCTTCCCCCTATTTAGAGGTGAGAGTTTGCCGCCACCAAGGCCTGTCGAAGGGTGGCTTCCTCGTACAAACGATGCCAAACTTGAGAGCGTGCCTAGTCTTGGCGGCGATCCTCGACAAATGCGTAACTGATGGTGAGGACACCTTCTCTGCTTGTCAAGATCCTTATGTGATTGTTTGCGATTTTGGCGTCCCATTCCTTTGCGAGGCCGTTGTAAACGTTTTCTGAAATGCTCACTTTTCCGCAGGCGCTATCGTGCCGTTTTTTTTCCCTGTTTTCTTTTTGTAGTGAAATTCACTCTTTCCGGCCTGAGCAGCCCCGGGCCGTGTCGCTATCTAGATTCACAAGCGATGTGAAGTTGGCAGTATTTGACGAGTTCTGGGCGCGGTCTGCGTCTCGGTGCCCTAGGGTCCTACTGCGGCTTGATGCGTTCGTTTGAATGTACCCCCCTTCTTTTCTTTTCTCGATCCCTCAATCTCATGCTCGCGGTCCCCAAGGCCGACATTAATTGCAAAAGAGGTTCTTGCGTAACCGCGTTTTTTTGATCCACCCTCCCAGTTTTGGTCATTACCGGCCCCCTCTCTCGGGTCCTGGTTCTGTCTAGCCGTGCCTCCCGCCCGTACCTGCCCCCCTCTTCTATATCGTTGTTCGCCCTTTCAACCGAAACGTTGGCCCTGCTTCACTTCCCCCAGCCGAAGACTTCGTGATTTTTCAATTTCCCCTTCAACGGCAGATTTTTGTTCTTTTTTTAAGCCTTTCATGACTGATGGTGCACGGTGAGGGAGTTAGTCTTGCTCCGGAGCTTACCGCCGCCAGAGGTCCCGAACAGCTCACACGCAACGCCTCCCCGGACGCCGACTTGGATCTCTCCCCTCGGGACCGGTCCGCGCCATGAAATAGCGGGCCGGTCGTATGGCACTCTCTCTCCCGCTAGACCACGTTTCAGCGAAGGCTTGTATCTCACGTGTTTTGGGGACTGTCCGGACCGTCCAGCATAGGCCCAGTTAGCGTGCTTCTCCCTCCTTCCAACCTCTCCGGCCGCACATGCAGTGATGTTTGCCCTCCGGGCTAGCCATTCTCGGTGACTCCGCTAACCCCCTCGAGGTAGATCGATCAGGAACTTACGCAGACCGTACCGTTTTATTTCCCCAGGATTGCAGTGATACATGGGTGTCGGGGCCGAGTCTCGTTTTTGGTTTTGCTCGTCGGCTTTAACATAGCTTGTCACCCCCCGTCAGTTCGTCCCACGATCCTCTGTCTTTCCCCGAGATAACCCCCAGACTAGGCGGGGAACCCCGTATGCCGTTGTCCCCCATTTTCTGGATCTGGGCCTGCTTTTTTGGGGTTTTTTCAAGCTTGTATTGGTCCCTTCTTTCGGCGTTCTTGTCGCTGGTTGGCAACGAAGGGATTTCACGGCATAATGACCGGTCCGGTGTGGACAGTAGTGGGGACCTTCGCCCTTTAGCAGCTTTTTTTTCCCCCTATTCATCGTCCTTAGATGGCTTGCCTTGCCCCATTGCTGTGGGGCCTTTACCCTCTGAGTTTTTAACACTAGAGCCTCTCCTTCGGGTTTTTGCACATTTTGCCTTGGAGATGCAAGTTCCTTTTTTTTTCTTTTTTAGCTACCGCTTTAGCGGCGAGTTGGCTTTTCATATTTTTTAGTGCCTAGTATTTTCCCCCGCATTCTCGTGCGCAGGTCAGTGTATCGCCCCACCATAACCGATACTTCCATCCCGCAGTCCTCTCCAGTGGAGGTGGAGTTTTTAGACACCGATGTAGTCGGCCAGTTGAGGGTTAACGTTGTGCGCGTTTCCTACTTTCTTTCATCCCCTTAGTGTTTTTTTCTCCCGCAGGCCCAATCCCCAAAAATACACGAGCACCCGCTGGTTTGCTTTCTGCGCCCGACGTTCGGCGACCCCTACTCCCTTCTCCATTTTGGTGACCACGGACCCCCCCTCTTCCGTCACGGACATGTCCAGACCAATAGCTCAACAACATACACCCGCGCGTCTCCATGCCACTGCACCAGTTTCCAGGCGGGAATATTCCCTACTCCCCCGTCACCAGTCCACCTCGTCCCTGCTTTCGTTAGCAACCGCGTGGAAACCCCACCGCCTCTCGCACCTAGGGCGCCTCGTGTAATGTAGCCTCACAACTACCTTAAGGCCTGATCCTCACTTAATCCGCCAATTCTCCCCCGGCCCACCTCCCCTTTTTTACCCCCAACAGCAAGCCTCTTCTTGGTCTAAGTCTTCCCCCGACTTGCCCCCAACCGCCCGGGGACACGATCTGACTGAGTCCTACCGGGCCCCCGTTCTATCCCCTCTCGACTATAACCCCGAGAATTTCCACCCATCGACCAACCCCCTACCCTGCTCTCCGCCGGTAGCCGCACACACACTTCCTGGTGTACCCCCCCTCGTCACCTCCATGTCCTCCTTCTCTTCCTTCATCCTCCCCGCACAACTTGCCCGCACCAGCGGAATTGGGTTGTTGTGCCTTTGTAGTTCCTGCGTGCGCTCTCGCTTAGGTCCAGAGGTTCTTAGATGTGCCCCACCAGGTCCCCTTCCCCCCCGCCCGATTCTCGTCCCCCTTTCTCGCTTGCCCTCGAAACGGCTTTTCCCTTTCAAGGGCCCGCACTGTTAAGTTTTTGTCCTCTTTCCCGGCATTTTTTTTTTTCATGCCTGTGTCCAGTAACCCACATTATTCTAGTTTTGATTTGCTCACATCTCCTTTTTCCTGGAGTTTCCTGATCAGACTTATTTCCAATAGATTGTTCTTAATGGGAGCCAACCCCTCTAACCGATTCCTCCGGTGCTTTGGGGTTGTGTCACCCCCACAGGCCTTGAGTGCCCCCCGGATCTCCTATTGATTCCACTATCCCTTTCCTCCGTTTTATGCAAGTTTCACACGTCCTGGCCACTGCAGGACATGTCCGGATTCGTTTCGTACCGAAACGCTGTCACCAGATTCGGGAAGCGCCATGCAAGACTTCCTTTCTAGGCCCAGAGACCAATTGATTCCCAGCTGTCTGGCCCCATCTAACGCACAAACATAAGCCATATTGATTCAAGTGTTTAGTCAGTTCCTTCTTCCCCCGCACCCCAATGGTTTCGCTCACCCGTTGACCTCGCACTCCTCCCTCTTTACCCCCTACCTTCTTTTCAATACCGGTCGGGCTTCGTAAGAGTTTCCGGTCTCTTTTTCCTTCCCTTAATCAGCTGCTTGTTTATTCTCAACCCTTCGTTCGTGTCTAGACCTGCTGACGTTTCCAGGCGATAACGGGATTTCGGCCTCTCCCCTACGGGCATCCCCTGCAGTCTATTCTTGCTTCCTGTCTTCGAAGGTAGAAATGTGTTTTAGTTCCGGTGAACGCAAATTTTTTTTCCTTTCGCCTGCCCGACCACGATGATTTCTTTTTCGAATCGCCCGACAAACAGACTCCTTTTTCGTTGCCTTCCTCATACTTTCCTCTTTTTTCTTGCATGAGTATTGTTTAGTCCTGCGAACCCCAAGAAGACATTCGTCCCGTTACATCTAGATGGTCTTTACTGGCTCAATCACACTTTTCGACTCCCGTGGTTTTGTCAGCCCGGCCCTCTTCCCCTAACGTTGCTCTTCACACCCTCCCTTCCCCCCACCCCCCCACTAAAGTCATTGCTCAATGAAGTTGTTTCCCCACTTACCGACTGGCCGTCGATGTCAACGCATCCCCCTCTCCCCTGCCCCCACGCTTGGGACAAGTATCTTAAAAGCAGCACCTAAAGATTTCTCATCGAATTTTCCAGCGCGTAGTTGGCACGACACATGGGAACCGAGGCGCTTTGTACTCCAGCGGACGCCTACGCTTTTTTTCGTTGCCCTAGAACGTGTCACAGTCCTCAAACCCCTCCTCGATGCTGTCCCGTTGGGGTTGTACACCCTTTTCCTACGTTGCGCGAGCACCGTACACTGTATCTCACCAAGGTACGCTAGCCCTTGCCTGCCAGACCTCCCCCGGCTCAGCGCGGTGGGATTTGCATCCCACCCAACAGTGCCACAACCCTCCCTCACCGTCCCCGTTGATTCCTGACCTCTTTTCCATAAGAGCGCTAATGTTCCAGCGATTATTTCCCAGAGGCTTGCAACGACCAGCACGGACCCCGTCTCTGCATGTACGAGCGGGTGCTCTTCGGTCCCTGCCTGTCGGCCCCCCCTTGGTGTCCAGGAGCCCCTCCCTTCCACCAATACTGTGATTCTCACAGAAAATGGCAGTCCCGGTTCTTTCTGCCCGAGGAGCTGGAGATCGCGATGGGACACCCCCATCGTTTTGCCCGTTCTCAACGGATTTGAATCTTGGGTGGTGTCCCTTGCGCCGTCCGCCACAGATCCTCCTTCGGTTGTGTGCCCCCGCCCAGTGGGCTGGCGGCGGCTCGTTCCTGACGCTGAGCTATTTATCCTGCGCCGTATCCCGGTTCCCAGCATCCCTTTGCTATCTGCTTCGATTGTGTCATATGTGTTGCAGGCGTGCAGTTGGACCTCAGCAGGAGCAGAGTTTATCAGCGACAGGTCCCTCGGTTGCAGCAGTTTGCCCTTTATCTTTTGCTGGGGCGCCCTTTTTTCCCGCAACCGGCTCCTTTCCGTTTTTTTTTCTTTAACTTTTTTTAGCTCGGCTGTGCGTATTCTTTGAATGTCTGCCGCGCTTTTTTTGTCTGTTCACTTTGCCACTTGTGGCATCCGTTAGTTCCTTTTTTTTCACTCCTTCTTGTTGACCCATGTGGGTCCCCGAAATTTTGTCCTGGTTCTCCCTGTACTCATCCTGACGGCACTCGCGTTAATACAATTAAAAAGGGGAGGAAAAAAGGGGCGGGGCTTTCTCAGACCACCGGTGCGTCCACTTGGGTCTGAGGGCTACGACTTGAGCGGGGAGACTGTCTGATGAATTCGGGGCTCCCTGGATTCAATGCTTTGGGTTCTGGGCCCTGTAATTCGCGTTCTCCTTCTGGCCGCGGCCACTGGTGTCCATTTCTCCCTTTGCGGTTAGCCCTCATGGCAGCGCAGGTGCCCCATTCCTTAGCCTGGCCCGGGACAGGCTCATTCCGGCCCCGGCCTTTGACCCCCTTTCCGGAGTCCTCTCCATTGATCGCTAGTCACTGAACCCCCCCTTCCAGGCGACTTCCTTTCTGTTTCTGGTATGATTTCCCAAACGATCTTCGATCCAGGGTGTGTTTTTCTGATGTTTTAAGTGACTGTTTAAAGTACGATCTACCCTTTTTTTTTGCTTCGTTCCTTGCGGAGGTGTTCAACCCCCCGGTGCGGTTGGCCCAGATGAATTTCTCTCTGCCTTTATGTGTTCCGTTCACATTTTTGTGGCGTCTTGACGGGATAGAGTACATTGTAGTGTTTTTCAATTTGGTGGAATAGGCCAGTGGGCGTTGAGTTCTTTTTTCTCTGGGGAAGAGGTCGTTTCTAATCTTTCTTCATGATTTTCTCCCTCCCTCGCTTCAGTAATCTTTCTCGACAAAGCATATTCCTGAGGATTAGTCAACGGTAGGTTGGAACCCCCTGTGGACTTTCCATGGGTATGGTAAAGATCGACCTTTGTCAAGCCGTACCTTTTTCGTTCTATTAGACGCTGCCCCTTCAGGGATATAGCACCAGGAAAACCCTCATCATGCGGGGGCAGTTAGGGTCTTTTGCCAATCTTGCCCGTGGAAACTCGGCAGATTTTTTTTTTTTTGGGTTCTGTGCCTTCCGTACTTCCCTGTGCGTTTTCGGGTTATGGCTTCGGTAAGTGGGGTCCGAAGGACAAACCCTGGTGGATGAGGTTTCATATCCAACGAGATTTGTTGGCATCACGTCTTACCCACGCCCGGATCGGCGTTCCTGCCTTCACTGTCCTTGGTTAAAGTGGACCCCGCCCGTCGATATTTTCCATCTTTTTGGCTGCTTAACAACCAGCCTTGTTTCCTCACCCACACATAAGGTAGGCTGTGTGGCACCCTGTCCCCGCAATATCTCCTTTTGGTTTTCATTCCCCGGTAATTTGGAGTGTTTTCCCCACGAAAAGCTTCCTTATGGGCGGTGAAATTGGTGCAAGTACTTCAAATTTTATATTTTTGTAGTTGATTTCCAGTCCCCGAGTATTGTTGTGTTCGTCATCGGATTTGGTTTCTTGTCGGATGCTTTTTGCCGTCTGCCTTTGCTGTCTCTTTTTTTTTGAGCGACCCCCTTCCCCCCCTTCGGGTGCCGCCCCCTTCCTCATTCTTCTGGGATATAGGTGCTTTGCGGTGGGGCTGTTTTCTTTTGACAGATTAGGAGTCTTTTTTGAAGGGCTTCGGTCCTTTTCCCGTTTTCTTTGTTTTCTCCATGCCTTGCTTTTTCCGAACCCCCACCCCCCCCCCACACCTCTTGGAAGTGACTGTAGGAACCTAGTAGCCTGTATAGAATTTTCCCTTGGTTTTTGGCCCTTTGGATACCGCTTCGTGATGACTGTAAGAAAATAGTCCCGCAGGTTTCACAAGGTCCGGGTTTTTTTTTTCTTTACTTTTCCTGGGATCCTCTCTTTTGTGTCTGTTCTGTTGTTTTACCAGTGAAGGAGTTGTCCAGGTGACGTGTATTAGGATGCTTTCATTTGGCCTTTTTCCTGGATACGTCCCGGGATGTTCGAGCTAGCTCCCCTCGGTTGAGCCTTTCGCCCCCCCCGAAAATTTTCCTTCGTTTTTCTACTTTCGGCTTGTAGTATTTTTCTTTTTGGTTCGCACAGACTGTCTGGTGACGAATGTTTTAACCAAATCCCGCCTGCCGCTCCGGCGAACGAGGGGGGCGTAGTCTGATGTCTTAGGGGGCCACTCCCAGGTTGGAGGTTTTATTTTTACTTTCTACCTCTTCGACACCCTGAAGCAGTTACCTAACAGAGATACCTTACTATAAAGTGGGAAACACATACTTGAGATTCCCATTATTCGGACCTAAGACTTCCCGTTCCACCCCAATTCCCCAAAACCCCCCATTACTCCCCCCCAGGACTCGCCAGATCTTGATACGGCAAAAAAGGCGACAAAAGCGCCGAAATTTCAGGTGCAGGTTGACAATGGATCCCAAGACGAAAAAAGCGTTACGCCCTGGCGCAGAATCCCCCTCACCTAGCCACGAGGAGGAGCTCTTTCCCGCCGGGGTAGTACCCCGGACATAAAAGCCGCCCCAAAGCTTTTTTTACGTAGGCGATTCGTTCCCCCACCCCGCTAAAAATTTGTCCAGGAGCCGTCCCCTGGCGTTCGCTTCTTTCCCCGATTTTCAGCGCCCCCGGATAACGGTCCGTTAATCCTCATGGTCCCGGTCCCATACACTCGTCAATTGCTCCACGTAACTCTCTCTGTTTCGCTTTTCCGACTCCAGTACCCGCAGGTCTAGGCCCCACAGCCAGTCCCTAATGGTATCCGGCGTTATGAGAGGGTTCCAGGGCCCATTCCCAGGCGTAATGATATTTGTTTTTCCCATGGCCCCGTCCATGCCCAAACATCATTTGGCTCCTATTGGCAACCATTATACCTCTTCCTCTTTTCTACTCCCCCTGTTTCTCTGCTGCCGATTTTTTGTTGCTTTCTCCCGCAGGTAACCCATGCTTCCCCGAGACCCCCACACACCCCCCTACCTATCCCCCTCCGCGCGAAGTGAAAAACTCACCGAGTCCCCGCTTTCCCTTTTTACCGTCGCGGGCGCTCCCCCCGTTCTTCGTTCCAGCCCAAGGTTTTTACCCTCACACTTTTCTAATAGACCCACAAAACTGGGCGGACGGGCTTTCCTTCTTAATCTGTTATTTAAACTTGCCATCCCCATGGCCCGCTAGCATTATGTCTCATGACCTCCAGTCTTTTCCCTTCTCGATCCATGGAAAAACAAAGATCGCGATGGATCTTCCTTTTTCGTGGGGGCCCTGACAAGGTGGCCTCGGGTTGTTCCCCGGCTAACAAGTCTCTTTTTCTCAAAATATTGTTTGACTTGTCAGACCTGCCCCCCCAGACCCCCCCCCCGTCCACTGTCCAACCCCCCTCGATACCAAACATCAGGACCCGATCTCCAAGACAACACACCCCCCCCCCCCCCCCCACTGCCCCGCTTACGACCATGCTGCCTCCCCAGGCTACTTATGGTCTGTCCCTCTTCCCCGCCGTTCACCCAGTGACGCCGGGTACACGCCTTCCCGCCCTATTTTCCTATGCTTTCACGAATTTCATGGTCCCGTTCCACCTCTTTCGGGTACGTCCCCTTTTGCCCCGCCTGTTTTCCTCACCGCGCTTTTTCTTCTCCGATTCCCCACTCGAAGGTTCAAGTCCCATGAGACCCCAGCACTTTAGCCATCATGAATTGTTGGTGCGTCCAGCCCCAATGCCTCCTCATCCCACAACCTTTTTTTTCTGTGTCAAGGATTCGTGAGTTCATGCATAGGCAAGCATTTGTAGCTTCAGTGCTTGCCCGCACCCCCTGCCCAATCGTGCTCTCTACTTCTTGTAACTCGCGAGGCTTCAAGTTTCTTTCCTAGCTGAGCCCGTGGGGTTTGATCCAGAGAGGAAACACCGTTCCCCCCCCTCCCAGTGGACCCCTTATGCCCAGATGTATGAAGTAGCGCCGCCAATTGCACTTCTCGGTGTTCCCCTCTCTCTACTTATCAGGTTCTAATTTTTGAGTTTTTTTCCAAGTTGCTCTGGCCGCCGGACTCAAACCGCTTACGCTTTTGCTTTAAAACTAGGCTCGCTTTCCATCTACCCCTATCTTTTTCCTTGCCCGACAACTCCCACCCTTCCGCACAAACCCCTCTCCTCCCTCTTTGTTAGAGTTCACTAGCCATCTCGCAATACCTCCGCCTGGTCACCTTGGTTTGAACCCCTTGCCATGAACCCCCGCCTGCCCAAGTGGTGGAATCGGTGAGGAGGCCCCTACGACACCCCCGATTCCACTGCTGTATAGGCCTGTTGGTCCGACAAGACCCCCAAACCTTACCACTTCTGTGTATCCCCTCGGCCAGCGCGTTCTGTCCGCCCGCCATCATCTTGTTAACCGGTTTGGCCTCCAGGCCGCCATCTAACCAACTTCCCGACGGCTCTTCGCCCTTTCTCCGAAACCAAACTGAATCTGCTTCCCCGCCTCACTCCTGGCCATTTCCAGATTCCTTGGCACCCTTTTCCGACCAATCCTGTAACAAACGCTTCTCCTTCAATTTTCTCCCCCTCGCCAAGACCATTCCCACACCAGATATGGCCCTTGTCATTGTCGATCGCGCGTGTCAAGTTTACGTATCGTCTCCGACCTTGTGTGACACACAGTGCCCTATTTTTTGACTGCCGCAGCGCTACGTACCCCCCGTCATCTCAAGATCCCCCATGACATCCTTTCTCGCCCCCCTTCGACGTGTGGCGATGGATCCGCAACCCATTTAAGGACGAGGGTTGTTATCCGGTTCCGAACAACCTCCGCTTCCTGCTACGTGCGTTCCACTCAGCGCGGATTGTTTGGCGGATGCCCCCTGACTCTTAATTCTTTTCGTCCCCCTTCTTCTGAATTAGGATCATACGTGGCGAATGGCCTTAAGGTCACTGAGCCTGGCAAAACTCTTTTCTTTTCTTCCCTTCCGCGCCCTGGCCCATCAAGCCTCCTGTCGCCACTTTCGAATGCCTTTTTTGCGTCTTCTTCCCCTTTTTGTTTTTAGAGACTGCCCGACGCTGAATTTTTTTCCTTTCTATTTTTTTTTCACAGGAGTGAGCCTTTAGAACCTCCACCCCTCAGTGGTTCTTTTGGTTCTGGACCTCTTGTCGGCCGTGAGATGCTTCAGAATCAGGAATTCCGCCTTCCAGGAGTTAGGTGGTCCCTTTTTTTTTTCGAACCCTCCTCTCTTTGTAGTCATTTTGTAGCAACCCGAGAATGGTTGGACTTCCCGGTCTTGCTGTGTGATCGG
>Ga0179593_1619437_pt1 | contig 12098 bp, 16 predicted proteins | sample CZODoug2_1_08_16_FD_185931 | JGI IMG/M metagenome (GOLD analysis project Ga0179593, IMG submission 185931) | Vadose zone soil fungal communities from Angelo Coast Range Reserve, California, USA - CZODoug2_1_08_16fungal (PacBio error correction) | ecosystem: Environmental > Terrestrial > Soil >... | reverse complement strand
GCAAGCCCGAAGCCAGACTCCGTCCTGCTTACGAGCATCGTCCCAATTCTCAAAGGCCGCGACCCGAGGAGGACCACACTTCCCACTCAGTCCCCGCTCTCCTTCCCCAAAAAGAAAGTCCTGTGGTTTACTCCGCGACTTTCAGTAAAGCGACCGGGTCGCCCACCTTTCTCTGGCGCGACCCCTGTTGACACGCGTCCGCTTCTTTGTGGTACAGCCACGCTGGTGTTTCTCCGCTTTCGCCTCCAAAGAGGATCAAATGCTTCTTCTCAACTTTCCTTGTTTTCTCTGATTGAAGACGCCCTCGGTCCCCTTATGCTAGTCAAATAAGCATCCTCTCCCCACCCTCTTGGCCGTCCCTCCCAGTTGCCCTGAAGGTCCTTCCTTGCTTTTGCTTCGTCTTGGATTGTGACCCCGAGACTTCGCCGGCTTTGATTCCTCCCCCCCCCTGGGTTGTTGACCCTCGGCAGTTCTAGGCTTGGATTCCGTGAGAGGTCGGTCCCCCTTCTTTCTACTGGAAACCTTATTCATGGGACGCGCTGTCGGCTTTCCCCCCCGAGATTGAGGGAAGCCCGTACTTCCCCGTAGACCAGTTCTTTTGATGAGGCTGATCCTCCTCCGACCTGCCTCCGTCAGGTTCATTTTCCTGGTGACCCCGATGAGCCACCCCTCTCCCGCATCTCCAGTTTCTTGTCGTCTTGCATTCTTTTTATCGTGCCTCTGCGTTCCCTCGTTGCCGAGCCGGACACCCCTGGCTGCTTTCCTGTTGCTCCAACCCGAAATATTTCTTTCCTTTGCTACTTGGCCCCTTCCAAGGTACGGCACGGAATCCCACGTGTCCCCTTTCAGATTTGTTATGGATCTCCCTAATTCTATGTTTTTTTCTTGCCGAGAATGAAGGGCTGATTCTGGCCGTATCACCACTTCCCCCTTGATTGTTGTTTGGTGCACCTTTTCGAAAGCTTTTTTTTGCGATCGCGATAGAGAATGGCCCGCCTGACAGGTTTCGCCCCCCAACCCCTTGGTGCCTCGGAGGAGACTACCGAGGCTCCCCGTTACTTGCGTCTTTTTATTTTCTTTTGGGTTACGGGTGGATGCTCAGCCCCCCCCCTCTGTTTAAGTATCTTTTATCAGAGTGGGGCCGTCTCCCTCGATGGCGGTCCGCTCCTTTCACGAACTTCTCTGTTTTAAGCATCGGATTCGGCTGCTCTTCCCTCTTTTTCTGTGTCTGGTGGAAGGATGCCGTTTTTTCCATTTTTTCCTGACCACGCAGGGCTTCTTCCGCGTCCCTTTTCTTTACTCGTTAAAGGTTCTCTTTCTTGATGACTTGGTTTTTTTTTTCGGCATCCGGTAATTTGCCGGCGCTAGCATATTTCTTTTTTTTCAGAGGTTGGTCCGACCTGGGTTCGTTTGTTTCACCAGGTGCTTTCCGAGGTTCGACGGTCTCTTCCGCGCCGCGACCTGGGCTCCCCCTTTTTTGCGGTTCCGTATTCAGCCTTTCCCCTTTAGTTATCGCTTCCCCCTGACCCTTTCTCCGTTGCACCTCCCTCATTTCTTCTGTATGTGTCCTTTCCGGTTGAGGAGGACAAGCGAGAAGGGCGCCTCGGCCAACCGAGTCTCCAGCCTCGTCTTACCTCCGCCGCAGATCCTGCTCTGGTCCTATGGCATTTAAGAAGCCTCCCAGAAGCTTTTTGCTCCTTTCGGGTCCCTGCTTTTCGCCCCTTGGCGGGAATCCAGCATTTTCGCGGGGTTTTTCTTCCTCTGGGTTGCCCACTTCCCCCCCTCCCGGAGCTGGGTAACTTCTTTCCCCCGTCTCCCGGAAAGGGTGAGCCTCTGGTCCCCCAGTCCTTGGCCGTTCCAAGGAACTTTACTCTGGCACCCGCTTCGGAGGGTTCAGAGAGTTGCTGTGGCCTCCGGACGCTGCCCAACTCCCTGTTCAAGTGCCACTACACCCTCCTTCACCGTTCGATTTAGTGCCCCCCCGTGTTTTTCCAACTTTCCCTCCTTTTTTATCGATTACTTTTTTGTTTACCGGAATAATGGACTCTCCGCTTTCGCGTCGGACCAATTTAAGATCAATCCTCCCCTATGTCCCCCTCGATGAACCTTCGAACCTGTTTGAGCTTTCCCCAAAACCGGACTTATTAAGCTTCGTTTCAGCCCCCAGGACTAAAAGAATGGGCTTTTTCTCCGGCCTGGTCACCAGCCCCGTTGCAAATACTCCCCCAAGTTGTGTTGTTGCCTCTTCGGTCTCCTTTCAAGTTCTTCTCATCCCATTCTTCCTTCATTGGGAGGTTCCTTTTGCTATTAAGTAACGGTTGCGATATCCCTCCCCCCTGCTGGGCTCCTGGTCATCGCTTTGGATAATTCGACTCTCTGGACCCCCCCCGGTAACGCTCCTGCTTCCTCCTCTCCTTTCCTGAGTAGATCGGATTGTCGGCGTTAGTCTTTGTCCTCTTTCGACACCACTTTTTTTCGTCCCCAACTCTGTTGAAGCAGTGCGCACGTTCACCGGTCGATTTTTGAGGGTAGTATGATTTCCCCCTCCCCTTAGCAAATAATCCCGTAGTCCAGTTGAAATAGTCTTAGCAGTGGCCCCCCCTCCTTCCGCTTTACCCGGCTTGTGTTCTTCTAAAGCTCTCTGACCTTCGACGGCGCATTGGATTCGGCCGGTCCACCCCCCCGTCTTAAACCCCAAACGATCTCTTTTTTTTCCTTTCTAACTTAAAGGGTACTCAGCGTAGGACAGAGTAGGAAACCCTTTTTTCGACCGGCCAGCACTGGCCCCCCTTCTTAACAATAGCAGGGAATTCTTGGCTTGTTCCTTCTTTCCTCCTGTCACGCGGTGCCCCTGAGTTTACCTTTGCTCCTCTTTAGATATTTCCCCTAAGCAGTGAACGGAGACTTACCCATTCCCTTTGGCGATGCGGTAAGTGTCAAATGCGAGAGGCGTTCTCCTACGTCTGACGCCGACAACTTGGGTCCCCTTCTTGTAGATTCTTGGATCCCCTCCCTCTCCCCCCCCCCCGTGAGGCGTCGTCCCATTAAACCCCCGGGGTCGAGTCTCTTTTTTCACTGCTAGCCGCCGCGAGGGTCAGTTCGTTACCGATTCCCCCAGCACATCGTTGCCTACCCCACCGTGAACGGCTTTTTTCGCATTTTTTTTCCTTCATCAGGAGAAGGAAATCCTGTCTCTTCTCCGATGAACGCGATCCCCTGGCTTCCTCCCTGCCCCTTAAGGATGGCACCTCGAATTTTTCCCCCTGTGAACCTGGCTCCTCGGCCCCAATTTCTCCCTTGGCCGGAGGCACCACTCCCCCCCGCACTTTGAGTTACTCCGATTCTTTTCCCCCCTTTCCATTTAGCGACTCCTAACCTGCGTCTGGCGAAGGATCAGGTTCTCTCCTGAAAGGATCCCCCCTTGTGTGAGACGTTCGTCTGTGACAAACCTACCCCCTTTTTCCCCTACCCCCCCTGTACTTCTCCCCTTAGACCAATTCTCTTCATTTATCCGCACCAAACCTACAGTCGGTTCATTTACCCCAACCCCCACTTGTTAAGTTACACCCCAAGTTCAGCTCAAGTGCCACTCCCTTTCTGCTCTTCTGGGCCTTCTTCTAAGAGAATGCAGCTTGATCACCCAACAGTGTCTGTACAGACGTCTTGTTCCCGATCCTGACGCCATTTTTTTTTTCTTAGGCGACATTGCAAGTCGGAAGTGTGGGGAGCCCAGACTTTTTTTTGACCAATCTTTGCCGCGGGAACTTTTTTTCGTCATTCCTTGAACCCCAGCTCTAACCCCTTTAGCAGAGAGTTCCCCTCCTTTTTCCCAGCTTGTGTGGGCCATGGTTTCATGTTTTTTTGGTCGAAGTTCCCCGGAGCGTTTTACTCTTCCTCCTAGGGATCGTTTCTCTTCCCCCCCATTTGTTGGGCCGACAGATCCGGTCCCCATCATGATCGTTTCCGGCAAATTATCTCACACTTTTTCTCGCCAATTGCTTTCCTTCCAGTGCCTGGCCGACTTCCAGGCGATAAAATTCTGTTTGGGCCCCCCCCCCCTTTGGAGTGGGGGTTGATGGCTCCCGCGCTTCGAATGGACCCCGGCGAAAATCCGGACGGAAGGACGCCTTTCGGTGTTCCCCTGCGCTTCTGCGCTCCTTAGGATTTCTCCCATCTTGAGAGTTTGCGCGCGATTTTTTTCTTCTTTATAATTAGAGATGTGGACTTTTGGGCTCGAAGGGGGACGGATTGTTTTCCGGGTCGTGAGATGAACATTCTTCTAGAGTGTCCCCACAGCCAGCCAGAGAGAAGTCGAGTCTTTTCCTCCCTGCTTTCGTCAGGAATGTGTGTGGTTTTGGACTGTCTTTTCTCCCCCTGTCACGATGCCGTTATTTTTCTACCCGTTATAGGTCCTCGTCGTCGCTATGAGCGGTGTGACACCCGACCCTTCCTTTTGAGGCCGGTTTCCCACGCATCGTAGTGGCCATTTGGCACCCGGACTTTTTCGCTCCTCCCCTTGCGATGAGCTGGGTGCGGCTTTTTATATATTTCCTTTTTGGGTTGAGAGAGATCTCGTGTGGTTTCTTCAAACCAGAGATCGAAATGTACGGCTCGACCAGATTACTTTCTCCGTCACAGGTTTCCCCCATTAGATTTTTTTTTTCTTTTCCTGGAGGTTTTCCTTTTTCACAACCGCGGGCCGCGCCCATACTTTCACTAGGACCTCTAAAAATTCTGCGGCCTTCTGGCAACCCACGAGTCATTTCAGCACAAAAAACCTTCCCTTGTGGAAAGGAAGACCTTCCCCCCATGTTGCCGCCGCCCCCTTCTTTTTCCCTTTTCGGGCCAAAGCTCCTCCTCCGCGTTCGTGTGTTGCTCCGACGTGAACGTTGACCCGTTCCTCCCTTACCATGCACAAGTCATCTACTTCCCCCTGTAAGTCATCCCCCCCCTCGTTTTCGACAAGAAGTTTTTCGCCCCAAGAGAGCGTCGCCTTTTTTCCTTTCTTGAGCCGCAGTGAGTTGCAGATCGTTTTATCCCCCGTTTAGGAAGTGGAAAAGGCTCTCTCTTTGCTAGTTGATTTTCTGACACTTCTGTTGGGAAGCTTTCCCTGGATTTCTCCAGGCTTTTTGCGTTTAGAGCGGATTCCTGTTCAGGAAGTTGAATTTTTATTTTCCTGAGTTCCTCCTTGGGCCGCTCCCCCCGCGACTGAGGCTCTCCCTTCTCTCAGGACGATTTTTTCTCTCGCCGAGTCGCGCCGCGGTCCTAATTGTCCGCCTTCCCCTCTCCCGTTACACTTCCCTCACTAAGCGAAGTTATTTTTTATTTGCGGTCGCGCGTCTTTTTTTCGCGAACCTCGTGACTCCGACACAGAACGTTCTGGTTTCCCCCAAACCCTCTCCAAAAGTCGTGAGCCACTCATGTTCCGGATCGGTCCCAAGGTGGGACACGGAATCCACGCCCCCCCACCCACGATGCTGAGATTAGCCCGATCTTCCTGAACGCGGGCTTACTGGGAATCGCACGTTGACTCAACCCCTTGAAATGCCACTGAGGTTTTGTTTTTCCCGTTTAACCCCCCTGACCTGTGATGTGGCTGTCGAGATCGCGCATTTTCTCTCCGTCTTCCGCGAGAACACCCGAGGCGGGAGGCGACTAGTTGCCTGACGATATTAGACCCACCTGCTTTTTGATCGATTCCCTTCTACCCCTAAGAAGGGATTATCCTCCGTCTACGTGTTTTACCTTCCCTCCCTCCCTCTCTTTTTCCTTTGGTGTATTTTGGTTGGATATTTCCCTTGTGTGTTCCCTGCTGGCGCCCAGTGCTGTTTCCCCAGGCTCAAGAGCGATAAGCCCGCCCGGGCTCCCCCTGATCGAGGTGATCGCTTCCCGCCCCCCTGTAGGCGCGTTTCTTTTCTACACAGCGTCTTGCAGTTCTTTTCCTTTGCTGCTCGGATTCCCCCCCTCCTGGTGGATTCGCTACGTCCATGCCAGATCGTACTTTGTTTCCTCGCGACCGATGTGCTTTGCATCCCGGGTGACCGATCCCATCTGCGGCGGATCTCTGGCCGAAGGGCTGGAGACTGGGTTTAACCCAGCCTCCCTCCCTCCCCCGTCGGGCGAGACGGTCTTTCTTTCTGCTCCGCAGACAACTGGCACGCTGGTCAACATTTTTCGACGTTTTCGTCTTTGCATGTTAGTCGGTGACTGTCCTCGCAGGCGAGTCGGTCCGGAGGCGAGGTTTTCGCTCTCTTTTTCCCGAGACTCCCCCTCTGGTCCGCGTTCCGTCGTCCTGAACAAGCCCCCCTTCCTCGATGAGGTAACTCGTTTATTGGCATCCGCAACTGTTTTTTTGTCCTCTTCCTTTCCCCCCGTCTCCTGCCCCTTTCCCTGAGGCGGAGACTGCCCGAACCCGCTTTTTTTTTTCTCGTCGTTTTCTTTTTCCACCGTCCAGACCCCAGCGCCTTCAACGTCCTTTGTACCACGGGAAAAAGTTCTTTTTTTCTTGCTATTTAGTTCACTACACCCTCCGCTTTCGGGTGAGCGATTGCTGGGAGCGCGTCTTTCCTCGTCCGGTCGTGATTTCCTCCCCCCTGGGACGTCGTTTCAGTGGTTTCCCCAACGTTCTACAGAAGACCCCCCGCAATCCTATTATTTTTCGCCCGTCTTCCCCTGGACATTTGGCTCTTTTCCGTGCCGAGACCTCCCTTTTCTGACACAAAGCGATGACCAAGTCCTTTCTGTGAGTTTTTTTTAAAAAACCGGGAGTCTAAGCTCCTAGTTTCGGCTTCCCTCACCCTTTTGACTACCCTTTTTTGGGGCTGATCCGGGCAGCAGGCCTCCACTCTCTTCATCCTCCATCCTTTTTTTTTATCGATGAGTCGGAGTGGCCAGGCCTCCTTTCCCCCCCAATTAGTTCTTTTTGGGTAGAAGAATGCGATAGTTAACGTCACTTTCTATAGAAACGCCCTCGGGTCGTGGTAATACGTTTTTTCCTCTCGGACCAGCGAACCGCGTCCTTTCTTCCCCCTCTTCATTTTATGATGCCGTACGCTGCACCACGAGTAGATCTTGACCCGACGGATTTTTATTCTGTCCCTTTTCCCCCCCTGAAGAAGAGACGTCTTCCGCCGTGCATGAGGTGTGTGATTTGCCTTTTTCCCTTTTTGCATGCGTTCCGAGGCTGGGCCCTTTCGACCAGCGTCGGGGGGTTCCTCGTCGTAGTCAACTACACCTTTGAGGCTCCCAACGTGCTTTCCTTTCTTTTCCCTTAGCCGGCGATTTGGGCGCGGCCCCCCGGTGCCCCTTTTTGACCCCGCAGTCGACGCGACCCCCTTTCTTGTGTCATGGGTCGCACTGTTTTTCATGCGCTGTCGCAAGCGGAATGTCGTTCACCCCCCTTTTTGTTCCCCCCTGCTTTTTCCCCTGCCGACATAGTCACCATAGTAAGGTTGCCTTTTTTTTTGGCTTTGCGTTTCTTCTCTTTTTATAGGTACGTACATCATATGCGCCTCGTCGTCCTTTTTCTTTGACTAAACCCATCCTTTTCCCCTTCTCTTTAACTTGAAAGTACCCGCGCGAAGGCCAATCCGCGACGATTCTGATCCGGACTTGAGGTTCCCCATTTAAGGTTAGAGGCGAGGATACCCTGCGCTCGTGCTTGTGCCGCAACCCCAATTTTCTGTTCCGTCCCTTCTTCCCCTTTTCCTATCGCCCGCGACGAGGGAACGATCGCTCCCCTTCAATCGGTTTCCCCACGTGAACGAGTCCATGGAACCAGCCAGACGTTTGCACGTCTCTCCTTTCCTCCATCCCCCCTAACCTTCTCCCCCCGCCAGGCCCGGCCTTTCTGAAGCAGAATACAGAGGGCAGCAGAAGACTTCCTCTTTTTTTTCCGACATCCTCTTTCCATTTTGAGGGCCCGGCACAGGGCGCCTGCCCTTAACACAAACCCGCACGATGGAGACCGTTTCATCATTCTCAAAATTTTTCCCCTATCCGCGCAATCCTTCGAGGAGACACCTTCCTTTTTCTTTTCGTTGAGACGTCTCGCCTTCATCGGTTAGCGAAGCCCCCCTTGTCTTGAAGTCGTCCCATTAGAGACCCTTTTTCTTTTTCGCCAGCCCCACAATAAAAGTTATGGTTTGAGACCCCACATCCCCATGGTAAGTTGAACTAAAAAACCGTCCCCCTTTTTTGCCCCTACGCGCTGCCCTATGCTCCGGTGTGCAGCCGAATCCCTACATCCCATTTTACATATCAAGAAGTGTAGTCGTGCGCTTTTCACCCCTTCCCCAAGGAGGTCTCCATTCAGATCTGTATCACAGTTGATTGTTGTACCTCTCCGCCTGTCCCACCATTAACCCGCCTTTTGTACCGCTTCCCCTTTTTCACCTCCCTCCCCATTTCTCTCCTCTACATAATTTTCCTTCTCCCTTGTCACCCTATCTCTCCTACCCTTTCTCTTTAGTTCCATTCCTTGCGATTCCCTCCTTGACCGCCTTTATTTCTTCCTACTATCCACCTATACGCTCATCTCACCCGCACTTCGCCCGCCCACTTTCCTCCCACTTTTCCCCGTACCGCCTCCCTTCTTCCCCTCCTGCCTTTCACATCCCCTCTTCCACACCCCCTTTTCTACACTCTCCCCGCCTCTGCCCCTACTCAACTAAATCTTTCACGTAGCAATCGCTGGGACCCCGCGAGTGGAACGCTTTCTTTCTCGTTCCGCGCGACACGCAAATTCCGCAGAACTTTCTCTTTTCCCCCTACTTGCGGGGTGGCCGCCGCGTGGTGTTCAGGTCCATTATGAATGTCCGGTTTACCCTTTCGGAAGACAATCTCCCGCGACGTTTTTTTCCTTTTTTTCCTCGTACTCAAGCCGCGTCCGACGCGGCGGCCAGGGAGACTGACCTTCTCATACAGTGGGCATGCCCTTCTTCCGGACGCGCAAGTTACCAATTTTTTCGCGATCTTCCTTCCCCCAACATAAAGGTGGTCGCCCTTCAACCCACCCTATAGCGTTAATGGTCCTCCCCTTTTCTCCATTCCATTATCAAACAAGATATTCGTTTGGACGACTTTTTGCAAGAGAACGGTGTCCGAGCATTTTTCTTCTTTGGGTCGAAATCCCCTCTCGTGGCTACGTCGCGCCGCGTTTTAAGTTTCCTTTTTATTTCCTCCTTTGCCGTTTCCTAAGGTCGTAGCCCACATAAGTGGCTTGTCCCTCTCCTTCTAATGCTCGAAGTTTTTCGCCTTTTGTAGCGCTCCTCGATCGATTTTTTTTCCCACAAGGACTTTTTAGGGGGGTTTTCTTTTTTTTAACGGGGTTGCAGTATTCCCGCCGTGGTACTTGTTTTTCCCCTTTCTTGTCCGAGATCGGCCCGGTGGTTTTTTCCCCGAGAGAGGCGATATGCCGTCTTTCCCCGTCCCATTCATTTTTTTCCTCTCTTGAGCGATCATTCGAACAGGGTTTATTTTTTTTCTCTGCGCTTCCTCAGAGATATCTATAGTGTCCTCTCGTTGTTGTGTGAGAGTGACTGTTCATGATACCGCACCACTTTTTCCCACATGTTAGATTTGCTCGGCGCCTAGGCACCTGTTTCTCCCCCTTCTATGCTTGCCCCATGCGCCGGTCTACGTTATTTTCCCCTTTTTTTTTCCTCTTACACTCTTTCCGAGCATAAACAGCTTCTCGCCTTCCCCACAGTTAAGAAGACCTCAAAACAACCCTCCCCCCGTCCCCTGTTTTCCGCCTTTCTGAGGAAGAAACGTCTCTCCTTAGGATGTCGCCCTTGGTAAAAGCCCTCCGCCGTTTTGTCAGTACCTTTACTTTCTCTGCGGTCCCCGCGCGACACCCCACAAGATCCCCCTCGTAAATCAGTTTTTTTCCCTAGTCTCCACTTCGCCGAAGTCTGTGTCTTCCCGATCACTACCTGCGCAGAAGTCTCACACCGTGGCTCTTTTTTTTACGTCGTCGTTGCCCTTTGAATATTTTAGTCGCTGCGCGTTTTTTTCTTTACCCTAACGGAGAGGAGCCTTGTTGCCCTTGCAAAGTTGGGAATGTTTCTCTCTGTCACTTGTCCGCGTTCGTTAAGGATGTTTTCCCCGGCTGGATTCTTTTTTTTGGGGGAGAAGGCCGGCGGCCGTTGTCGCTCTCTCTCCTGCCCAGACCGCGCCCTCTGTTTTTGACTTTTTTGAGATCGCCAGACCGACCTTGTTCCTGGAGTCAGAAATCCTGGCCCCCTCATCAGCCCGCAGCTGACTTCCTTCCTTTTATCGAGATTTTGCGTTGCGTCTGCAGATGACGTGCCTCTATCGCACCTTTTTTCCGCTCTGGGAGAACACCCCGAACGATGATCCTTTTTAATTTGCGCTCTTTTCTTGGCCCCCCCCCGCGAGCAAGGTCGTTTCCTCCGTCTGGACTACCCGATCGTAGTTCCGGAATTTTTGCCCACGCTGAGGGAAAGAGACTTTTTTTGAGCTTCTTGAACTGTCACTTTTTTCCCCTCCCCTTCTTTTTGGGAAGTCATAAGCCCTTGTGTGTGCTTTTTTTTTTTTTTTCTCTCTGAGAGAAAATGCGCTTCCGCTTGCCTCTGCGTTGTCTCTCTTGAAGCGCCGTCGCACACGGGTTCTTTTTTTATTTAGCCTCGGCTTTTTCTCCTTGGCTTCGCGCTTCGTGTAAGTGGTGGCCAACTGCGCCGACTTTCCGCAGCTGTGATTGGTTGGCCTCTTTTTTCCCATGTGCCGCCATACTGCTGGCTGTGCCCGTCCATGCGGGCAACGTGCTTACCGGGAGGCGCTCGGATTTTTTTTCTGCTCCGCGGTAGGCCGGGCATTTTCGCCTCCTTCCGGCCTGGCTTTTCCCTTCGCTGACTGCCCTTGACAACCCGGGCGGCCCCTCCTCTCTTCTCCTCGTTGGTTGCATGTGCTGGTGGTTCGGTGAAGCTGCCACCGCGTCGATAGTACTTGTTTCGCGGTTTCCTCTTCTTTTTTGCACGCGTGACGACGCCGCCCTTCGGGCCTCTTTTTCTCTTCCGCTTCGTCTTTTTTGCTGGTGCCAGGGTCCGTCGGTTAGACAGTTCGGCGCGCTGGCTTCATTCGCCTAGTAACTCCATCGCAGGAAGCTTTTTTTTTTAGTGGCGGGCGCTCGTGACCTTCTTTTTCCGATGTGTCATATTATTTCTTCACGCCGAGGGAGCACCGCCCCTCGTAGTGCCCACAGCCACAAGCGTGAAGAATTCGATGAGGTCACTCTTTCTTCAGTTCCTCCTTTAGCATCCATAGGTTTTGAGCTCGTCCGCGGCAAATTTCATTCATTGCGGTTTCATGCAAGAAAATCAGCGGGTTGTCTTGTCGACGCGGGTTTTTCGCCCCCCGCCCGCTTGCGACCTCCCCCCTTATCGGTCGACGCACAGGCTCTTGGTTTAGGGTGAGCCCTTTTTTTTCCTTTTTCCCTTCCCGATAAGAATTTTTCACTACACCACGATGTTGCGAGGGTTGATTGGTCCTCTTTTTTCGGCGATTCTTCAACTAACGGGTCACGTTGCACTCACTCCTGGTTTGACGGTCCTTTTCAAGTTTTTTGAGAAAACGTTGATACTCCTTCCGGCATCCCCCCCCTTTCGTGTGCGCTGCCCTACCTTTTCTTTGACTTTTTAGCTGGCGCGTTTCGCTTGCGTCTTCTAATGACCACACTTTCACCCTGAGCGTCCTTCCCCCCCGCGGCGGATAAGATCGAAGCTGCTAAACTGACAATTGACTACACGAACTTTGCGGGCTATTCGGGCTTTTCCCTCCCTCTCTTTCCTTTCTCCGTTTTTTTTTTCTATCTCGATTCCTTTCTTTTGCCAAGGACCCGGACCCCAGCCTTTCCTTGGGCGGGTAGAAGAAGCCTTGTCTGTGGAAAGGTGTTTTCGATATACGCCCGGGGCTCGTGATTCTTCTTCTTGTTACCTTCCTCCCCCTTCACTTTTAGCGTCAAAGTGTCATCTCTAGCAGCGCAACGAGTAGACCCCCGGCGGCTATTTCGTAAATTAGTCCAACTTGAGAGCCCCCGCCCTCACAGTTGCATTAGTTTTTGAAAGGCGTGTGGTCCT
>Ga0179593_1567848_pt1 | contig 12098 bp, 15 predicted proteins | sample CZODoug2_1_08_16_FD_185931 | JGI IMG/M metagenome (GOLD analysis project Ga0179593, IMG submission 185931) | Vadose zone soil fungal communities from Angelo Coast Range Reserve, California, USA - CZODoug2_1_08_16fungal (PacBio error correction) | ecosystem: Environmental > Terrestrial > Soil >... | reverse complement strand
GCGGCATCTATCACAACGTCGTTCTTACATGACCCCCGGCCAAGCGTCCCCTAGAGCCTTCTCTACCCGGCCGCCTTCTTGTTTGATAGGGTTTTTTTGGTTGTTTTGGGGGACCTCCAGCCACGAGAAGCTTTTTCTTCTCCCGCTTAAACGTGATGATCCGCCTTTCCCATTCAAACTCTGTTTCGCCCTCCAACCGGCTGACCATCCCCCTCAAAGGATATTTCTTAGAGTCCTTTTCCAGAGACCCACTCGGCACTCAGTAGTAACGACCAGGCTCTAACCCACTTTGGTTTTCCCTTCACTTCCCTCCTTTTGACCTAAACCAGATCCGGTCCCTCCGGATACCCACATTTCTGCCCCCTTTCTCACGAACGCCCCCCAGTACCTTCAAGTAATAGGGAGGGGTAGTAAACCCCCCCCAAACACTTTTCCCACCACAAACTGCCCCCCTGTCGCCTCTTTTAGATCCTTCCACCTCTGAAAGCCTGTGATCCTGCGTAAGTCTAAGTCCATTGCGTCAATCCGGCCTTCACCCCCGCCTTTGCATACGCATCCTCCCAACCCCATCAAACGAGTGAGTCAGAGTTTCGTGGCGTGCCGCGCTGTAGTTTTTTCTCTCTCCTTTTTCACCGGTTGTTTCCGTTCCAATTTTTTGAACCTTCCCCCTCCTCCTGGACTTCTTTCAATAAGTAACCACCTGGAGGAGTTTTTGCGTACCCGTTTCTTTGATCCATTTTCCCACATTCCCCTCAGATTTCACCCGGATTAATTTTGCCTACTTCTTGACGTCTTTTTGATTTCCAGCCCTCGTCCACGGGCCTTTCCCGATTCCTACGTGTTCGTTCTTTATTTTCGCTGGTTCTGGGAATGGTCCCTTCATCCACGGACCTAGAGGGCAACCAAATTTGCGACGTTAATTATCCCTTATCAAACCCGGTTTCCCCCCTTGTAATAATCCCGGTCGGGATTTAAGGTTTTCCCCCCTATACCCTGTTTTGATCCCCTTGCCCTGTAACAGGGGAGCCGATTTCCCGTGGCGGGGCTTTGCTACCAGGCACCCCTTTGTTAAAGGGCGTTCCCCCCCCTTTGGTTTTTTTCTATGTTTCCCTTTACCCCTAGTGTGATTTTCACGACTGTGTCCCCCCCCCACATTTGGACCTGACCGCTTCCAACATCAGAATTTCTTTTTGAATCTCTCCTGCCCCGCGCTTTTCATTCCAGTCAAGATAACTTGGATCCTGCGCCCCTTTCCTTCCGTTAATATAGGAGCACGAGAGAGTCTGGCTCCTTTTCCCGGCCCCACGAACCTCTGTCCCATGTCAATCTCCCCTGCCTTTGTCCCTTGGTGGACTGAAGCCGCCCGATTCCGCATGCCGGCCCTTTTGGGCCAGCGTGCTGTGCCCACTTTCCTTTCCTCCTTGTTTACTTTTTTTGCTATTCTCCCCACCCTGACTAACCGGGCGGACCCTGCGCGTCCACGCTTCCAGCGACTCTTCTTCACTTAGGTATTCATTTCAGCACTGTAGACGCGCCCAGCTCATTTCTGCGCTTCTCTAATTCCCCTTCAACGAAGCCTGTTGTGCTTCTCGACCTCGGGATGGTCTTAATAGAGGGTTATTGCCTTAATAGAGTTTCCCCTTCTCTCTTACAGTCCTGATGTCAGACTAGGTCAGTGACCCTTTTTTACTAGTTACCGGTCTTGTGGTAAGGATCGCTTCTCAGTAGGAGGCAGCTCTTCGGCTGGAGATGCCTTGCGGGAAATGTCGTAGACTAATGATAGGCTCCTTTCCCAGGTAAGACCCTTTCTTCTGCGACGGTTGAGACTACCTCCCCCTGCGACCTCCTATTCCTTCCGATTGCCTCTCCGTTTTCCGTCATGGAATTCAACCCCAAGCGCATGAGAGTCCCTATTTTTGTGGCCTTGAGCGCTACCCTTCAGGCGCTGACGCGAGTAGGCGAGTTCTTTCCAGAGCACCATTAATTGATTTCATGTCTGCTTGTATTTATTTTACTTTCTAAAGCGGCTGCTATTCCATCCTTTCCGCCTGTTCCTCAAAACCCTACAGCCCTTGTTCCTCCTGGACCACCTAATAAGAAGGTCTTTTCATGATAGTCGCACCACTCTCCGGTTTTTTTCCCTTTTTTTTTCCAGACTCTCCTGCTTGTGGTTATCCTTTTGAAAATCCTGTTTTTCAGATTCAAGGTCCCCTTTTTTACTATGAAGGCCCTGTTCTGATTTCGTTCCCCCGGCTTTTCAATCCGTGATTCATCAGAGATTGTAAGGCACCAAACTTTTTTACCGCTCAGTGCTTCCCACCCCCTCCTTTACACCTTTCTTCCGGGGTTTTTTTTTTGTCAAGGGTGACCTGAAAATTGTTCGGCACATCCCCCCTTCCCTCTACTAGTTTCCTCCGATACGACTCCTGTTTCTAGATCCCCTTTCACCCCTAATGACGAATTTTCCTTTTCGCGGAGCTTTCTATTACGGTCCTTTGCCCCCCTTCCCGAACCTAGGATGCCCGTCGGCACGCCCCTCTCCTCCCTTTTTGTGTTGATCCCCTCCCCTGGTGGTTTTAGGCCACTTCTCCCTCTCTATTCGACTGGAGGATATCCTTTTCTGTGCGAAATCCAAGCCGGCTTCTCTCCTTCTTTGAACTCTTCTTGTGCTCAAGTGTTTCTTCGCCGATCACCCTTTCGGTTCGATTCGTGACGGGTCTCTCCACTTTTCCCCCACAGTGCCCCCACTCTTTCCTCTTATTGATATATCTATTCCTTCCTTGGTTGTTTGAGAGAGCTCAATAGTTGCCTTTTTTTTTCTTTTCTTCGTGGCGCGATGTTTTTTTTTTGTCAGAGACCCTTCGTTGTGATTCTTGTTTTTTTCCAGCACTCTCGGGATACCACTTACTTTCTCTTTTCTCCCCGCCGATCTCTAATACTCTGTCTCTGCCTTCCCGTGGCCGGTTAGTCCGCCAGAACCACAAACTGCCGCTCCCCGCTCTTTGACTTGAGAGTCCGGGCTTTTTTTGTTCTTTGTTCTCCCTGGACAAGTAAGGGACAGGAATCCCTCGCCCTGCGAACCTTCCTTTTCCCTCTTTATGTCCGAGACCCCCTAGAGGGAAAATGGATGATGATTGGAATTGCACGGCCAATTGGAGTCGTCCCCTTTTCCCCCCCCCGCCCTCACCAAGCTCCCATTTTTAAGCTCAAGAATTTCTGTCCGACATTTTTCTTACAATATCTCTGCTGAAGCGCCACTTCTCCTCCATTGCCTCGGACCAGCTGCATTGCCCCCCTTGTCTCTGGGCAAAGATCCAAGAGGACTCAGGTTTCCCTTATGACTTTTCCTTAAACGCAGACCCTTCTTAAGTGTGGTGGTCTATGACTCCCTTTTGATGAGGTTAAGCGGAGGTATAGGTGCGGCCCGCGTTGTCATGAGGAGTCGCAGAGTCCCCGGCCCCTTTTTAGACAAGGAATCCACATTGAAGCGCAGAGTCCTGTTTTTTTTTTCTTTCAGTCCTTCGAATGTTTCGTCATCTCAGAATGTGTCTTTCCCTCCCCCTTCGTCGCTCGACGCTAGCTTGTTCCCCCCCGTAAAGTTCCCGCTCGAGGCATTGTAAAGGCGGGGATTCTAGGTCATTCTGGAATGGATCAACTCCTCCGGGTTTGGCCGCAGTTGGAAACTCGAGCCCCCAACTTTAGGGGATCTGCTGAGGCGCCACCAGATTACACACGGCAGGCGTATCCATTTTGGCCGCCGCGGCCCGTTTCCAGCGCTTCAGCACCGCCACGAGACCCTCCCGAGATTCAATTTTCCCCCCGATCAGCCGTTAATTGACTCGCTCCCTCTTTTTTCCCCGACGCCGACGCCAGCAATGTCCTGAAGCAGGGCCCTAACGGTCCCGGCGTCTACTTCCGCTTGACAGCTTCTTTGTTTGCGCTAACGTGTTACCCAGTTCCTTCCTCCCCCAGGTACACACTCCCTTTCTCTATCGTTTACGCGCTCCGGCCCCGCTGCCGTGAGGTGTCCCCCCCCCTGGCAGCTAGCAAAAAGTCCCAGGATTCCCATGGGCCCGTCTGGCATTCTGATTCCCCAGCGATCCTTTTAATTTTTTCCACTTCTCCTGCCGGCGTCGCGGATTTGAGAAAGCTGCGGCGACAGGCTTCTTTCGTTGTCTTAGTAACGTCTTATCCAGGCCCAGGCCCGACCCCCACTTTCTTTTCTTGATCCCCGAAGTCTCCCCCCCGGCGCGGCGCAGGGGGACCTTGAGAAGCGGAGTTGGCATCTTGCCTCTTCGGAAATCTGAGAGTTGCATACATAGGATCGAGGCTCCTTTCACGGGTCCGGTCCCACGGGTGATACTCGTCCACAATCTTACCCCCCTTTTTGACAGGTACCGACGGATCCAAGTTGCTTCTCACACAGGACTACAGGTAAGGTCCCCTTATTAGAACAGCCTAGCCAGGACATTCTAATTCTTTCAGGTCCATCGGCTCCTTCCCCCTTTGGGAGGTTGAAAACGGTCCCCATGCTTCCCTCCTCCTCTAGTTCCTTTTCGGGAGGACTTTTTACCATCATCTCACCCCCCCCCCAAGTGTGTGTAGCATAGATTTCATTTTTTCTTGCTCCCAGCGATCTCAAGCCTGCGAACTCAAAGGCACACTAGAGTCAAAGGCACCCGTGTTCTCTTTCTCCACCCCCCTTACAATTGGGCAGACCCCCCCGAACCCTGGTAGCGGATGTGCGTGCGTGCCACCGACTTTTTAATTTTTTCCTTCCTCCCACTTTTGTGAATCAACAACACTCTCCCTCCCACCTTACTGTTTCCGGATGCATGAGGTCAATCTTCCATTGTTTCCGTTCTGCACCCACCAGTTGATCCCCCAACCCCCCCTCTCAACTTTAAACCTCATATTCGGTTTGCACTAAAAGATCTGGACCTTCCCTTTCTTCCTCATTGTCTACCATCGTTTTGCTCAAGTGTGGTGTCTCATCTTTGACACCATAGCTGAAAAGGATATCCACTGCTTACACCTTGGTACCTTCCGAACTGCTTTCTGTCTTTCTTGATTTTTATTCTTGTTGAGCGATTCCCCCGCCTACCTTCTTCTACGGGCGCACTTATGGCGTTTCGATGTTTTTTTCTTCCTTAATTATTTGTAGGGGCTTTATTTTTCCGGCCCCGGGGGTGGTTTTTGGGGGTGGAAAGATTTCGGCTCGACACCGTCTCTTCTCTTCTAGAGTGCGTTTCTTTTCAGTGAATTGAGATCGCAGCTTTTCTCTCATTGGCCGCTTGTTAATACTTTTGAAGTGGCTGTTTTCCCCATAGTTCTTCACACTTCAGAAGAGATCATCTAGGGGACGAATGCGCTACACGCTTCCCTTCGGAGCTGCGATGCTTGACAAATAAACAAGAGGCTTTTAAATGATTCCTACTTTTTTCGTTCGAGTACCATACGAGTCCTAACTACCTTTTCCTACTTTTATACCATATGTGAAATCATGACCTCCTATATTTGTAATAAGATTTGTTGTTCTATCATATTCGGAGGATTTAACATATGTGAGCACCAAAGTCATGAATCTATACTGAGAAGAAGACATTAAATATCCCACCGAGTTTTTATAAGTGTGTATATTCCCTATACCTCCAAGACCGAGTTTTTTTTCTACTCCGCGTTCCCTCTTGATGGATGTGTCTGCCGAGTGGGTGGAATTTAACCCGCGTGGCCAACCACCCCTTAAACACAGCTTCCCTACAAGATAGGCAGCCGCCCTTCTCGTCTAGATTTTACCATACCGCGTAAGCGCCAACTCGGCCCTTTTTTCTCCCCGATGACCATAGGTGTTCGCTTACCGCGTGAAGCTCCTGACCAGCTGAGCCGGACTACACCACCATTTTCCCTCATCACGCACTACTTCCCCTCCGTACCCTGTCCGAATTTACATCCTAAAACCCCACGGTCCCCATACCTTCCCGCCTCGTCGTAAGTGTATTAGTAAAGATGGCCTCACGTAATGTCGCTAACTCTTCCCGCCTTTTCTTCAATAGATCGACCACGCCTTTTCACACCTCCGCAAGGTAGATTTCACCATCCCTTTACCAGACCAGCGGATCCTCTGGTGTTTCTGATTTCCTCGCGTAGGTTCGTTTTCGGTGGAACCGTATTCGGTTTTCAGAACATATCCAAAAATTGCGACCGAGGCCCCTTCCCTCCTTACACATGTTCCTGGTCTGTGAGTCACACTTTTCTTCTATATCAGAAGCCGCCCCCGGTCAGGCAGCCGTCCTCCTCGCTCCCCTTTTATTTTCCCCCTTCTTCGAATTTCTGGCCCCTCTTCACATGGGCCCTTTCCGAGACTCCCGTTTTCTTTGAGTGCCTTGCTGGAGTTAAGCTCTCCCCCTCCCTTTCAAACGTCCCTCTATCTAACACAACAAGGTTGTCAGTTACTCACCGCCTCCGTCACTTTCTCCCCTTCGGCTCTTCCGGTTAACTATCCTCTGCAACTGTCCTTTCACCCTTTGTTTCTCCTCTTCCGCCGGGCGCGTTTTGTTTTCCTCTGCAACCTCCCCTGTAAAACCGTTACGATTGTGGCACCCCGGGTTTCGCATTGTCTGGTGGGTGAGATTGGGTTTCACCCCAATATAACCCATGGAGACCATGACCCTTTCCACTTCAATTTGACACTTATCACTCTATCTTTTAGCCCCACTTTTCGCCCTGGACACGAAGCGGGGAAGAATTCGACTTCCTTCTGTATGGGTCTCCTTCGCGAAAGGAGATCTGAGCCCCGACCTCTCTACTTCACTAGTTGGTCCAGGGATGCCCTTCACCCAATAACAGTATTTAAAATAGCCATCTCTTTATCCCCGCATGCCCTCCTGCTCAGGCACATCCCCTTTTCCTTCCCTTACGGCTATTGATACTACCTCTTCCAGGAATCGCTGTTTTTCGAAGCGCTTTCCGGCCTGGTGTCCCTTTTTTCGGGGGATCTCTCCTTCCCTTGGTGCCACCACGGCAGCACCCGGTTTCCTCCCCCTTCGATCCCCCTGCCAAGCGTGATTTCCTTTGCGTCTCCCTGTTGTAACCCTGGACGCGTCCAACACAGCCCTTTCTGTCGCCCCCCCCGTCATTCCTAAGTAAGTTTAGTTCCCTGCTTCCTCAATTCCCCCTGGTGGGAAGCGTCCGGCCCTCCCATGGAAGCCCAGTTTTCGATACGGCTCTGGGCAAGTCTGTCAGACGCTCCCCCTATATTCTTCTTCGGGCGCGATGCGCTCTCTGTCTTTTAGGGCCCGGTAGCGGAACTCGTGCTGTGAGACTCCCTCGGCCGCTGGTCCTGTCTTGCGACGCCATCGTCGAAGTGGATTTGCGTTAACCGTCTCCCCCCGAACCCGCACAACTCTCTTTCAAACTCGGAGGCTTTTTGGCTCTTTCCCTAAGCAGATGAGCCCGACCGCTGCCCGCCTGGCCGAGTACTCTCCAGGTCTTTTTCACTTTCTCCCCCCCCCTGCGCTCGTCCCAGCGAAATCTTTCTGAGCGCTTCAACAGGCGTCTTTAAGGCTAGACAGGGAGTCTTTTTCACTGAAGAAGACCACCGTAATGCTGTTCCTCTTTTTCTTCCGTCTTGGTTCTCCCCTGGCCAACCCTCCCGACTCTGTCATCAGCTTTTACGCGGTTAGCATCCCGCCTGTCCTAACACCCCTTCAACGATGGTGATATGGCGCAACCACACTGTTCAGACGGTGTCTGTCCTTGTTTCTCCCCCAGCCTACTTTTTTTCGGTCCTCTATGGTCCCTCCTCCTTTTTTTCCGACGAAGGAGATTTTTTTCCTTCTTCTTCCGCGAGGTGGTTCGGCAAATATTTCAAGCCCCGATCCTTCTCCCCCTTTTTTTCCCACGGCCGGATCGCCTCAATCACCCTTCTTTTGTTTTCTGTCGGTCACCCAGGGGGTTTCAGGGACAATTCCCCCTCGAGAAGAAGATTCTTTTTTCCGCTGGCTACGTTTCTCGTTAAACCTTCAGGCGCCGTACGTCGCCTTAGAGGTCGCGGTTCCGTACGTTGACCCCCCCATTGCACCCCCCCTCTCGGCCTGCCCGGCGGTTTTCGCCCTCGACGTCATTGGTTGTTTATATTTTCACTGGTAACAACGGAACCTAGTACATTCCTCCGTTCGCCTGGAGGTAGTCTCGAGTTGCGAGAAAGAACCCCCCCCTCATCCCCTCCTGATGGTCTGAGAGCTGGTTAAACCTCGTGCTTCTTTGACTTCAGGCGGGCCCGCCCCCTCGTCTCTTTGAAGGAAAGGCCCTTTCCAACTTTTCCCCCACCCCCCAATGCTCTTGTCTCTCCTCCTCCTTTTTTTGGTCTGCTGAGAGCCTTTTTCCCTTTTTTCTTCCAGGTGCGTGTCCTCACTGACCAGTCAGAAAGTGACGGGTTGCCTCCTTTACTCGACAGCAAGCGTTTCCTTCTCCAGCCGGCTTGTCTTTCTTTCTCTCACGCCGATCTTATCCCTTTCCTCTTTTGTCTGAACCTGCTGGGTCTGTCACCCAACCACTTGGCCTCACCCCGCATCTTGTCGGCGTTGCAGCCGGGAAGTGTGCCCCTAGTTTGGCCCCGGAAGTTTTGGAACGAAAGCGCGCTGCCCTTTTTTTCCTTCCCTTTCCCCTTGGTTGATTTCCTACCTTCTTCGCTCCAGAAATATTAGTAGTCGATGTTGCGCCGACGAATTGGACACTTCCCCTCCAGCCAGCCACCCCCGTTCCCTCTGTGTTGCCGCCGTAATAGTTTGAAGAACCTTTTCTTACATTAAGGCTGAAGTGACTTTCCCTTTTCCCCCGACAAGCTCCGCCTCCCTTTTTTCTAATTGTGATCTGGTCCTGATTCTTTACTTCTTCTATATCCCGAGATTAGATTCTTGCCGTCAAACAAGGACCTTTCCTTCTTACCTGTGATCCCGACCCCCCCAATTTAGAACTTGTCTTCCCCCTTCAAGGCGGAGGCGTCTCGGCACCTTCAATAGTCCGCGCCCCTGCCCATGGTTACCGAACCGTCAAGGACTGACAGCCCCCCCCTAGCTTTTCTTTTTCTTCCTAACGCAGCCCCCCCTTTCTCCCTCCGTCTTGCTTGTTTAGCCGTTCACAGTCTTCGTTCGCTCGGCTCGCTTCGTGACGTCCCAGTTCTCCCGCGAGATGACGTCCCATATCGCGAGCATTGAACGATGCTGCGTTTCACTTCTTTACTTCGGTTTTCAAGTTTTCTCCAGCGGTCCTAAGGTGGAAGATGCTGTCTCGCAGGACCAAGAGCCGTAGTCTAAAGTCCCTCAGTACCCGAAGATTTCCCCTGACTGCATCTGAGCTCCTTGAAGGGCAGCAGTCAGACCCCACTCTTAACTGCGAATCGGTTCCTTTGTCTCATAATTTAACCCTTCACAGTTCCCCTGCCTTCGACGTGACCTCTCCCCCCCCTGTTATAGGCAGCCCCAGAGCCACCCGAGTTTTTGGTTTGTTCGGAGTCTTCGAGTTCGCCAATCCTAGTTGATGGGCGGGACTTTTAAAATTCCGAAAGCGACCAATCTATGCTCCGTGAAGCAGGCCAGTGCCCGTTTGGCCGTGATTTTTGCCCCAATGATAGCCCCCCCCAGTCTCCATGTTTCAACCTTTGTGCCAGTGAGTCTGGTTGCAGCCACCTGGCCACTAGGCGAGCCCCATTCCCCCCCTTAGTCCCCTAGATTGGGCTTGACCGATTCCGTGACCCTGTTTTCTCGTACACCGCAATCTCCTCTCTCCCGCCCCACCCCTCTTCATCCCCCTTTTTTTTTTTTTTTCTTTTTTTTTTTTTTTTTTTGTTTTGTTTTTTTTTTTTTTTTTTTTTTTTTTTTTTTTTTTTGTTCTTTTTTTTTTTTTCTTCTTTTTTTTTCTTTGTTTCTTTTTTTTTTTTTTTGGTTTTGGGGTTCTGTCCGCTGTAAGAAAATTTCTTTTCCCCCTTCGGCCCAGCCGAGCCGCGCCTTACTTTGTTCCGGAGTCCAGGATTCGGCTGTGCAAGGTGGCCCTGAGAACTTCTATTTTTTCATTGCGTGAGTTGCTCCACTATCGGCGGAGTTCTTTGATGCACGTTGTCCCACTTGTTTGAACGGCTTTTTATACTTCACCGACCGGCCATTTCCCTTGACAACCCTTGCCCCTCTCGTCCTTCCCCAGTATTTCATATGACACAGCCCCCTCGCCCTTAACTTATCGCCTTCCTTGACTGGCTAAGGACCACCTGTTCGAGGTTCACATTTCCTTCTCAGATCGATGAGGCCCCCCTTTCCCCCTTGTAAGTACGCCACTTGGTTCGCTAGCTTTCCCTTTTTTTAGGACATGCCCAGAGACTTCCTCCATTCACCTCAGGTCCAACAAGTCCCGAATTTTCCCCCTACTGGTGGGGGGCACTACCCTCCCTTCTAGTTGCAGACCTTTCTCGGGGGGCGAAGTTTTCTTGTCCCTTGATTGCGCAAGTTGTTCGCGAGTCGGGGTGTGAATACCCCTTATACATTTGTCCGGATTTCAGATTTCCCTTTCGGGCCCAATGGGGGATCTTCTCCCCTCCCCCCTTTAACCCCCTGATCCCTACCCAGGCGCTGCAGAAACTGACCAGCTCCTATAGGTTGTTGAGATGTTCTACTTTTTGTCTTTTCCTTGTGCGTCGCTCCGTGATCTCCTTTAGATGCCAGGATCGACCTTTTGTCTCTTTGTTTCCTTTTTTTTCCCTTCTTCGGATTCCCCTTATGGGTTGATGGTGACCCTTCTCTTGTCTTCTTGTAGACCCCGGACAGGGTATGTCTTTGAACTTGATTCGTTGTTTCTCATGATGGTTTTCTTTTCCCCTAGTTTATTGTCCTTCTCCGCTGGGTAACTCGGTCCCCATTTCTTGGCTCTACTGACGTTGATGCCTGAGGGTTTGTCCGTCTTATTTTTCCCGATACCGTAGAAGGGGATCATGCCGTCCTACTTTTCTTGCATTGGAGCCCCAAACTGCCCCACTCTTCACTTTTCCGCGATCCCAAGAGGAGCCTTCTCCCTTTCGGTCTGCGGTAGTTAAAGTCCTCACCCCCAAGAGGCCCCCCCCAGAATAGGCTTGGTTTGGGCTTCTTTTCTTGATGCTGGTTTCAGACATTTTTTCTTTCTCCACTGTGCCCGAACTCTCCTGACTAGTATCTTTCACTCCCTCCGTTGTTTCTCTCTCTCGTGTATGAATGGCCCTTGTTTTACAATTAGTTCTGACCACTCCTGTGCACTCGCACGACTCCGCGCTTCCTTGTCAACCAGGCAGCTCTACTCGGCTAACGCTTACTCCAAGCCTTGACAGAGTTCCTCGTCGTCTAACTCTCTGATGATTCGCTTCGATTTCAGAAATGATGCCCCCCTGACGGCCACCCACGTTGACACTCTCCTGAGGCTCTCCCAGTTTTTCGATCGCCCAATGTGCACTTATTCATTAGCCGCCTCGCCCTGTTCGGACCCCGCCGCTGATTCCAGATCCAGGCCGTTCCCCCTAACGCTACCCTGTTCACCGCCCTCTTACCCACTTCCACTTTGCCCCCCTTGGGTCAATCCCCCCCACGTTTAAAAATCAACCGGCCCTCGCCCTTTTCTTCCCCTCTTCAGTAGTACCCGAATGGAACGCCCCCCCCGTTTCTTCCTACTGTAAGATAGACCGGACAGCTCAGTCCACGCTTCCCTCACTACTCACTGTTAGGAAATCACCCACGCGCAGCACGGGAGCACTCCTCTTTTTTTTCTGGTTCCGATGACGCCTGCTTGTTGAATTTTGTCCAGTCCTTTAAAAAATATCCCCCAACCCGCTTCCCCTATGCAATAAGGACCCCCCATTTTTTTTGCTATAGTTGTGAGTACCTTCTTTCTTTCGATCCCAGCTGCGCCCTCCCGTTGGCAAGTCGCCTTAGACACCCTGCCCTTATGTTTATGCCAATCCCTATGAGTGCTTTGCGCACCACCCCTGGGCCTTTCCCGATCTGTTTCCCCGGAGTTCTGGGAGCTTGGAGGACCTTTTTCATGCAGACACCCTCCCCCTCCATCGAGGCGATACACCCATTTGA
>Ga0179593_1507319_pt1 | contig 12098 bp, 11 predicted proteins | sample CZODoug2_1_08_16_FD_185931 | JGI IMG/M metagenome (GOLD analysis project Ga0179593, IMG submission 185931) | Vadose zone soil fungal communities from Angelo Coast Range Reserve, California, USA - CZODoug2_1_08_16fungal (PacBio error correction) | ecosystem: Environmental > Terrestrial > Soil >... | reverse complement strand
CTAGTGAAGCCCGCCCAGGAAGCAAGCGACCCCTTTCCAGACATTGATGCCCTAGTTTTCACACAAAGTCTCTTCATTAAGAGAGGTGCCCATCTCCCCAGGTCCCCCCAGAGGTGTTGTTGCGGGTCTTGTGTCTCTTCCCCCCCATAGCAAGTCGTTCTGCTCAATTTTATTTCCACTCCGCGTTTGCCCCCTTTAGGACTGTTCCCGTTTTGTTCCCCCTCTTGATGGTAGTGACGGGCCCGTCCCGGAAGTCTTGCGAGCCGTCACCGTTTTGATGTGGTCGTTTTCCGTCGCCGTTTGCTCTCATTCGGTGTGCGAGTAGATTACCTTTGGCTTTTTGGCTCACCCGTTTTTTGACCCAGCCCTCGCGGTTGAAACCAACGTAACTGACCCGTACGACCCGCCAACCCAGTTTTTCGCCTTTACTCTGTCCTGGCGAACACACTTTGCCTTCCAATGTGATCTGAACGCAGTAACCCATGAAAGAAGGTTCCAACCCAACCCCCCCACCCCACCCCCCACCCCCCCCCCCCCCCCCCCCCCCCCCCCCCCCCCCCCCCCCCCCCCCCCCCCCCCCCCCCCCCCCCCCCCCCCCCCCCCCCCCCCCCCCCCAACCCCCCCCCCCCACCCCCCCCCCCCCCCCCCCCCCCCCCCCCCCCCCCCCCCCCCCCCCCCCCCCCCCCCCCCCACCCCCCCACACAAAAACGCCCCCCACACACCCCCCTCCCACCCCCCCCACCCTTCCCCCACTCCCCCCCCCCCCCCCCCCCCCCCCCCCCCCACCCCCGCCCGGGAAACACCCACCGGGAACGCCCTTTCCCCGTTTTTGCTTTTCCCCTCCGCTTTTCGTTGGTTCGGCTGGGTCTTTGGCACCATGGGGGTGACGTTGTCCTCCCGGGGGAAACGCGGACGGGTTCTGACTGTCGGTCATCCTTCCTGTTCTTCCGGGACATCTCTTCTGATTCCCCCAGAGGTAGTGTCCCCCCCTGATCAGTGACTTTTTTTTTTTTTTGTCCAATGGCGTGGTGGTCAGTTCCGCCTGGGCGTCGTCTTGATCCTGTCGGTTTTTTGTTTTGTCCCCTGTCCGGTTGTCGTCTTTTTTATGAGAGTAACTGTTTTTAAATCCCTCCGACGTTTTGCTCTGACGGCATCACAGCGACTCCGCCTCCGGGCGTTTCTCAGAATTACGTTTTCTTTGACCAACCCCCCTTGCTGTCCATTTTTTTTTTTTTTTTTCCTTTGGTTTTTTGCCCGATGCCGGCCGTCACTTCTCAGCGGTTGCGTTTTTTTTCTGTATACCGTCCTTGGTTTAGGTTCCAAGTGTTCACCAAATGCCTCTTTTGCAGAGCTTCCCCTCCCCTTCCCCCCCCCCCTCCTAACGGGACATTTTTTTTGCGTAGTCCCCCCAGCCTTGCTCTAACCAACCCCTTTTCTGCCTCCCCCTTCCAGAAAGTTTCCCTCCCCCTTCTTTGATTCCCTCTTGATGAAGGTTTTTCGTAGAATGTCGTCACTTTTCCTTTTCCACTTGTTCTTTCGGCTTTTCGCACCACTTCTCACCACTTTGATGGCAATTTTGCACATGTGCTAGATCCCCTGGCTTGTCTGTAGGCAAGGGTCCAGAAAGGGATTCCTTTTTTTTCCCTTAGCTCCGAACCCCCCCCCCATAGCCGCTTCCTTGTTGACTGTCACCTAGCCGGTCTCACTGGTTGGTTCTACAATTGGGGTTTTTGAGTCATTTTTTTTATAAGTTACAGTTCAGTTTTTTCCCCCCGTCCCGACTTTCCCCTGACTTCATTTTCATATACCAAATTTTTTCCCTTGTTACCAGGAGGAAATGTGCCTTCTCTCCTCACCCAGTCAGAGTTTCAATTCTTATCCTTCGTCGGCCGACTGTTGATTAAATTCCCCGTATGTTTCCTGCGTTTGCTGTTAACGTGTGTTTGTTGGCGGCGTCAAATGACGTTTACCCCGCTTTTCTACCTCTGGCGGGTTTCCGCCCTTGTTTTGGCCCTTTCGATGAAGAAGTTTTCCGACCGAAATCATCCCCGTCGTCCAACCCCCTGAGATCGTCGAACCTGATTTCTCTCTCTGCAGTGGTGTCATAGAAACCCCACCTCCGTTGAGCTGACTCCCCCTTTTTCAGCTGTGTTTTTTTTTTTCGGATTTTCACAATGGTAATGGGGTATTGACCCTTTGAAGCTTTTGTTACTCGATTTTCCGGCTCCTTTGCTGTTTTTTGGAACTTCCCGTACAGCCCAGGACGGAGGGAAGTGTTTGGTCGTTCACTCAACCCCCTGTACAACAGATTTGGCCTTTCTCCTCTCCTTTCCTGACCACCCCCCTCTGTGTTCCGCATCCCGCCCCCCCCCCTTCCCTGTAACGACAGAGGGACTTTTTTTCTCTCGGAAGTTCGTTCCGGTGCTCCCGTGTTCAAACTGTTTTCTCCTCATCCACCCCCCCCCTTGTTCGCATCTGAAGGAGAACCCAAGCTAACATCTGTGGTCACCCCCCCTTTTCGGAGGCGCCTCCCTGGAATCAGTTCGGTCCAATTAACGGTCGTCGTTTGGGACCATCGGGCGGCCATTTGTCCCCCTGAGTCGTCGCCCGATTCACGCCTCTTCGGCGTTAATTTTCGGCTTCCAACTTATATATCTTTTACCCATTTTTCCCCGTGTTTTTGTCGAGAGTGAGATCCTTCTTTTTTCCTCCTACGGCCTAACGTCTTTGAATTCCCTTTAGAACCCCTTTCGACGAGCTCGATTTAGTAGACAGTTGCCCCGGACGACCCATTCATTTTCTTGCCCCGGATAAAGTCTACCCCTGTTTCCTCCTTTCCCCAGGCCCATGTTTTCCTTAGCTAGTTCCTTGGAGGCGTCCTTCTTCCTCTTTTCAAAATGTCTTCTTTGTCACCTCCGGACCTCTCCGTCAAAAAGAAACCCACCGTTGCCTTTTTCGAGTCCTAAAGATGGTCTGCGTGTGTTGGCCAGCCGGAGCCGTGGGACGTGTGACCTTCCCGACTTCGACTGACCGAATCTTTTTTTTCGGTGCCCAAAGGTGAACCCTTCCCCCTGTACAAAGAGAGGCTTCCCCTGTATTAGGGACACCCTTGAGTTTTTTTTTTTGCGTTTGTTCGCGTTTCTCGGAACACCCCGTTTTACAGATTTTACCCCCCTTTCCTTTTTGCTCTTCTTCTTTAACGGTCTTCCATTGATCCTTTTCCTTCCATCCCCCAAAGTACGGCGCTGTTTTTTCAGACCCAACTGTTTCGTTTTTTCCCCGGTCCGATCTTTTCTGTCGAGGGCGTTAGCAAAGATTTCCCTGTTGTCACCTTTAGAGTCCTTTTGATGTTTCCTGTGCCTGCAGGTTTTTTCTGGCCGGTCCCCCGTTTTTGCTCCTCGCGGGGACCTTTCTACGTTTCCAGAACTGATGGAACGGACGGAGCTTTTTGGGGAGATGTCGGCTTCCCGTTTCGCCCTGGCGTTGTCACTTAAACCTTCCCCCTGTGGTTTGTTGAGCTTCCCCTTTTCCGTTCGTCATAGTTGACCTCCTTCACCCCCTTGGTGGAGTGCAAGGATTATAAACCAATTGCGCACCCAACTTTTGTTGCGTGATCCCCTTCGTCCTGGAACGTTTAGCCCCCCCCCCGACAGCGGTTCGTTTTTTTTTTCTCCGTTTACATTACATTTTGCTTCCTTCCTGCAAAATCAACGTGCCAGTATACTAGGAGTTGTTTAGCACTTCTTGTTTTCTTCCTTGTTTGTTTATCCCCCTCCGCGCTTCCCCGTTGCGGGAGGATTCACCGCCCCATCCTTTCGCCATCCGCCAATTTCTTTCCAGGGCGCATTTTTTCGGTTCTGATCTGAGGCTTTTCATTCTTAAGAACAATGACCCCCTGCCCCCTTAGTCTCTGTCTGTGTTCGGAATCTTCCACCTTGATTTTTTTCTCCCAAGGAAAAGAACAAGTTCCCTGATTGTTTTCCCCCTGCGTAACCTGTACCGGCTATTCTCGTTTCCACAGAGTTTCCGCCGTTTTGGTCGTCCTTCAGTAATGCCGGCTTTCTCGGTGTCCTTATTAAGTAATGTCTCCGAGTAGTTTTTTCTTTTTTTTTCCCCCCGGTACCTAGCATCAACAAGTGCCCGCCCCACCGTGTTTAGTCCTCCCGCTCTCGAAAGAGATTTTCCATTGTTTTCCTCCCTGTTACCCCCTAATGATTAGTACTCCTTCTTCCAGTCAGTGCACCCCTGCCGCCAATTTTTGCTCACCGTTCCTAAATTCATCCCGTCGTGCTTTCTTAAGGGACTTTCCCACGTAACCCCAAGGTTGACAGTCCGCAGGAACGGCGTTAATCATGATGCGGTTGACGGTGTTGGCCCCCCCCCCCCAAATTTTCTTTTCCCGTAGTTCGCGTCCGTTGGGGAACCAAGGGATTAGTTTTAGGAGTAGTTGGGTGCGTTGTTATTGGCTCAGTAAGTTTCTGGCCTCTTGTGGGCGGTTCTTCTGGTGCATTACCAGCTTTTGTTTTTTTTTCGCTTATGTTTGCGGTCTCCTCGCGTTCCTCTAGCCCCTCCATAGCAGATTTAAAAACGCGTTCCTCACCTTCCGCCTCCACTTAGATAGCCCCCTCTCTTCCTGACCATTTCCCCGGTGAAAAGCCAATGTTCACGAGTCACAGGGAGTTTTAAGGCAGTAGTCGAAATCCAGCCGTCTTGGACGTGGCTCCCCTACATCCCTCTGCCCCCTCATGAAGTTGACCCTGTCCCCCGTGTTTCCCTATGAGGAACTCTTTCCGCTCCACCTTGTTTGCCCCGGCGTGACCTACTTTTTCTTACGTACTCCTTTCCCTTTCGAAGGTTTTCGACTTTTTCAGGGCTTTTCTATCATTTTTTTTTTTTTTCCAATTTTTTGTTTCTGTGCGCGTATAAACCCAACTTTTCCCGCCCCCTGCGTGTTTTTCTGACCCTTCAATTTGCGGAACCCACCTGGACAGGATATTTGTTGTTTTTTTTTTAAGCGTGGCAACCCCGGGTTCTGGCTCACCGATTGTCAAACCTCCCCCGTAGGGACCAGTTGAGTTGCCCCTGCGGTTGTTTATCTTCGAAGTTCCCATCGAATTCCTTGCCTTTTTTTCTCCTCCCTGGACCAAATTCAATGGCCTTAAGTCTTACCCAGCGGGCACCCCTTCCCTTCTTCTGGCCTCGCCTAACTCGTCAGTGAAATTTCTCTGAGTGGGAAGTCAGAGTTCAGACTGTTCCCTTTTTAGTTCCCCTCCGACTTTGTTCCCCCGAATTCGGGTGGAGATTTTTACGATCCTTTTCCCCTCGGTTGAGCCCTTCCGGGGCGTCTCCTCACCCCCCTTGATTGACAACGCGCGCCACCCCCGGATCGCCTTGATTCTGTTGCCCTCTCCTCCCAACAACTTGGTTTTTTTCACCGTTCCCCCCCGGTGCCTTCGACGACCGCCCCCCCCGCCCGGTTTCCACCCCCAGCCCCCCCTCTGACGGGCGCCCAAGTTGTGTGGCGTCCACCCATTTCACAGGTCCTGCATAGGATAAGATTTCGTCCAGGTTTCCCTCTTCACAACCTGGTGTTCCATTGAAACTCGTTCCTGTCACGGAAGTACCCTGCGACCTTTCCTTCCCTGACTTTCTTAATGGTTTTTTACTTTTCCCACATTTTCTAGTTATGCTCCCTTACCACCCGGCCGGTTATCCCCGGTCAACTGCTTCCTCCTAAGTCTTGCTGCGGGGTTCCTTTCGTACCCCGAGTCCGTGTGTCGGCTTTTTTTTTTCCTGTTTTCCCCCCCGTTTGTCCGTTCTGTCTCTTACTTCATCCCCAGAAGGAACCCGGGTCCTCGGCCCCCACGTCCGTCCCCCCCAACCCCTCGGGAACGCCGTTGTGTCCACTCTCCTCAAGTTTCCCCGTTAAGGGTTTTTCTGTCTTCGGCCCGGAATCGGGATGAGTTTGCCGACACAAAGGAAATGCTCTCTTTTTTTCCCCCGTCCCCTAAGAGAGACTTTCTAGGTAACTTGAGCTCTTGCCCCCAACTCTCGGCTTTCTTAAGAAAACCCGTCCCCCTTTCCGAATTCCCCCCATTCACGTCCTCACCTATTTTCTCCCTCTGCGGTTTTTCCTTGTTTTTCCCCGACTTCGTGTCCCACTTCCCCGGAAGTCCCCTCTGGCTTTCCACGCTGGTAAAACCCCGGGATTTTTTCTTTCTTTTTCCCACCACCGGCGCTTCTCCTGCCTTTATTCGCAGGGGCCGAAACGACTGGAGGGAAAGGATTCTAGCAAAGGCCAGAACCCACAACAATTTCTCCTCTTTTGGCTTGGAGCCGGGTCACCTCTGAAGTCCTTTCCTTTCACTTTTTGCGTTTTTTTTTATGTTGAACACTTGCGGGATCACTCCCTTTTGCCCTGTCAGTTCACAAGGCCCCCTTTCAGGAGTTTTTTCCGAAAGCATTTTCATCTACAGCCCCAAGGTTCATCAAGCGCCCCCCCCCCCCATTTGCTAAGGATCCTCCTCCCCAATCTCCTTTCCTCTTCCTAGCTTCCCGTCCCCTCCCCGAGGAGAAGAGGATTTTGCAGTTGCGCCACGCGTGGCCCACGTGTCTCTCTCACCTCTGCATTTTTGTCCCAAAACACGGGCACCTTTGGCGCGCCCTTTGCCGTCGTGAAAGTGAACTCGGTATCTTCTGCCCAACGGCACGTCCCTGCCTACCCTCTTTTTTTTCTGCCGCCTTCCCTCCGTTGGGGATGTATGAACCCCTTTTTTTGGCTGGATTTTGACTTTTTTTTTTCCAGCAGTTTCCCTCGCTCCCCCCCAAATGTTTTTTTAATTTGAGGCCTCAGTCGTGTTCCCCTAGTATCCGCTTTTTTAGGCGGACGCTCCCCCCTTACTGAAAGTTTCCCGCCGAGTCCGTGGAGTTTTTCCCCATAAAGATCCCCCCCCCCCATCTTCGGCATTTTTTTTTCTCCTTTCTGCCGTCCGGCCAAAAAGATGTTCCACTTTTTCATCGCGCCCTTTCTGAAAGCAATCGGAAAAGATACAACCTTTTCCGTGTTCGTTACCGTCTCTTTCCCCCGTCCACCAATGTCCCCTAGAGGTTTTTTACACCCACCTTTGAGTCCTTTTACATGAAGTGAACACTCCGGACTTTTTTCCTAGTCCTTGCCCCCTTTTGCTTGGACCCAGCCCCCTTTCCGGGGTCATGAGGGGTGGTGGGATTTTCACGGTTTTTTCCCCTTTCTTCCGGGAGGGGACCAATTTTGAGTTTAAGTCTTGTCGTTTTTTTCGCATCGACACTATTTGATGGTCACTGGCCCGGTATTTCGGCTATATCTCTTTTTTCTTTTCTTCCCTCCAAGTTTGTTGTTTGTTTTTGTGTCTCTATAGAAGTCTTGCTCCCCCCATTTTTGCTGAGTTCAGTGCAATCACTCGTCTGTATATGGACTTGTGCCGGGCCTGCCCATTCCGTCCCCCGGTCCTGCCATTTTTTTTTAATTTCTACGGCCTCTTTTTTGCGTCACCCGAATTTGTTCTTGTGTAGGAAGGATTTTTGAGTCTGTCCTTATGTCGCATGTGGTTCAAGGTGTTCTCCACACTTATTTCTTCCCTTCCGGTCACCCCATTTTTCTTTTTTTTCTTTTCCCCCCCCCAAGGATGTTCCCTGTGAAGAATAAAGAGTTCCCGTTTTCCCTGGAGATGCGGGTTCGTTGGTTCGGAAACACTTCTAGGCGCCGGTTGAATACGTTTTCCCGCTTTTTTTCCGGTGTCCCTCCCCCCGTCCGCCTGAGTTCTTCTCAGGAAAGTTAGTTCCCCTCCTCTGAAGTTCTGGATCATCGGGTGGAAAGTTGGTCTGTCCATTACCATTCCCAATTCGTTTTCACTTGTAGGTGTCCCTGATGTATCGCCTGTTGTTTTTTTTGTTGGACCCTCCAACTTCGGCGAGTGTTCCGAATCCCAAAGCTTTTCCCTCGAGGTCGTTGGGCCTCTTTAGTCGATCTTTCGGAGTCCCCGGGACGGCCTAATGCGTGCCTTTTTTTTTTTCCTGCAATTCCCCTCTGTCGATGCTGACAGTGCACTTTTTTTTTTTAGTTTTCTTCCTGGGACACCATTTGGACGCTGTTGGTCTCGGCCGAAGCGTCCGGCCTGGTGCCGACCCCGAGTTACCTATTGGGAACGTTGAAGGTTGAGGGGTTTAGAGGAGCCTCCCTAGGATGTTTCTAACTTAAAGTTGGGGCGGTCAATTCAATGTTCATTTTCTGGGACAATGGCCCCTTTTTAGTTTTTTTGAGTTGGTTTCCGGGCCCCCCAAGGTGGGGTAAAAAATTTCGACAATTTGGTTGTTCCTTCTCTCGACTGTGCTCACAATCCCCTCTTTGCTCTGTTTTTTTTTTCCTGTATTTTTTCTTCCTGTGCGTCCCTCCCTTCCGAGGATCTGAGGATTTGCCATTTTTCTTTTTTTCCTTGTTTTTAGGCTTGTTGCGATCCGGCCTGCTTCCTAAGTGAAGTCCTCTTTCTCCCGACCCCCCCCCTGTTCATCGTTGCAAGAGTTTTTCCCCAACAAGCTTTAGGACCCTCGGTGGAATGTAGGAAAGTTGTCCCGTTTTTTTTTTGAGGGCTTCGCCCAATTTCCGCCTGCCTTCGATGGGCGGTTTTTCTTTCAATTGTATACTTCCCTAGGCATTATTTCGTTTTTTACAAGCCCTTTCCCCGTCTTTGGGCAGAGACGGCGTAGTTCTTCGTTTCTTTTTTGGCCACACTGCCGTGTTTCCCCGGCATGTTTTGTTCTTTTTCTTGCCCGTGTCTTTTCCCCGTGCGGCTTGCTCCGGCTTTTGCTTTTTTATTAGTTTTTTTCCCCTATCCTACCAAAGTAAAAAAGTTTGGAGGAATCCCCTGGTTAACGTCGCATAATCTGCCCCCCCCCGGAATTCCCTACGCTGCCCCTCGCCCGTTGGATTTTTTTTTTTTTTTTACATGTTTTTTTTTTCCCTCGCCCTGATATCCGAATGGATCCCTTTTTCACGATAGTTTCTAATTGACCCGTCGGCCCCGTCCTAACCGTTTAATCTTCCCCGCTTTTTTCCCCCGTGGTTTTCTTCCACCAAAAAGGTTTCGATTTTCCCGCGATTATTGTTTTTCCCGGGCACCCACCCCCTTTTGTTGGTTTGTTTCTCTGCCCCGGTGGTGGACCCCCCACTTTTGTTTCCCGGGCTTTTTCGGGGCGAGTTCTTTGGGAAGGTCCCATTGTCGCTTTTACAGAAGCTTTTCGGCGAGGAACAGTGTGCCGGTAGAGTTCCTTTTAAGGTTTTTTTTTCTGATCGGGTGCGTGATCCTGGTCCCTCGATCTATTTAAATTTTCATAACCCAATCCCATAGATCCACTCGTTCTCCCCGGCCCCCTCCCCCAACATTCCCTTTTCGCCTCCCTTCGTCTAGACAACCCAACTTTTCTTCTTCAATGGAACTATACTTTCGGCCTGGAATCTCTTCTATCAGCTTTGGCGCTGCTTACCGGTTCACCCATAACCCTCCCTAAAGAACTATTGTGGTACTGCCCTTTTATATCACCTTTCTCTTATACCGTTGTTGACCTTCTTAACAGCACCTTTCTGTGTTAGAATCTACCTGCCCGATTTGTTGGCTTTTTTTCTGTTTTCTGTCTTTTTTTCTCTCTCCCCTATTTAACTACCTAATTTTTCCGTTGGGTTGGTTTATTTTTTTTTTTTTGACTGATCTTAACCTCAACATTTTTAGGTTTGTCTCCTTGGGATGCAGTGACCTTCGTCCAAACTCCTGCGTGTTCCTACCCGTCCAAAAGTCTCTATTTTACCCAGCTTATACTCGTGACCAACTATGTCTGTTGGAGGGCTTTTCTGTTATTGGCAATTCGCCCAAAGCTTGCTGATCACTAAGTCTACAGAAGCCGTTCTTTCGTTTTCCCTTTGTGGAGGGCCCTTTTTTTTTTTTTTTTTTTGGTCGAGCCTACGGTCCCTCCGGGAGATTAGCCCGAGCCTTGATTCTGGTCTTTGACATGGTTCCACGTTCAGCCGAGTTGGCGACATTTCGTTGGAGAGATTTTTCTGCGCTATCTCCTGGCTCCTCCTATCTCGCCCAACCCTTTTCCCTCCCTCAACCTCTCTTTCCTATGATTCTTGGGGTCCCTGTGTTTTTTCCCCCCCCCCCTTTTGAAAATTCAAGTATGGAGCGGTCCCGCGATTGTTACCAACGGCCCAGCGTCCTTTGTTATGTCACCCCCCGGTGTTGGGAAAGTTTAAGGGCTCCGCCCTTATTGTGGCGAGTTCTGGACGGCAACGCCCTGTTCCCCTTTGCCCCCCGCACCCCCCTTTTTTGTTCTTCCATCTTCCTCCTTACGCGTATGACGGTGGACTTTTTTTCGGTCCTTTTCTCATTACACCTTCTTCTTTCGTCCCGTTTCCTTTTGGCGAGTGTATAAAAAATGTCTTGGTTCAGTTCTAAGAGCTTCTGTATTTTTTCAGTTTCGTCGTCCGATCATTTTTCGTTTTCCGACTTTTCCCGGTGGGTCTCAGAACTTTAGATTAGGACAGGACTAATTTTCTCAGCCTCCCTGCCTTTTCAGCCGGTTTTCCCTTGAAGACCCCGTCTTCGGGGGTCCCCCCGCCCTGGTGGACCTGCTGAAACCTGAAACCTTTTTTTCACGCTTTTTTTCGGGCTGCATGGCCCGGCTCTGGGACGTGAGGGGGGAAGTGTTTTTTCGCCAAACTCTTGTCTATTACCCCTTTCCGTCTCGTGACCCCCGGACCCTCGCCCTTTTGGTTCGTCCGAAAGATGCACTTTTCCTCTCTCCTCACCCCCTTCGTCCAGTTTTTTTGACCCCTTCCGTCCTGTCGCAAGATGCTTCTCGATTCCTTTTTTTTTTTTTCTGGTTGTAAGATTTTCGGTCTTCCACTTTTCCCTTAAATTCGTGCTCCTGCACCCGGTTCCCGCCAAACGGTGCTTTGCCAACCGTTTGTGCTAGCTCCTTGAGTTATTCCCTGTAGGAAAACACGGAATTCCTGGTCCTGTTCCCTTAGTCGTATCTACAACCCCCCTCCTCTTTTTTTAGTGTTTTGGTGCCTTTCAACTTCGAAGCCAGTAGCTCCCCCCCGAGTTTTTCTTCCCATTGTGGAGGGAAAGGAATTGGCTTCGAACTTCCCTCTTTACCGTATTTCCGACTTTCCTTTTTTCCCTTTTTTGACCTTCTCAACATCCCAACCCTTTTTTGGGAATTCAGGAGAAATCGGTTTGTAAAGATAATCCCGCCTATACGGTCCAGCACTTTTTTTCTGTCTCACCCTGTTCGCTTTTTCTTTTCTCTCCTTCTGGTGGTGCACCCTTTTCCCATACATTTTCGTTCACTGCTACCTCTAGACGAGCCCCTTGGGTCCGCCCCCCTGGGGGACCCTTCTTTTCCCCCCGCCTATGACAGAATATTTCGGTCTCCCCAACCTCCTATTTTTCCCCAACTATAGTTTCATTTTGCCCCCCTCGGGTTCTTTCCTAGACCACGATTCCGGCTGATGGGAAGATTCCCCAGTTCTCTTTTCTCTTCCCACCCCCCCCTTGGACATGTTCTTTTTTTCATTGACTTTTTTTTGTTGTGTCCCCCAACTCGAGAATGCTCTTCGAGTGGGCCTTGTCCTTTTTTTTCTGCCGGTTTAAACAGCTTACCCCGTCGTTCTTTCGTTAAAAAGCACACGCTTACCCACGGATTTTTGTTTAGAATACCCGCCCCTTGACGTGTTGCCCCAAGTTAGAAGAAACAATTCGCCAGTCTTCACTGAATACGATCTCAACCGGCCGTTTTTTCGTCCCTTGTGATACTTCTTCCCCCGGTTAAAGTCCTCAAGTCTGTGTGTTCAAAGATTTTTCATCACTTATGCTCACAAGGTCCTCCTTCCGGTCCCCGGATCTCCCCCCCCGGAGTTCTTTTTTGACCTAGGCCCTTGAGGCCGTTTTTTTTTAAGTACTTTTACGTTTTCTTTCCTGGTGGAAGTTTTGGTTATGACCCTTAGTTTTCTCCGTCTTCTACCCCTGATGCCTGTATTCATTCCCCTTCCTCTGCTTCCCCCT
>Ga0179593_1407272_pt1 | contig 12098 bp, 27 predicted proteins | sample CZODoug2_1_08_16_FD_185931 | JGI IMG/M metagenome (GOLD analysis project Ga0179593, IMG submission 185931) | Vadose zone soil fungal communities from Angelo Coast Range Reserve, California, USA - CZODoug2_1_08_16fungal (PacBio error correction) | ecosystem: Environmental > Terrestrial > Soil >... | reverse complement strand
TTTTTTTCTCCCCATCTTCTGTTACTTTTTTTCCGGTTGCTTTGCCCCTTGTGGTTTTTTTTCACCGAACTCGGCCGCTTACTTAATTCTGCTCCCCACCCGTGGGAGCCAAATTCGCCATTTCCCTCTCAAGCCTCTCCTCTGTGAACATAACCTCAGGTTCACCCCCCCCATTTCCCCGGGGCGCTGCTTTCCCCCGGCGTCCAGATTCCCCCTTGTCCCTTCTTCCCCTTCTCAGTCGTGTACCCCCATTTCTTCTCCCCCCCTGTCTCCCTCCCCCATTCTTCCCCTATTCTTTGATGTCACCCCCCATGCATATTTTACTCCTCCTCCCTCTTTTTGTCTGAGATCTTCTTTTTCTTTTGTTTTTTTTTCCCATTTTCTTTTTCTGGAAATTATGGTCCCGTCGACCCCACTTTTACCTTTCCCATTTTGGTTTACGAACCCCCTTGATCTGGACAGTTTCCTACCCTTTTTCTTGGTAAAGTCTGCTCCATGTCCCCTTTGGGTTATGTTTGACCATTAATGTACCTATGCTTCCCTTTATTTCCCCCCCCCCTGATTCCCCAGGATTTTTTAATGACGGGGAGGTGCATTTTTTTGCTTTTTTTCGTCTCCTTTAAATTCTTTTGCTTTTTTTCTTTGCGGGGTATTTACTCCCACAAAAAGGCCCCCCCTTGTTCCCATCCTCACTTTTAAATTTTTGTTGAGGCGTTTTCCGACTTGATTTTCCCTTCTCCTCCTACCCCAATCAGCCCCCCCCCCCTTTTTCTTTTCGGTCTCTCCCCCCACAAATCCCGTTTTGGTCTCACCCCATTTTCCTCTAAAATTCTTTCCCCCAGTTTCCTTCCCAGCGAAATCACCCTTTTTTACTCTTCTCCCCCCATTTACTGCACTTCCCCCAATGGTTTTTTTTCCCCCCGTTCAACCCTGACAAACGGCACTTCCTGAAACTTCCCCCCTCTGTGTGTTCTGTCCCTTGACTCTAATTTCCCCCCCGTTTGTATCCTTTTTTTTTTTCCCCTTTCTTTGACTGTTATCCCTTTCCCGTCATTCCCCCCCATGCTGTTGTCCTTTTCTCTCAGTGACTTCCCCTTTCACAACTGTTTAAAGTATAATCCGTTCCTTCCTGACCAACAACTTTCCCTCCCTTTCGTCTTGCTCTTTCTTGTCCCCCAAGTCATTGATGAGCTGTGCAAGCCCCCATTCTCCCCCCCCCCCCAGTCCCCCCCTGACCCCCCAACGAAAACTTCTCCTTCTTCCCCCTCCTCTTAGTGCCTCCGCTGTCTCGCTGGATCCCTCAACGGTCTTTTTTGGCCCACTTTACGCCGTTCTCTGGCGCCAACTCTTTCCTCCTTCCCCCCCCCCCACCCCACCTCCTTTTCCGAGACTTTCTCCCCTTCACCCCAGTTTTCTTTATCCCTTCTTTTTCCTGCCCCCCCATTAGTCGATTCCGGAACTCCGCTGACGCTTTTTTTTTTTTCCCCCTTCCCTTTTCCCTTTTTTGTTCGCTTACTTTGAACCCTTCCCCCCTCCTTTCCGGGTTCCTTCTGTCTGATTTTTCTTTGATTGAGCTCATGCGTTTGATTATGGGTTCCCACCTGTTGCATCCTGTTTTCTTTCCCTTAAACTTTTTGTAAACCCCCTTTCCCTGTACTTTTCGTTTTTGAAGAATCCCTCCCCCCCTTCAATCAACTTTTCTCATCCTGTTATGCCCCTTCACGACTCGTTAGAGGTTTATTTTCACACCATTTTCGTCAGTTTTTAGATTCCTGGTCCCAAGTATTTCACCCCCAGCGTTCTCCCCGTTAACCAAACACCAACCCTTTTTGCTCTTTGTGTTTCTCTATTTGTGGATTCCTTTTTGGTCAGAAACTCCGGTTCCCAATATCTCTTTTTTTCCCCCCCACGCAGATCGTGTCAGGTAACCACCGAAACCACCCCCCCCCCCCCCCCCCCCCTGTTAGACACTCCCTGTTTCTTACCCACGGTTTTACAGTACCCCCGACCAGTGCCTTCTTTCCCCCTTTTTCCCCCGTGAGTTATAACCTTGTCCATTTCCACTTTCCTATCCTTCCTCCTTCCCGTTTTTTTCCTGACTTTTTTGTGCCTGGTGCCACCACCCCCAGCGTTGCCGTTGCCTGTTTCGTGCCCTTTTTTTTCCCATCCTTTTTGTCTCTTCCTTGTGGAAGGGTTTTTTTTTTTCCCGATTCGTGTCCATTTTCCAAACGGTCCACTTTCTTTATTCTTTCTTGAACAGAGTTGCGGTGCCGTTTTCCCACCCCTGAATTTTTCCCTGACAACGAATTTTTGTCCCCCCCCCTACCCCCCTTCCCCTCTTTGTCCCGATTATCTCTTTACCGCCCCCCTGATTTTGCTTTTCCCTTCCACTTCTCCGTTGGTTTTTGTCCTATTATGAGCGGCCATGGAGGACCCCCAGCAATCTTACTTTTTTTCTTCCCCCGACCCTAGACCTTTTGCCGTCCCCTCTTCTGCTTTCTTTAAATTTTTTCCCCTCCCGAGTCCCAATGGTCCACCAAGAGTCCCTAACTGCTTTTTGCCTTTTTTGGAGTTGCCCTTTGTGGTCTTACCTCCCTTATTTTTCCTTTTTTTTCTTTCCCTCTTCTGTACTTTTACCCTTTTGGTCTTCGGGGCCGTCCACCCTCTCGCTTTAGTACCTCTTCAAACACTCTTTTCCCTTTTCCGTTCCCCCCTACTATTTTTTTTTTCCACCCCTTCTTTCCTTTCTTCCTCTTCCTTTTCCCCACCTATGACTCCCTCCCCAACCTTATCACGTACCCTTCTCCCTTTCATTTACCCCCCAAAAGGTCCTGCACACCCAAAACCCTGCTTTCCATGTTTTTTTCCCCTCTTCCCCTTTTTTTATTTCCCCCTCGCCCTCCGGCTTCCAATCTTTTTCACGGGGTCCCTCATTTTCTTCGGTTTCGTCCTTCCTTGCAACTTAGATTTTTTTTTGGATTTTTTTCCCCTTTCATTCCCTGTTTAGTAACTGTCAACTTTCAGTTTTTTCAATTTTTTTTTTTCTCTTCCCCGTCCCCCCCCCTTTTCTGACCTGGTTGTTCTCCACGCGAAGGATATTAATTGTGGACCCCCTTCACCCTTTACCCCACCAACCCTTTTCGACACTCCTCCACGTTTCAAGATGAACGTTTCTGCTGCTTCTCCTTGATTTTTTGCCCCCCTTGGCCCTTTGACGGGCCCCCACCTTTTGTGGTCTTTCGGTCCCTTGCCTTAAATTTCATCTCCTCCCGGCCGAGGCCGCCCCCCTCCCTTTTTTTCACTTGACAACGACCGAGCGTCCTACCACTCATTTTGAGTGCCATTTGCTGTTCTTTTGACCCTCCTCCCCCTTGCCCTTCCCTTCCCTCCCCTTGAGGGTTTTTTTTAACTTTTTGAATGCCCAGCCTTCCCCCCGTTTTTTCCTGACTGCTTACGTCAACGCACAACTATGCTTCCTTTGCCACGGTTTTTTTCTGGCCCCTGATCCCCTTCCCCTGACCCGAATGACATTATGTTTTTTTTGATCCCAGCTGATATGCCTGATTTTTTAACCGCACCCCCACGGTGGCTTCCCTCACGCCCTTTCCCTCTTTTTCCTCTTTTTTTGGCTGCTTCCCCCCCTGAATTCTCCCTTTTTTTCCCCCCCACCATGGCATTTGCTTGCTCTTTGGAAGGAATCCCCGCGAAAACCCCCTTTTCCTTTTCCCCATTCTGATCCCCCCTTCCTTTTTTTTTTGTAGTATCTGCCTGACGCTTATTTTAAGGGGGAATGAAAACCTTTCCCAAAAAACGCATTCCCTTTTTTGCCTTGTGCCTTTGCTTAGTTCCGGTAGATGAGCTCCCCCTGGAGTTTTTGGTGTGCTGTTCTAGTAGGTTTGTTTTTTTCTTTCTCTTACCCCCCAGCGTTTCCCTTACTCCCACCCAACACCTGGTTGTTTCCGTTGAACATCCAGTTTCGACCCCTGAGAGTGGTTCCGTGGATTGTTCAATACAGCCAGGGTGCCTGACCTTCGTTCCCCCCCCCCCCAGTTTTTCTTTGAAAAAGGGTAACATGCCCCTGGTCTTGAGTTTCATTTCCCCCGTAGTCTTTGTAACCCCTCCCCTCGTTCTTTGACCCAACGTTTGCATCCCTTGTCTTCAAATCCTTATTTTTTCAGTGACAGTCCGCCTTTTTTTTGTGACTATCACGTCACCCCCCCCTCCCAAGCTTTTTCTTTTTCCCCCCATTTTCTTGGAATTCCCCCCCTGTCCTTTCTTCCCTATCTCTTCTTCGGTTTTTCCCCTCACCTCCCCTTTCTTGTGTTTTTTGAGTCTCTAACCTCTTCTAATACTTTTGATTTAAATTCCATCCTTGGCGAAATGAAAGTTGACCTTTTCTTTCCTTTTAGGTGATCCTCCAGCTCCCCCCCCTTTTTTAGTTTTCCACCTTTTTTTCCCCCTCTAATACTTTACTGAACAATTGAACCGTCCCCCCTTGATAACGTTTCCTTCGTTTTTTTTTGAGTTTTCCCCACCTCCTTCTGCATATCCCCTTTAATTTTTCTTTGTTTTTTTTCTTTGCGTGGTATTCTCTCCCCACCTTTTTTCCCTTTTTCCTTTTCTTGTCTTCCGTCCTGGAATTCGTCAATGTTTCTGCGGTTCACGCGTGAAAGGTAGGGTTCATCTTCTCCCGCCTTCCCAGCGGCTTCCACCCAAGATGCCGCCCACCGTCCCTCCCCGCCAAGAACCCTACCCGGTTACAGTGTCCCGATTTTTGATTTTTTTAATGGTTTTAGACTCGGTTTTCAAGTCCTGAGCCTCTTCCGACCCCTTTTTGGACTCTGACTCCTTCCCAAATAAAATTTTTAGCAGTATTGTGGCCTATTCCCAGTTTTCCTCTATAGCCCCTTTCCCGTTTTTTTTTTAAGGCTGGTGTGGTTTTTTTCTTCCGCCCCTTTACCCCCCTCCTTCCCCGGGTCGATACCTTATGGGAGCAAGGCCGCTGTTAATGATTTATTTAGCGCCTTTTCTTCGTTAAGTTATTCCCAATGAATTTTCCCTGAATGGTCCCCTCGGTCCCTATTCAAAATCCTGGTAGCCTGCCGCCCTTTTTCTTTTTCCTGCGTAGACATGCCCTTCTTTTCCTTCTTCCATTTCCCCTCTTTTTTTTCCGGCCAGTTCTTATTGTGTGCTCCTTTCCGCCTTCTGCACCCACCTTGCTAATGCTTGTTCGCGCTGCTTCTTTTGTGTCCTAAAGTGTTGAAACCTCTTTGCTGCTTTTCCCGGCCTCTTCTTCTACGTCCCTTGACATTCCAGTGAAGGTAGGCTTCTTCCCCCATCACTCCTTTGTTTGTTTTAATCATTGTCCTTCATGCCTACCCCCTTTTTCGGTATTTTTGGGCCCATGTGTCTTCTTTCCTGTCTTTTTTTTGCAGTCCACACTTCTTTTTCCTGGTCTTGGCCCTTTTCTTCCCCCCCCGAACAATGTCCCCGCCAGTTTTTTTTAATACCCCCTTCCCGGAAGGAACAATAACCTTCGGGTTAATCCACCCTTTTCCCTATACCCCGTTAACTTCCTTTTTACTCCGTTCCTTTTTTTTCCCCCCCCCCCTTCCTCGGTTACTACAACCTGGCAATCAGGTTTGTTTGTTGTTCTTTTTTCCCCCCCAAGTTCCCGTCCCCTTACAGGGATGACTTTTTCTGTCCCTTCAGTGTTTCCTCTTTTCTTTCATGAACTACCCTCCCTCCTTCTCTTTTCCCAACTAGTTCTTTGAAATTCCCCCTTCCCTATTTTTTGTAAGAATTCCCCCCGAGTCCGCTTGTCTTTTTTTGAACGGTTTTCTGACCCCCCCTTTTCATGAATTTCTTCCCTCCCATTTCACGTTCTTTCCTTTCCCCCTCCTCTTACACCATCTTTTTCAGGCCGATTGTCGCGGGTTCCCGCGTTTATTTGGCCTCTCTCCCGGTCCCCTTTAGATCAGTTGACCTTCACCCCCGCTTTACCTATGGTATTTTTTTTTATCCGGTGTGTGCTCTCCCTTAAGATCCATCCTCCTTTCCCCCAGCCTTCTTCTACCCTCGTCTGTTCCTTCCTCTATTCCGTTCCCCTCACTTTCCTGAGTTGAATTTGACTTTTTTTCCTCTTGTGCCACTTTACTCAACCCTTTTTCCTTACTGAAATCCTTTTTGTCTTCTGTTCAATTTCGTTCCCTTAAAGTGTGTAGTTATGCGCCCTTTATTTTTACGGGCTTTTCCCTTTACCCCCAAATTCCCGGTTTGCTACACAGGTTGCGTTCACATGTCTTTTTTTCACGTCATTTTTTTGTCCCACCCGCGTTTTGCCCATGCCCCCTTAAACGGGTCTTTATTGTGACTTTCTCTTGTCTACCCTGTTACCCCCCTCCCTTTCCCCCCTTGTTCGCTTTTGTTTCTTTTTGGAACTTAAGAATTTTCCCCATAACCTCTTTTTTTAAGTTGTGTATGGTGCGTGTTCTTAGGGTGGGGTCTGATTTTCCTCTGGCCTCTCATTTCCCCCCTGAGGAAGATGATTCCCCTCCGGCATAGTTTTTCATTTCTTTGACACCCTAGCCTCTCAAAGCTCCCCGAGTTTTGTGTTCGAAAAAGGATTCCAAGACTTCGTCTTCTGGGTCTTTCAATTTCACTTTCCCCCTTGTTACTCTGCCTTTGAAGAGGACATTTAGCACTTTTTAGTCCTTTCTTTCTTGCCAACCGTCTTCTCCACTTTCTTTGACCCTTTTCTTGTTCTTCGTCCATTTTGCTTCGATTTTAGTTTTTGCTCCGGGCATTTTTCAACGGCTGTGTTTGCCTCCCCGCCCTTCTTCCTCCCTTTTTCCCCTTTTGTTCCTTCACTTCCTCTCCCCCCCCCCCTTCTGAAATGTTTGCAGGCGTCCCCCTTTCTGTCTCCGTTTTTTGCACCCCCCTTCCCGGATTTCCTCGTAAAAATCATTTTTTCTTTCTCTTTACAACCTTTTCTCCCCCCTCGGTCCCCTCTTTTTCCTCCCTTTTGAAGATTTCCGACTCTCCCGCTGTTCCACCCAGTGGGCCCTGAGTTTAACAATTTCCCGCTGGATGCCTAGTGAGGTGCGACCCTTCTTTCAGTTGTGTGTGTGTTTTTTTTTTTTTTTTTCCTCTGACAGCCTCGGGAGTCATCCTCGTTTTTTTCGATTCCCCCCTGTCTTTTTTTCCCCCCCGTTTTCCTTCTGGGGAACCCCTTTTTTTTGTTCCTCCCCCTGTCAATCCCCTTTGTTTCCCTTTCTCTGCGATGACCCCCCTTTTGACCCTGACGATCCCGCCACTGACGCGTGACACCCCCCCCGTTCACTTCCCTTTCCTCTTCTTACCCCTTTTTTCTCCTTCCCCCCCAGCGGATTCCCCCCCCACCCTTTGGAAAAGTCTCAGCCTTCCCTTTTTCCGTTCAACCCCCATCTGTTGGTTTTTTTTGAATTGCTTTTTTTTTTTTGACCTTTTATCTTTTTTCCCTTCTTTCTCTTAACTTGAGTTTTTTACCCTCCTTTTGTTCCATTTCCACGTTTTTTTTTTTGGTAAGCCTAGAATGTCTTTTCCTTAGTTACCCACCTGTTTGTTAAGTTGGGGTTCCCTCTGCTAAGAACCACGGGGGGTCGTAGTATGTTTTGTAACCTTTTATTTTTTTTTTTCGATCTTTTGACTTCCCTGTCCCTTCCTTTCTTTCTTTTGTCCCTTTTTTTGCTTTTTTTTGTTACTCCCCAGTGCAAAGTGGGACGATTATTTTCTTTTCCAAGGCCCTGTCCCTCCCCACCGAAGTTCCTCATCCCTGCCGTCCTTTTCCCCTTTTCCCCTTTTCATGGCCCCCCTTCACCCAACCTCATGGACGAGATTTCAAGCCCCCTAAGCATGAAACCTTTCCCCCCCCTGACTAAAGTCGTCAACCCCCCTGTTCGTAAAGCGGCTGCGTTATTTTCCGCCCCCGCAACTGTTTACCCACCTCAAGAAGTCTGTACTAAGCACCTCTTTTTCTTATTTTTCCTCCTTTTTTTTTTTTTTGCAGAGAGGTCGTCTAGGTCTGCTTTTTTCCTCCCGGCCGTTCTTTCTTCTTTCTACTTTTCCCCTTGCTTGAAAACACGGTTTTATACTTCTCCCTGTTTTTCCAGAAGGATCAGGGCCCCCTCGTTCCTTTTTTCATCAAGCTTCCGTTCCAATTTTTTCGAAGACCATGAGTTTTTGTTTGTCTTGGAGTGTGGGTTGGGTTTTTCGCTAATCCCTTTTTTATGGTCTTACCCCCCACTCCCTTCCTTCCCTGCCTTCTGAATGAATAATACCTTTTCCGACATTTTTCACTCGTAAACAACTCTTCCCCGCCTCTGGGCCCTCTTTGGTTCGGGATCACACACCAGACCCAACTTTCTCCCCCACTCCGGAGCGAAGTCTTTTTTCTTTCCCTGACTTTTTTTTGATTTCCCCTTTTCTTTTTCAACTTCTTCGCACCCCGGGTCTCGAAGCCCCCCACACGTTTGTGGTCAATATCTAATTCTACTTCTCTTTTTATGACTCCCTTTCCCCCCCTTTTACTCTTTTCTTGACATCCCCACTTCTTTAAGATAAAAGTTTTACACATTTCCCCAAAACACCCCCTCCCCCCTTTAACATTAGCAGACACACCGTTCCCCTCTTCTTTTGTTTTTTATTCCCTTTTCACTTAGGTAGCCTTTTTTCACACATTTTTGTATCGTTACCTGTTGTTGGCGATTGCCCTTCTACTACACTTCATTTCCATTCTGTCCTTTGTCTGGTTTCCTCTTGGATTCCTTCCCGCCTCCGCTACGGCCGGAGTTCCTTCCCTTTCAGGGGCTTTCTTTTTCCCCCTCTTTTCCTTTGCCACTCCGTATGTGACGCTTTTTTTTGCGTTGAGTTGCCAACATCCTTGCCCCCAAAGACCCACAATTTCCTCCCTTCCCCCGGCCACTTTCTAGTCCTAGCTGGCTAATTCGTATTCCCCACTTTCAAGTACTGCCCACTTTTTCCCTTCGTCTTTTCCTTCCTCCCATTTTTTTCTTTCTTCCCCAACCCCCTTTTTAATGAGCTTGCGCAGGGGTTTCCCCGTTTTCTCGGAGACCAAAAAACCCCCCCCTTTTTCCCGTTTTTTAATCCTTAGTCCCTTTTTTTTTTTTTTCTTCTGCAGGCCGCTGGTCTCCCCCTTTCCCACCCCCCTCCCCTTTTCGTCTGCGTGAAACTTTTCAAATTCCTTCCCCTTAGAGAAGTCCTAGGCTTTGCGTTTTCTTGTTTTGGTCTTTTTTTTTTGATATTCTTTCCATCTTGCTCTTCCCAGTTTCTTTTAACACCACATTACCTTTCCCCCTATGTAACCCTTTTCCCTATGATTTTTTTTCCCCCCCCCAACCCCTTTTCCTTTTTTCCTCCCTTCCTCCGTTAATGACAATAAAGACCTTTCAGGAACCCTGTTCCCTTTTTTTCTTTTTTCGCGCACTTCTTCTTGCGTTTCACACCCCAAACCACCCCCCCCAAACCCCACCTTTTGCGTCAGTGCCCCCGTCTCTTTTGTCCCCCTTCTTTTTCATCCTTCTTGAACCTTCCGTTTTGACCCAACCCCCTTGTCTCCCTCTGATATTCCCTTTCACCGGCCCCGCCTGGTTTTTTAAATTTTTTTTGATTTTTTTTTTTATGTTTTTTGTACAACCCGCCAGTCCGTCTTACACCTCCCCCCCCAACAAGGGCATACCAACCATCCTTGTTTTCCCTTTCTTCCATCCCCACCATTGCGGACTTTTTGACAACTTCTTTACCCTTTGCCAGCCTTATTTCTCCCCTCTCCTTTGGTTTCATTTTTTTCTTTGAATTTCCTTGTGAAAAAACCCAGCTTTAGTGTTGCTTCATTGTGAACCGTGCATTTCCAGTCCGGGTGTCTCCCCCTTTGTGGACAATTTTTTTTTTTTTTCCCTGTTTTGGTCCCCCCCGAAAGTCTTGCAAGTCCGGACCCACCACCCAAAAGGTTTCATCCTTTCTCCCCCCTTTCCCCGCCGTCCCCCTTTCCCTTCTTCCTGGTTCCCACTTCCCTTTTTCTATATTTGGCCCCGATTTTGCCACAATTTTCCGACTAGTCTTTTGCACCTCTCTTTTCTTCCTTTTCCCCCCCGCCCTTCCCACAAGATTCTGAGTTGACCGCATTTTTTTCTTACGGGCCTCTTTTATTCGTTTTTTTTTTTTTCCAGCGCCTTCTATTCCTCTTCCCGGTGTCCAAACCTCCCCCCTACTTTTCTCCCCTTTTTTCTGTGCCCCATGTTCCCCCCCAGCCTTAGGCGTTTTAACTCGGCTGCAGCTTTTTCTTTTCTCTTTTTTTTTTGCGCGTCCCTTTTTGTTGGGCTTTTCCCCCCCTTCCCCCCCTAATTTTTTTTTGCCATTTCTTTTTTGATTTACCCTTTGGTTTTTCTTCTGGTACCGCCCTCTTCTTTTTTCTTAATTCCCCCTTTCTTTTCTTTTTTTACCCTCTTTCCCCCCCCTTTTAGGGGCTACCCGTTTGGGAATCGCCCGTTCGATGCATCCTCTTCCCCCCCCCCCCGTCCACACTTTTTCCTTTTCCCTTACTTTTTCCTTTTTTTCCTGTTCCCCCACCCCAACACTTTTGCAGGCCAACCAAAACGGCCTTTCTTAGTTTTTGTTTCCCCCCCCTCTTTTCCTGTTTTTCTTTTTGTAAGTCCATCCGACACGTTCTTCCCCCTGTCATTTTTTTTTCCGTTTTAAAAAACTACTTCGGTCTCCATCTCCAACGTTCTTTTCTTCTCTTTTTTTTTTTGTCTTTTTCCTTACTTTTTCCCCCATTTTTTCGGGACGGCAAACAACTGTTCTTTTCCCGTTTTCGCCACCCCCCCCCTTCCAATTACCCCCTTTTTTTCTTGTCCCCCCCCTTCGCCCCCTTCCCCCCCCCCCCCCTTTGTCCCCCAACTACACTTAACCCACACAACCGTTCCCCCTTACCCCTCTCCTCACCTCGCACCGATTCCCCTGATTTGAAGTCCTTCCCGTTTGTCGGACCCCGGCTTGTTGCCTTCCCATTTCCCACAATGGCGTAGGCTTTTTCGTGATTCCTTCTCCCTTTTCTCCGGAGTACCGCGACACCTCGGCCCCTTCCCCCCAACTGACACCCTTCTGAGTTTCGAGAACCAATCATCCTATTTTCTTTTCTTTTTGATGAGTTTCGAAGTCAGGCACTCAGGTCCATGTTGGTTTTCCCCCCTTCCTTTCCGTGAATGAGCCTCCTTCCCCCCCTTCACTCTTTAAGCCCCCCCCCCTACACACTATGCTTTTCAACACCCTTTGATTGATTTCCGACCGCTGTCTTATGTCCACATTATGTTTTTTCCCCCCTTCTGATGACCTTTTTTTTTTTTACCAAATTTTTTCCCCCCCCCCTTTTCTCCACGTAAGCCCAGCCGGACGCCTAAACTGTTTGTGGCGTGCCCTCAAAACAAGAACTTCCCCCCCCTTTTACAAAACCCTTTCTCCCTTTAGGGTCCCCCCTTTCCTTGACCTGAGAAACACCCAAATTATTTTGTGAAGTTTCAAGTGTTTAGGGTCCCCCCTCTTTTTCCGTGCCCATTTTTCCTTTCCTTGTCCCCCAGTCGTTTTCCCACTTCAACCCTTCATGAAACGTTGCCTGTTTTCTGAGTTTTCTTAATCGATGTGTCCTTTTTTTTCTTCGACTTCTTCCCCTACTTTTTCCCATCTTTTTCCTCCCCCCCTTCCCCCCCCACTTGACGACCTTAAATTTTGATTTGCCCATCTGACCATGATTCCAGTTCCCAACCTGTTTGGGTATGGCATCTCCCCCTCCCTTTTTCATCAAACCTTCCCCCTGAGGCGAAGTTTTTTCCTTCTTTTCCATTCGGTTTCACCTGAAGGTACCTCTCCTTTAATTTTTTATTTCCCCCCCTTTTTTTTTTTTTCCCTCTTTCTTCTGAACATTTCTACCTTCCCACGGTGTCTCCGTGCTCTTTCCACCCCACCGTTACAACCAACATAGCTTCCTTTTTCCTCCCCCCTGCTTCTGTTGACATTCCCCCCCCCGTTAAGTTGCTTTCCCCCCT
>Ga0179593_1236740_pt1 | contig 12098 bp, 17 predicted proteins | sample CZODoug2_1_08_16_FD_185931 | JGI IMG/M metagenome (GOLD analysis project Ga0179593, IMG submission 185931) | Vadose zone soil fungal communities from Angelo Coast Range Reserve, California, USA - CZODoug2_1_08_16fungal (PacBio error correction) | ecosystem: Environmental > Terrestrial > Soil >... | reverse complement strand
GATTTGTCCGTCTCCTTTTTCGCGATTTGTGCCAAACCGCGTCTCATGATTCCGTGCCTGTTCTCTTCCCGTCTTTCATTTCCTTTTCCGTCGACAGTCTAAGGGCGTCTAGTAAGCTTCTGGATTTTTGCCCCTTCCCCTTCCTTTCACTTGTACTGTTCCAAGTAACGAGCTTTCAAGTTGATGTTTTGTTTTTCTTTGGTACTTTAGTCCCTCTCAAGCGAAACACACGCCACAGTCTTTAATCGAGATCTCGATATAGGTTCCCTGTCTTCTATTCTCGTGCTGTGTCCCCACTAGCCGAGAGACGTCGCATGTTTTTTTTCCCTGTCCCCTGTTCACCTGTCCATTCAGCTTTGCTCGACTTCTTTATTCGGTTATTCTGCCCCTAAAAGGGATGTCCGGTGTCGGCCTTCACCCTTTCTCTTTCAGGGTTCTTTTTCGAGGCATCGACGGTTTTAGTATCTCTTTTTTCTCCCTCTTTTTTGCGTGCCGTTCCTCTTCCGTTTCTTGAAGAATCTGTCGAGCGCGTTTGGGAAAAAACATGATCTCCCTCTAAGAGTGTGGTGTTGATGATAGATTCAATTTTTTTCGGTCCCCTCCCCCTTGTTCTTCTTCAGCTTTTTCGCGACCACTGCTTGCAAAGGCGGGCAAGACCCGCGCGGTCGAACTCGAGATTTCCCCACTTTTCTCTCTCACCCTCCGTCTTTACAAGTTTTTTTTCCCCCATGGTGAAGCATCTTTCCCCCCCTGATGCGGTCATTTGGAGAGCCCTTGTTTGAGAGCGCTTTTTTCCGAGCGCGGTTTTTTTCGTTATCTTTGCTGTGCTTGTCTTAAACAGAGAAGGGCGCCCCAACCCGTCGTATTCGTCGATTAGCGTATTACTCCGTTTTTTTCGTGTTTCGGCTTCGGTCTTTTTCCTGTCTGCAAATGTGCAGACTTCGGGATTGTCGCTCCTTCCTGACTTCAGAATTGAACTTTACCATACATTTTTCTCTCCTAATGAGAATTATCAGGTCCCCAGATTTTCTTCCGACTTGCATGATCTGGCTTACAGATCCGCGTTTTGGCCGCAAATTCGGCGGATCATAGGGGCCCTTCCCACCCTTTTTTTTCAATTCGAGGCTTTTCCCTATCTCCACATACGTTGATCGGCGCCAGACGCGAGTCCCACTGTTTTCTTCCCCACAACTCCCTATTTTCCCAAGGAGTAATGAGGACCTTATATAGGATCTTTTCACTTGCAACGTTTTTGGTTTTTATTCCCGCACCCCTGACTTTGTATGTCAGTCGTGAGACCTGGCTGATTACCTCCCGCCTTTACGCCTTTGTTCCCCCTCCGGCCTTGGTGTTTGAAAGACGATGCGGTTCGTCCTTCTTTGTAAAGCCTAGAAGTTAACCCCTCTTTATCATTCCCTCACCCTCAATCTAAACCTCCTTGGAGCTACATCCTCCCAACGACTCTTGATGATGTCATCTACTTTTTCCGGCTTCCTCACTCTTCCTTCCTTTTTCCCTTCGTTGGAAAGTTTGACCCCCAATTCCTTGCTGAATTCTCTCTCCTTAGATCCCCAGAGCTTTGGAATCGAGCATGCATACCCCTCTTTGTTTATTCTACGACATCTAGGTGGTTAACTTCGCCGCTTCTTCTTCGAAAAACCTCCTCTCGATCGTACTTTTCTTCTGACGCTTCGGCGTTCGAGGCGATAGCCCTTTCCGCCATCATTTTTTCTCCGATGATGTGTCGCTCTGTCGTTGTTTTATAAGGAATCCCTGTCGTGGTTTTTGGTATTCTTTTCTTTTATTTCGGTTTCGGGATACAGAAGGCCCCGGTACGCAACGGTCCCCATTCCCTCTTCACCCCCAGTCTTCTTTTTTGCCTTCCTTGAGCTTTCCCGGATTTGTTGAGTGGCGCTGGTGTTCCTTCGGCTGTGAATGGATGGACACCCTGTTTCCGCCTTCAGCAATTATGAGAACTCATAGAATGTGGTCCCCTCCTGCATGGTGTCAAGCTTTCCTACTTGTGGCCACATTCACGTTGCCCCTTCGTGTTTCCTTGTTGGATTTTTCCCTTCATTCACCCTTTCTACCATCACGGTCCTCTTTCCACCCCCTCCTCCCAAATAGTGCTTACGGCGAGGGCGATTGGTTATCGTTGGAGGAGTGGATTGGGTTCAGAACTCTCCCTCCACAAGCTTGCATGATCGGTGGGTTTTCTCGCTTTCCTCGGGGTTTCTTTAAAGGCAGTTGTGATCTGAACACGCTTTTTTAAATTATTCCTCTTCCCTCTTTTCCCTCTATTACGTTTTTTCCTGAGATTTCTTTTTTTGGCCACTCTTTCATTATTGAACGCTGATGCCCCCTGTCCACCCCCCTTGCTGATTCAGAAGAAAGGGGCCGAATGTTTCGATCAGCGTACCCCTCTGTTGGGCGTTTCCTTTGAACGTCCTGCTCCGTACTCTCAAGACATGAAGACAAGCCTCTTCAGCGTTTTTTCCTTTCCTCTCCTCCTGACTTTTCCCTGTTTTCACCTTCTTCCCTTTGGTTAATGGGCTCTGATGTTCGTGATTGATTTTCCCATCTCTCGAGGTTTTATTTTTTTTCGCCCTGACCCCGCTGGTCTTTCGATAAGCCTTTTTTCTTATTTCCATGTAAAGGACGTACTCGGATCCACTTCTGCCTTCTATTTCTCAGACGCTTCTCCCCTCCCCTTTCTATTCGCGCCCGTTTCATTCTATTGCAGTACCTTTTGACCCGTTCATCGCAAATTCTTTTCAAGAAGAAGAAGGTGTTGGTTTTGCTATCTCTTCTTCTATAAACGTCGATGTACTGCCCCTGAATGAAACGTTCTCTCATATACTTCTCTGTACATCCGCGGGTTTTTTTCAACTCACGCCGTCCCTTTGTTTCAAGATACCGCTGGAACCCCCTCCTTGCCCTTTTTCACCTTGATTCCTTTCGTGTGATGTGTGCCCGACCTGAGCAGGTTTTCTTTTTTGTTTTCCCTTCTGTCACCCCCTTTCCTCTCTTCTTGTCTCGTCCCGTGCCTTCACGAAAACTCACCGGCCCCCTTAACCAGCGGTTTTAGTTTTTTACCTAAATGTTTTTCTCTCGTTTCCGGCCGGTGTGATCTAAAGAAGGAAGTTTAGCTGGTTTTGTTTCTTTAGAGTCCGTCTTTCGGTCTAACCTTGATCAGGGAGCCCTTTTCCCTTCAACCCCGTTTTTCTCAACTTGTCCTAATTTTAATTGCTTCTTTTTCCACAGAGTAGCAGTCTTTTTGATAATGTTTTGGTGTCTTCCCCTAAGCGTGAAAGAGACCAGCGTGCCAATCACGACCTTCTTTCTTTTTAATCGCTCTCCCCTTTCCTTTCTCATGCTTCCCTCTTCCCTAGTCCCCCCTGTTCCACCTTTTCCAAGAAAAATGATTTCCCTAACTCAGATGAAAATAGCTGGTTCCCACCCACCTCTTCATCTTTCCCCCGCGTGAAGGCCTATTTTTTTCCCCCCCTCACTTTCCCTCTTTCCCCCGATCCTTTCCCCCACCCTCTGTCCGCCCCATTCTTTTCCTTTTGTCTTCTTAATCTCGAACTTCTGGGGAAGGCCTTTTGGTATGACCCGCTCCCTGACACCTTGGACCACGATGTTGCAACGTGATGTGCCACACGTCTTCGGCCATTTCCGTTCCCTCTATGCTTAGTTTCGCCCCCTTTCTTTATTTGATATTTTCGCGCGAAAACTTTGCAAGAAGTGACTACTCCTACCAGAAAAAGACCCCCACTCACACGCCGAGTCCCCGTCCCTCTTGCGGTGTTTTGGAATAGCGCCGCCCGAGCAACAAGGCCCCGACTGTTGTCCTCGTCCTTTTTTTTTTGAAGCCCTCGCGGGGGTTTTTTTGGATGTCTATGGCTGGTCACCTGTTGAGTAATTTCCCTTTTTAATACAATTATCCTGTTTTCTCCCCTTCCTTTTCTGTTCTTCTACCCGGCAGCCTTCACTACCCCCATTTAGACCACAAGCTTTTTTCTGGCTGTAAATAGATATAGACGCTGAGATCTCCCCTTTCCCCCTATTCCTATTCATAGGCCAGTAACGCTTCCCGAGCTTCTTTTTCTCTAATCCATATTGTTGCGCGTTAATTTTTCTATTTTTTTGCTGCATCCCCCCTCGGTTTCTGAATTTTCTGCATGTCCCCCCCCCCAGTCTGTCTTGATTTGCATTGTTTTTTGCCCACACCTTATGCACCTTCTTTTACACGGTAACCGGGAACGCACTGTGATCAAGGTCACGTCATCTTTCGGTACTCCTATGGCGCCTTTCGTTGATTTTCTCTCCTCTTTTTGTTGGCGGATGTAGCCCCCAGGGAGGACTTGTTTTTGTATAAGATCTTGAGGTTTCCCCTTAATTTTGTTTCCCTTTGTGTTCGGCTTCAGGGACGTTTGACGTCGCCCAGCGGGATTTAATAACAACTTTCTCTTGAAATCCCTTTTCTTTATCGTCTCCTCCCCCTTCCGTAGTCCGGAATACGCTAGCGTGGATTGCGCCTCCACGATTTCCCCCCCCCGCTTCCTTGTGACCCCCCCCCCCTTTGTTTCATCGTTTTTTTTTTTTTGCATCAGGACCGGCGAGGCGTTTTTTTTCCTTTCCTGTTTTTTCGGTTTTTTTGGTTTTCGCGCAATCTTTCCATATAGAAGTCCACCCTCCCTTTTGCTTGAAGTAAAGGAAAGAGAGGTTGTGGTTCTCCGCGACCCTGCTTGCTGGCCCCCCCATTATAGTATCTCTAGTGCTCTCATTTCCCGTGCGTTGTCTTTGCCGTAGGGCCTTTTTTTTTTCTACTAGAATTTTTTCTCCGTTGCTTCGTTGATAGGAGAAACTTTTTCCCCCCTCACGTCGGAATTACGCTCCATACCTCTTTTCCTTCTGGTCGGTTCGTGTTCTTCCTGTTCCTCGACCTCCGGAGTCATCGAGAATATCCTACTCCTTGATTTCCTTAGACGTTATCCCTCCCCTGATTACGTCCAGCCATCATTGGCCTTCTTGCTAGAATTCTTCTTTTTCCTTCCCGCCTTTAACAGTGGATAGTGTAAGGATGCATCACATGTTTCCCTTCCTTGTCTTGTTTCGCCTTTCCTTGTGAGAGGATCGGCCGAGTTCGCCCGCTGCTTGGCTTTAACTCCTCTTGCATACCTTTTTCTCTCTCATCTTTCTTGCGCTTTTTTTTCTCTTTTCTTCACAACAAATGTGCTTATTCTTTTCATTTTTCCTTTTTTTTGTCAGGTGGGTTGTTATTCTCTACTTCTTCAAATGTGTTTAGGAAGTACAAGCCAGAACAGATTCGCTCAACCTTGGATTCTTCCGGAGTTTCTCATCTTTGCGAACTCTCATCCTCTCTCCCCTTCGAGAGACAACTCTGACCCTTCATTTTTCTTTCCATGTTCAGCATTTCCTCCCTCCCACGTGCAGCAGTGTTCTCTCTGTCCCTTGGGATAAGGGTCTCCCCAATTTGTTTTAGATATTGAGGGGAGATTTTTTCCGACCTTTCCCTTTCTTTCTCACTTTTGTTTTTCGAGATTTATCTGACTGGTGTGCGGGGGTTTTTTTCTGTCCCTTTCGTCTCCCCTCAGCGTACCCTTTCGACTTGGTCTTGTACGCGTCCCTTCCGGCGTTTTTACTTGCTTATCAGAATGAGGATAGACGTGATGACTCTACACCCTATTGTTACGATTCCTCCCCCTGCATTTAGGTCTCTTCGTTTGGCCAGCCCCATCGGTAGGCGTACCCCCTCGGTCTTTACAACATCGTGGGTTCCTTCGCCTGCGGTTTTCCTTATTTACACTCCTTTTGTCCCAGAGGCGAACACTTGCATAGATTCCACCCCGAAATCGACCTGTAATGTCGGTCCCCCCTTTAACCCTGTGACTTCCTCCCCTTTTTCCCCTTGTCATTCTCCCTTTTGCGTATTCCCGAACCGCTCGAGTATCGGTCCCATTGCCGCTGGAATTTCACCTCCGCTCCTTTTATCAACTCTGCCCTGGTGGTCAATCCTTTTTTCTGAGTTTCCTCTTCGTCCCCCCCGCGGCAGCCGAGAAGTAAAGAAAAGCCCTTCTATCACTCCCTCTTTTCCCTTCCCTCCTTCCCGACAAATTTTATCTACATCATAAACCACTCTTTATTTGATACTCCCTTGCTCGGCTTCCTCACTCTGGACGTTAGAAGTGATCCCCCCTTTCTTCCCTGGTTACCGGTTTTGAACCAGAGTGTCCATGGAAGGGATTCGACGTTCGATAAACATCGGCTTTCGGCATGCGCCTTATACCGGCGTGGATGCTACCCCCCTCCAATTCCGTCACTTTTGCTCCCGCTCTATTTCTTCCTTCCAAATGAACTATCAGCGTTACTTTTTTCTGGCGGAAGGATTCCTTCCCTTATCTATAGGGCGCTAGCCTCTTTTTCGCTAAATCTTGTCGCTGATTGTTGATAGCTTCCTTTTCGTTCATCCCCTGTATTTTGTACTGCTTTATCTAAGATCTGATTTCCCCCTGCTTTCCTGCTTTGTATCGCCGACTGTTGAGGTAAGATGAATATACTGGGTATACTAGTTCTCTTTCCCACAAGTCTCTTTTTCTCGTCGGACTTCTCCTTCCAGGCTTCCCTTGCTTCTTGAGTGTTGCTATTTTTCTTTTCCTTAGGAGGTTCTCCTTTTTGAAATGTTTCTTTTCCTTCACTCCTCTTACTGAGAAATACCGCCGTCTGTCATATTGAGAAGCTTTTGCAATTTTCCCGTTCCTCTTTTGTTTGGTTCCGTGGTGGGTCAGTTTTCCAGCTTTTTCACCCTTTACACTACCTCTTCCCTCGCTTTTTCCTTTTCCTTTTTATAGGTTGATGTCACAGGCTCTGGTCTCGCCTGTTACTTCTTTGCTGCTTGTTGGAAGAAATCTTCAAGACCCCTGCTGTTGTGCCTGCTGTGGGTTCTCGGTTGCGGCGTTCGGTTCGTATTAACCTTCTTTTTTTTTCATCCCTCTTTTTTTTTTTTTCCCCTTTTATGTTTCCTTTCCCCTCTACGATTCGTTCATGCGACCCGGTCTCCCTGTTCTTTTCTTTTAAGAGAGGGGTATGTGAGTTTTTCCCCCTCTGATTTGGGTTTTTTCCCGCTCCATCCTTTTTGGGTCTATCCGTTCATTGCAATTCGAACAATTTTTAATTACCCCTTTTTCCCCTGTCCGTACTCCTCTTCTCCCTCCGCTCCGCCTGTTTCTCTACTCGGTTCAACTGTCTTTTCCCCGTTTGAAAAGAACGGTTGGTTTTGGACCTCGGGATTTTCTTGTGATTCGCGATCAGTCTTCGAGGGGCCACTTGCGAATTGAAAAACCCTTGTCTTTCGTCCCTCATGGTGTTTATCTTACCTTTTTTTTTTCTTCGTCTCGGATACACCCACCCCAGTTTTGGCTTCTCTCGACTCCCGCGGAGTCCTCTATCTTATGGATTTGTCGCGCGTCGTCTTCCGTGTCCCTACCTGCTCGTGTATACCGCCAGTTTCTCTCTGTCATCCGCATGACTTGTGCTGAGCGAGCTTCGTCTGAACGGCCCTCCTTTCATTCCCCCCTCCTTAAAAGGGTGAAGATACGTTCGTTTACTCTTTGGCGTATGACCTCTCCGCGAAAGTGGTCTCCGCGACGTCTTACATTTTAAATAAAGATGCTTTGTCGTCTCCCTCCCGGTTTTCGACCCCCTGGGCCCTCGAGACTGATAGCTCCCTCACCTCCCGCAAATAAAGATTCTAACCTTACCCAAGTTTTTTTTTTCCACCCTGCCGACGTTACCTGGGTGATCGAAACCTTTCCGCTTAGCGGTGGGCGTCAATTTTTTCTCTACTTGAGCTGTTTCCTTTCACTCAACTTCTTTCCGTGAATTTCCCTTTCCTCCCCAGTAGGTCAATTAGGAGATGGCCAGCTTTTTTCCGGTCAATCAGAGTGAAGAGATATGCGTTTTTTCCCCGCACTCCCTCTCATCTCCTGCAGAACTGTTCGTAGGACGTGGCGATTCCATCGAGTGGTAAACCATTTTCTATTTCCTCCCCTTCCTTTAACTCACGCCTCTTCCCCTCCGCGTGAAAACCCCACCAGCTCATATGTCCCCCCAAAAAGCAGTTTTTTCTTGGTGAGTACCCCCCCTCTCCTTCCTCTACTCCCACTTCCCTCTCCGTCATTACATTGCCTTGCGGTGAGTCATCTAGGCCCTTTTTTTCTGGGTCAGCCTTTTTTTTGTATCACCGAGAAAACTGCCCCACGCACCCAAGCTTTCACACTTTCTTGACCCCACTTTCTTGCAATTTTCCTCTCTGCCGTCGTATAGGTGAGATTGCTCATCTTTTTACCCCTTTTCCCATCAGGAAACCCCCCTCCTGACCCTCCCCAGCAGCACTTCAAACACGTTTACTCTCTCTACGCAGCTTGTGTAATGTGAGTAGAGTAAGCCGGTTTACTTCACCCCGCAGCTTGTTGTGGACCTATACAGGGGGTCACTCCTTTTGCGACTTTCATCTTTCCTTTTTTTTTTTTCTGCTTTTTTTTTTTTCTTTGAGTTTGCCCTTTTTAGGAACCGAAATTCTCTCCCGTAATCAAGAACGTCCCCCACTCCGATGCTTCTCCTCCACCCGTTTTCGCTCCGCACCCATCGCCCCCGCTTTTTGGCCCCCTCAAATTAGCTCTCTCCTCGATCGTCACTGCGAAGCTGTTTAGCATCATGCCCTTTAACCTCTCGAGCCCCCTTCTTTTTGTTTTTTTTTTACGAACTCTCCTTCTGCTATCAGTTGCTGATGCCTTTTCATAAAAGCTGTTATGATTTGCGTGGAGACAAAGCTGGCTGTCCCGCGCTTCTCAATTCATTAAGGTCTTGTTCAACGGCCCCCGGGCCGCAATGGATCACTTCGAAATTTTTCTCGTTCTTTTACTCTAGCAATTTTTGGGCTTTTCATCGCCAGATCGTTTGAGTCTTTAGATCCAAATTGGCAGATTTCCTTTGCTTGGGAGTGCTTGCGTGATGTAAACGTTGAGTTAACTTCCTTCTTTCATTTGAACCTCTTCACGCAGATTTCTAACACATGTCGCTTTTCTTTCCGTCTTCCTTCTTTTTTTACACTTTCCCTTTCGCGTTATACGCTCGCGTTGCGACCGGTCCAACCCCCCCTGTGCTCAGCGTTACCCAATTGTTTCATCATAGTCCTGCATCAGACCCTTCGAGGGTTGGTGGCAGCGAGAAGTTTCTTTTCCTCGCTTTCTTCCCTGTCCTCTCCCCGTATGTATTTTTCCCCCCCCGGCGACCTTCAAAAAGCAACTCTTTGAACTAGTCCTTCTTTACCCCTCTCTTTTTTTCCCCACAAAGAGGATACTGTTAAGTTGGATCTGTCTCTTTCTTGCAATTGTTAAGTTCAGTCAGGCGTCTTCTAGCGCTTTTTTTGGATCAGCGCAGCCCTTCGACTTCCTTCATTCGGACCCCCCTCTTTTTGTCCATTTGCGTCTTTTCGCGTGGAGACTGACCGGTCCCACTAAAAAAAGAACCCTTCTTCCTCTACCTCTGAGAAGAAAGGAGAGAATCGCCTTTACGTCAACTAACGTTAGATACCTTGATCCCTCATCTTTGCCAGCAGCTTTGGCTTCCTCCTGATCAGGTTTTCTCCGCTCCATTCCCCTTTCTTCCGGTGTCCCCGGCTGCTCCTCTACGAACACTGTTCAGGGGCCTGTTTGCGCTCGAAGTGAGATCTTCTCTGCTCGATTTCTCCGCGCTGGCATTGAAAGAACTTCTTATCATTTTCAGACTTTCCCCCTCGCGTGTACTGGTTCGCGAAAAAACCCTCTCGATCTCTCTCTTTCCTCCCTCTTTTTTTGTGCTATCTTCCGTCCCCTTGTTTTGCCGGTAAGTACTTTTCTTCCCTTTTTTCTTAGCGAACCCACGGATAGGAAAGATTGGTACCCTCCCATTGCTTCGAACCGCCGATCCCTTTTCTCCCCCCTTCTGCGCGTGAAAAATAGAAACTCGTTTTTTCGACATTTCTCTTGGGACCCAAACCGCTCCCCTCCCCGGTTCATTGCGGCGACTGCTCAGGGTGCCCCCGCTGCTGGCTCGCTGGCTGGATCGTGACGGTTATTTGCGTACAACTTCCTTGGCATTTGAGTCCTTTCGATCCTATGCTTCTCTCTGACTCTTTCTTGGGTTGACTCATGTACCCTTTCTTGAGACTCTTTTAACTTGCAGACCTCTCTTATTTTTCCTCGACTTTCTCCTTTTTATCCTCTTGTTAGACTCCTTCGTTTCGACGTAACCGCTTGCGCTTTTCCCGTCCGTGCTATTTTCCTTCACGGTAAGGCTTCCTTTTTCTCAAACCGTTTTCTCTTTGGACCCCCCTCTCTGGGCTTTTTCCTGCCTTCTGTTTTTCATAGATACGTTCCACAAGTTTTCTCTGGCGCCCTCCGCGCGTAACCTGTTCGATTGCCAACCACGCCTCTCACAGTTCTGATTCACGGCACATGTTTCTGCATTTTTCCTTTCTCCCTCTTTGGGTTATTCCCCTTTTGATTCACTTTGTTGCCTTGTACCCCTCGGAGACCCGTCCTTTCCTGTGCTTTTTATCCCAATCTCATGGGGTCCAAAATCCTCTTTTCCTTCTCGCTTCCTCCTAGAAGTAAATAACCTCTTTAATCACTAAATGACACCACTCCAATCTTCACCTCTCACCATGTGGATCCCAACCTCATCTTTGCTGATCCGTTCCTTGCTCTTCCGTTTTTAATCTAAGTTCGCTTGACCGTTCGTGAAAGGGGGACTTTGCCCCTCCTTGCATGACTTTCTTTGTCGCGGCTGTTTCCAACTGCAATATTTTGTACTTCTTGTCTTTCATACCCGGTCGTTGGTGTGGTTTTTTTTGACGAAAGTCTTAATCTGCTTGGATTGATGGTGCCTATAACCCTCCTCCTCCCCTATTTCCTTTCTCTCTTTCCGCTTCGCCTTCGATATTTCTCCGCTATTCCTCCATCACATTTCTTTTGGGTCCCTTATTTTTTTCTGATCGAAGGTCTCTCTCAGTATGCTGTGGTAAGTCCTTCTACAGTATATGAGCTTTTCGCCCTCTTTTAGAGAGGCCTGGTACGCACTGTTCCACTTGTAAACACAGTCTGCCTGTTCTCGTCTTCTTCTCTCTTACCCGTGCTTCGTTCTCTTTTGTTTCTGATGGTTCTTTTCTGCGGAGGTTCCTTTTCCACTTTTTGTAAGTTTCCCCCCCACCACATAAGATCAATTTCCCCCCTCCTTCACTCCTCTTCTTTCATGATTGCTACTTTGCCAATAACGTTGCCATCGTGGCGTTCCGTTGGTGGGAAGGTTCTCCGGTATAAAAACTTCTTTAACACTCCCCTCTTCCTTGGACCTTTCGTGAAAGCCATCTGTGCTGACGGATCGGTATTCAGTGGTTATCTTTCTCGTTCGTTGTACTCCCCCCCCCTCTACTGTTTTTTTTGCATTGATATTTGGTTTTTCCTGCTTAGTTAATAGGGGCGTGTATCGCATGTTGATTCTTCTGCACACGCTTTTTTTTCACTCGATGTGCCTCTTCCTGCTGTCCCCGAGTCCGTCGTCGGCTCTTTCTTTCCCTGTGATTGGCAACGCTTTATCTCTTCCTAGACTTTCTTTCCCACCCATCGATTCCAGTGATAAGTCATGGGTGCTCCACGCCTTCACTTCTCACCGAGAGTTTTCCTGACCCGTCCTGACTCTTTTCTCCAGACTTACTATCCGTCTCTCATCTTTTCCTTTCCGATACGACCTTCTTCTTCCGTTGTAAAACGCCCGCTTGGTACTGCTCTCGTTCTTTATTCTGCCTCCCAGACCTCTCCAGTCTCTCGGGGAAAATGGGTTTTTTGTTTTTTTTTCCTTTTTTTTTTGTGTCGGGTCGGACAAACCAGCTGTTCGTGCTTACTACTGTCATTTCATTCCTTTTTCCCTCTCCTCCCTTGAGACCACTTTTTGCGGCGATTTTCACTGATCCCTCGGCTTACTTATTCAAGTAGAGAACACCGTTCAGTTCCCTCTGCCGTAACTTTCAGTTTCTT
>Ga0179593_1535302_pt1 | contig 12099 bp, 15 predicted proteins | sample CZODoug2_1_08_16_FD_185931 | JGI IMG/M metagenome (GOLD analysis project Ga0179593, IMG submission 185931) | Vadose zone soil fungal communities from Angelo Coast Range Reserve, California, USA - CZODoug2_1_08_16fungal (PacBio error correction) | ecosystem: Environmental > Terrestrial > Soil >... | reverse complement strand
TTCCCTGCTTCTCATTTTCCCTCACCTCTTGGGGCCAGAAGTGGGAATTTTGTGAGACGCAGGGAAAAGGTTTCTGACCTTCCCCTCCCCCTTGAGATTTGGGTCAAAACCCTTTTTAATCCACGTGGATTTTTTTTCCCCCCCCTTTTTCTTTAGAGAGTTCCGGCGTAAGCTGTTCCCCTTCGTTGTTTTCAAGCCAGGCCCTTCTCCCCCCGATAAACTCTCTTCCATTTTTCGTTGCTTTTCCCTGGGATCTCTTTCCAATCCCCGATGGCCGACCGTTGGACAACCGATTGAATAATCCAACTTTTTTCCCCACGGTTCTAACTGTTGGAGTTCCACTACTTTTTCCCCCCTCTTATAGCCGTCTTCGTGGCCTGAACGTGGAGGGTTGAAAATCAACCCCTTCCTTGGTTGCGATCTTCTCCTATTCTTTTGAGCCCCCCCCCTTCTATGCGGAATGGTTCCGGTCGTCCGCCTTCCCAGAATATTCGGCTCCGTTCCATGTTTTTTCCTTTCTGTCCCGAGATGAGAATGGGAGGCAAATAGATGGCCACTCCCCCAACCCGATTCCGGAATTTCCCTCTCCTTTTTGTAATGAATTGTCCGACCCGACTCTCCTTTTCTTAAGCTGGGGCTTTTTTGTTCCTTTCCCCCCTGTCCCCCTTCCGAGCTCGCGTAGTCTTCCCCTCGGGAGAGTACCGCCCCCCTCCCCCTCATTGTATCTTAGATAGCTGGCCATAATCCAGCGACTTTCCCCTTTCCCCTTGTCTTGACCCGAGATCGTGCCGCTGTGATGCTGCCCATTTTTTATTTCCTTTTTCTGGGGAGGACCACATGATGTAATCGGGGGTTCAAGAGTTCGCCCTTCCCCACTTTCCCAGCCCGGCGTCCCGTAATTTGTACTTTCCTCTCCCGTCCACGTCCGTTCCGCGGCACAAATCAGCAGCCCAATTGTTCTTTTTTCCCCCTCTTTTCCTGTCGTGAGTCCCTGCCGTGACTTTTTTTTATTACTCCATTTTTTTCACGTTTTTTTCCGTTTTTGTCCCCTTGCCAATCGGTACTCCAACTCCCCCTCCCATGTCCCCCCTGGATTTCCCCCTGGGCTTCAAATTCGCCATTTCCACCCCGTCGTTTTTTTTGCCACTTTCCCCCCATCTCGTGTCCCCCTTCTCCCCCGGATGGCACCGACCGGCCCCCCCCCCAGAACTTAGTCAGATTTCCCTTTCCCGCCTCCCTCGAACATGTGGGTGCCTAGATTGCCCCTTCTTAGCCCACAATTTTCATCAGTTTTTTTCCCGGGCGCGACGAGGTGAGTTCCAGAACCCAAGCCCCGCGTAATCAGGAATGGATTACTTTTGTTCTTGAAGGTTTGCCCCTTCTTTTTCCCCCCTCTTTTCTGCTTTTAAAAATCAAGGAAGGATGCTGACCCCAAATTAATGTCGTGACTGGAAGAGGTCAACTGTCTCCTTCTCGGCAACGTACACATTCGTCACTTTCCTCTCGAATGGTTTTTGATACGCCCCCCCCCCCCCCCCAAAGATTCCCCCCGTCCATTCACACACTTTTTCTAAGCGTTCCCCAATCCCCCCCTTTTTGAACGCGACCAATCGCCACGGCCAGCATCTTCTCTGCCGTTACCATCTTCCTTCCAGAGCCCGACTCGGCGTCTTAGTTTTAATTCCCCTCTCCCGTTCCTTAATAGAGCCGTCCGGTCGCGCTCATTTTTCGAATTTTAAGACTCAGTTTAACCCCCCCCTTTCCATTAAGCGCGTAGTCTTAAGTTGAGTTTCCCCGTTCCGGGTGGCTGGAGCCGTAGTAAACACTCCCTTAAAATCCGCACAAATTCTCCTTGGAGCTTTGTCGACTCTTTCCCATCCCAGCCCATTTCGCACTGCCGCCGCGTGTTGGACTGCACCGGGCTGAGAGAGCTTCTGTCTTTAGTTTCCCCACCCCTGGGTTTGGTCCTGAACTCTTTCCCTTCGATGTTCCGTAATTCCATTGTTTTCACCGGAGTGTTGCAGGAACGCAAACTCTCTTTTCCTTCTGGCTTTCGCTGAACTTCTTTGTCTTTCTTTCACGAGTCTCGCTCATCTGCGAAAATGGTTTAACGGCTTCCCTTTTCTCCCCCCTGGAGCAGCTCTTTGTCGTCCTCACCCCTCCTGTTTCCCCTTTCCCGATCTTCCGATGCTCTCGCCCCTTTGTGAAAAGTCGGTGTTGTGGACTCCCCCCTTCGGAAGAAGGTTCGTTAGTCTTCCTTTTAGTGTTTAAGCACCTCAGTCCGATCTTGTTTACCCTTCCCTCCTTCGATATTAACTTGGCCCCTCTACCCGTCGTTTCCTGATGTTCGTGGGAAGTATGGATGACGGGATTACCGTGAAGGTTCCCCCCTTCCGGTCATTTCGTTCCATGAAACTTACCTTCTTTGTATTCGTTTACTTACCGCGGAGAGCCTTGATATTCGCCGCCGACTGGAACATTCCCCCGTCCCTGTCCCGCTGATGACACCTCCTTGACTCACTTGCTTCCCCCCCAGTTCGATTCCATTCCCGGCAATCCACTTTCCCAATTCTCTTTCTTCTTTAGTCTCTTTTTCGATCCGGAGTTTTATCTTACCTCCACGGCCGCCCTTACTGAGACTTCTCCTCCTAATAAGTTTGTTTCTGAGAGATATATCTCTCTCTTTTTGTAGCACATATGTTCCCCCCCGATCACGCCAGAGCCTCCTTTCTTGCTTGGGTACTTAAAACCAAAAAAATTTCTTTCGCCCTGTGGTTGCGCTCTGGAAAGCGCTGATTCTGGAACCCCATGCAGGAGGGGATTTTCCATTTACAGGATTTCGGCGAGACCTCACTCTTCTTCAGACTCCTACCTTGACCTCTGGCTCTTTTTCCTGTAACGAACATTGATTTCGGTGACCAGCTGGTTCCCTCTCGGCAGTTCTCCCTCCCCTCTCCCCTTGCAACCGCTTTTCCACCGCCAGCATGGCGATGCGACAGTCGGTCCGGCGGGATTGACCCTTTCAACTTCCTACCATGGCACACTCTTTAGGACTCCCCCTTTGGGCCTTTCGGGTCCACGAACACCTCGCGACCTTCCAAAGTGCGATTTCGGGCAATGTTAGCATCGTTCCTGAGGTGGGGCGGGAGTTCCCCTTCGTTCTCCAGTTTTGAATTTACCCTTGCGCTTCTCTGATAGTTCTTCCTTCCCAGCCATCATCCTGATTTACACTTCCAGCCTATCTAGTTAATTGCGTCCTACCCCTCTTCCCCCTTCAATGTTTTTTACATCCTGAAAATTTTCAGTTATCTTTTCCACCCTGGATTTTCTAGCCCTATCTCAGCCCGGCGGCCCCGGCCAACATCATCGGCAGGTTTCGAATGGAAAGGGTTTTTTTTTCCCTTACAACATGTTTCCCCTAGTCCTTTCTTTCTGCAGGAATTTTCGGTTAACGGCGCCGCCGGGCCCGGCCAAAGCAATTTCGAAACCCTTTTTCTCTTTCCCCTTCGCGCTATGTGTTTTTACTGTCAATTCTCTCGCCTTCTTTCGGCCGCGTTGCTTTCGCTGGTTCTGAATAACCGGAAATTACGACCCCGTGCTTTCTTTTATTTAGCTGGAAATAACATTCATTCTGGAACGGCCACGGGCTTTAAAGTTGGATTTACGAAGGATGCTGCCCTCTGAGGTCTGTGTTGCGTCTTTTCCTCCTGGAGAGGGGAGTTGGGAGGCGACCTACCAAAACTTCCTCCCCATTACTTGTACTTCTTCTTTTTTACATGAAGGACCGTTTCTTTTCCTTATCCGACCCAAACTGGAACTTTTGGGCCTCCTTTCTCGCCTTTGTTCCCCTGATCGACGAAAAGTTCCGCCCCGGACAACTCTTTAGTCTTTTTAGCAACGTTCCCCGCCACCGTTATAAATGAATGATTACTGACTTCTTTTTCCTTTTACCACAGAATAGCAGGACGTCCCAAGGATGTACCCCATTTCGTGTTCTTCACCTACTTGGCATTCGCTCATGTAATCAATTTTCGAAAGTCGGACCCCCCGTCCCTTTTTTACGTTTAGCCTGGAGTCCCCCCCCCCCCGCTTGTTTTTTCTTTGAAAATCTTGTTCGGTCGCCCCCCTCAGACAGGGTTAGGCCCCTGGCTGATTCCGGCCCTTTACCCCACCCCCGTCGCCGGTCTGTTTTTGTTTGCCGTTGGCCAGCCCGATGTCCCCCTTTCAGTACACTCTTTCACTTTATTCCTTTCCCCCCCTAAAAGGACGCCGACCTACGATACGGGGCACCTACCCATGCCTCTTACTTTCTTTTTTGGACCTCGGTTTTCTTAGTATCTCCTAAACCAATGCTGGCGTGTGGGCGTGGATGTTTGTGCTTCTATCTGAAACCCGATTCTTTTTCATCAACCCCTTTCCCCGCTCAGAATCCCCCACCCCTGTCAAGACACAACAATTTTTTCAGAATCATGCAAATCAAGACCACTCTTAGTTTTCCCTCTTCTAGTAACGATTTTGCATCAATGAGGAGTAATGCACCCCTGCCCCTTTTATCTCCGCTTCGCGCTTTTTGCTACCTCTCTCCCCCTGTCCAAAGCCCGTCTCGATACCAGGATTATTCGGGGACCTCTTCCCCGGAGGGTACATTCCCGCCCCTCTTTTTTTCCCGGTAACTTCTTTCCAGGTGGAGAATGATCTCTGTCAGAACCCCACTCCTTAGCCCAAATCCAACCGACGGCCCCCCAATTTTTAGTTTCTTCCCTTGAACGTAAGACAGTCCAGTGGCCACTCAAGCGAGCGATCCCTTAATTCCAGGACCCCTCCGGTTGATTTCCCTCCGTCCATTGCCGATGTGGGCCATACTATAGAGTGTTAAGCATTTTTTCTTCGACAAAAGTTTAGCCGTAACGTGGGCACCCCCGTGAGGATCACTAGGTTGTTTTCAACCCCTTTTTTCCCACCCCATTTCTCCTCCCCTCATTTCTTTTCCCCGAATGCAGTATAAATATTTCTCATGCCCCCCGGCGCAGATAATTGTTGCCTCCTTGCCATCGTCTCCCCCTTTTGTAACCCTATTTCACCCTCCTCCAGGTGTTTGGTTGTGCCATGATTCTTCCGCTTCAGGAATGGGGTTGACCGCCTTCCAAGGCCCTTTCTGGAACGTTGCTCTTCCCCCTGTTCCCCCGTTCTCTCCCCCGCATTGGGAAAATCGCTCAATTTAGCGTGTACTCTCTTCATTTTTCCCCTTAATACTTTTTGTTTTTTTTAGCGCTCCCACGATAATTTATGGACGCATTTTCCTTCCTCGGGGTCTGATTCCCTACTTCTGCCCTTTTTATTAAATTTTCCCCTGATTCGGTCTTCTATCCTCCCCTCATTGGGGAAGCCTTAGCGCTAGGGGCAACCCCACTCTCCCCCACTTCTTTCCCATTTTTCCTGTTTGTTGCACTTAGTTCGTTTCCGATGGCACCTTCTTTGCCCCCCAATGACCTTCCTTCTCATTGATTGCCCTCTCTGCCTGTCTTCTCCCTTTTCTTTTTCCTTTTCTACGGGCCGTTTTTTGAAAACAACGATTTCCCTAATCGGGGTTTCCCCCGGTTTTTTCAAAGTTTTCTACCTCCTATAATGAAAACCCGCTCGAATGGGCCCTTTACCCTCGTACAGATTATGGACCCCCCGGCCCTTCGTTAGCTCCGTCGCTTATTGAGTGATACTCGGAATGTCATGTTCCCACCGTCAAGTATGCCGCCCCCCTTGGTTGGTCGTGCTGATGGCCGTTTCTTCTTCTCCTTTTCTCCCGCACTCCGTGCGTTCTTTTACTGAACCCCTATTCGTGAAGCATATTCTTTTCCCTCAGCGTACCGATCTCCAGACTCGCCGCAGGGAGGTATCTTTTTTGACATGAGGTCTCTTTAACTCTCCCTCTGGCTGTTCCTGGAGTCACGCGCTCTTTTCACCCTCGCAATTTCCTTTATTCCCCCCAAGAGTTTCCCCCCTCATTTGCCTTTGTATCTGCTCGTGATTCTCTCATGATGCTGGCAACTGTTGTTAGTGAACGGGTGGTCTTTCTCCTTCCCCCGATTGACCCTCTGTAAATAGTGTTTCTCTTTTCTGCTCCCAACCCTTTCCCCCTCCATTCACCGGCGCCTCCTTGTTGTTTCCCGATAACGCCCTAACACGTCCATTTTTTCGGGTCTTCGCCCCTGTGCCCCTTCGGTGTAGAGGACCGGGGCTGACGGGTGGGTTGCCCCCTGGGCGAAAGTCTTGGGGCCAATGGAAAAGGACCAATCATGTTTGACGTTTCCCGTCCGTACGTCGGAACAAAACGCAAAAAGACGTTACCCGTTCGACGGAGCCGATCCTTTGCCTATTCCAGGGACCCGGTATGCCCCTGTGACGAGGGCAACACAATGATTGGTCAACTCGAAACGTCTTGCTTCCTCCTCTCGCGTTATTCCCATCGTCTTTCATGTCCTGTTTTGAGACGACCGATGTGGATCCCAGAACCGAGCCCTGTCTTGTAACACTGTTCCCCTTTGAAATTGTCCGCGCCCCTCCACTTGTTTAATTCACACAGGTCCCCCCCCCCTTGACCTGACCTAGCGTGCACGTCCAGGTTCTCTTCCCCTCTGAATTAGGTTTATTCTTCCTTCTTTTTCAGAAACTCTACTGGCGGCTTGCTCCCTTTTTTTGAACCACTATACAAGAGGTCCCCTTTCGACGTCGTCCCCCACACGGCCAGATCCCCCTCCCCTGCCTTCCCCCTTTAAGGCGAGACCCACCCCTCCCGAGAAAAAACGCCCCCCCCCTCTCCCCAAAACGGTCCACTCCCGTTCCACCCTTGTGATTCAAACTCACTGACGCAGTCATTTTTCTGTTATTCCCAGTTTGCCGTCACAACTCCTTCACTTCGTCGGAAGGGGTTTCTTCCCCCCACAGACGCTAATCCCTCTCAGCTCTCTTTCCTGCTCTCCCTCCGAGCACAACTTTCATTGCGAGCCCATCATTTTCCTGGAAAATCCTTTCGTGGCTGGGCGCTCACGTATCCGAAAATGTCTGCCCCCTTGAGAAGTGATTCTGAGCCCATCTTCCCTTTCCCCTTTCGACCTTCCGACAGGTCCTTCCAAATGCCGCGATCGTGGGACTGGGCGCCTTTTCCCTGAGAGGTCTTCGTCTTCCTTGTGTACCACTGGGCCCCTTCTGCCAATCTTGCATTTGCGTTTGTCAGGGGGGCCTCAAAATTATCTCTATCCCTTTGGTGTTTTGGAAATCCTTTCCCTTCTTTTTCTATAGAGCCCCCTTGCATCCGCGCCCCTTTTCTTGCCCCGTGAGAAGAGCTGTCACTCTTTCCACCCCAACAAGTGCCCTTCCCCGATACGTTGGAAATGCCCAGTGGAACTCAGCGTGTGGACCCGAATTGAGATCATAATCACTGTAGTTCAGTCTCTTTCCCCCCCGTGGTAGTAATTCCTTTCACTTGGCCTAGGATGTTAACTATCCACTTTTGATGGAGTTATTTTCAGTCCCCCTTTTGAAATATCTTAGGATGACGGTTGACGTTGCAAACCTCGCGGCTACCAGTACTATACCCGATCTAAGGATGGTTCCTTAGTTTCCGAATGATCTGGTTCGCTAAAGAACATCCCGTGTAATGAATTTCCCATTTCTTGGTCTCCAGCGGATGCTGTAACTCCTCCCCCCCTTCACCTTACAAGTACCGGCCCACGTTTATGAGGCGTGATGATTTTTCTGGCCACCATTCCTCGCCGCCCCGCTGCTATCTCTCTCTTCCAAGTTTTTTTTTTAGAGACCGATCGTGGCGGTCGTCCCCGTATCTAGCACACGACGCACCGTCGAGCGGTGTTCCTTTCCTTTAATATCCCTTCTTGGTTGCATCCTGCGCATCTACACCAGGCGGAGCGGACTTCTGAAAGTTCCTGATGTGGGCGCGAATACTCCTCTTATCATACTCCCTTTTCACGGAAAAGTCCCTTCCCCCGTGCTCTTTGCACGAACTGTTACCAGGCCTGTTTCACCGTAAATTTCCCTTTCATCGAAAATCTCTCAACCGACCCGGCATCCCCAGTTGAATTTTTGGCTCTCGACCTTGCCGCCGTCCTTTCCCCAGGTAATCCCAGCCACGAGACGTCATGGGGTCTGAATTTTCCCCTTTTCATAAAAAACCTTCCTTTTCAACACTGCGGATTCCTATGCAGCCTTCCGATCATGGTGGCCACTGGGCTGTGCGAGGTAAACCGTTTGTCTCCCGTGAATTGACCGCCGTACCCCATTTCCGAGCTTTCTATTGGATTCAAGCAGCACTCCTTTCCTTTCCCCCAACTTTCATTTTTCTTCCGTTTCGACCCCCAAAAACATGCCACCCAAGCATTTTCCCCCCAACTCCGGATTTGCCCAGTTATCATTGCCCCCCCCCATGGCCGAAAGAATCTCGCGTTTCCTTCAACTTTTTGCATTGGCTCCTTTGCTTTTTTGAAAGTCTCTCACGGTATCCCCCAGTTTCCGCTGTCCAAGGCGCACAGGACTGTCATTGAAGTACGGACGTTCCCACAGGACCAAGCTTCCCCAACAATCCCAATGTGAATGGCACATGCCCTACTTTCCTAGAAAAATCTCGGTCCCAAGTTGTACTCTTTTCTGTATCCCGCTGGATTAAACCGGAATCACCCGTAGACCCTGATTATTGAGTGTCCGTATCTTGACCACATACCCGGCAATATTACCCCCACCCAACCACAACCCCCCCCAATCACCCCCCCCCCACCCACCGGGTCAGAAGGACAGGCGAGTGACTAATTAGTTAGTACTGGGATGACGATCTGCTGTGGGCGTTATGGTTTGGGATCGTAAACCATGCCTTGGTTACCCCGATGTCTTGTGTCTACTTCGAAGGTCCCTCTTTTCTGCCAAAGTGTTGTTCCCCTTCCTTTGTTTTAGTTTCTCTCTACACAACCGAATTTCCCTTTAGACCTGGTGCACCCAACGGACTGATCCATTCCTTTTTATTACGTTTTTTCTCTTGGAACCCTCCTTTTTTGAATTGACGGACACGTGATGTCCCTTGTGTTCTCATGTCCCCGGAATCCCCATCGAACCAGTCGTCTTTCATTAAGACGTCGTTTTGAACAAGCTTTCGGTTCCTCCAGAATTTTTTTTTTTCAACCCGAGTCTTCCCTTCGGTCCCACTGGCATCCGGGCGGAGGAACTTTCTTCTTAAACCCGTTGCCCTCTTAGTTTGCCCTTTTACCCTCTGATTTCTCCGGTCCAGGGCCCCCCCTAGTTCAACGCTTTTATTCTGAACCCTACACGGACGACTCCCGACAGGAAGTTGTGCGCAAAAAGGTCCATCTCTTTCGACCCTTCACCCAGGCCCCTCGATGGTTATCCCGTTAACCAAAAAAGCCCTTCGCCGGGTGGATGGCTGTTGGCGACACCTCTAAACCCCACCTCGTTTAAATCAAAAAGTGGCCGGTGATAAGCGCAATCCTTGTATCCCGGCGACCTCCTTCAAGCGTCCCGAAAGGTCCTCCATTTACGTAATCCTTAAAATATGAACTTCCTACTTGTCCCCGATGATCCCCCGCTGACTACGACCCTGTCTGGACGTTCCAGAGCTCATTAACACCCAATCATATACACATGCCTACGACAATTATTTTACAAAAGCGTCTTCTCTCGAGCCTTCCCCTCCCTCGAGGGTTGCCCCCCCATTGTAAAGGATGCCAACCCTCTTTCATATCCCCTCCCCCGACAATAACCAACCCCTCCTTGAACTAGGCTCCCCCTTTGAGAGACTACCATTCAATATCATCTAAAAACTCTCGCCGGACCCCTCATCCGAACTCCGGTTGAGTTCCAAACGTTCTGACCGATTCGCTGTTCTTGCGTTGGTAAGTCATGACCTGCCACCATTCGTTGTCGTTCCCCGTCACCGGGGAAAACGTTTTTAGTTCCCCCCAAGGTCGGCCTTAATTGGGTCGCAACCCCCCCGGGCTGCCTTGGGGTCTTTCCTGCATTATCCCTTCCTGAGCAGTTTCCCTTTCCAGCTTGCCACGCCGCTGCTGCCACAACTGACAGACATCGTTTTTTAGGGTTTTTGTTCAGTCCTCTTCCATTGCTGGGGTATGGCCGCCCGGACATTTCCCCGGGTTAGAACTTTTTTTGTTTCAACGTCGTTCGCACCCCCCTATTTCGGGAAATGGCCTACGTGTGGCTTTCTTTCTCTTTCCCGGGGTTTTCGAGACGCTTCAGTCTCCTTTGGTGCCCTTTCCCTCCCCTCGGTGTGGGGTCCTGCCGACGTTGCCCCGTTTCGATCTTTTTGTTAAAGGTTCCCGTTTGGGTTCTCCCCCCAAGAGCTAGGGCACAACCATGTAAACCGCTGTTCTTGTCTTCTTCCAGTAAGGTTCTTTGGGAGAGAGTTAGTTCGCCGCTTTGCCCTTCGATCTTTGCAGGCCTGGCTTTTTCATGCATCTTACCTTCCGGCGTTTTAGCTGGGACTTTTTGTTCAAATTTTTTCTCTCTCGGCCTGGTTGAACCCCCCGATTAAAATAAACGGTGGTTAATGTTAGGGAACCCCTTGCTGTTTTTTTTTTCGCTTCCCCAGCAAAAATCGATCTCCCCAGACTCTAGTTGATTCAAATTAACCCAGGATGGTTGGTACACTGCGTCGGCCGTTTCTGAATGAAGGTCGCATTTCCGGTTCGCCCACCAAACGATTTTTTTCCGTGGGCAATCCGTTCCCCTTCCTTTTCTCGTTCATGGAGGGCCTTTCCCCATGATCCTGTCGAAACAAGGTTCTGCATTCCCGTACAACACGCTTGACCGATCTGACCCTTTCACTCCGCCGTGTCATATTTCTCTCCCCCGATATATCTAAGTGGCCTTGTTTTCCTTGATATTTTTACAGGGCCCGATCGCTTTTTTTCTTCCCCGCGTCCAGAGCTCAGCGGCGTTTTTGCTTTGCGCTCCTTTCGCTACTTTTTTTTGCAGCGAGAAGAGGTTGACATATCATCTTTTACGTAAATTCTGTCTTGCTTTTGGACACGAGATAGGATGCTCTCTTTCCCTTTTTTTTCTCTTGTGTTAGTGTCAGATGTAGTGCTTAGCCATTCATGGATCGGTTTTCACTAGTTTTTCCAGTTTCACCATCTTACAAGACCCCGTCCCCGCATTTTGGCTCCGTCAACGCTGAAATTGGTACTTTTTTCGTTGAAATAGCCCAATGTTTGTTGTCGGAGGTCTGTGTATGTCCTCCGTGCACTTGGCAAGGAGATGTTCTTTGTTGCCTGGCCCGGGCGTGGAAAATCGCGTAGCGTGAAGGCCAAACAATCCTCTAATTCTCTGTGATAGCGCCTATGGGGCCATTCCAGAACACAGGTATGCCCGGAAGTGCCCCCCAATATCTTTATGAAAAACTGACTGCTCAGTCTGAACTCCCCTTTCAACCGAACTCGTCTTCCTAGTAACTCTTCCTTTACCTTATTCCGATCATGTTGATGCATTTTTCGACTCTGCCACTTGGCCGAAACCCCCACACCCCCCCTCAAATTTTTGGCCCCTTTTTCCGGGGCTCCTTTCCGGGCGCGCACAGGCGTTGGCCTAGAAAAAGAACGCCCCCCTCCCCAGGACTGGTTCTTTCATCTTTTTGTTTCTTCGCCCTCTCTTTCTTTCGCGGCGTCGGGTCTGATCAGGCTTATAACACCGCCTGCGGCCTTTACCAATCTTGCGATTCACTTGCCAGAGGAATTTTCCCCGGTGTAGCTTCCCACGAATAGTCCGTCCCCCTTGATGTCATTCCTTCAGACCAGGCAATGAGCGCCCCCCTCAAACTCTAAGCGCCAAAAAGACAAACCGTTCCCAAAACCCCCCACTTGCCCAGACTGGCCCCTCCATCCCCGAGTAAATCTCCCCGGGCCCGACCATCAAATCTTTTCCGGTTGACCAGGCCCCCTCTCATTCAAGCCTCAGCGGTTCATTGGACTCCTTTTCATTCCTGCTACCGATTTTTTCAACGGGACGCATCTAAGGTTACATTGACGCGCCCTCCCTGTAGTGAGTCTCACTTCTTCTGTTCCACGTTAT
>Ga0179593_1534245_pt1 | contig 12099 bp, 28 predicted proteins | sample CZODoug2_1_08_16_FD_185931 | JGI IMG/M metagenome (GOLD analysis project Ga0179593, IMG submission 185931) | Vadose zone soil fungal communities from Angelo Coast Range Reserve, California, USA - CZODoug2_1_08_16fungal (PacBio error correction) | ecosystem: Environmental > Terrestrial > Soil >... | reverse complement strand
CCATTCGTTCTTTTCTCTCGTGCATACGATGCTCGACGTGTATCGGCTTAGTACTCTGTAGTACCGGCAGCAAAGGGCGCGTCACGTAGTCCTGTGTTGTTTTTTGCATGATCATGTCTTTCCCCGCCTTCAGTTTGATCAAGTGAAGGCAACCCTTTTGAGTTCCGGTTTTAGTCGTCCCTTCGGGTACCCTTTTGGAAGGGTTTCGTACCTTCCCCCTTTTCAAAGTCCCCATGCTCTTTTTTTTCCTCGGATATCCCATCATTCAGGCGAGGATTCCTTTACCTCGTTTTTATACGCCTGTTTTTCAATCGACTTCTAGAAGTCTCACAGCTGTGACATTTTCCTTTCGATATTGAGTTTTTTCTCGACACCCTTCCAGTAACCTCTAAACACACGTCCGCTGCGGCCCCCGACGGTATTGAATGAATATCATCTTTTTCTCCATGCTGTTTGACCTCTTTTTTTCTTGTCCTTCTTGCGACGTGGCGCGCGAGACCTCTGCTTCTTTCGCGCCTGTTTGCAGCGCCTTCTTCATCTGCACTCGGACCTGCCCTTCCGAACACTCTTGTCCTCCTTCTTCTTTCCTTCAGCTATAGCTCCTGACGGCATGTGCGTTTGCTTCTCAGATCGGGCATCGGATCGTGATATGACCGGATTTTTCCGTCACGCTGATGATGGGTGATGTACGTGTTCTGCACCGAGCCCTGATCCTTATGACTTTTCTTTCCCCTCTGTGCGAAATTGTTGCACTTGACCCAATCCCAACATCCCCCCCGTGTTTGGAAGGTTAGTTCCGGTTCTTTTTAAGGGACCTAACTATTTTTCTTTTTTTCCGATGGTCGGTTTCAAGAATGCAACTCCCTTGTGATCATTTTATTATTTCCCACTTTCTCAATTTTCCCTGGCCACTGTATGAGCCTTAACGTCGGAGTCTGTCTTTCTTCCCCTTATCAGAAGGAAACGCCGAACTGGGGCGTCTCCACGATGGCCTCTTCCCTCCCTTTTAAATCAACACCAATAATGATCTTTGATTCTTTCTTTCCTTCCCCTGATTCCACTGTCCCTCTTTCCTCTCCCCTTTCTTTTGCTCGACCCCTTTTTTTCTGAAGTGCGGGCATTTACTGATGTTTTGCCGCTTTCGGATCTCGACCTTTTCCAACCATAGTAAAGTCTTTTTTCTACATCTCTTCCCCCCTGAACGCGATTTACGGAGTTCTGTCCCCCTCACCCCTTCCGTTTGGAAGCTCATTTTGTTCCCCTGTAGTTCTCTCATCGTCACTTCCCTTTAAGACCGCGAAGGCGACCACTCCATCATCTGCTTTCTGCATGTCGAGACCCGACCTTCTTTCCCATTTAGTCCTTCGACCCTTTCCCCCGCATCCGTGTTTTTTCTCGGTATCGCTGTTGCCCCTACCTTCGGCGGACGATCCAACATCTTGAAAAAATTCTGTCCGGCGTTTTTTTTTCATCCCTTTCCTCCGCCCACACGATTTGATGATTTTTTCCCTCTGACGGCGTCCCCTTTTCTTTGTCCTTTTCCGTAGCCGAGGTGCTGCGCGCCCAAACTCTACTCCTTGCCCCCCCCTGAAGAAGAGCCTTTTCCCCCGTCGGCTCATGAATCGGTTGCGCTCGCCCGTCCGCTGTTCCTCCTCACCTCGAAGATGATCGCGATGGCGTGGTGAAAAAATTCGGATCGCGGATGAGCCTACATCCGCCCAAACTCCCCCCCCAAAATCGACTACTTCCCCTCTCCGAGGATCCCGGCCCCGGTGCTATTAACCCCACTACATGTGCTTTCTTTTTCTTTCCCTTGCGTAAGGGGCGGTTTTCCGGTTCCCCCTTCTCCCGCTACGGCTTCCACGTCCCCCTTTTCTCTTCCGTGCTTTGCGTTGTGTCGCGATGATGCACCTTTTTTTGGTCACCAACGTTTCTTCCCCCCTTTTTTTTTCTTTAGATGTCGTGGTCCACAGTAACACCTGCTCTTTTCGAACAAGAGAGGGGACACCCATAGGAACGGAAGTAGAGGTTGCGATACTTTGGGCATATTGATGGAATACATTCCCACGGTCTCGTTCAAGTTCTCCTTTTACCGCGAACAGACTTTCTACTCTCCCACATGTAATGTTTGAGGCTTGGTGCCCCGTGATCGCTGTTGTTTTGTGGGTTCTTTTTTGTGGGGTTTGGCGCTTTTTTTTTTTTTTTTTCGTTGGTTGGGGGAGTGGTTTTGGTAGCTCGAGGCATAAGGGTGTCTTCTTGCTTGGTGACGTATCGAGGTGGTAGCTCATCCCGCTTCAAGAGTTTGGTTTTTGAAGTCCTTCCGTTTTTATGATGCGATGGCTTACTACTTACATTTGCTGGGTAGGAAGCGTTAGCTCCGCTCCGCCTCACGCATTCTTCCATAATCAGGATTTTTTCCTTGTAAAGAGCTTTCGTTTTGTGGGCGCGCAGTAATGAGATGGCGGAATGATTCATTTTGAGAGACGTCATCTTTTTTACCTGACTCCCCCCACCTCGCCCGTGTTTGCGCTCATCGCCCAAGCATTCGATCTCGGAAGTTGTTTCACCACCTCCAAGTCCCTGAGTCACCAGCGAGCCCTTGCAACCGTCATCACCTTCTTTTTTCTTCAGGACAGCCTTTCACAAGCATACGTCTCGTTCCTTAACCACCTAGACGCTGTCGATGATGGTTTTTCATGCTCTTTCAGAGACGACACGATTGTCGATGTGTAGTTTCTTTTTTGCAAAGTAATTGATTTTCGTTCCCCTTCCCTTTTCCATCTCGAGATTCGCGGTTCGATGATCGCCCCGGTCATGTTTGATTTTCTCGTCTCGTCTATAAGTTCCAAATCCGTCATCCCTTCTTGCGGATCGAGCGCATCGCGTGTCGGCATAGATCAGGTTTAGACCCTCTGAGCAATCCACTTTCCCCGGCCAGATAAGAGTGTTTTGATTGACATCATGGATTGCCCCCCGGTATGTTTCTGCCCCCGGCGGGAAAACTAAAGGTATTCTCCGTATGACTTTTCTTCTTCAATGGTGCAAATGCGATCCTTTCCAAATGTGTTCGGTCATTCACAATGATTTAGGCCTTCTTACCCAGACGAATCGAGCCTAGACCCTTCTTCGTATTCTCGCCTCTCTTTCCAGAACTCGCACGAATGTGATGGCTTCCCCAGCAATTTCAACCCCCCCCCCTTTTCCCCCCTTCCGATCGCGCCGGATGCTTTTTTGATCTTCACCACCCCCTTTCACTTTTTCATCCCTGCGTCGAACCACACGACTTGACAAGGGCGAGCATCCCCCTCGTTAAGATGCAACGTCCAGGCCGTCATTTTTTGATTTTATTCGCATAGTTGTCCTCTTTTTCCCCCCGAGGCGCGGCAGCAGGTCCGTTCTTTCTCTGAAGTGCCGATGTTCTGCCTGGCATGGAGCCCTCTAAGGCCGTTTCTTGCGGCGCACGGCGCAAGTACTGCGATTCAGCAATGGAGCCGTTTCCCCCCCCCCTCTTTCCAGATGACCCTCGCTGATTATACTACCCCTTTCCTTCGCTTTTTTCGGTCGCTTCCGATCGGTTCAAGGGTTTCGATACCATCAGGACCCTTAGAGTCCTTCTGGGATCCTGATGACAGTTTCCGAGAGCTTGACATGTGAATTGTCTTGGTTTGGTACCAACGGTCTCCCCATGATGGATATTTTTTAGCGACTTTTTATCGACTTTGATGCGTTCCTCACGACCCCCCTTCGAATTTTTCCCCCCCCCCCCCGCTTCGGTGAGATCTTCTTTTCTAAGCGCAAAGTTTTCGCTTCCTGTGACCCTGTCCCGGCGTCCCAAAGCAGCTAAGGTACTTCTTAAATACATTGGCCCTACTTTCATCACTTCGCGAGCACTATGTTTTTAGATTCTCGATTCATTTCCTCTTCAAGGGACGAGCTATCTATATTTTTCTCAATAACCCTTTGTTTTTGTTCTGATATCTTTCTACTTGATCTGCGCATCCTGCCTAGATTTTTCATCTTCTTCTTCTCCCCTCTAATATGTCCTTAACGTTCTTCACCCGGACATTGGACGACTTTTCATTGTGTTCAGCCATGACTTTGCGCCTTCTCGCAAGTACCGCCCCCTCTCTCCTTTCCTTTCTTTGTCTACACGTGATAGGTCAATTCCTCCTCTTTTGATTTTCATTTATATACGGCTATCCTTCTTTTCCGTTTCCTACCGAAAGTCCTCTTCACTTCTTCCTGGTGTTCCATTCTCGCCCTTCCCTTCTCGCTCCCTTTTTTTTTATCGCCCTTCTCTTTTCATCAGGCTATTGATCCTTTTGACCTCTCATCTTCCTACCTTTCTCCTTCCGTCAATCCCTTGACGCCGTTCGGCTCCCACCGCTGCAGACATTCTTTTTTCCCCTCCTGTTTCGAAAATCCTTTCCTAACGGTCCCCCCCCCCTTCCTCCAGCTCCCTACGCACGCTGTCCGGTTCCGTATTCCTCACCCCGACACATATATCTTACTGTCGCCCATTGCACTGATTCCTCCCTTTCTTCTCCCCCCCCAAATTATTTTCTTCCTCCTTCTAGCGACGTGAACCGACCCCTGCTATGCCCGACCTTTCCTGCAAGTAGCCCCTCTACATTCCCTTGTTCGCCCCACATAATGGCTGGAATACATTTACTCAATCTTCACTAGCGTTCACGCTTTTCCCTTGGGACGCATATACGACGGCTCTTTTATTCTTCTAGAGAGGTATACGTGTGCCTTTTGGGTATGGTTCGAACTCTGTCTCTACTGTTTTTCTTGATGTTGATGGACCGGGATCACTTGACTGTTCTGTAGACTTTGGCCGGTTTCATCTGCCCCTCCCCCTCCCCCTGTCCGCACACTAATCCCTGATAACCACCCCCACTCCTACTTCCCCTTGAGCGGACCTGGTTTCCTGTCCTTCCTACCACCTTTTCTCTCCCCCCCGGTGCCCAGAAAACTCTTCGTCGATGCTTCCCCTTCCCTCCCCCAGCCCCCAGTTTCAAGCCTTGAAGACAACTCCCCCCTTGTCGCCTTGGAATAGTAATGTTTATTCAAGACCCCCTTCCCTTCATACAGTTCTGGAACATATGTTCTTGAGCCTCTTTACCCCAGATGAGCTTCTCCCTCCAAGTTGTAAACGCTTCTGTGGACATAATTCCTTAGCTCAAAACCAAGATTTCGGATTTTGATTGCAATCTGATCTCAACCTCTCTTTTTTCTTCCGCCGAAGCCCTGCTAGTCCTTGCTTAGAAGAGTTCTGGCGTAAGGTTTTTTTTTCGAGGAGCGGCCGACCAGAAACCTTTCTGTTTTTCCGGTCTCTCCTTAAATAGAACCGGTAAACTTTTCTTTGTGATAAACCATCATTAATTCTTTTCCCCGATGTATTTCCACACCAACACTTCGTTCTTCGCACCCCTCAATTATTTTCCCCCTTACTATATAGCAGGATTTCATCCCTTATTTACCCTAACTTCACCTTCCCATCTTCACGGTTAGTCCCTCCTCGCAGTAACCTCCCCTTAGATTCTCGCCTTCCGCATGCCCCGAGGTCCACTTTCTACCCTCAGTCTTTCCTCCCCGAAATATAAGTCGCCGGGAAGTTGCTTCTCCCCGCCACGTGTCGATCACGGCCTTTCCCCTGGCTTTTTCTTCCCCCTTATCCATGATAGTGCGAACCCCCCTTTCCTTTCTCCTTCTTAGATTTGCCCGTGATTGAAATTCACCCTTCCGCTATTCTTTTAAGTGAACCCGATGACGGCGCTCTCTCTTTTCCCGGTCCCTCCTCCGGTCGGCCCCGCCTGTTCCCTACTTCTTTTGGGGATTAGAGCTTCCAACCACATTCCTCTTCTCCGCCGGCCCTACTTCCTCTACTCTTTCCCGATGACTTGGAAAAGCCCCCTAGCTTCCTGAAGAGGCGCCCCGTCTTCCTACCTCCGCAAAACGGCTGTTCTTCTTTCCACCTTCCTCTGTCTTCCATTCTTTATCTCCCGCACCTCGGAGAGGTTGATCCCCTCCACCCTTAATTCTTCCATCTCTGGTCCTCTCCCGCCCACCCTTCCTTCTCATCCCACGCTAAAAGAAGATTCCTAAACCTGTCTTCGAACCTTGACAGAGCCCTTTATCAAGGTTCTCCCCCCTGTCAACTCCTCTCACAAATGACCCGGGAGTCCCTTTTTCCTTCCTATCTCCGGCTCTCCAATATGACCGTTCCTTCCTCCCCTTTTTCTTTTCTTCGATTTTTCAGCCCCTTTACTGTGACATACCCCGCCGCGGATTGTATATCACACCGGTCAACATGCCTCTTATCACCTTCTTTTAGCACCCCCCCCCTGAGCCTCCGAGCGCCGAGCTGACCCTTTCCCATCCAGATGCCTTTTTTTGTCTGATTCCCCATCCCCCCCTCTCTATTTTCCCCTTTTTCCTCGTGGTTGTTGTGATTCTTTCGTGGCCGACCTTCCCCCATGTCACTCCCCCCCCTCGAATCATTGTTCCTTTGAGCTTCTTTTTTTTTTTCCCGGATCGGAATTCTTGAGCATGTTGAGGGCCCAACATCTCTCTTCCCTTTTCTCCACGGCCCAAAGTGAAACCGGTTCGCACCACCCCGTCCCCTTCTTCTCAGCACATTGACGCTACCGGCAGAATATGGGAGACGCCATCCCCTTTTCAATGCTATAGCCCACGCTTTTATTAAGTTTTTTCCCTCCCTGCTTTCCCCCCCCCCCTCTCCACTTCCTTTCTCTCTCCTGCTCCTGAGCTCCCTTGACTTCACGAGAATTTGGGTCGGCTCATCCCCCGGATCCCCCAGAAGTTTTTGTTAGAGCCCCGCGACATACCCTTTCATAATTGATGCGCTGGCGTCCCCCCTTTTCAGAGCACCTCCACGGTCTGCCCTGGTAGTTGACACTTTAGACTTTTCGCTCCGCTTAATCAGCCGCACCATCGGTCCCCTTTCCCTTCTTTTTCCTCCAGACTTTTATTTCCTGCCTTCTTCCTTCGCCCTTCTTATGATTCCCCCCTCCTTTTGGGTTTGTTCCCGTCTTCCTTTTCGCACTATCTGGATCATATGGGTCCCCGGACCGGGATCCCCACCCCTAGCGCACCTCCCCCTTTCCCTGAAATTATTAATTCCTGTTGCTCTGCCTTGCCTCAACGCAGGCTCCCTTCTCACGCACCCCTCACACCCTCATGTTTTTCTGCCTCACGCCCGTCACTCGTCAGTTCCTCTGAAACAGTCCCATTTATGTTTTGCGACGGTTTCTTTCTCCTTCCCCCTTCCCCAGGCCATTTTTTGTTCCCTTACGCTCCCTTTTTAAGTCCAAGAGCTTCCTTCTAGCCCTCTCCTTTACTGTCTCTCGATCATTTTCCCCTTTCTTTATGTGGACCCCCCTATCGGACCCACCAGGATTCCCCGAGGCGTATCCAAGACGTTGGCATTTTCCTAATTTCAACCGTTTCATTACGGATGGTTTCCAGACCCCCTTCCCTTGACCTCCTCCCCCCCCATAATACTCTCTCTCTCCACACTTCTCATTTTTCCCGACAGGATCCGATCCTGCTGAACTCCGCTAAGATAACGTCTTTAATCCCCTCTCAAGATTCTTCACCTTATGATTCCTTCCCCCCCCTTTATTCGAGCGGCATTCGCCGATTTGACGATAGTCACCCCCATCCGCGACCCATCACCTTTTTTTCCAGAATTCCCCAATGAGTGGTTTCCCTTCTCCAAAATATGCGACTGACTTGCCAGATGTTTAACAAGTTTTCGTCCTGCAGTTTCACAATTATCTGGTTCTGGCCTGCCCCTATATCCCCTCTGACAGGATCGCCCTCTCGGTCCCCCTTTGAATTGGTCTTTGCCACCCTTTTCCCCTTCCATTCTTCTTACGGTTCGAAAGTGTTCGAATCAGGCCTTCTCCCAATGGTGATCTCCTTTCCCTCTCGTTTTCCCTTCTTCAACCTACCACAGATTTTTTCATCGACTTCGGTGTCTTCTCCTCTTTTTTCTTGATCCAGAGACCCGTGACCGAACCAGAAAAAGACGCCCCTTCTTGCGGGCCCCTCCTTCCCCTTTGCACTCTTTTCTCGCTTCTTCAGCATTTCCCCTTCTCCTGTACCTCCTGCACGATCTCCCCGCATCCTGTTCTCCTCCCTGCTCCTTATCGATAGGGATAGTTCCATCTCCTTTTATTAACCCTCCCCCTCCCCCTTTTTCCTTCTAACCCCCTGAATGTTTCTCTCTTGACATCGGTTATTTCCCCCCTCGAAAGATCTTCCCCTAGTCTTCGATTTTTTTTCATGATAGCTTCTCCCCCTCGACAAGCTCTGATCTAAGGAGCTGCAGTATAGTACCCCGGCTTTTCCTCCTCTCATTATGTTCGCCCCCGGCCGTCCCGTTCCCTCGGTACCTCTCAACTTGCGCGTGAGGTTTTGTTTTGCTTGCTCCACCCCCCCCTTCTCAAGAACGCTTCTTTCTTTCTCCCGATCAAAGGTTGCTGAAAGATTCCCTCCCCCTCTTTCCCAACTGGCCTGATCGTGTCGACACCCCTCTCTCTCCTTGCAGTGAACGCCCCCATCATAGGTTTTTTTTTTTCTTCTGGTTTTCCCTCCTTTCCATTTGACATGGTTCGCTGTACCCCCATTACTCTCCTTCCCTTTCACTACGCCCCTTTTCCCTTTCCCCCTTATTTTTGCCCTCCATCTCTTTTAGGTCCGTTACCGCCTCCCTCTCATGAGATTATTTACCTATCCCCACCTCGATCTCTTATCCTCTTCTCTTCCCAAGGCCCCTCCCCGCCTGAATTTGATGGGTATTCTTTCCTACCCGCAAGGATGAGTCAGGTCGACTTTTCTTTTACACACCCCAAGAACCTTGTCACACAGTCTTTTCAGTTTCTCCCCCCCCTTTGTCTCCTCCCTAGATAGCTTGTTCACCCACCCCCTTTCCCCCCCCCCTTCCTCCTTCTTTTCTAACAGGGACAATTCCGGCAACATTTCTCCTCCCCGCCAAAATTTCCCCCTCTCTGCTCCCTCTACCTAGAAACTTACTTCAGATAATCCTTAAAATGCCTTTCTGGGCGTTCTCATGGTACGTACCTCTCCCCATCCCCCTTTCAGACACGTCGTGAGCATCTTGGCGTCCCCCCACACCGCTACAAGAATATCTCATTCTCCCCCTTACCCCATTTTTTTTTATATGATAATATATATTGCCCCCCTCCCTACCCCTCTGAGCAGCCCACTATCTTCTTTCCCACCCCAACTCCTTTTCTCACTCGTGGCTACTCCGAGCCCCGCACTTCCCTTTGTAACGAGAGAGATCCCCTCTGCTCCCCCCCCTCCTTTCCTTTGCTGTTTGCTTCCAGGATTTGAGCCTTTTCTCAGCGACGCAGTGCCTTCCTCCCACGTTCTACCTTTTGGCATTCACGGCTTTTTTCCTTCTGACTACTACCGGTCCTTCCCCTCCAACGAAGCGTGTACAACTTTTTCCTTCCCGGTTCGTACCCTTCATATACTTCAGTCATGAGGATGTTCCTTCCGAAAACCCCCCTTCCATCACCCGATTCATTCAGGTCTGACTTCTATTCATCCCTTTGAACCGTTCCTAATTAATGTTCGTAAATATCATACCTACATCACCTTCTAATTCATCTTCTTTCCTTTCACTTTCGCAATCTCCCATCATATAGTTAAAAGGAATGTAGCATTTTCTGGTCACCTCCTCTTTTTTTTTCCTCTTCCCATTCACTTGGCTTTATCCACCCCACTAACCTCCTAGTTGATAACCTCATACAGCCCTCTGTCCACAAACTCCCCTTTCCCCTTCTTTTCCCCCCACTTGCTTCCCCTATTTTTATTCCCCCACCTCCCCCACCACTCTTATCAACGACATGCTCCCAGACAATCTCCTTTTGCCCTGTTCCATTCCTGACCCGTGTCTTACTTTCTCTGTGTATAGATCCGCACGATTTAGATGTTGCTGAGGTAATCATTATTGTCATTTTGGCGTACCCGCAAAACACCCATTCCTAAGCCTCCACTATTCTTTCTTCCTCAAGTAGCTCTTAACGAAATCACCCCCCTATGAGAACCCTTTTTGTGTATCTGTACCTACTCCTTTCCCCCTCTTGAAGAACTCTCGATTCTTATGATCTTTACCTTTATCTTTGCCTATTAATCTTAGGCCTAGGTTGATCCTCTAACGCTCTATTTTCCTTTCTTCTTTGTTACTAAAAAAAAAGGGGGCCCTTCCCTGAATACTCACTTTTGCTACGATGATTTTGACCGTTTGCTGTTCTGTTCCATGATCTCCTGTTTACCCTCTTCCTTTCCTGTGGCGATAAGCCCCCATACCCGGTCTCATGTATGACTCCCTCGATAGATGGTATTTCGCAATCGCAAGTTTTTTCTCTCAGCCTAGGGTTATCATAAACCTCATATATTAATCTGTTTGATTTTTGTTAGTCGTCGCTCCTATCCCTCGGTCGAAACACTCTCTGTCGACTATTTCCCTTCTTTTCCCGGTTCTTCCCTTTCTCATGATAGATTAGGTTAATGTCCTTGAAGAAAATTCCCATGCTTGGCTTCCTCTTTCTTCTGTCAGATGACAAGAACCACCTCGATTTATTGCTCCTCCCTTGATACTTCTAATTCCATCTTATGCTGCGCCTCCCAATACCCGTCTTGCTCCTTTGGTCGCCCGTCCCCTTCTCAAGGATCTTGTCAAAAGCCTTTTTCGCACCCTGGCCCCCCTTTCCCTCCATCATGTGAACTTGTTTTTTATCCACGCATTTTTTCTGCTTTTTCATCCTTTCCCCCTGGATTTATTCCGATGGACTGACGTTTCCATCCTGCTTCCTACATGATCTCTCTTGACGCCGAAAGTCGATGGATATCCACCCGACCGCAGGAAGTCAGTTCTTTTTGCCTTTCACCCCCCTTTCCCTCCAGGCCCGTTTTTTCGGCTCCCAGACTATTCACGACCCGACCACACGTTCAGTCCTTCCTCGTATTGCGCCTCCCTTCCTCCCAACTCGGATTTCATACATTATTAAGTTCGTTCTCTACTCTTTCCCCATTTTCCGACACCCCCCTCCCCATTTAAATCTACCCCTATGACCCCTTCTTAATCCGCTGCCCATTGTCACAATCCTCCTTCCCATCGAAATCCCTTTTCTTTTCCCTCAGATGATCATCCTCACCTAGCATTTTTCTCTTTTTGCATCATCTATACTCGATTCTCTCTCGCCGTCCCCGAGAGCCGAGGCTGCTATGAGCTTTTTGGCGACCACATCTTCCCTCAATGCAACCTCGAACCCCGCTTCGCTCGTTTTCGTTCCCCCCTCTTTTTTTCCCGTCTTTGATCAGTTCCCTACTCCTTCCCTTTTCGGCTCAACTCTGTCTTCCTTCGATTTCCCCTCCTTATTTTTTGGCCCATTGTAGCCCCCGCCACCTCCCTGTCCTGATTATTCCAGTAATTATTCCCCAATTTTTTTTTCCCCTTGTAGGCCTTCCATGATCGTCCGGTGTCCGAGCCACACCGATTTCGAGCTTTTCCCGACTTTCCATGCTGAACTCCTTTTTCATGATTGGTCCCCATCTTGATATCATGTCCAGCGTCGAGCGAATTCCTTTTTCATCGCACACGTTCTTTCCCCCCCTTGGCGTTCCCTCAGTTTCGCGCTTCATTCCCACCTTTCGATCTCTTTTCCTGTCTTTTCCCTCGACCCCCCCCCCCAAAATTGATAGCGTATGAGCTCCCCAACTCTAGTCCACCGCCCTACCCCTCACTTGACCTCCTCCTATAAGAGATCATTTTTTGTTTCTGGCACCCCGCAAGTGTATTCATCACCTAGACCTCTGTTTGTCTTTCTTTCGATGATTCGGCCTTCTATAGCGTGCGGCCTCTCCCCCTGGTCATCATCCCCAATGTTTTTGCCCCCTTATCCCCCTGCGAAGTCCCCTTGGAATATACCTTTTGCAAAATGCTCAGAGCATGGCCTCTTGGTGCCCTCCCTTTATCCCCTCCTGCCCCCTTTTTTATGACTTCGAAAGAGAATGGTTTCACTCCCCAAGCCAACG
>Ga0179593_1477035_pt1 | contig 12099 bp, 21 predicted proteins | sample CZODoug2_1_08_16_FD_185931 | JGI IMG/M metagenome (GOLD analysis project Ga0179593, IMG submission 185931) | Vadose zone soil fungal communities from Angelo Coast Range Reserve, California, USA - CZODoug2_1_08_16fungal (PacBio error correction) | ecosystem: Environmental > Terrestrial > Soil >... | reverse complement strand
CTGACGGTTTTCCGCCCCTCCCCCATAGACGACTCGTGTCAGCACTAGAGGGTGTACAGACACCCCGTGTTTCCCCCTGATGTCCTCTATTCTATTTGGGCACTGCCTTCTTTTATGCTACTTATGAGAAGCGGTTCCAGGTGCTCTATCATTTCAGACAGACCACAAATCGCCCCATGTACATCCCCCTTACACGTTTCGGCCCCTTTCGGCCCCACCCCCGAAACTTGCACCGCACACGCCACCGCCCCGACGTTTTCCACCCCTCGCTCTCTGACCCCCCTTTCCTGGCAAGGCCTGTTTTTCCAATCCCCCATTTTTTCAATAACAGGCATTTTTGCGCGTGTGTCCATCAAATCGTCATGCGACCAACCCCATCGATGCCCAGCTTTTGTGGGGTGCTCGATGTTCCCAACAACCCCCCCCGGAGGACATTTTTACTGGGAAATGAGTTTTTTCCGACTCCGAAGCTTGTGCCCACACTTGTGGCCCTATCCTACCTAGTTAAGATTTCTTTCAAAGATACCTCCCTTTTTTTTTGACATCGGCTTTGTCGCCCTTCGCCGTGCGACTCTCTTTCATTCATCCTTGGGTAACGTGTTTTTGAATTCGCCTGTGACCGTAAAGAAGGCTTCTGTCACTCCTTGTCGACGCCTGATGTGCCGTCGCTGCCTATGCCCCCCTCCCACCCTCCCACACACCCCCCACATGACCCCCCCCCCACAAACGTGCTTTTCTATTCCGGTCATAAGCCTCTTTTTTGATTCGCTTCCCTTTTCTATTTTAGTCTTCCTTTTACTATTACTTCCCCCCCACGAGATTAAGACCGCCCCCTCTTCCATTTGCCCCCACACCTATTCCCGAGTTCCTTTGTATTTACCAACGTCTGCGAGTTTTTTGAGGTTGATTACCCAGGTTTCTGTGTCGTTCCTTCAGGTTCAGGGTTTTGGCCCTTCACGGTTTTCCTCCCCCAGACCCCCTCCCCCCTTGAAGGATTCCCGGGTTCGGTCCTTTTTAGCCGTTTTTCCGATCGCCCATTGCGCGTCCCGTCCGGGGACAATTGGTTCTGTTCCAGGTCACCGTGGCTGGTCTCACCGTCCCCCAGATTTGTTGATATTTTTTCCCTGGTTTTCGTCATGGCCTGTAGGCTTTTGCGAGGCTCTCCCTCCCTTTGCTTTTTCCTAAGCTTCGTCAGTAACGGTGCCGCGTGAACTTTGAGTTCTTATCTTACGTCGTCCCCCACAAACTCTGGCCTCAATTTTTGGTTCACGGACTTGCCTTCGCGTCTTGCACCCTTCTTTTTTTTTTAGCTTTTCTTTTTTTATTTTCTTCTGTGCTCTTGCGCGCCCTACCCCACCCACCCATTGTGCTCGAGTTCTTCCACGTAGACCGTTTCAGACACCCCACACGCGTTCCCACCAAGTGTGTATACAAGTGACAGTCTTCCACCCCACACTTGAATCTCTCTATAATCACTTCCCCCAGTTGTTGGTTGTTCCGACCTCTCTTAACCTTTGTGTCTGAGACAATTTTTTAGCGACAGCCCCCTTCTTCCGTCTCTTTTTCCGTTCCGTTTAATTCCCGAGTCCAACCCCCGGGACCAAGAGTCACATTGCTCCCGTTTCTTTGGTTAGTTCCACGCCTCGTGATTTAACCCCCCAAAACTGGTCCCGATTGGTATCCATCTGTTTTCTGACACTAATTGACAAACCGTTAACCCCCCCCCCCATCATCATTCCGCCGTCGTCTTCGTAAAGTTTCCCTCAGGTCATTCCCAGTGAGCGTTTTCACCCTCCGACAAGATGAGTTGATGCCCGCGGTATTTGCTACCCAAGCAACTCGTCATGTCAGATACGTGGATGCCCTTTTGCTGAAACACCCCCCCCCCAGTAGCCCTTTCTTCACTTCTCCACCCTGCTTCCCATTGTGTCCCCTTGACCAAGTTTTTTTTACTTGCGTCAGACCTGTTCTCGATCGTTTTGATTCCACCTTTGTCACGGGGTAATATTTTTTTCTAGCTGTTACTTAGCCCTTTTCGAATTGTTGACCCCCACTCCCCCACCCCAGCAGTCCACTTTGTCTTCTTCGCCACCCGTACCTCAATCACCCAGTAAACCCCGCGTATAAAGTCGACTTCCCTAGACCTTCTGTTGGACAGGGGCCCCAAGTAGTCTTTTTATCCCTGTTGGGTTTTCGTTAGACCTTTAGTAGTACCCTTTAGAGGGCCCCTCTTTTTCCCCTTGACCGGCCACATCTGCGCAGCGCCGGAGGCCCTCGTCAAACAGTGGGTCGCTTTTTTCTCTTCGAACCGCCCCCTTTTTTTGTGTTGGATCATTCTGAGGTTTGAAGATTGTTTTGTCCTACGTCCTGCCCGTCTACCCCTCAGTTTTTTCACTCAGGCCAGGCGTATGAGTAGCAGGGAGACTGTCCCGCCCCCCCTGGGACCTTTTTTTTGTTGTCCCGTAAGGGACCCCCCCCCTCACTCCCCCTTCTGGCCGTCGCCACGGTCACTTCTTGTACCCCCCGTTTTCTTTTTTTGTTTTGACAGCCGCACAGGATATAGCGACCCCAGCCCGCGTCCCCACAGCTTTGGTATCCCCGGGACATTATTTTATTTCCCTTTAGTCCCCTGACCCCTTCCAATTTTTTCGCGCTGGTGTCCACCAAATAATGATCCCACCCTCCCGTTCCCTGCACCTTGTCCTCGATCTTTGTTTTGATGTCCACCTCATTTCTTCGCCAACATGACGATGGCTCTTTCTTTTCTTCCCGCGAAGCTGAAAATACTGCCTTTATGGCATTTACTTTTCAGGACCACCCCCCCCCCCCCACTGTGATACGGGATCCCGTTCTTCCTGGCTTAATAGTCTCGTTTTTTTCTGATGGTCACACGACAAACTCAGCCTTGTTTTGGAATTTTTGATTTATTCCCCCCCCCCCTTGTCCCCCTCCCCCCCCCGCTATGCAACTGCCGCCTATTTGCGGCTGTCATCCGCGCGTTTCCCTGTTTTCTTTGTGGATTATTTTTTTTTTCTGTTTTTTATCTTACCCCCCCGGTGCTTTGGGCTACCGTTTCCGGGACTTTTCTTGTTTGTCCTGGAGCCGTTACCATTCCCTCCCCCAAATCTATCCCCTCAATTTGCCCGGGGACCCCTTCTGTTCCCTTGACAATGCCTTGATCGATCCACTTTGCGTTTTTTTTTTCTGTTTTTTTCCTTACCCCACGCCCTCCGTGCAGATGAACTTTTCTTTCCTTCGTTACAAAACCCAGACTGAGACGTTCCCAACCTTCAATTTGTTTGGAAGAGTCTTTCTTCTACCCTGTCTTTTACCACAAAATGTTGACTTTGACTCTCTGATAGTTTTGTGGTTTTCACCCCCCCCAGATTTTTTCCGTGCCTCTCTCCCCTCTTTAGCCACTTCGTATGACGTCCTTCCCTTGTATGACCCCATGGTTGCGCCACCGTTTCATGGTTTGTTCGTCATTGTTCTTTTGCTAATCCCCCCCCCCCTTTTGTACCCTTTTTTTGGTACCCCCCCCCTTTTCTTCTTAGTTTCCCGCTCATTCTCTTCTGGATGGGAGGCCACAGTTTCTCCCTTTCCCCACTGGTATTCCCTCCCCCCTACGCAGCCGTTTTCTCCCTTTCGTTCTTGACTGGTCCCTTCTCTACAGTCCTCCCCTCTTATCTTTGCTCCTTTATTGTCACTTGTGCCGCCTGCCCCCCCCCCCTCCCCTTTCTTTTTGCCTTTATCTGCTTTTCCCAGCCTTTTTTTTTTAAGTCCCCAGCGGAAGTCGTATTTGTCCGGGGCCCCCACCCCCTTCATCCTCCTCTTCCCTTCACCACCGTTCTTTTCTTTTCTCTTTCTTCCCCACTCTTTTATTTCTTTTTTTTCCTCAACCCTTTAATTTGTGTTAGTTTATCCACTCTCCGTGTTTTTTTTACTTGCCTGGTCCTTGTCCTTCCCCCCTCCTCCCACCCCCCTTACGTCGCGTCAAAGCTGCTACCCCCCCCCAATGTAGGTTGGGTAGTGCGATTTCGGCCAGATCCTGTTTCCTGGCAGTTCATTCAGTTTCTCCTCTCTCATCGCCTCTTTTTACCTATTCGCCTTGAACCTGTGATTTTGTCCCCCCTTTCTCCCAATTTTTTTTCCCGTCTCCTTTTTAACGGCCCTCCGTTTTTTGGGTTCCTTTTTTTTTTTTTTTTTTTTTGGTTGCAGGTTGCCCCACAAACTTCCCTTTTCCGGTTATTGCCCTTACTACGGAGGGAATTTCTACCCTTCCGATCGTGCCCTTTTTTATGCCCCCCCCCGCCCCACCAGCCCCCCCCTCTTTTCCCTCTGCAACCCCCTCTGTCACCCACCTGACCACCCTAACCCCCCCCTGGCCCCCCCCCCCGTATGTTGTGACGTTGCTTTCTCCCTCCTTGTTATGTGTGATCCGAAAACACCTCTTTTGACAAGTTTTGAGCCACGAGGTACCTTTCTTTCCTTTGGCGCTTTGCCGATCGGTTTTTCGTTTTTTTTTTTTTTGGCAACGCGGTGTCGTTCGCCTTTCCTTTGCGTGTTCCCTCCTGTGGCTCCTTTGGTTATTTCGTATTTTCTTTTTTTCTCTCCCCCAGTCTGCTCGTGTTTTCCCAGAAACACCCTTTTCGACACCACTTAGGTTTTCTGTGCTTTGTCTAGTTTGCACCGCCTCACTTTTTTCTTCCGCCCTTTTTTTTTTTTTCTTTTCCTTTTTTGTTTTCCTCTCTTCTTTTTTTGCTAAGAGTGCACTTTTGCCATCACTTCGCCGACATGAATGAGACCCACTCTTCTTGAGTTTGTCGCTGTTGTAAGTGCTTTATCCTTTTCTCCCCCTTTTTTCTTTTTTCTCTTATTCCTCTTGCGTGGTTTCCCCATCTTGTTTGATCTGGCTTCTCATTCGACATGGACCGCCCTTGCAGTCCCTTTTTTCGACCCCAACGCTCTTTTTTTTTCCTCTTGTGGGTTCTCTTTTTTGCAAGGTCGCCCTTTTTCTGCTTTGTGCGGTTCGCTTTTCCCCCCGTGGGTTTTCCGGGGACTTTTCCCCCCCGCCCGATGAGATTCTTTAATTATACGCTTTTTTTTTTGAGTACTCCCCTGTTCTATTGTGGCCATACTCGGTGCTTGACTGCGCCACGGGGCCCCCCCTTTTGAAGGCGTTTGGGAAGCCTCGTTCGTCCGGTGTACCTTCTTGTGTTTTTTCCCTCTTCGTTTTTCTTACTCTTTCCTCCGTTGTTGGTTTTTTTTTTTCTCTCTCTTTTTCCACCTATTTTCCCCACGATCACTCAATCTGCGTTTTGTTTTTGCACACGTTCGTGCCGTTGTCACCCCTCCCCCCAAGAGTCTGAGAAATTGTTTTTTGTGCGATAGTCCCGAGGTGTCGACCTTCAGTCCTTTTTCAATTCTTCATAGTGAATCATTCGAGGACCCACCTGCTTTTTGCCACCTTTGTGTTCGGGCCCTATGACGTCCCCCTAAAACCTTTTTAGTCTCTTTGATGCTTTTGTTGTTCGTTAGTGATCTTTGCTTCCTTTCCCTTTTCTAGTCGGATCACTGTTTCCTTCCCCCACACCGTTTTGCGTTGCCCCCCACCCCACTCTCTCAAGTTAAAGCGCCTTTCCTGTTTTCCCGCTTCAGCTTCGTTTTTACACCCGTTCTTCGACGACTCACTCGCGGATGTGTCATGACCCCCCCCCTGATTTTTTTTCCTTCCCGGCACCAGACAGTTGCACCCCCCCTTTTTAAGAACTTTCTTGTCCACCCTTTTTGTCGCCTCTCTTTGCTGTGAAACAGGTTGGTCGCGCGTTCCCGCAGGCTGACCCCTTCCACCCACACCTCGTACCCCTGTCCTCCCCCCATTTAATGAGATTCCCCTAAAGCGGCATGTTTCACACGACCTTCCGCTCATAGGCCATTCTGAAAGTTCCCTAGGTTTTTCTCTTTTCGTGCTTTTGTTCGTTTGCCCTCTTTTGCACCCCAGGCAACCTGTCAGGGTCCTTTTGGGTTCGTTTTTTGTTCCTTTCGGGTTTCTGTTTAACCCTTTCGAAAAGTTACTGTTCCTCGACCTTTCTTTTGGGGTTCCCCTTATTTTCACTCACCGTCGTCTTTGAACTTGTAGGGAAGTATTCCCCCTGCGACCTGTCCACCACAAGGTCCGTGACTTCTCCCAATAGGTCGGCCTTATTCCTTCTCGTGGACCTTAAACTTGTTTGAACCTCCCTTTTCCGATGCGAGGGACCTGCCGGGACTTCCATCCCGCTTCCCTGACACTTGCCAGGCTGTGAGGGATTCTGACTTTCTTTGCTTGCTCCCCTAGCCCAACCCTACCCCTGCGGTATCACTTTTTTTTTAATGTGACAGTTTCCCGGCCATTCATCCTTCTTACAATTCGCTTTACCCCCCTTTACTCCTCGTTAAAAGTCCCCCAGGAGTTAGTCTTGCCTTTTCCCCCCCGATCCTGCCGATACCGACCGTGATCAATCTTTTTGCCAAGATTGTGGTCCCCCTTCCAATTTACTCTCTACCCAACGGCTCCCACCTTCCTGGCCTGCCTTGTGCCGTCCATGGGTTCCAGGTCTACCCCCGCCACTACCACGTTCCAAATCCCCTCTTTGTCTCACTTTTGAAGTATCTTCCTACCCAGGCTACTTTCCCTATCGCATTTTCATTCCCTGCCCCAAAACGATATCCCTTTTTTTCCGTTTCCTTGGATGACTCCTCGAACTCTCCAGTTTCCCTTTAGGGCGTTTCCGGCTGGGGTTTTACCACTTCAGGTCTTGTATTTTATTTGACCAAACCCGACCCTTTATGACCTTTTTTTTCGAATTGCGACGGTGAATTCGTATCTAAGAGTGGCGTTTCACTCCAAGGTCTTCCTCTTGACCATTTTAGAGATATATATTTTTTGTGCCTGGGTTTTAGGCGACAACTTTTCCCGTGCCCCAACCCTAGTCCTGGTTGTTCCGATTCACCGATACGCAACGTGCCTACCGTTTCGTCGCGACTTTTTCTAGTTTTTACTTTGTCTTCGATTTTCCCTTACCCTGTTCATTCAATCGGGCAACACCTAAGTTGTTTTTCCGCGTTGGACCCTGAGACGTTTCCCCAATCATGCCTTTATCGCCACCCTCGTGCGCCGGTCTCGATCACTTTCCATCTCCCTTTGCACTTTTTTTCTTGCGGGGAAATAGATGTCCCGAACCCTTGTATATCTCCCCTCTCTCCCATCCCCCCCCCCTTTCTTTCCCTTTTCCTCACCCACCCTTCCCCCCCCTCGCCCCCCCCTCTTCCCCCCCCCTGATCTTTTCTATTTTGCCATTTCCCCCAGGCCTCCTTTTTGTGCCCCTCTTTCCCTCTTAGGGGTTTTCATCTTTTTTGATCCTAGATTCTCTCTTTTAAGACGTGGGCCTACTATTCATGACCCCGTTCGTACATACTTTAAGTCGTGGCACCTCTGTCTTCCCCGTTTTTTTTTTGTGAGTATTCATTTTCTTTCTTTGTCACTAGAGCACCACTGGCCTTTCTTTCACCTCCCACGTCATAGTTCTTCCCCAAACACCGACCTTTCCTAACGACCCTGACTTTTTCCTCCTATGCGTCTTTCCATCATCCCAATATACACCCCCCCCCCCTGGTTCTCTGTTCCCCTTCCCAGCCGCCTTCCTGGTCCTTCTCCTTTTTCGTTTTCTTTTTAGATGCTCCTTATCTACTTACCTACATCTTTCTACGCCCACTATATTTGTTGTGCCGGTCCACACCCGAGTTAAGGTCGTATCCCCTTTCCGAGAAAGTTCTGGTCCTCCGTTTTTCCAACTTCTCTACGCGTTTTTCGTGCGGCCTGTTTTTTGGTTCAATTCCCCCCCCTTTGGTTTTGGACCCTAAGCCTGAAGTCTTTTCCCTCGAAGTTGTATGAGGTCCTTTCATTCTCTTCCTCCCTGCTGGCGTTGAATCCCTTTCCCCCCATTACTCGTTTTCTTTGAGTTGTTACTCACTGCCGACCTAGGTGCGTCCCCCACTTTCTCCACTGGTCTACTCCCAACGCTTTTTTCTGACGAAGCTATTGCCTGGTATCCTTATTCCATTTCCCTTTTCGTAGCTTTTATGTCTCTCTTTCGTCCTAAACTTTTTTCCCCTTTATTTGACATTGGCTCACGTCAACGATCTGGCTTTTCATTTTCTATTCTTCCCCACCGCTTTTTTTTTCACCTTACCTCAATCATTTTTCCTGGAACTCGATGATCTGGCATCGTTCTCGTCCTCTCCTCCTCTTCCCCTCCCCTTTTTTCAAAGACACCCTTTTACAAGTTTTCTTTCCGGACTCGTCCATCTCCCTCCCTTGTTTTTAATCTACTCTATTCGTCTCAATGTCCTAACCCCCCTTGGTCTGTGTTTTTTTGTCTCTGATATTCACGGTGTGTTCCGTGTCACCACTACTCCCCCAAGTTGAGTGGTTTCTTTCCAAGTCCCCTGTACGTTTTGGACCGTTTTTTTTTTCAACTGTTCGGTTTTCGTTTTTTTTTTTTTTGTCCCACCTCACTTTTATAGATTCTTTTCCTTTTGATTTCACAATCTTCCTCTTGATGTAAGTTTTTTCCCCCAAGGCCCTCCTCGTTTTTTTTACCCTTTCTTAGACCGTGGGAACACCGTCCCCCATGGAGAGTTTTTCCCCGTCGGTGTTCCGTACACCTTCGACCTGAAGTGAGTTTGAAGCCACCCTTAATTCATCTCTTCCTGACTCCCACCTTGCCATTCCACCCCCCTCTCCCCTCCCTCCCACACAACCCACATGTGGATCATTTTTTTCTCTCCCCCTCCTCGAGTCCTCTCCCACCTTTCTTTCCCCCCCCCAATCCCCCCCCATTCCTCTCTTCCTTGTCTCTCTCTCTATCCCCATTTCTGTTTCTTATATGCCTTTACTGCACATTTTTTTTCGTCCGGTCCTGTGTTCTTCTTGTTGATGCTTTTAACCACCACTCGCACCATTCTCGCCCTTTTCTTGACCGTGCCTTTTTTTTATCGTCTCCCGGTCTCCCTGTTCTCGAAGTTTGCGTTGCATCGACCCGTCCCCGAGCCCTTATTCACTTTTCTGTACTTCCCTTTCTTTTGGTCAACCCTTTGTTCCTCTCCCCTCGAGGTTTCTTTTCTCCCCCGTTGAAGGTGTCCCCCCCCAACATCCCCTGAACTTCCTGTCCTCCCCCCCCCAGCACTTTCCTTCCACCTCCGCATGAGGACCCACCATCCGAAAGCGCACGTCCACATCTTACTTTTCTTGTTTTTGTCTTTCTTCCCTTACTTTTTTCTCCCTGCTGGGTACTCCCTCGGTGTGACCCTTGACCCCTTTCTTTTCGATGTTTGATGCTGGTCGTATAGCTTTTTTTCTCCTTCGGATGAAGACGGCTGTATGCCAATTTGTTTCTCCGCGCCCTTTGTCGAACCAGAGCTGCCTCCCCCTCCTTCGGGCTTTTAAGACACTCGACCGCCAAAGTTTTTTGGTGTCGTATTGATGGGACTTCTTTTAGCACCTCCCCCCCCCGTCCTACCGACCGTCCTCCCTTCCCAAGCCCTCCCACCCGTTCTAGTCTTCTTTCCCCGCTTGTCTGCCCCCACCCCCCCACGACTTCCCTTTTTTTCTTCGTCGTGACACGTCCTTTCCTTTGTTTGAGTCTACTTGCCCTTCCCCCCCCTTCCCCCTCTCCGACCAGCTGTTCCCACACTGCAGTTCTTCCATTCAGCCCACCCCCTTGCCACTCCCCCCCCCTTTTGCGACTCTTCTTTCCCGTCTGCTCTTCTTCCTTCGCCTCCCCCCGGCACATACCCACTCTCCTTCGCCTTCCCCCCTTCAGTCCTTTTTGAGATGCTGCCAATCAATTGAAAACTGCCACTTTTAATCAGGCCTTTTTCTCCCTCCTTGATCCCCCCTTTTTTTTTTTTTCTCCCCATTCTTACGCTGGACTTTTCTGCCTCTTTTAAGGACCCCACCGCGACTTTGTTATTTCAGCTCCCCTTTCCTTCCCGCGATACTTTTCTTTTTCCCTCGTAACCGACCATACCCCACCCCTTCTCCCTAGTCTTAGGTTTGGTCGCGGAACCCGAAATTGATCATGGTTTCCTCTGTTTGTTTTATTCTTATATTTTCTAGTTTTCTACCTTGCCCTCCTTCCCTTTGTCTCCGAGGGAGTAACTTCGGATCTGGATGGAGCTGGTCCCCCCCTCCGGATTTTTAATTTATCTCCAAAACCTATTTCTTTGGCGCCTTTTCGTATTTTTTCTCTTTCCACTGGCGGCTTGCCGTCTTTTAGGTCCTTGTATTCACGCTCTTATCCCCCTTCAAACGTTAATTTCCTCACAACCCCTGTATTGCATCACCCCTGGTTTTTTTTTTTCGTTTCTCCCTGATCAATCCCTTTTTCTGCCGTTCTCCCACACCCCTTTTCCACGAGGGGGACTTCCCACGTTTCCCCTTCGTTCCTGTTCTGAGGGTCTCTTCCTTATGTATCTGAACCCCACACTCCCGCCCCGTTTCTCTTTTTTCTATCATGACGTGCACTCGTTTGGTTCGCATCCCCCCCCTTTTGTGAATTCTCTTTTTCTCCTTGTTTGTCTTTTTTCCAATGCCAATTTCACCCTGTCCGTTGGACCACCCACGTGCGCCCACCCGAACTCTTTCTCTGTTTTCTTCGCGGCCTTGTTAGATGATAACTTCCGTTCCCGACGCTCTCTTTTTACGTTAGGTAAGTTGTCTTTTTTCCCCCCTTTCTTTTCCTGCTCCTGTCTCCCCCCCCCCCCTCCTGTTGGTTCATCCTTCTCGAAAAAACAAGTGGAATTGTTTACTTTTCCTCTTTCCACGCCCAATGTCGGTGACTCCCGCCTGTCGTTTTCGTTTGTTCTTCGCCCTTTTGTACTCTAGAGTTAGTTCCTTACCATTTTTTCACCAATGCAACCCGTGTAGCCAGTTGACCTTATTATGTCCCCCCTTCTTGTCCCGACCTCCTCCCCAGTCGCGGCGCTTTTCCCCCTTTCGACCTTCGGTGTACATCTGCCGGTTTTTTCCGGTTGGCCGGTTCCCTCATAAATGCCTTTCCTCCGGTGTTTTTTTTTTCTCCCCCCCCCCCACCACCCCCACCACCGGACTTTCTCCCCACCACCGCACTTGACCCCCACCCGCCCCCCGATTTGGCCACGTTTCCCCCCCACATTGCACTTCTGACAGTGGAATACGGCCTACTTTTCTTTGTTATTGCTTCGTTCGCAGGAACAAAAACCTTACTGCGTTTCTCTTTCTTCTCAGTACCCTTCCTCCAGGTGGCGCAACCTTCTTCCCCCAACGACTTTTTCCCCCCCTCCTCCACCAAGCCCCAAAATGGCCTGTGTCAGTTTTTCCTTTGTGTGTTTTTTTTTTTTTTTATTCTGACCCCACTTCTCCACCTCGTGATCCAACCCCCCCCAGGTACCTTTGTTCTCTTTTTGACCCAGCTTGACCTGGAGGTCGTGCTTTGAATGTTAGATTTTTTCTTGTCTCTACCTTTTCCTTCACTTGTTTCTCTGGGTTTGGTTTCTTTCCTCCGTAGAGCCACTCCGTTCTTGCACACCCTTTGTTTAAAATTGGTCCCCCCTCCCAGTCAGGTTCCGCCCTCTTTTGTTTGGTCGCTTCGGGACCTCTTTCTTGTTTTCTTTCCTCCCGGGCCTGTCCTTTAGGCACCAGACCAATCTTTTCTTTTCTTTTTTTTCTATTTGAGATTGCTCCTTCCCCACCCATGAATTTTTTTTTTTTTTTTTCATTCGGCTGTTTTAACCCCTCTTTTTTGTTCGCTTCCTCTTCGCGCGGCTCCCAAGAGTGCTTTACTAACGTACCATTCCTGTCTTCATCTTTTTTTTTTTGGAAGTTCGCCTCTTCTTTTTTTTTTCTTTTTCGGCCCTCTTTTCGTTTTAGTTGACGTTGTGTCCCCTCCCTTTGACGAGCCCACCTGCTTACCTCTACGATTTTTGTTTCCCTTGCGCTCATATTTTTTTTTTTGGTTTCAGGGCCTTTCTTTTTGTTCGTTCGTTTTTTTTGGTGGGAGCTTTTTTTTTCTTCTTGAA
>Ga0179593_1430821_pt1 | contig 12099 bp, 21 predicted proteins | sample CZODoug2_1_08_16_FD_185931 | JGI IMG/M metagenome (GOLD analysis project Ga0179593, IMG submission 185931) | Vadose zone soil fungal communities from Angelo Coast Range Reserve, California, USA - CZODoug2_1_08_16fungal (PacBio error correction) | ecosystem: Environmental > Terrestrial > Soil >... | reverse complement strand
AACACTCTTCGTGACTTTCTGCCGTGACACTTCCTTTTCTTAAGCTTTTCTCACCCCCTTCCCCGCCCTTTTTTCCCTTTCCACCATCTCCTTCGGCCCCTCCCCCCAGGCCCTTCTTTTACTACAACACATTTTTCCCCCTTCACTCCCCGGCTTCGACTCGTTTTTTATACACTTTTTGAACAAAAAAACACAGTCAACAACGCCCAGGAGAAAACCGGTTTCTCCCCTCCTTACGTTATTCAGCCGAGTAGTCAACCTTTACAGCTAGCGTTTGTCCTTCTGTTGTCCTCACCATATCTGCCATTTACACCCCAAAACCCCTTTTGTTTTTGCTGATCTCAGTTTACCATCGATTTTTTCCCTCCCTCACGGCAAATTTGTTTTTGCTTTTTCTTTTCCTTGTGTTGTTGCAGTCTTTCACTTCTTTCTCATTTTTTTGCACTGGATTGGAGACATTCCTTTTACCTTTCCCTTATTTTAGTCCCCATTTTTTTTTCCTCCTTTCCTACGCCTGCTCTTTGGCCCCACAGGCGTCTTGCCCCCTGGGCCATTCGACTTCCTTGGGAGGTTCTTTCGTCGTCCCTAACTTCCCCCCCCCCACTTTTCACCCCAAACGAGTTCTTTCTTCCCTCAACTTTTTTCCCCTTTTTCATGCTTCTTGCTCGAGCTGCGTTTCCCCTTTTATTTCACTAACCCCGGTAACATTCTCCCTTGATCTTCACAAAATAAGATTCTTTGTTGTTGACAAAGGAGTTTCTTCGTCCCCTTCCTTTCTCTCCCGTCCGCCCTCTTCCCTTCCTTCGGCAATCTTCCCCCCCCCAAACCCATTTTTCGGTGTATCTCATCTGTGAAGTTTTTCTCCTTGTCCTTTGTGGGTTTTTTTTGCATTTTCCTTCTGAAGATCTGGCGTTCCCCTCTTTTCTTTTTCCCCACGGGCCCTGTTCCCCGCGCGGCCTTTCTTAAACCACTACCTGATAAATGAGTTTTGCCCGTTCATCTTTTTCTCTCCGACTCCTTCTCTTGATAAGCCAGTCGAGCCTTTCTCCGGTTTGGCCCCTTCCTTTCCCCCCCTTTTTCAGGCTTTCGCGCCCACCTTCTTATAAGTGAGCGCGTGTCTTTCACTCTTTTTCCCCCGTTCTATTTTTCTTCAGGCGTTTTTTCACCTTTTTTTTTTCTGCGTTCCCCTGTGTTTCTTTTTTTCCGGTATTTTCTTTCTACCACAACCACAATTACTTTCTTCGTGGACATTTCTCCTACGTTTTTCCCCCCCTTTTCTGAACTTTTCCCTTTTTCTGGATAACAGGGGACTTTTTGCGATGGGACTCTGTTTTTTTTTTCCGCGTTCCATACCCCTCCTTTTCCCCCCCTTTTTGTTTCCTCGGTCTCTCTCTCCTTGGGGATTGGTGTTTTCCCCTTCTTGTTTTTTTTTTCAAAATGCGTCGGCACGTTCCCTCCGGTCACTCAAACCCCCCCCTTTTTGCGCTCCCCAAACCCCTTTTTTTTTCGCCACCTCCCCGTAGGGGCAGAGACGCTTTTTTCTATTCTCTTGTTGTGTGCTCATCCTCCTTTGATGTTCCGCTTTTAAGCTGCGCTGATAACACTCAGTTCTTTGTGTGACTCCCTTTTTTCGGATGGCCGTTCCTGCAATCACCCCCTGAATGGGATCTTTGCTCCAATCGTTTGGTTTCCGTCCCTCCCTTTTGTGTGCTCATCTCCCTAAGTTTTCGTCATCTTGGTTCTGCTTGCCGGGTTCCAGTTTAGCTTCTTCCTGTTTCAGGGTCTGAGATTCAACTCTTTTCGCTTCTGTCCCGATCACCCTTTTTCTCGTTTTTGGGCTTTGAACGTTCCTCTTCCGTTTTCTCCCCCAACCCCCCCAAACCCCCCCCCCCACCCCCTTTGCCCGCTGTTCCGATCCGGTACGCGTTTGCGCCCCTTTTTTGCACCTTGATCTTTTCTCGGAAACAGCCCATTTTCCTTTTTGGGCCTTCCCCTCCGCTTTGCTCTGCTTGACCCGCCCGGAGGTCCCGTTTCCCCCATTGTTTGTTTTTTGTCCCACCCTTCCCTCCTCGTCAGCCTCCTCTGATTTTGTCGTCCCCCCGCTTTATTCCGCTTTTTCCCCTCTCTTCCGTTAAATCTTCTCCCTGGGCCTAAACAATTTTCTCAAGTCTCTTTCTTATTTTACTACAAGTCGTACCCCTGTCATGCCACACTTCTCTTTCCCATTTCGACTGTCTTGCCACTCAATACCCATTTTTTGCAGGTTTCCCCCGTTCTTTTTTTTTCAGTCCCTTCTCCCCCCCCCGCTCTCTAAAGTTCTACCCTTGAAACTCACACCTTTCCCGGTCCCCCTCTTCCTTCATGCGCGTATTTTCAAAAGACCGCAATTTTCGCCACGGTTTGTTTCCCCAATTCTTGTAACGATTGCTTTTCCCTTTTTTTCCAGCTTCCCCCCTTCCTTTGCCCCCTTTGACCCCCCCCCCCGTAAGTGTCACTTTTTTGAATGTGATTCCCTTTTCATGGCCCGCTACATTTTCACAGGCCGCTTTTTTAATACCCTCCCCAAACAATCCTTTTTGTGCCAGGCTTTTATGGAACTTCTATTTCCTTCTCCACTTCTTCTTTCCCCCTATCTCCTGTCTCAACTCTGCTTAGGAGTAAGCTCTCTTAGTGGCCGTCCTTCCCCAATTCGCCTTCCTACGCTTTTTTCTCTCCCTTTCTCTTCAATGTTCTTTAGGATCATTATTTTTATTCGGTGCTGCATGCTTTCTCTATTTATTTGTTTTTCCAACCCACCAACAAGAACTGCTTTTCAGATCTCTTTTCACTTTCTCCCCCTTCTTGACCTCTTGTTGAGGGAATACCTTTTTTCCCTGGAGTTTTTCCTGACTTTTCCCCCTCCGACCCCCCTCTTTCTTCATCCCCCCGTTATCAACCCCCCAATCGTACCCTGACCTAGTCGGATGGCTTTATTCCCAGTTGATCCGCTTTTTTTTTTCCCTTTTTTTCTCTGAAATCTCCCTTCCTTTTTCTACAAACCTCCGTTTTTTCTTTCGTTTTTGACTTCCCCAAAGCGCAATCTTTTTTCGCGTTTGCATAATTATTAACCAAACCTTCTCTCCTTTTACCAAATCCCTCAAGATTCGCTTCACGGTTCCATCCCTCTTTCCCCCGGTTTATGGTGATGGAAGACATCTTTTAGATTTACCCATCTTTGACACGATGGCTCGTTTGGCTTCCCTTGACACATCATTTTTTTCCCCGCCCCGCTGTCGTCAAGACGGAAGGACAGTCCCCCAAGGTCTTGTCTGTTTTTTTAAGGTCCCCCCCAGCTTCAGGGTTTTTCTTTCCCCCCTCCTCCCCTTCCGCTCTTCTCCCTCAACAAACAAAAAGTGTGTCAGCTTCGAGAATTGTTCGCTCTCTTTAGAAATTTTTGTCCTTACCATCCTCCTTTTGTGTTTCCCATTACTGGTGGTCGACTTGTCGGTTCCCCCCGTTTTTGCATTTTACCTTCCCTTTTTTCCCAAGAAAAGGTCACTCCCCATAATCCTTCTTTTCCCCTTTGTTTTTTTTCGGATGTTACTTCCCTTCGGGGTTCTATGAAATTCCATCATTTGTGGAGTTACCCCCCCCTTCCTTTTTTTTCTCTGCGTCTCAAGGCGTCCAGTTCCAGTTTCTCTCCCGTCCCCCTGTCCACTCATTGTCTTTGTCTTCCAGTCCAAAACCGTCCCTCTTTCCTGGCCCGTTGCCAAACCCCCGTCGCCCCCCTCGTTGATTCTTTCCCCCTACTTGCTCTTCCCAACAGAAGCTCCTTCTTGAGTTGAACCATTGATGTACATATGGCTTTTTTTCTCGCTTTGCTCTGCTTCTCCCATTTTGCTCCAACAATACTTTCCCACCCCCCCCCTTCATTTTCCTTCTCGCGCCTGGCCCTCAGTAAATTTATGTCTTTTATTGACGTTGGCACGTGCCGTTTAACTCCTTTCCAATTGATTGCTTGCCTGTAACCGTATACCCCCTTTCCACCCTCTCCCACCTGCTTGTTTTTACACCAATATTCCAAGCTTTATTGACGATTTCGGTGGCTCTGTGCCACCTTCTTTCACTCTTCCTTCCTTCCCTTTCTTTTCCCTGCCTCCCCTCTTGCAAGTCGCCCTAAAGTTTCTTCCCATTTCCCCCTAGGTTTAGTTTTTTTCCCTTGCGAACGGGCCCCTCCCCCCTCTCGTCCTTATTCCCTTTTCCCATTCCCTTTTCCATACGTGGTTGTTTTTTTTTTTCTGCGCGGTGCCCCATCTCCTCCTGCAAGCCCCCTAAACGCTCCTCCCTTACCCCTGGCCGGTGAGGTTATACTGTAACTTGCATCGGCTGTCCTTCCCTTCATCACGTTTTTTCCAGAACACCCTTCTTTTTCCTGTTTTCCTTGCTCCAACACCCCTTTCCCAAGGACCTCCCACGATTTTCTGTTTTTTAATGTTTTTTGCTCCACTTCACCCGTGTCTTCCTTCCTGACACTTCTCCAACCACAACCAAATTACCCGTTCCAAAAGTTTTATTTTCCTGGTCTCGGCCTGCCCTGCCCCAACATACCTAATTTATGGCCGCACAACTCCCAAAACCACCTTTTTTCTTTTTTCTGCCCAAGGAGTTGTCCATGGCTTCTTCCCCGTTTTCTCAGGCCCCACAGTGAGGAAGTCTCCCCTCCTTGTTCTCCTTTTTTCCCCCCCATCCTTTTTCCCCGGTCCCCTGCCAAAAAATTACTTCGACCCAATCTTGGCCCCACCAACCTGGATGTTTTTTAACCATGTCAGTTTTGATTCCGATGATGTCCCTTCCCCCCCCTTCCTTTGAACCTGTTTTTCCTCATCATCAAAACGAACCATTTCGTTTTTTTCGTCCCCCCCACCCGACTCCCCTCCCTACCTCTTTATTATTTTTTTTTATTCCCAAGGCCCCCTCCCCCCCCCCCCTGGCTTCCCTTCCTTACAAAACCTGCGCAGGAGTTTTCCACACCCTCCCCTTGTAGTCTTCTTTCAAAGGGTTTTTGGTCCCAGTGGTTCCATATTTTTCCTTGTCACGCTCACTTCCTTTATCGTTAATTGTTTTTCTTTTTAAAACCCCGGCCCTCCCGGGGCCTTCCCTCCTTTTCCTCTTTTACTTGTAGCCAGTCGGCTTTATCTCTATTTTTTCGCTGACTTCCTTGACCTTGCCCAAACTCCCTTTTGGACTGTCCCCTTTCCAATCTGCCGTGGTCGCGAAAACATTGGCCCCCTTTCCAGGATTTTCCCCCCCCAAGGAGTCCTCCCCCTCTCCTCCCTCCCCCTCCTTCTCCCTCGTTAACCCCAGTGCTCCCCCAACGCTTTTCGGTTCGAATCCCAACAGTCCCAGGCCGTTTGTTCTTTTCTGTGAAGACTTTGGCCATAGAAGAATTCTTCATCCGTCCCCTCGCGACATCAACTGCGTCTTGTCCTCGTTGGAAACACCCCCTGGAACTGTTTTATTTTTTTTGCCTCGTTCCCTTTTTTCCACCGTGCTTTTTCTTTCATCTTTCCAGCAGGCCTCTTCGCTTTTACCTTCTCATTCTTGTCTTCCCACCTTTCCCCCCCTTTCCTTGGTTATAACCCACTACAACCTCGCTAGGTTTGTGCATTGTTTGTTTTCGCTTTTACGTCCCCACGCGAATCAAAAATCCAACGCCTCTGTTTTCTTTCCCTTGCCCCCCCCTTTCAGGCTGCCCCAGCAAGGGCGGTAGTCGTTAATTCTTTGCTCCCCAAGGTTTCTCCCCTTCTATCTGGGATTGCCCCCTGCCTATCTTTCAAACTGCCCTTTTTCCCCACCCCTTGTCCCCCTCTTTCCCCCCTTTTGCCGTTGAGAAACGAAAAAAAACCTTTTTTGAGACTTTGTCTTGACATCGTATGGTCTACCTTTTTCCCTCCGCAATACCCCCCACGGTTGGGCCCCTTTTTCAGATATTCCCTTTTTTTTTTTAGAGAACTTCAAAACCCCCCCCTCCCCCCCCCCCCCCCCCCCCCCCCCCCCCCACCCCCCCACCCCCCCCCCCTCCTCCAACACACACGGTTCGTTGGATTTTTTTCTTTGCCCCCGGATGCCTTTCCGTTCTTTGACTCCCGCCCCTCCTTTTTTTCTTCCTGGGCTTTCTGTTCATGTACGCCCCCCCACCAGCCCTCTTTCGTTAACTGTTTGTAGTTACCCCTTTGGTGCCTTTGCCTTTACGTCCTGATTTTTGCCGGATGGCTACCGGTTTTTGTTCCTGAGAAATTTACATTCTTGCACCCGTCCCTCCCCTTTTTCCCTTTTTTTTGATGGGTGGCATGTTTTGGTCCATTTCACCCATCCCCGAACCCCTTAAGTTCTTTCGCCTTCTTGATCCTTTCCCTCGTATTGGACCTTGACTTCTGCTTGAACTTTGTCCCGCGCCAAACTCAACTTCGTTGTACCCCGCAGCATTTTTTTTAGGGTTCGTCCCCTGTTTTTTCCGTTTTTTTTCTTCCCCTTTTTCTCTTGCCAACTTTTGCTGTACTTTTTCACTTTTTGCCCCCAAAAAATCCCCCACGTGGCAATTGTCGTTTTCTTTTCGTCTCTACTTCTTTTTTCCCCTTTCTGGGATTCCTTCTTCCTCTTTGCCCTCTCTTCCCCTTCCAATTTTTACCAAGGTAACCCTTTTACAAACCAACCAGCGAATTGCCCCATGTTCGGCGCCTAATCTAGTTCTTTTTTTAACCGCTCAATCGTCCTCCCCATCCTTTGGGTTTTAACCCAAGTCTTCCTGCGTCCCCAAGTTCCAACTCACGTTCATTACCATGTCCCCCCCCCCTAGCATCTTTGCTTCTCCCTTGGCGCACACCTCACGGTTTGCCCGGTTCCTTTCCCCCCCCTTTGTCCTTTTCAGATTGTGACGAGCTTCTTTCCGAAATGACCTTTTTCCTATTTTGGGTAATGAATTCCCTTTGGCCATCTATTCCTACCATGTGCTCCTTTTTTCTTCGCTTAAACATTCCTTTTTCCTGTTTACTCTTTTCTTTTTCTTTCACCCCTTTAAGATTCTGCCCTCTTCCCGGTCCATTCATTTTCAACTCTTCCCACTTCAACTTAGACCCACCAACTTTCCCCAGGGCGCCGTTTTCCCCTGCCCCTGTCGAATTGTGAGTGTTCCGGTTCTGAAGGCCCAGGTCCTTTGGGTCCCTCTTTTTTGCTGTTGACCCTTTCCCTACGCCAGTTTCTTTTTTGTGACCGCGTTTTCTTTCCCGGCCACAGGCAGCCTAGCGTTAGATTTGACCTGCTTTCGATCGCTTCCCCTTTGCTTCTCTTCTCTCCCCCTTTTCCCCTCTTTCCTCCTTTGGGGTTGTGATGTCTGTAGATTTCCCTGAGTGGACAACTTCCCCCCCTGCGAATCAATTTTCGACATTACAATCCTTGCTCGACGGCGATCTTATTCCTTCTTCTTCTCTTTTCAAATTTCGTTTTCTTGGCTTCATTGATCCCAGCACCACCATCAGTCCAAGTTTGCTTGGACCAGAACCGGAAGTAAACTGGCCTCTTTTCGCACGAGTTTTGCAATTTGTTCTCGTTTCTTCGGTCTCTACCTCTTCCCTCCCTTCTTCCCACCCCGTCATTTTCAAAGTTTGACTCGCTCTTTAAGGGTACACCACTTACCTTTTTTGTCGTGGTCGTCTACGGTCAAAAGACGTTGGAGCACTTCGTTGGCCACGGACCAAACTTTTCTCCCCAAATTTTCCAGCCTTTTGAAATCCAAATCAGTATTTGTTTTCCCCCCCCCCCCGGCCCCCAATTCTTGAGTTGCCAACCCGGGTCCGTTTTCGACCTCTGGTGCAACCACCCTTTTTGTCCTGCGTATCCCGTGTACACACTGGGGCTTTTCGGTTTTTTAGATTAATGTGGTTATTTGACCTCTGGTTCCAGTGTTTTTAACCTGTGTTCCCACCCCCAACGGTCTTTTTTCCCGATCAAGGCGCCCCCCCCCCCTCCCCCCTTGCTGTTTTCATTAATACACCCCGCTAACAGATTAACCCTGGTTTTCAGTTGACCATTTTTTGAAGTCCCTTTTTCTTGACCTGTCAAATCGGGTCAGTCCCCCCAGAAGGGACCTCTTAGACAAACGCAAAGGCCCCTTTCCCCATTTTCAGGTTTTTTTTTTAATTTTTTGTCCCCAGTGACGAGACCTGCCACCTCCCCAATTTGCTGTGGTTCCCCCCAAATCCTCTGCTACGTTTCTTTTGCAGTATGTTTTTCTTCCCCCACTAATACTCGTCTTCGGGTCATTTATCGTTTTCTTGTCTCGAGAGGAACACCACCCCCTTTCATCTCCTCCTCATTTGCCCTTCCCCCTCGCTCGTTCCCTTTGCGCCTTCAGGCCGGTGATTTTGTATGGCGTTTAAATTGCAAGGAATCCCGCCCCCTGCCAACCGCGTTTGAATGTTTTTGGCGTTGCGGGACGGCTACCTTCTGTTTGTTTCGCCCTCTTACACCAAGCTTTCTAGCTGCCCCCCCCCTTTTTTTGCACACCTTTTAATCTACACACCTCCCTTCTGTCGCTCACTCTTTTGCCTTGAACCAAACCCACCGAGCAGTATCCAAACCTTTTTTCTTGGTTTTTTTTTTTTCTTCTGCCAGACCGTAGTGCTCGTCCCCCTCCACAAAACCCCAGTCTAGTTGCTCCTGGCGGCGAAGTCCATCTTTCCATTCAAACCCTTTTTCTTTTTCCCTATTTTCTTTCCAATCGCTTGAGACATCAATTGGAGACTTGTTGTTCCTTCAGTGTCACCCTGGTTGGCAATTTTTTCCAAATTTTTCGGTGTTACTTTTTTCCAGATCTTGGAGTCGCCTTCTTCCAGATCCCCTTTGGCCTGCGCCCCTTTCTAATTAGCTGCCTTTTTAGATTGTCCAAAGCGCTCTTTTCCCAGGGGCAACCATGTCCCATTTGTCCTTTTGATTTCGTGCTCCTACCCCCCCATCCAAACCTCCCACTTAGCGCTTCTATACCAACGAACCTTGAACCCCAATGGTTTTTTCATTGCGCTGTCAGAGTTTTCCCTTTGGATCCGATGCCAACACTTTGTGTTTTCCCAAGTTTCATTTATCCGCCCAAAAATACGGTTATTTTTTCCCTTGACGGTCCTTTTTTCAGTGATTTTTTTATCGGGCGCCACCCCTCTTACTTCTCCTGCCCTCAGGAACTCAACCCAACACAAAACTTATCCTTCCTGTGTATCTTCATTAGTCCTCTTTGAGCCTGTCTGTCTTCTTTTTTTGGCTGGTTCATGTCTCCTCAGATCTTGCGAACCAAAATTTTTTTTAAACGGACCAGTCCTCGTTTCGCGAATTGGAAACGTTTCATTGCTCACCATTTTTTTGTCCCTGTCCCGATGTTTTTTCCTAAGAGACGGCCTCTCTAAGACAGTTCCCAAGATCATCCTCCGTTTCACCGGTCTTCCCCGGCGGGCTGAGCCATTCTTGCCTCGTCAATTCTTTTCTCGGTCTTTGTGGGCATTAATATTCTTTACAGTCGGCGACCCCAGGAGTTTTTTTTGTCCCCCAATCCTTTTTTGCGTTGGTCGACCTCGTTTCCTGTCCTTGTCTTCGTCAAAAAACCCCTCTTCCCTTCGGTTGCAAATTTCGTACTTCTTTGTCGCCCAACCCCAAAGGACACTTTTCTTTGTTTATCTTTGAGTTTTTTCCTTTTCTGGGTTTTGAGTTTTTGGCCCTTCTGTTACCATCACAATTTTTTTTTTTCTTGTGTCGGTTTTTTCCGCGTGGTCCCTAACAGGAGTTTTGTTGGTCCCTTCATGTGCTGTTTTCTTAACCTTCTCTCCCCCGTGCTTTTTCCTTTTTTACTGGTCCTCACACCTGGCCCGGTCCCCCCCCCAGTCGTGAATATTGGGCTAGATGTGTCCTTTTTTATTTTTTGTTCGAAAGACCTTCTTCCCTTGATGGTTTTTTCATAGGTTCCCCTTTATGCTCATTCTCTAACGGTTATTTTTCATTTTTTTTGCGTGCTGGACGGCATCCCGTGAATGGATTCGTGCGTAATTCCCTCTTTCTTCCCCTTCTTACCAGTGATAGACTGAATTAAGGCGGATTTGAGTTGTGTCTTTTCTCGCCCTTGAGCTGATGAACTTTTAGCGATCACGTCTTTTTTTCTCTCCGCATTTTTTCCTTTTTCTGCTTTTGCGGGTCCCTTTTCATACGTGAGTCTTGTCCCGTCCGGCCGTTTTCCCCCCCCACCAAAAACACAAAAATTTTGCCTCTTTTTTTTTCTTTTCCTGGTCTCTCCGGACCGCCCTTTTCTCCGTTGCATGGGCAATCTTTTCCTTCGTTAATCACATGTCTTATCTTTTTTTTCCAGTTTCGGCGGTATTACCCGCGTGCTTTTTTTTGCCCTCCCGGCTGGACCGTGTTTTTCAAATCCTTCTTTGGCAAGCGCCGGCTTTTTCCCCGCTCGGCTTTTTTCTTCTCCCCCAAGCTTGTGGACAGCGCTTTCCTTCCTCTAACGGTTTTCGTCCGCAATTTCCTAGGGAGTTCGACCCACCGTTCTTCCAGGGCTTAATGTACTTCGGGTCTTTTTTTTTCATTCCAGTGTTCTTTTTTTGCATCTTGTGTGCGTTATATCCGCCTAATAGACCCCAGAATTCAGTTCCCCCAAAGCAACCTGCCCCCTACACCAGGATTTGCGCCCCGAGCGGTCGAAACAAGCACCCCTTGCCCTTTTTTTTCGATTTTCCCCAACTTTCTGCAAGCAGGATTTTTCCTGGAGATTTTTTCCCCGGACCCCCACCACCTTTCACCTGACGACGGTCCATGTCAACCCAACCTTTCTCCCCCTTTCCCACTGGGCCCTCTTCAACGCCCCGGTGAATGCTCCCTCACAATTCAGGCATGCCGGCTTGACCCTTTGGTTGAACCTCCCACAAACACTAGTTCCTTGGGTGTTCTTTCTTTCCTTTTCCCCCTCTAGTCTTCGTCTCAATTAGGCCCAGCCATTCGACTGTCTTAAAGTGCTTATTTGGTGTCCTGGTGTCAAATTTCTGCATGTGATAGATAGCATTTTTTTCCTCTCCTCTTTTTAGCTTCATTCTGCGTTCAATTTCTTTTTCTACCTTGCTGGTGTGAAGAATGGTTCCCCCACCCCACCCCCCTCCAATTGATGTTGATCTGTTTTTTGTTACGCATTCTTTGGGGCGTGGGTCTTCCCTTGCGTGTCTTTTTCTGTCAAGAATTTTCCGTCGACTCGGGTTCTTGCCATACCCAAACACCCCTTCGTCCCCCCTCGAACTGCCAGACTCCTTTTTTTCCGGGCTCGCTTTTCATTCTGCGCCCCCCCCGAAAGTTTTCTCTATTTTTTTTTTCCCCTCCTACCTCCGTTTTTTGTGTTGTCTTGAGATCTTGCTTCCTTCTTTCCCCCTTATTGGGCAGACTCCTCTACCAAACTCTCTCCTGGTCCCAGAAAGCCGTGCTTCCTGAGGTAATTGAGCTTTTTTTTTTTCTGACCTGTGTGATCGTGCCAATTTTTTCTCCCCATATGACGGGGGAATGCCTCAGTCGTAAGCTCCCTTTTCCCTTCCCAACGGATTTTCTGAATCCTCTCCAGGCTTTTTCAAACCCCCGCTTGATGTTTTTTTTTTTTTCCTTCCCCCCCCCCATTCTTCCTGCCCTAAAAAGGATAACCAGTAAGGTTCACCATCCAGAACTTCCTTCCTCGTCCTTCCAACAACAACCGCCATTTGGCAGGCGGGCCCCTAACTTTTCAACCCCACCCGAGTTGGTCATTTTGCCGTTTCCCAACGCCTGAACCCTCCCTGTCCATATTGTGCTGGACCTAAATTTTCTCGTCTTCCGGCGTTTTACCTTTCCCGTTTAAGCAATCTTGCCCCTCCTTCCATTACCCATTTCCCTTATTCCATAAAAAGGTGATGCAAGTTTTATTTGAGGTTCGGAAGTCGGTCTTCCTTTTTTTCCCTTAACTCCCCTTGTGATGTTGGCACATTCGCGTTGTGAGAGGTACGTTCACCGAGTTTCCGTTTTTCCCCAATGTCCCGATTCTGTCCCACGTTCCTTCTTTCTCTA
>Ga0179593_1296847_pt1 | contig 12099 bp, 25 predicted proteins | sample CZODoug2_1_08_16_FD_185931 | JGI IMG/M metagenome (GOLD analysis project Ga0179593, IMG submission 185931) | Vadose zone soil fungal communities from Angelo Coast Range Reserve, California, USA - CZODoug2_1_08_16fungal (PacBio error correction) | ecosystem: Environmental > Terrestrial > Soil >... | reverse complement strand
CTCCTTTCTTTTGTCCGTTTTTGTTTTGGGGGACTCTCCCTTTTTTTTCCTTTTTTCTAGAAGATGGTAAAGCGAAGACTTGAGGTCCCCGCTCGCAGCTTTTGCGCGCACGTTGTAAAGGCCTCTGCTCGATCTTTTCTTTCCGTCTTCTTTTGGTAATAGGGGCTTTTTTCCCAGACCCTCACAGTTGGCACTCTTTTTTGGATGTGTCTTTCAGATGTACGTGGGTTGCCCTCCCCTTTTTTTTCTTTTTTTCCATTTAGTTTTTATCGAGATTCAAGTTGCGGACTCACCTTTTCTGTCTCTTCGGTTCTTTTTCCTTTAGGGGTCTAGCGAACCGTGCTCTTTAATGGCGTCGCTGCCGGCCGTGTTGCAGTTCGCGGGCGTGCGCCGGTCAACACTTGGTCACTTTCCCTCCCAGTTTTAGTCAGTCAGGCCGAGCTTCTCTGGGGTTGACAGTTGAAAGGCATTTCCCCTTTCCCCTGATGCCCTCGAATCCATTCCCTGCTTGCCTCTCCCTTGTAATAGGGTCCCCGTTAGCCCCCCCCCCTTCCGAATCCTTTCCACTCTAGATCCTGCTCCCCTCCTCTTTCCCAATCATTAACAGCCGTTTTTTTCAGAGCTTCGTCTGTAGTGGTTTCCCTTTCTCTCTTTCGCAGTCCCTCGCTGGGGAGTGTCGGCCCTTGACGACAATGCCTTTCCTTCCCCCCTCGCTTGCTCCGAAATCGAATTGAAAGTCGCCGCCCCCCTCCTTCTTTGCGCTTCGTCCGCAGACCCAAGATTCTATCCCTGAGTTCTCTGGACCGTGGGTCTTCTCGGCGAAAAGGGAAATTTGATCACCTAAGCCGGAACATCTTCCTGTAGTTCCGGACCCCTCTCTCCCCACTTGCAGGCCGGAATCCTAATTCCGCCCAGCTGCCCCCCCCACTTTTTCCCCCTCCACCATCGTACCATCCTCCAACTGACTCCTTCTATCCCCTCCCCCAGCCCTTATAATCCTATTCTTCTCCTTATCCTCCGTCTGCTCACCCCCCATATCCTTACTCTCCCTCTCACCCCTCCCCCATCGATCCTCCTCCCCCCACAACACCTCTTCTTTTCTTCCCTTGCCCCCCGCACTTTCTCTCCTACCCCTTCCTCCCCTCCCCCTCTCCACTTTTTTCGCATTTACATTCTTCCCCCCCTCTCTCTCACTTTCTTTCTCCCCTGTTCTTCCCCTGATCCGCTACAAAGTTCACCCTCTCTCTATCTCCCTTCATCTTACCCAATTATTTCCCTCCCACCAGTCACTTCCACTCCTCCCTTTCTCTCCATCTCCACTTCCCTTTCCCATTCCTTCTCATCCCCCCCTCCCTGACATCTTCTCCCTCCCTTTAACTCTAATTCCACCCTCTCTCCTTCCCCTTCTTCATCACATCCCTCCCCCTTCTCCCCACATTGTCCCCCCCTCTATCCACCATCCACTACTAGCCCCCCCCTCCCCCATTTTCCCCCCCACCCCCCTTCACCTTGCCACCTCATACCTCATCTCCCGCATTATCCATTCCTCCTTACTCCCTCCTCCACCCACCCCTCCGCCCCTTTCCTTCCCCCCTTTCTCTCTCCCCCCTCCCACCCTGCCCCCTTCCCATACCCCTTTTTCTCCTCATTCCCCCTCCTACACCCGCCCCCTTTCTAGTCCCCCCCCTCACCCTGTCCACACTCCACATCCACCTCTTACTTCCGTCTCTCCCCCCCTCCTACCCCTTCCCCACGTCCCTCTTCACCACAGCGTCCTTCCTCCTCCCAGCCCATCTCGCACTCACCCTGCCCCTCCCCTCCCGCTCCTTCTCCCACCCCATCTTCCATACTGTATCTCCGCACTCCATTCCCCACCCCTTGTCCACCAACCCTTCTACTCCCCTCCTACCCCTCCCTAGTTTTTTGCTCCCCGTTCCTTACCCCCTTCTTCCCCCGCCCCTTCCTTCTGTCCTCTTTCCTCAATATCACTCCCCATCCTCCCCCACTTTTCCGCCACCCCCCTCACTCCGCCACCCACGCTCTCAACCCCCGTCCCAACCCGACCGTCACATTTCCGTCTCCCATTCACCCCTCTCCACCTTCGCCGATCCCTACCCTCCCCCCCACTCACAGTCTCTGTTTTCTATCAGCCCTTTTACTTCCTTTACTTCTTACGCCATCACCTTTTATCATATTTCTTACCACCCATCACCCCCCTCTTCCCGCCTTTTCGTTCCCTCCCATCTCCCCTCCCCCCACCCACCCCTCAATCCCCCTTCTCTCTGCCGCCACTTCCAATCACCCCGCCCCCTACCCCTCCCATCCCCTTCGCTCTCCCCCCCCTGTCCTCCTCCCCATCCTCCCCCCTCCCCCTCTTCCCCGCTCCTTCCTCCCTCCCTCTCCCATACTATCACCGTCTCCTCCTACACCCTCTGTATTATCCCACCCTTACCCCCCAATTTCTCGCCCTCACCCTCACCCAAATCGCACCTCCCTCCTATCCCCCGTTTTTCCCCACTTTCCCCCTCTGATTCAACTTTCCTTACTTCTGACCCTCCCTGCCTCCGTTTCACTCCAAAATCCACCCCCGCCTTCCCCCATCTCCCCTCCATTTACCCTTCTCCCCCCACCCTCCCCTCCTATCTCCGTCCCCCTCCCCTACTCATTTCTTTTCCCCCCCTCTCCTCCCTTTCCCCACCCATCCTTCACCCCCCCCTTTCGCCCTATCCCCCCCCTCGCCTCACACCCCACCCCCCACCACTCCTCCCTTCTCCCCCTCCCTATCCCATCTACTTTAACCCCGTCCTGTACTCCTCGCACCTACATCCCCCGCGTCTCTACTTCTTCCACACCCACCGCTCCCCTTCCTCCTGGCCTTTCCCCCACCCCATCCCTGCTCCTTCTACCACCTCTCTGTCACACCTTCCCTCCCGCCCCCCCTCCCCTTCCACTCTCCGCACCCCCCCCCCCCCGTCTTCCCTCCCACACCAACCCTTTCCCACCCCCCCCCTCCACATCCCTCTCTTTCGAGCAACCCTTACTCTCGTTACTCGTTGTTTCCCCCTCACTACCTCTTCTCCCCCCCCCCTCCCCTCCCAACCGCTCCCACTATTCTCCCCATCCCTCCGCAGTCCTTTCCCTCTCCCATATCCATCCCGATCCCCCCCTCCCTCCATTCCTTCTTCCCCCTCCCCCTCTTCGTCCCCCCCCACCCCCTTCCTATCCACATCTTCCCAGTCCATCCCTTCCTCTCCCTGTCCCCCTTTTCCGTCCTCCATCAGCCCCTCTTCCTACCCCCCTTCCCCCCTTAATTCCGCCCCCCCCCATCCACCCCCCCCCCTTACACTCCTGCACTCCCATCCCCCCTGACCCCCCCTCCCCACCGCTTCCCCCTCCCCCTCGAACCTCTCCCCCCCTTCCCCCCCTCCCTCTCCTTCTACCCTCTCCCATTCTACCTCTGACCCCTCCCCCCCCATCCTTCTATCACGCTCCACTTCTCCTCCGTTCCCTCCTCCTCCCGAATTCCCTTCTTCTCCGCCCGCTACTCCCCTTTACTCCCACCCCCCCCACCCATTTCCACTCCCCGTCTTACCTCCCCATATCCTCCCCCCTTTACCCTCCCCTCCCCCTTCCAATGCTCCTCTCTCCTCCAGTCTCTACCCCTTCTACCCACCTACACCCACCCCCCCCCCACCTCAACATTCCCCCTGCATAATCCTCTCCCCCCTTTCCCCTTTCATCCATTTCCCACTCTTCCTCCCTCCTCCCCCTCACTCATTCTTTAACTCTCCCACCCCCTTTACCCATCCCCCCCTCATTCTTTCCCTCCCCCCCCCCACCCTCCCCCCCCCTACCCTCCCCCACCACCTCTCTCCCTGTTCCCTTCTCTCTACCACCCCCCCATCCCCTCCCCTTACTCACCCCCTTTCTTAACTTTTCTCCCTACCCCCTCTCTCTCTCATCGTTTAGCCCCCTCCCCCCCACCCTTCCTCTCGCATCTTACCCCTCCCCCGCCCGTAACTCCCCCTTGACCTCCTCCGCTCCCCCTCTCTACTCCCCCCTCTCCTCTCCTTCTATCCCCCCCCCCTTCATTCTCACACCCCCTGCACCTTTCTCCCACCCCCTCGTCCCCGTAATCCGCCTACCCCCACTCCTCTTCTTTTTCTACGCCCTTTTTTTCGCCACCCTCCCCTTCCCCTACCCTTCCCTCTCCCTCTCAAGCCCCCATCACCACCACTCCCAATCCCAACCATCCCTCGCTCGATCTTTTGCATCCCCGTCTTCTATCCCTATCCTCCTCTCCTCCCCCCCCTGCCCCTCCCCCATACCTGTTTTGTCTTTTTCCCTTGCTCCGCACCCCCCCCCCTCACTCTCCATTCCCCTCTTCCTACCGTACGCCCGCCTCCCCACTCCCCTCTCCCATCATTCTTTCCTCAACACCTCTCTCCCCTCATTCCCTCCCTCCTCCTGACCCGCTCTTTTTTCCATTAATGGGGACTTATTACGTGTTCCTTCTCGATATACCATGTTATCTGTCCCGTTTTAGCAAGGTGAATTTTCTGTCTCTGTCACCCCCACCCCGAAAAAAGGGCCGTTTTCGGATCTTTCTTTTTCAGGAATATAGACTGTCTTTTAGGCCCGCCTTTCTGCACCCCCTTCTGGTGCTGTCCTTCCCCGAATTTAAGGGCATGCTCTTTTGTCCCCGACAAAAGGTTTCTCACCCCTTCTTCCCCGATCCTCGCCTCTTTGCAGCCAAGCGGAAGCCAGCCGGTGTACTACTCGCGAATTCGCCTTCCCTCAATCTCTCTCCTTGTGAAGTGGGCTCTTTTCAGTATTTCTGCGCCTCTTCTTGGTTACCCTTATGGTTGCGTGGAAGCGTTCCTGTAATCTCTCTTTTCCCACCTTTAAAGCCACCTGTGAACTGTGTTTTGTCAGCCGGACCCCCCTACCTTTTTCTTTGTGACCACATCCTTCCTGGAGCTACCTCCCCTCCCTCTCTTCGGTGCACCACGCCTATCCTTACGGAGTGCAATATCGTCCAAGTCCCCCGTAAAAATATCGGCGAGGTTCCCTTCCCTCTTCCCCCCCCTTCTGTGGAACTCGGTACTACCCCTGGACTTATTCCACCCACCGCAACCATTTTTCGGAACCATGCATTCCATGCTGGGAAGATTCAAGCTGCAAAGTCCATACCTTCCCCTTGACGGTCTTATTGGCTCACTCCCCATGCTTTTCCGTGAGGAGCGCGGTATCGCTCTTCCCCCCCTGTTTGGAGCTTTCTTTTTTTTTCCTCGCCCTCTTTTTTTCTCTTTCCCTTTCTCGCATAGCGAGATTTCTTTGTGTTTTTTTTTTTTTTGTCTGTGTTCGACCCCTGTCCTCGCTGGGGTATCTGAGTATCAGAATCCACACAAACGTTTACTTTCCTTTCCCCCCTCCCAGACCGCGCACTTTTTTTTCCCTCCGCCAGGCCCTCCCCCACCTGAGGCCGTCCCTTCGCCAACCCGGTTTGTTCCTGCCGAGCGCCATGCCGGCGTCCAAGACCAGAGAACCCGCGATTAACTCGTAGACCCTGAACACCCCAGGTCAGTACGGGTGAAAGGGCGTCCCTTTTCCTTTCCGGCGCGCCCTTTCCGTTGAATTTCTTCTCGTCCTCTCCTGGTGTTGTCTTCCATGATCCCTCCGGAACCTCTCGCCTAGCCCTCCAAGAGGATGTGCCTTTCCTACGTTTTTCCCTCCCGAGACCAGGGGATTTTTTCTCGCGTTCTGTGAAGAATGGCCTGGTTCATGACTGAACGATGCCTTGGATGGCTTTTACGTGACGGCCTTTTCCCTGTATGGGGCCCACTGTCCCATTCCCTCGCGGTGGAAGTGCCAGGCCTTGCTCCTTTTCGTGCTTTCTGCAACTTACTCTTCGCAGAGCTTGGAGTGTCCCCGAAAAACAGCCCCACTCATCTCGGAGCAACTTAGTGGCTGAAGTTATACCCCCCTCTTTGAGTTTCTCTTTGACGAGCTCTGGATTCACAAGATACCCGCTCCACGTTTCCCCCCTCTCCCGTGAGCCCGAGCCGTCAGCCCCGGTTCTTTCGAAGTGTAGTCGTTGCAGCAATCCCGATCCCATCCCATTCGAGCAGTAATGAAGCACGCCACGGTTTTTTTTGCTCTTTTATGTCCCTTTACCCTCGGTGCCCGTCTAAGGTAATCGCTTACTTTCCAGTTTTTTTTTTTCTGATGGTGATACGATATCCCCTGTCTTTGTGCCCGCGCGTTTTTCCCCTTCTTCTCTTGAATCCGCTTCTCTTCGTCTTGTTCTCGAAAGTTAAAATAGTCTTTGCCCCCCCCCATTTTTCCCCTCCCCTACAGGACGCACGTCCCATGCCTTGTTTTGGGTAACCAGCAGCCTCCCCTGTTAGCCGAATTCCTTCCCATTTCTTTCTTTTTTTCACGGCGTCACCGGGAGGCTGGTTTCTCGATGCGGTTTCTTTTTACCCGAGCCGGAAGGTCTTGAACATTGCTTTCGTTCTGCATCCATTTTAGGTTCCGGAACCCTCCATAGGTTCATTCTTTGCGGGGGTCCGTGAGCATCTCTCTTCGCCCGGGACATGCCGGATCTTTCCCGATACTGCCCCTCCCACTTTTTTTCCCTCCGGGAACTTCACCCTTACTTTTTATGCGCCCCTTCCAATCTCGCAAACGTCCCTATTCAGGAACTCCTCCCGACGCCCGATGACAATCAATCAATTGCCTCAAGTTACGGCGGTCACTCTTTTGTACGACCCCTTGTGTTGTAGCTCATTTTCCCAGGATAATCTCCTTTTTTCCTCCCCCCTCCCCCTTCTCCTTGCGGAGGTTTTTTTCCAAGAGGAGGAAATGTCGGTAAGTTCCTGCGGCCTCCCCCTTTCATCCAGTTTGTCGCCTCCTTAAATGACCCTTTCACCTCACACCCCCCCCCTATAGGAGGAGTTCCATAAACCTGGTTCGGGCTTCGCATCTCCAGTGCGCTGGAGACAAGCCGATGTTTGCGATGCCCCCGCGTCAGCAACAGCCGTGTCCTCCTTTTCTTTGTACCAGCAGCTGCAAATAGTTGGCTTTTTTTCCCCTTTCCCCACAATCCGACATTTTATCTGTCCACCGGCGCCCGCTTTTTATTTTCCCCCTTCTCTCTACTCGTTGTTGTGGTCATATTGCCCAATAACTCGTGGCGCCAGTCTTTTCCCCTCCGTTCTTGATTTTTTTTCAATTTTTTTCGAACCCCCCAAATTGAGCCTCCCTGGTAACCTGGTCGCCCCGCCCTTCTTTCTTCTGGTGGACGCTGTCTGAGGCCTGATTCCCTCTTAGGATTAGACTACATTGGATCTTTTCCTTGAGCGGGTTCTGTTTTCCTCGGATCCATTTTAGAGGTTGGTCCTTTCCAGGTTGTTCGGGTGCCTTCTTCCCTATCTACTGGTAAAGATGCGCTGTCATGTCTCCATCTTAAAAGTCCATGCCCAATTTTTTTTTTTAGGTCCTGTATGGGATTAATTGGGCTCTTCCCTTTCTACATGTCTGGCACTGATCTCCGCACAAGTTCTATTGACCCCTCACTCGGACCCCAGTTCCCTGCTTGTATGCTAATTGCCCCTTTCTTTGGACCCGGCACCATGTCGGTCCCTTCTTGGGGTTTTAAGGTATGGGAGCCCCTTTTTTCCACTTTTTTCTTCTTCTTGATATAGGGATGTAGACTTACCATGTTACTTCTTGTCTTTCCCCAGCCGAAGTTGGTCCTTAAGGATCGCGGAACCTCCCTCCCCCCCCCTCGTACCTGGTTCTTCGGCTAGGACGCATTCTGCTTCCTTTACCCAACCCTTCTTGACCACCTCCATGGAGGGTGTCTTCGTTTTTCACGAATTCCCAGGGTTGTCTCCCCCTTTTTTTTAATACCTCCGGGCTAATTTTACATAAGACATGACAGCCAGCGGTCCCAGACCCAGTGTTACTATCTAGAAGAAGTTTCGTCGTCCCTCCCCCCCCTCCTACTTTTGACGAATGGGCCTGTTTGCCTTTCTGTGTCATTAGGCTGTTACACTCACCTTTCTCTGTGGAATTTCCCTTTCCGTCTTGTTAGTTTCCTTCACCCTACTATGGTTGAAATTCTGTCGTTTGCCCTCCTTTTTCAAGACCCCGGTATGATTCCTTCATACCCCTAATGGGCCCTCCGCCCCTCTCGTACAATACCACCCTTTATCCTTAGGAGCCCCCCAACTCTCGCCCCGGCCCCCCCCCAATTATGAAGGAATCGAGGTCTCATAGGGCTCGGTCCGTACGTCAGAAGACATCTATCGGAGCTTTAAACAGGCCGCGACCCCCCCAGCCAACCCAGTTCCTCTTTGGCAATTTCTTTTCCTTGATTGTGCACGACGACTACAAGGGCCCCCCTTTCCGTTGCATTGGTCAAGTCCCACTTGGATTGGCTTTCGGGGTTGATAGTTTAAGAGGTGAGATACCCTCCCATGAGATAAAGTGGATGAGCCGTCATCACGTTTTTCTCACGCATAATCGGAGGCTTTTCTGTTTTCACGTTTGGTTTCTACGTCCTTCCGGTTATCGAGTTATCAGAAGCACTCAACCTTCTTCTTTCCTCCTTGGAATTGTTGTTCCGCGCCCACGATGGTACTCCTGCGGTCCTTAATCCCTTACACTGAGGCCCGTCATTCCCCTTTTCCCAGGCCAAATTTCTAAAACCCAGGACCTTTAGGTACTTCCTCTCTCCCTGCCCCTTTTCACAAAGAGTTCCTTCCCCCTCCCTGACACACCTCCCCCCATCGAGTTAGCCCCCCAAATTTTTTCGTAAGTTTCTCAACCAGCCACGGTGCCCCGTTAAGCGTCCCATCTTTTTCGTGACTCTCCCCTCCCATCGTTTCCCCTCCTTTGTTGATATCCGCTGAAAACAGAGGCTCTTCCTATCCTTTTTCGCTCTCCCCTACCTTTTCATTTTTTCCCTCTTTTATTCGAGGCGGTCTTTGTTTTGCCTGGCATTCTTTTTTTTTTCCCACTAAATCTTCTTTGGTTTGTCATGTTACGTTTGCCCTGATTTCATGGAGGGCCCCTCTTGTACTCTTGGGCGCGGTCTTGTGGCTCCCCCTCTTCGCTTTTTTTGTGGCTTATTTTCCTCGATACGAAACGATCGTCCGCTGTCCCCCTTTTTCCCTCCCCACAAATTCCTCCTTTTTCGCACGTGTGGATGACTCCCACCTTAAGCGCTTTGGTTGTAAGAAGTCTTCACCTTGAGATTCTCCATATGGAAACTGCCATTTCATCTTCGCCCATTTCTACCGTCAGACGGTTTTCGTCTTTTCTTTTTGGACCAACCCCGTTTAATTACAACTTCCTGCCTGCATGTTTCCTGCGGCCCCCGCATGTTGGCTGTTTTCTCGTCAGTCTTCTGCCCTTCGTTCTTCCTCCCTAAGTTAATCCCCTGTTACTATAGTTGTCGCTTTTTCTCAGTCTTCGAAAACGGCCGTGTTGCCCGCGCGTCTTTTCCCCGTGCTTAGGCAAGCAGGCCTTGCCGTGTCCTAGCTTAAGCCAGTTCCATTTGCAATTCCTTTCCCTCCAAGCCAGGACGTCTTTCCACGGCCTTGTTTCCCCTTACGGGAGGTAACCTCCTCAAGATTTCCTGCCCCGCATCCCATCGTCAACCATCCTCTGCATTTCTGACGGCTGAGTCTCCCGTCGGAACACTTTGGTCTTCCTCTTTTGCAGCAGGCTATCCCGTTAAATTTCGAGGCAGGTTTTCCCCCCCTTTTTCAACGTTTCAGTCCTTATCTCTAGAACACAACCTGTTTGGGTTGGTTAGTAAGGGCGTTCCTTTACAGAGCAATCTATATGTCGCGCCATCCTACCTTCCGTCATGTTTTTATCACTTACCCACCTTTCGGGGCAATCTTTTCCCCTCCCTTCGTTTGTTTGAGCGACAGACAATCACACGCTCATTCAGGCATGTGAGAGCCCTCACCCTTTCCCGTAACAGGTGCACCCTTTCCCTCAACTGACACTTATCCCATGTTTCCCCGCTGAGTAATGCCTTTTACAAGTGCATTTTTTTTTGTTGTTGGGTTGTGTTGCCCCCACCCTTACCCTTTCCGCATCCCCGCAGACATGCTTCACCCGAACCGCCCCATTCTCCCATCCGGGTTTTCGCGGTTGCCTGCGCATATTGACCCCTTTTAGTATTGCTCACTAGAATGAGCACCCGCCACGGTACCATGGCCCCTCCCCGACACCAATGTTCAAAGATTGACGGATCCCATAATTTCTTTTCTTCGTGCATATACAGGAGTCTTTAGGATCTCCCAAGCTGCCTGATTCCGTGAACCATCACCAGACTCACGCGGGCCGCTTAGCTGCATGCCGTCTTTCCTTTCTTCGAACTCCCCCCCCCCTTTCCCTCCTTCCATCCCACCGGCGAGACGAGGTATTTTTTTAATGACTTTCCTCTCCCTGTTTTTTCGTAGATCCATTTGACAATAGGCTCGCCCTTTTCTGCCCTGCTCTTGGGTTTTTTCTTTTTTTCGCTACTTTTCTCATGGTCAAATGCTAGACTCCCGCGGTTCGTGTGGTGACGCTTCTGCTAATTCAAGGTTCGGTCTTTCGCCTCCCCCTGAGTCATGCGACTCCCCCCCCGCCGCCGGTATGAATCACTCCTCTTTTTCCTGGTGTCGTGTTTTTTTTGACGGTCCTTGTCCATTCTTCTTCTCGGCCTCTCCCAAGATGCGATGGGAATCCCCATTTCATGTCGTTTCGGTTCGGTGACTGTTCTTTGGAGCGGCCTTTTACCCTTATAGGAATGTTATGTTTTGCAATGAGCCACAACGTGCTATTTTTTCCCGGCAGCTTCAATCCCGGTTCCCGTGATCCTTCGTCTTGCGGGTCTTTCTTTTTCCTGGGATTCCCTGGCAACAATGCGTTTGAGTAAGGGATTTGGAGGCCACCCTCCTTCAATTGATAATTCCGTCGCTCTCCAATCGGTTTTCGTCCCGTATTTCCCACGGAATAAGTGTTTTGGTTTACGTTCGTATTCGGTACTCAATCCAAAACGCGATCCTGGTGAGGGAGATGAGAAGATCGAATCTGCAGACAACGCTTTATTACCCATCTGGATGGTGAAGGTTCCTTTCCCTCCCCGGTCACTTGTAAGACCCCATGTATACCTGTCAGGCGAATATTTTTCGGCACACCCCTTATGCAGCAAGCTTCCCTTAAAGCATTTTCCTATCGCCTAGTTAGCCGTAAAGCACAAATCGGAGATTACTTGGCCCCTCCTGGGCTTTTTAACCTGTTTTGATTCTTCTCCCGGTGTCCCCGGCTCCCTACTATGGGTTACGTGTTAAGCCTATGTCTATCCTGGGGGATGAAAATTAAAGATTTCACTGTCTTCATCTCAGCCCTTCCTTAACTGCCTTCCGACCCCGTCTGGTAAATACCCCGAAGTCCAGTCCCGGGAACAACGACTTCCCTTTTCTTTCCCCCCTCGCCAAGCCCGCCCATTTGAAGGAGGACTGGTCGGTTGGACGTAAAATCGTGACATGATCGCACCCCCCACCGCACCAAAACTTTCGTCCTTCTGAACGGCCTTTCCTGGTAGACGAGTGCCGACCGGGGTGACCCCCCGGACCCGACTCTTGGAAGCTCAGCGGGGTAAGTCTTTCCGCGGGTCACTGGGGATGTTGATTCTTTTGGTAATCCTAGTATTCTTTTCCTCTCCAGCTTAGTCAAGTCTGCGGGCGTCTACTGCACTTAGCGCAGGTGGAGCGTTTTCTCCTCAACAGTCCCCCCTTTTTCGGCGTGGTCTTATCGAGTTATCAGCTAAACGCCCAACGACCTCCGCAAGGGCGGGCCATGCCCGTTTCCTCTCCCAGCTTTGTAATGAAGTCGGTCAGCCTCCATTCCCCTTTAGTTCACACACACCCAAGCGTCCCCTTCAATCGTTTTAAGGTCATTGAGTCTCCTTCCGTAACACCGAGCCGACGCACTACCCTGGGCGCTCTCTGCCCTGAAACTTTTTCGTCCTTAGGGGACATTTTCACCCCTTCAGGTGGCAAGGGATATGACGCCCCCAGATTTTGC